>Ga0181538_10004165_pt1 | contig 13699 bp, 14 predicted proteins | sample PEATcosm2014_Bin_40_FD_119773 | JGI IMG/M metagenome (GOLD analysis project Ga0181538, IMG submission 119773) | Peatland microbial communities from MTU Mesocosm Facility, Houghton, MI, USA - PEATcosm2014_Bin23_30_metaG | ecosystem: Environmental > Terrestrial > Soil > Wetlands > Peat | place...
ATCAGTGCGCTCCGCGGTCGCATGGAGCACGCGCAATGTGGGACTCGGGCTGAGTAGGACAGGCACTCCTGCCTGTCCGGTTTTACGGATTGCTTGGCCGAGAAAAACCCTGGACAGGCAGGAATGCCTGTCCTACTAAGACAATTCAGCGCCAGCCAGGCCTCCTCCGAAATTGATATAATGCTTAACAAGAAATTTGCAGATTGCGTTCCAGGCATCCAATCGAGAATGGCAAACACCGCTGAGATCGGGATTATCGGAGATTTTAATCGCGACTTTCATACGCATTGGGCGATTGAAGCGGCGCTGCACCATTCAGCGGAGCGCCTCGAAGTTGGCGTGAAAATGCGTTGGATTCCGACGACCGAGATTGCCGAGCGAGGCGGCGAGGCGTTGCTCACGAGCTTCGATGGCCTTTGGGCGTCGCCCGGGAGCCCCTACGCGAGCCTTGATGGGATGCTCGCGGCGATCAAGTTTGCGCGCAACAGCCGCAAGCCGTTCCTCGGCACCTGCGGCGGCTTCCAATATTCGCTGATCGAGCTCACCCGCAATGTCCTGGGTCTCGCGGGCGCCGACACTGCGGAGAACAATTCCGGCCTGCCTGCCGGCAGGCATGGCAGCAAGAACATTGTCATCACTCCCGTCGCGTGCGCTTTGCCGGGACGACACCCGGGCGGACCGAAGATGTCCGGCGACGACGCTATCCGCCCCGTGCCAGGCACGCTGCTGGCGGCCCTTTGCGGCGACAGGGAATTACGCGGCGAGTATTTCTGCAATTTCGAGGTCAACGCCGACTACATCCCGCGCTGGGAAGCCGCCGGACTGCGCATCGCCGGACGCGGGCCACAAGGCGAAATGCGCGCCTTCGACTTGCCAAGCAAGCGATTCCACCTGGCGACGCTCTTCCAGCCGCAACTCTCCTCCACCATCGAGCAGCCGCATCCGATTGTGACCGGCTTTCTGCGCGCCTGCATTGAATAGCCGCAGCCACCACCGAAAAGATTCGCCTCGTTGCCAACCAGAGGCTATAGTGCGCGGGTTCATCGCTGCTCAACCGCCAGGAGGAACTTATGCCAATCGCAACTTTTTCCAGCTTCAACGATGGTCTCGACTCCAACCAGAGGAGCCGCGAACACTTTATCGCCAGCACCAATCTCGAAAACGACAAACTATGGGTCCCCTACGCGCCCGGCGTCTGGTTCCAGCCCTGCCATTTCAACGTCACCACGGGAGGATTCAGCGTCGTGCTCAAAGGTCTCCCCGGAGCCAAGCTCGGCGTCCACTATCATATCGGCACTGTTCAGGGTTATACGCTGCGCGGTTACTGGCGATACCTGGAGCACGACTGGATTGCGAAGCCCGGCACTTTCGTCTTCGAGCCTGCCGGCGAGGCGCATACGCTGGTTGTCACCGAAGATTCCCCGGAACCGATGGTGACCTTCTTCGTAGTGGGAGGCGGCTTAATCTATCTGGACAAGCCAGTAAACGGCAGCTTTGCCGCCTATGAGGATGGGTTCAGCGTGCTGGAGCTTTGCCGGAAGTACTACCGCGAGGCCGGGCTGGATGTCCGGCAGCTCGACCAACTCGTGCGCTGACCTCGCGCGGCTTTCGGCTTTTTTTGGCTGGGCCAGAATCTAACGCACCGCCCACTCCTCCGCCTGCCGACAAAGCCTTTGCGGGAGTGTCACCCATCCGCTACAATGGACTTGTTCGCAACGTGCTCGCCGTTGGCGCTCACCAAATCAGGAATGCCGGAAGCATCACACACACCCGAACTGTTATACGACCTGGAAGACGATTATCGTCCGGAACCTGAACCTGAGCCGCAGCCTCCCGCCTGGCAGGACGGCAGCTACCGCATCGGTATTCACACCTCCATCGCGGGTGACATCACCAACGCCCTCGATTCCGCCCAAAAATTGGGCTGCAACGCCCTGCAAATTTTCTCCACCAGCCCACGCATGTGGCCGCGGCCGGGGTCGCGCGTCCTGGATGTGGACGCGACCCGTTTCCGCGCGCGACGCGAGGAGTTAGCTCTCGGCCCGCTGGTCATTCACTGCAATTATCTGATCAATATGGCGTCATCCGAGCCCGTGATGCGCACGCGCGCGATTCAGGCATTCCACGAGGAGATCGTGCGCGGTATGGCGCTGGGCGCGGATTTTCTCGTGCTGCATCCCGGCTCCGCACTCGGCGGACCGCTTGAGCCTGCGATTGCCCGCATCGCGCATGGTTTGCGCCAAGCCGTGCGTGGCTTGCGCATGGCCGGCCTGCGCATTCTGATTGAGAATACGTCGGGAATGGGCGCCGCGGTCGGCGCGCGTTTCGGAGAGATACGCGCCATCTTCGATGCTGCGCCGGACGTGCCGCTCGGCTGCTGCCTCGATACTGCGCATACTCTCGAAGCGGGCTACGAGATTCGCACCGCCGACGGCCTCACGAAAACTCTCGACGCGATTGAAAGCACGGTCGGCCTCGCAAGTGTAGCCGTCATCCACGTCAACGATTCCAAGACGCCACTCGGTTCCCGCGTGGACCGTCACCAGCACATCGGTCGCGGCGAGATCGGCCTCGAAGCATTCGCCCGCATCCTGACGCATCCGCGACTTGGTCCAGCGTTGCCGGCAGGACTGCCGGGCCGCGCGTTTATTCTCGAAACACCGATTGATCGCCCCGGCGACGATCGCAAGAACGTTCGGGCGCTCTGGAAACTTTCGGGTGTCCCCGCCGATCTAATTCCCAAAGCGGTGAAGGATTTCTCGATGTTTCGCAGCGTGCGTCCGCCCGCAGAAAAGGCGCGCGGCGCCCGAGCCCGTGCGGGCAAAGCAGCCGCACCCGGCAAGAAGAGAAGTTCGCGCCCCAGAGGCCGGCGCAAAAAGTGAGCAGCACAGACGAGCGGAATTCAGCCGTCGTGGAGCAGGGAAGAGGCGAGCGCAGAACCGTGGCCGATTACGAACCGCAGGCAATCGAAAAAAAATGGCGCGACCGTTGGGAGAATGAGGGCGCGTTCCACGTGGAAGCAGATCCCAGCCGGCCGAAGTATTACCTGCTGGAGATGCTACCGTACCCCTCCGGCACGCTGCACATGGGCCACATGCGCAACTACACCATCGGCGATTCCGTGGCGCGTTACAAACGCACGCGCGGATTCAACGTCCTGCATCCGATTGGCTGGGATGCGTTCGGCCTGCCCGCGGAAAACGCCGCCATCAAACGCGGCATTGCGCCGCGCGATTGGACCAACGCCAACATCGCGCAGATGAAGGCCGTCTGCCACCGTTTCGGTTTCAGCTACGACTGGAAGCGCGAGATCTCCACCTGCGAGCCGGAATATTACCGCTGGAATCAGTGGTTTTTTCTGCGGATGTTCGAGCGCGGCTTGGCATACCGCAAACGCAGCCGCGTGAACTGGTGCCCGCTCTGCCAAACCGTCCTCGCCAACGAGCAGGTCATCGACGGCTGTTGCTGGCAGCACGACACAACTCCCGTCGAGTCCAAGGAAATCGAGCAGTGGTTCCTGCGCACCACGCAGTACGCCGACGCGCTCCTCGAAGGTCTCGCAGAGTTGCAAGGCAGCTGGCCTGATCGCGTCATCACCATGCAGCGCAATTGGATCGGCAAATCGCGCGGCGCACGCGTGCGATTCGCAGTAGTGGATGCGGGCGGCGCCACGGGCGATTCCATTGAGGTTTTCACCACCCGGATCGATACGATCTACGGCGTTTCCGCATTGATCCTCGCGCCCGAGCATCCCCTGGTGGAAAAGCTCATCTCCGGCGTTGCGGGACATGGCGGCATCGAAAAGCAAATCGAGCGGCTTCGCAAACGCAGCGTGAAGACGGCTGACTTGGCGACCGCGGAAAAAGAGGGATTTTTCCTCGGGCGGTTCGCGAAGAATCCTTTCGACGGCTCCGAAGTCCCCATCTGGGTCGCAAACTTCGTGCTGATGGAATACGGCACCGGAGCCGTGATGTGTGTTCCGGCTCACGACGAGCGGGATTTCGAGTTCGCGAGCAAGTATCAATTGGCGAAGAAAATCGTCGTGCAGCCGGTGGATGCGCCGCCGCTCGCGGCCGCCACTCTTGATGCTGCCTTCACCGAGCCCGGCATCTCCGCCAATTCCGGAAAATATTCCGGCGCGAAAACCGAGGTTGCCATCGAGCGCCTGATTGCCGACGCCGAATCGCGCGGCTTCGGCAAGGGCGAAACGATTTACCGACTCAAAGATTGGGGGATTTCCCGCCAACGCTATTGGGGCACGCCGATTCCGGTCGTGTACTGCGAAAAGGATGGCATTGTCGCCGTGCCCGATTCCGATTTGCCGGTGCGTCTGCCGGAGAATGTGACGCTCACCGGCCAAGGCCAATCGCCGCTCGCAACCGTCCCCGAATTCGCCAATACGAAATGCCCGAAGTGCGGCGGCCCGGCCCGCCGCGAGACCGACACGATGGACACTTTCTTCGATTCCTCGTGGTATTTCTATCGCTACACCGATCCGCACAACTCGAGCGCGCCCTTCGGCAAAGAAGAAGTGCGATATTGGTTTCCCATAGACCAGTACATAGGCGGCATCGAACACGCGATTCTCCACCTCATCTATTCGCGGTTCTTCTGCAAAGTTATGGGCGATCTGGGGCTGGTGAATCACCGCGAGCCCGTGCTTCGCTTATTTTCGCAGGGCATGGTGCTGAAGGACGGCGCCAAGATGTCCAAGTCGAAAGGCAATCTGGTCGGCGCGATCGACATGGCGGAGAAGTACGGCTGCGATACCGCGCGCCTGTACACGCTCTTCGCGGCGCCGCCCGAGCGCGACCTCGAGTGGAGCGAGCAGGGCATCGAGGGTTGCGCGCGATTTTTGAGCCGCGTGTACCGCCTCGTCGCGCGTCACGCCACGGCGCTCGGTCCGGCATCGAGCGCAAGCGCGAAGACCGCTTCGTCCGCCTCTTTGGACGCACCGTCGCCAAAAGAAAAATTACTTCGCCGCAAAGCGCATCAGACGCTGCGCCGCGTCACAAATGATTTCGACGCGCGCTGGCACTTCAACACTTCGATCGCTCTCGTAATGGAACTCGTCAATCTTCTGCACGCGCAGGAGCCGCTGACAGAAGGCGCGCGCCCAGAAGTCTTGCGTGAAACGCTGGAGTTGATGACGCTCATGCTGTCACCCATGGCGCCGCACCTTGCCGAAGAGCTCTGGGAAATGCTGGGCCATTCGGGCGGTCTCTCGAAAGTCGCGTGGCCCGAGTATCTGCCGCAGCTCGCCGCGGAAGAACAAGTGGAAATCGTGATTCAAATAAATGGCCGCGTGCGCGACAAAATCCTCGTGGAACCGGGCCTGAGCGATGAAGAGTTGCTTGCGCGCGTTGGCGCCGAACCGCACGTCGGCCAATTGCTAAAGGGATTGCAGCTGGTCAAGCGAGTCGTGGTTCCCAACAAGCTCGTGAATTTTGTTTTGCGTTAGGAAGTCCCGGCGGCAATCGCCGGAGCGGCTTCGATTCGGGGGCAGCGAATGAGCGACCGCGGCGGAATCGTAGTGCTCGATTTCGGCGGGCAATACACGCAACTGATCGCGCGCAGGATTCGCGAGCAGCAGGTGTTTTCCGCGATTCTGCCGTGCAGCGCGTCCGTCGAAAAAATTATGCAGCTCGAGCCGGCGGGCGTCGTGCTCTCCGGCGGGCCAAGCTCGGTCTACGATGGGGACGCTCCCGTCTGCGATGAGAGCGTCTTGAATCTCGGCGTCCCGGTCCTCGGCATCTGCTACGGCTTGCAGTGGATCGCCTACAAACTGGGAGGCCGCGTTGAACCCGCGGATCGTCGCGAATACGGCCGCGCGGAACTCCATATTCTCAACGGCTCGCCATTATTCACCGGGTTGCCGGCGCATCTCCGCATTTGGAATAGCCACGGCGACAACGTTCGCGCACTGCCGCCCGGCTTCCGCGTCACCGGCGAGACCGGCAACGCCGTTTCCGCGGCCGAAGATCCGGCGCGCCGCATCTACGCGGTTCAATTTCATCCCGAAGTTCTGCACACTGAACGCGGCACCGACATTCTGCGCAATTTTGTCTTTGGGATTTGCCACGCCAAGCTCACCTGGAGCGGCGCCGGCTTTATCGCGGACACGGTGGAGGCTATTCGCCGGCAGGTCGGCGAAGCCCACGCCATCTGCGCGCTCAGCGGCGGCGTTGATTCCGCCGTCGCCGCCGTCCTCGTCCATCGCGCGATCGGCAAACGGCTGACAAATGTTTTCGTGGACACCGGCATGCTGCGCAAGAACGAATACGCCGAGACGATGTCGCTCCTGCGCGATCGATTGGGACTTTCCGTCGTCGGCGTGGATGCCTCCGAGCGTTTCCTCTCCCGGCTCAAAGGCGTCGCAGATCCCGAGACGAAGCGCAAAATCATCGGCGCGGAATTCATCGCCATTTTCGCGGACCATGCGCGCGCGGCCGGCGGCGTGAAATTCCTGGTGCAGGGAACTCTCTATCCGGACGTAATCGAGTCCGTGCCCGTTCGCGGACCTTCCTCCACGATCAAGTCGCATCACAACGTCGGCGGCCTGCCTCCCGATTTACCGTTCGCGCTCGTCGAACCGCTGCGGGAGCTTTTCAAGGATGAAGTGCGCCGCATTGGTCGCGAGCTCGGTTTGCCTGAAGAAATGCTGAAGAAGCACCCGTTTCCGGGACCGGGATTGGCCGTGCGCATCCTGGGTGAAATCACGCCCGAGCGCCTCGCCACTCTGCGCGACGCGGACGCCATTGTTGTCGAAGAAATTCGTCGTGCCGGACTGTATGAGAAGACCTGGCAAGCCTTCGCCGTCCTTCTGCCGGTGCGCAGCGTGGGCGTCATGGGAGATTCCCGAAGCTACGGAAACGCCGTTGCCGTCCGCGTCGTGGATTCCGAAGATGCCATGACGGCTGATTGGTCGCGACTTCCTCATGAACTCCTGGAACGCATCTCCACTCGAATCGTGAATGAGGTCTTCGGAGTTAATCGGGTCGTTTACGACATTAGCTCCAAGCCACCCAGTACCATTGAGTGGGAGTAACGAAACCTCGCGCGCACGCCAATACGTCTAAGGAACAGCGGGATCGTCTTAAGTCTTGGACCAGTTAAGTCTTGGACCAGAACGGGAAAATCACAGGCGGGAATACAAATCCTGCGACCCAAGGCCGCGGCTCCTTTCGCCAAACTCGGAGCAGGCACGGCCCTCGGATCGTCGCATTTCTACACTGCTGGACGGCAACGGCGCACATTCACCCGGTGTCAGCGCGCCGGCGGAACTAGCGGTTGGACATTTTCTGAGCCACGAAAAACAACAGGCGCCGGTCGCCTTCATCAATGCGGCCAAGCAGCCTGCGGAAGCGGTTCAGGAAACGAGCATCCTTGCCCCTGCTGCCCCATGCGATATCATCCGCGGACTTCCGTTTCGGAAGGTTGGGGAGCTCGGGCGGTTCCTCACCGTCGTAAAAGAGTTGATAGAGAGGCACTTCGAGAGCGCGTGCGAGTTTCTCGAGAGTCTCAATGGCCGGTACGGTATGGCCATTCTCGACGCGGGAAATGTAACAGCGAAGCAATCCCGTGCGCTTTTCGATGTCGCCTTGTGAGAGTTTCTTTTCTTCGCGCAAGGCGCGAAGACGGTCACCGATAATCATGTGTGAATTGTTACATACGGCTATGATGTCCCGCAAGTAGAAAGTATGATGCAGCCTGTGGAAACCTTGTAACCTAAAGACGATGGCTTACGTCCCAAAGACAGAGGAAGAACGCCCCGCTCCACCCGGCGATCGGGCTGGGTTGAAGCTGGCGGCCGCGAAGGCCGAGCGGGAATTGGTGCTTCGCGCTCAGCGTGGCGATTCCTCCGCGTATGAAGGGCTGGTGCGGATCCACCAGCAGCGGGTCCTGGCCGTGGTAAGCGGGATTCTGCGAAGGAGGGAAGACGCCGAGGACGTAGCGCAGCAGGCTCTTGCCAAAGCTTATTTTTCGCTGCGCAAATTCGATCTTCGGTCGGCATTCGGCACCTGGCTCTACAAGATTGCGGTGAACGAATGCTGGGACTACTTGCGCAAGAAGAAAGTCCGGCGGCTGGTCTATGAATCGGACATGAGCGAAGACCAGCTCCACCAGATGGAAGCCGCGAGCGAATCGCTCGGTCATGAATTGCGGCCGCGGGAAAATACCTCCCTGCGGCTCGAGCAGCGGCAGTTGGTGGACGAACTGCTTGCCGAATTGGATGAGAAAGACAGGTTGATGCTGGTGATGAAGGAAGTGGAAGGTTTTTCGGTGGAAGAAATTGGCGAAGTGCTGGGTCTGAACGTGAATACCGTGAAGGTGCGATTGTTTCGCGCGCGCGGGCGCCTGGTTGAACTGCACCGGCGGCGGCACAACAAACGCCAGCCAGCGACCACGACGGCGCGGGCCGCGTCGCAGTCGCAGTAGGACCGGAGATTCGTCCCAGAGTTTGGAGGAGGAACGCACGTGACGGAAGAGCAGGAAATTCGGACCTCTTGCCGCGCCTACGAAGGGCGTTTGGAAGGCATCCTCAATGCCCGTGTCGATTCCGCGAGTGACGGGCAGGACTCGCAGGACCCGGAACTTGGCGCACACTTGAAAGAGTGCGCCGGCTGCCGCGCCGCGCTCGATCGCGCGCGCGAAACAGGCGAGTGGATCCGCGCAACGCAGACTCCCGCGCCCGACCCCGGAAATTGGTTTGCGACGCGCGTCATGGCTCGCATCCGCGAGGAAGAGCGGAAGCGCGTGGCTGCCCCGATCTGGGCCCCGATCGAATTGCTCGCGTCACGGTTGGCGCTCGGCGTCGGCATGGTTTTGATTGTGCTCGGCACCTACGTCTACGAATCGTCGCCGCAACAGGTGCCCGTGACGAACACCCAACAATCCGAATTTACTTCCGAATTCCCGCAGCCCCCCGCCCATCCGGCCGATAAGGACGAAGTCCTCGCTTCGCTCTCCGGTGAGAATTATGGATATTGAGCCGAAGCTCCCTCACGAGACGAATCGCAAAGCCGTTGCCTGGCTCGTTGTAGTATTCGTTTTGGGGATTGCTCTGGGCGTGCTTGGCACCTACGTGGTGACCACGCGCGTCTTCGCGCGCAGCCAGCCGCCGCAGCATGACCCGGCGGCTTCGCGGGCGCATTACATCGATCGCTTGAATCACGAACTGAATCTCACGCCCGACGAGCAAAAGCAGATTGACGCCGTCCTTACAACGGTGCAGGCTCGCTACGATGCCATCCATCAATCCGTCCTGCCGCAGTATGACGACGCGCGCAAATCAGGCCGCGAACAAATTCGTCAGCTCCTCACACCCGACCAGCAGACTAAGTTTGACGACTTCCTGCGGCGCATGGATGAAGAGCACAAGAATCATGCTTCCGGCGGTGGGGGCGGCGACTGATCCCGTGCGTGTCCCCAGAGACTGATGGCTGAACTGCCCGTACCCGCCCTCGATCCCGGCAAAGAACCCGCCCCTGCCGCGGTAATCCGCCTCGAAAATGTTTTCAAGACTTACGATCTCGGCGAGGTGCAGGTTCACGCGCTGCGTGGCGTGAGCTTCACGGTGCAAACCGGCGAGTTTGTCGCCGTGATGGGCGCATCCGGCTCCGGCAAATCCACGCTGATGAACATTCTCGGTTGTCTAGATCGTCCCACGCGCGGCAGTTATTTTCTGGATGGCATCGACGTCTCCGGAATGTCGAAGACGGAACTCGCGCACATCCGCAATCGCAAATTAGGTTTTGTCTTCCAGCAATTCAATTTGCTTTCCCGCACCTCCGCGCTGGAGAACGTCGCGTTGCCTACAGTTTACGCCGGCCTGCCGCAAGCCGAACGCGAGCAGCGCGCCCGCGAATCACTTGAGCGCGTCGGGCTCGGCGATCGCGCGGGGCACCATCCCAGCCAACTCTCTGGTGGACAGCAGCAGCGCGTGGCCATCGCCCGCGCGCTCGTGAATCGCCCCGCAATCCTTCTGGCCGACGAGCCCACGGGAAACCTCGACAGCCGCACGTCCGTTGAGATCATGGAGATTCTGCAAAGCCTGAACGAGGAACAGGGCCTCACCGTCGTTTTGGTGACACACGAACCCGACATCGCCCTCTACTCCAAGCGCATGCTCGATTTTCGCGATGGCAAACTCCGCCGCGACGCCATCGTCACCGGCCGCCTCTCCGCCCGCGACGTCCTGCCCAATCTCCCCAGCGCCGACGAACTCGACGTGATGGACGCAACAACCTCGCCCGCCGCTCCCAAACCCGGCCAGGATTAAACCGCATTTCTAACCGGCAGTAATACATGCAACGGCCGACCTATATTTCTCTGCGCGTCACAGCGATCTCAGCGCCTCCGCGTTATCGTTTTCCGAGGGACACACCGTTTGAGCGTGAAGAAAGAACAAGGATAACGCAGAGGCGCGAAGTACGCCGAGACTCGCAGAGAAAGCCGTGCTCGCTCGCATCGTATTGCCTGACCTGGCGAGCAATCCGGATTAAACCGAATTCCCGGTGGCTGGCCGCGTTTCGCGCTAAAATGCGTCCATGCCGAAATCTCACTATTTGCTCTCGCTACTCTGCACTGTCGCGATGCTTGCGTTCGCTGTTCCGCCCGCTCGCTCGCAGACCGCCGCGCCTCCTCCACTCGAAGTTCCCGCAGGCTTCGATATCGCGCTCGCGATGAATGCGCTGTACGGCAATTACGACGCGGCGTCGGGCACCTCTTCGTCCACTGCGCCTACCACGGGCCTCGACTACACAAATTTTCAGCCGGGGCAGAAGGAGACCGTGAAGCCGTACTTCGCGGCCGCGAATCCGCCCACGAGCGAAGTTTTCCTCGCGACGTATGCCGTCCCGGCAACAGGCGATTTCGATTGCCATGCGTGTGCGCCGCTCATTGGTGCAGCCGTGTTCGTGAAGTCCGGTGATTCATGGAAGGTGGAAGCTTCCGAGAAGACCGACCTCATCTTCGGTCAGTACGCAGTTCCCGGGACAGCCCAGTTAGTTCAATTTGGCCCGAACCACGCCGGAATCCAATTGAGCAACACGGACGGCGGCCAGGGAATTATGGACACGCAGGTGATTCTGCTGGTCGCCTGGAACGGTGGTTTCAGCCAGGCGTGGTCGGGACTGGTGTCCTCGGACGATTCCATGTATTGCGGCCCGCAGACGGTGTCGCCCTGTTTTGGGTACAAGGTCGAACTGAAATTCGAGAAGGGCAGCAATTCGGAGTACGACGATTTGATCGCCACGACTTCAGGCACGGACCTCACTGACGATACCCCACCTGCCCTGAAAAACATGGCCGGCATGCAGCACCTGCACTTCGTGGACGGTAAGTACGTCGCGGCGGATGGGCACTAACTTATCGTCAGGCTCTCGAATGCGCTCCAGGAACTCCTAGAAGGGAATATCCTCGTCGCCGACTTCCGGCGCGTGCCCCTCGTCGGCAGGCAGTGCCTGGCTTTCGTTGTCGAAAGTCGATCCGCCACCGCCCATCGTGGAGCCCGCACCCGCCCGCGCCGCGGCTGCTTCTGAATCCGCGCGCGAACCCAGCATCTTCATCACGTTGCCGACGATCTCAAATGCCGTGCGCTTTTGCTGCGTTTGTTTATCGTCCCACTGGCGCGACTGGATGCGGCCCTCGATGTAAACCTGCATCCCTTTCTTCAGGTATTGCTGGGCGATTTCCGCGAGCTTCCCCCACAGGACGATGCGGTGCCACTCGGTCCGCTTCTGCCGCTCGCCATTGCGGTCCTTGAAGGATTCGTCGGTGGCCATGGAGAAATTACAGACGGCTTGCCCTCCCGACGTGTACCGCGTCTCAGGATCCTTTCCGAGCCTTCCGACCAGAATGACTTTGTTGACCGACATGCGTTCTCCTTATCCTTGTGCGGGGACAATGCCAGGATGTGCGCGAAGATAGCACGCGCCGCCCACTCGCGCCAACACTAACTCCCAAGGCGATTGGTGGCATTCGTTGCTCGCTGTCGGTAGGGATGCGCCCCCCCCGGAAATTCAAAGGCCGTTCCACGCGCCTTCAGTCGTGAACTACGGTTGTTGCTTCGAGAATCTGACCGCCAGAAACTGTCATAACTTGGGAACTACGAGCCGGATCTCCGAGCCTCTCGCCGTGTCTCCCTGTGATATTGAGAATTGCTAGGTCTTGTGGCCTATATGCAAAAATAATGTTGCAGATCATGTTGTTCTTGAATTCCAATCCTTCCTTGGGGATAACATCAGCATGAAACAGATGATCCGAACCCACTTTCATGACGATGTCCTTGCTCACTATGGTTGACCCCTCGCCTACATAGTTCTCGATTCCAACATCTAAGGCTGAGCCTTCGGGCAAATTTGTCACCCCAAAGAGGTAAACATCCAGCGGCGATTGAAGTTTCGCGTAGCCAACAGCAATGTAAAAGCCTAAGTGGGGGATGGACTGCGCACGGGCTATACCATCATTCGTCCGGACGGGCAGATCGATAATTGCGAGTAGAAGAAGCACCACCAGTTCGAGATGGCGGATCAATCGAAACCTCCCTCCTCGCCCGCCTGTCAGGCTTCAGCTCGTAATCCCCAACTCCTTCAATTTCGCTGCCGCGCGTTTCCCTTCGTCCGTCTTGGGATACAGCCGCACTACCGTACGCAGTTCCCGCACAGCGGTAGTCTTCTCCCCGAGTTCCAGCAGCGCGAGCCCCTTCTTTAAGTGCGCCGACGCCAGTTTGAAACTTTTCGGATAATTATCGATCACCTTGGTGTAGGCGGCCACCGCGTCCGCGTACTTTCCCTCGCCGTAGGCGATTTCGCCGAGATAGAACTGCGCGTTGGACGCAAGATCCGTATCGCCGTAATACTTCAGATAGTCTGTGAACTCGCCTGCGGCCAGATCGTCGCGCTTCCCCGTGAGGTCGCGCAGCGCGTTGGAATAGAGCACGTCCGCTGAAGGCGGCGGCGCTGCCGACGGAGCGCTGGTCGTAGGCCCGTTGCCTCCCGCGCCGGCCGGAGGAGCAACCGCCGGTGGCCCGCCCGGAGGCTCATTCGGAATTGGAGTCGGAGTCGAAGTGGCCGGCCCGTTTCCCGCGAGCTTGGCGTCTACCGATTGCAAAAGATTCTGCGTGTCGGTCAGCTTCTGGTCGAGCTTCCCGATGCGCGCCTGCAAGTCCGCGACATTGTCGGAAACGCCCTGCACCTGCGTCCCCATCGAATCCAATCGCGAACCCGAATTCGCTTGCAGGTCCTGAACGGATTTCTGTAGCGTCGCCATTTCGGCGTTGTACTTGCTCACCGTGTCGGAGAGTTGATCGAGCAAGGTCTTCTCCACGGCGAAACTCTGCGTGATTTGCGTTTGCATCTGCTGCTGGTTGGCCAGCATCTGGGTGACGTTTTGCTGCAGCTCGATAATCTCCCGCGCCACAGCGTTTGCCGGCGTCGGCGCAAAAATTGCTCCACCGATCGCGCCTGCGGCCATGGCCGCAGCGAGCATCAAAATCGTTTGCTTACGCAAGACTGTTCCTCCTCGAATCCAAACTGGATGCTGCCGGCTGGGCGTTTGCCGCGGTGCACAATTCCGTCGTTTATAGCGAAGAGTCCGCCGCATCGCGCCGCGGACCCTTCGCCGTTATTTGAGCACCGTCTACTTGGCCATCACGAAATGCCCGCGCCGGTTTTGTTGCCAGCACGTTTCATCGTGA
>Ga0181538_10004166_pt1 | contig 13698 bp, 9 predicted proteins | sample PEATcosm2014_Bin_40_FD_119773 | JGI IMG/M metagenome (GOLD analysis project Ga0181538, IMG submission 119773) | Peatland microbial communities from MTU Mesocosm Facility, Houghton, MI, USA - PEATcosm2014_Bin23_30_metaG | ecosystem: Environmental > Terrestrial > Soil > Wetlands > Peat | place...
CACCATCCATCCCGGCCCGCACCGGCTCGCCAGCCTGGACGATCTACCCAGGCTGGCAGCTGCAGAGGGCATCACGATCGCGCCAAAGATCAAGACAGCGTGTTAATGCTCTGCGAGTTCTTACGCCCCCGTCACCAGGGCCGGGCACGACATCCCATCAGCGATCCACTCTCCCGGCTACCGACAGGGGCACGGTCTTTCGTCAGGACTCATAGTCCAGATCGAGGGAGTGCTCACCCGCCGGCGGCCACCAGGGTCCGAGTCTGCCGGACGGCGACTCGGTAGCTCTCATTAGATCGAGGCTAGGCGCCGGGCGCGTGTTTCTTCCAGGGACCGCCACGACCACAAGGACGCTCCATGACCGTCGCCGACTGCATCCTCGTCTGGCGCGTGGCGAGCGCCTGCCCAGATCAGCGGACTCACTGCCGCCGGGCGCGCGGAAATCATCCGTGCGAGGATCGGGCGGTCATGACTGACGGAGTCTGGCACAGCCCACGCCCAGCGTTACCTGCCGGCCTGGGTAGCCTGATTGGAGATTTTCCTCATAAGGCCAGCCGTCGCATACTGTTTCGGTACTGTCAGGCAATGCACAGCCGCTTGCGATCATTACCGACCGGCGAGATTCGCGCCGCTACCGGGTGCTCGTCGAGACCATGCCAGTCGCCTCCCGGAAGCGGGCAGCGGTCTGGACAGCGGGACGCCTGGTGAAACGACTTCCGTCTGACCCCTGGTCTGTAACTATGATCGGTGGCCTCATCACAGCTGTGATCGGCGGCGTTATCGTCGCGTTGGTCCTGGGAGGCGGGTCGTCTGGCGGGCCGACATCTAGCCCAAGCCGTTCACGAACGAGCACGAGCGCGCCCAGTCCAAGTGAGTCCCTGCCCCAGCCTTCTGCATCCGTGACCGGGTTCTCCTCGTTGCCTGAACAATACATGCCAGTGTCGTTGGCACAGCTATGTGGTGCCCCTGGAGCATCGAGCCAATTCGATTCATGCGGCCCAAGCGATGGAATAACGCAGATAGGCTCCCAGGTATTCCCATACATGGCTATTTCACCGGTGTATAATGATACTCCCGAAGTGATGACATTCCCGAAGACGACCTGCCGAAGCTTGACACTTAAGTTTGCTTTCAGTGCGTCAGAAGATAACACCGTTCGCGCTCTTACGAACACCGTGTCTGTTGCACAGACCGCTGTCGGCCCAAAACAGGCTACGGTTTCCAGCAACCAGGTTGGAACGTTGACTGTGAAGCTGGATGGCGGACCATGGGCCATCGATGCTGCTGCTAATGCCCCGGCCCCAGGAGGGAATTGGGCTATCTTTCTGAGCGGCTCGGCCATGTGCTTGACTAGTAATGGGGAATAACTACCGTGACATCTTAACACTCGTGAGCAGCGGTGGGTTCTACGACACGGCATTTATGCGGAATCATGAAAGCGCGCGCATGTCAGCACTTGCATGAGCTTAAGGTGCGTCCGGGCCGCGCGGCTTGCTCATCCCGCGATTGTCCAAGTCCGCACGATAACCGCGTACCTACCGCTGTTCTCATCTGCCGCGATTAGGTCTATGCGGAGCTGCTGGTCGGCCGGGAAGGGTGCAGGCAGTGTCACCACTTACCGCGCGGCAGCCGGATTGCCACTACGGTCCGTACAGGCCGTACCCGAACGAGTGAGCTAAGACTGGCTGCCGGTAGCGCTATGTAGGCGATCACTACTGGCCAGTCGAGGTGCTACAACTCGCGTACCCGCTAAGGTAGGTGCTCCAGGTTCCCGGCAGATTCGTTGTTATGGATATATCCCAAGGGCCCCCGTCCAGCTTGACGAACAGGGTGTAAACCTCGTCCTGCTTGGTGTTAACGCTGACGGGAGCTGCCGACCCCTGCGCCACGGCAACTGTGATCCTGAGGCTTGGTGCTGGCCCCCCATCAATATAGTCGTTGAAACCGCTCTTAAGTGTGAGGCTGCGACAGGTCGTCTCCGGAAAGGCCAACACTTGTACTGGCTCTATGGAGACAAAGGCCTGCGCATCCCAGTTCTCGACGTGATCACCCACTCGTTCGACGCTCGAAGAGCATCCGTTGAGGCCGAGGCCCTGAGTCGAAACGCCAGGAGCATTGCATAGGACGAGGAAAGACACATTGCTGTAGGTGACAGTTGGCGTTGGCGAGGGGGTCGGACTTGCAGACGTCGTCGGTGTCGTCGTGGACGGGGAGCTTATCGGCGACTTTGAACCAGCAACCGGCGGACGTGAATTCGCGTTGCTGGTCCCGCCATGGAATGCGCTCCAGATCACAAGGACTAGTAAGCCACCTACTACCGTGGCAATCAACCCCGCCCACAGAGGATGTTCTGAGACGCGCTTCCACCAGTTCAGCTCAGACGATGAGCGTTCATGAGTCAATGCGCGCTCCCCACTCAAAGCCTGCCGCGCCCGCTGCCGCTTGCGTCGTGGAGCGATCCTATGCCGCAGGTGCGAGACCACACGTGTGTTGAGCGGAAATTCGCGGCTACCTGCGATGCCGCGCCCCACGCGTGAGCCGCTCGACGACGCGACGGCCAAGGCACGTAGCGAGCATGCAGTAGATAAGCATGTGCGTCTCTCTCACAGCTACCTCCGGCCGGCAGGTTAAAGCTGAGTTGCCTGCGTATTGACTCGCGGCGCTGGGCATCCCGCTCCGCAGCCCAGCCACTTGTCATCCTTCAGCGCGCGGAGCCAGGACTGAACGTAGGCCGCCGACTGCTCCACGGCGTTCTCCCGCATCACCATGAACTGGCGAGGCAGGCCCCTGACCAGCCATGAGGTCATCGTGGCCGCCATATGCGCCACCACCACCGGCATCGGGCTGCACGTCCGCGCCGAACCAGCTCATCACCGCGCTGACCCTCCCCTACCAAGCCCCCATCTGGTCAAGTCCGGGCCCTGCAACTCCTCCATTCGGTCAGGCAATCGCTGACGGCCAGCGTTCCCGGCTCCCAGGTCGTCGGGGCCGGTGCCGCAGGGACGTGCTCATTGGTTCGGTCCGGGGGCGTGGAACGACTCAGGACCGGCGGAGGCGAGGTCTAGTCGGCGACGCACCCGTCGCGCAGGAACACCACCCGGTTGGCCCACGACGCCGGCTGCGCGTCGTGGGTGACGAATCCGGGGTCGCAGGCCGCGGCGGCAGCGCGGCCGGGACCGGCTACGGGATCACCGGCATGCGCGAGCGCGCCGCGCTGCCCGGCGGCGACTTTTCCGCAGGCCCGCGCCCTGGCGGCGGCTTCCGCGTCGAGCAGACACCCGGCATCGATGTGGCCGGCGAGGCCGGAACGGGTGCCGAGGCGGTACAGCTGGTCAGGGACACCAGCCCCGATGTGGTGGTGATGGACATCCGCATGCCGGGCATGGACGGCATCGAGGCAACCCGGCTGATCACCGCCGGCGATGGCCGCGCTCGCGTGCTCGTGCTCACCACGTTCGACGACGATGACTACGTCTACGGCGCGCTGCGGGCCGGGGCGAGCGGGTTCCTGGTCAAGGACATGGCGCTGGAGGACATCCTGACCGCGATCCGCGTGGTCGCGGGCGGCGACGCCATCATCGCGCCGGGCGTCACCCGCCGCCTGATCGGGCAGTTCGCCAGTCAGTCCCGTCCAGATTTCAAGCTCCGGGAGCTCACCGGGATCACCGACCGCGAACGCGAGGCCGAGCAGGTCAAGGCACGGCTCGCCAGCTGGCTGGCACCCCGGGGCCTGGCCTTCAACGAGGACAAGACGCGCATCGTCACCCCCGGCCAGGGCTTCGGCTTCCTCGGGTTCAACGTCCGCCGGTATCACGGCAAGCTGCTGATCAAGCCCAGCAAGACGGCGGTCAGGCGGATCCGGGAACGGCTGCGCACCGAGATACGGTCCCTGCGCGGGGCCAACGCGCAGGCGGTGATCGCCCGGCTCAACCCCATCATCCGGGGCTGGGCGGCCTACTACCGGACGGCGGTATCCAGCGAGGTATTCGCAGCGCTGGATCACTACCTGTGGAGGCTCACCTACAAGTGGGCCAGGCATAGCCACCCGAACAAGCCGGCCCGGTGGGTCATCCGCCGCTATTTCGGCACGTTCAATAAGTCCCGGCAGGACCGGTGGGTATTCGGCGACCGCGACAGCGGCGCCTACCTGCTCCGGTTCGCCTGGACGAGAATCGTCCGGCACCAGATGGTCAGGGGAACCTCGTCTCCCGACGACCCAGCCCTGGCCAGCTACTGGGCCGACCGGCGGCGCAGGGGAATACCCCGGCCGATGGACATCGCCAGCCTGCGCCTCCTGGAGGCGCAGCACGGCTGCTGCCCATCGTGCGGGGAACTGCTCCTCGACGCCGACCGCCCGCCGCAAAGCCCGCGCGAATGGGAACAGTGGCTGGCGGTCACCCGCAAGGCGATGATCCGCAACGCCATCGCCATGCGGGCGGACAAAACACCGGACGAGGCTACCCTCCGCCTCCTGCACGCTCACTGCCACCGGCAGTATGCCCGGAGCAGCAAGAGCCCCGCGCTTCTGCCCGCCAGCCAGCCCCAGGGGCTTGCTTGAGCCGGATGCATGGAAATGTGCACGTCCGGTTCTGAGGGGGGCCGGGCGCAGCAATGCGCCCGGCCTACCCGGCCGGCGGGTGCTTTACAGAGGGATCGAGTCGGCGGCTACCAACCTGGACGAAGTTTGATACGGGCTGGCCGCGAGCGATCGATGGTGATCACGGCTGCCTTCTCCAGCACGACTGCCACCCAGCCTGCGGTTGCCCGCTTCTGGTATTTCTTCAGGTGCTCATCGAGGCTTCCCCGAGGGCTGTCGTGGGAGTACACGCTACCGATGAGCACCCAGTCGCGGCCCCGGAGCAGATCGGGTATTTCTTCGAGCGCGCGCCACGGCAGGCGTGTCGGCCACTGCTTGACGCCGAGCAGAAGGACCAGGGCGTCTGTCGTGTAGCGCGCAATGGTGAATTGCCCGCGCCCGGAGGGAGTTGCCAACGGCATCGCCGCAGGCACGGCCTCGCGGACGGCGTCCTGGACTTTGCCTGTCACGCTGCGAGCATGGCGCAGTTCCGGATGGATGTCGATGCGCGGTCATCGCGCGGCGGGTTACAGCGTGCGCTGTGCCAGGTGGTCGAGGCGCTGCACCAGCTCGAGGTCGCAGTGTCCGCCGATATGGTCAACGTTCCACAGGCCCGAGTCGCGGATCTCTGGCCGCACGGCGTATCGGCCGAGCCAGCCGCTGCTGGGCGTATCCGTTCCGCCGGCTAACCTCGATTCCCGGTCAGGTAATTGAGTTGAGGTTCCCTGGGGGCCTGGTGATCATCGTGGCGGGAACCGGAACCGCAGTGTGCGGCCGCCCCACCAGGGGATGGGGACTTGGAGGTCGGCGAAGCCGGCGTCGATCAGGGCCGGGTGGTGACTGCGCAGATTGAGTGCGCAGGTGACGTCGCCTTCGGTGATGTGCAGGGTGCCGGTGGCATCCAGGAAGTCCCGCCAGATCCGGTCGGGGGTGGCGGTTTCGTACCGGGAGAGCTTGAGGGCGAGCAGCCGGTAGAGGTTCCCGGCGACGACGGTCAGGGTGGTGTCCAGGTCGACGTTGAGCGGGACGCCGGAGGTGAGGGCGTCGAGGTGGAACCCGCCGATGTAGGCGTCCAGTTCGTTTTCCACCATCATCCGCTCGGCATAGCGGGCGAACAGGTCGCGGGCCGGGGTAGACAGGTCGTGGGTGATCAGCAGGGTGGGCTCGTCGCGGCCGATGTTGGTCACCGCGATCTGGCGGACCTTGGAGCTGACTTCTTTCAGCTTGACCATGTCCTCGTGCAGGCGGGGCCGCCGGTAGCGGCCGGACCGGGCGATGGTGACGGTCTTCCACGCGGAGGCGGGCAGCGCGGCGAGGCGCTCCAGCTCGTTCTTGCCGCGCTGGCGCAGGGTGAGCCAGTTGATGCCGCGGCCGGTGAGCTCGTCGAGGATCTTGTAGGTGGTGAGCTGGGAGTCGAAGACCAGCAGGCCGGGGTCGGAGCCGGTGGCTTGCTGCCAGTAGTCGGCGAAGGCGATGATCTCGGCGGCCTGCTCGGCCTTGGTGATGTCGGCGTTGGCGTAGACCATCTCGGCCGAGGCATGGTCTTGGGCGAAGAATGTCAGCACGGCACGGGTGCGCACGGAGCGGCGGGGCACGTAGTGCTTTTCCAGGACCGTCTCGGTGCCGTGGTGGCGGATGGCGTGGAAGTCGCAGTTGAACCCGTCCTTGCCGGTGGCCAGCCCCAGCGGCCGCAGCGCCCGGATCAGGCCGGTGAGCAGTTTCTGGTTCGAGTCGCGGCGCACCCGCCAGGAGTAGCTGCCCAGGTGGGTGGCCTTCGGCAGCGCGGTGAGGCCGAGGGTGAACGCCAGGCCCTCGTCGTCGGCGAGCGAGTCGGCGTGGTGGATGCGGGCCTTGCGGGCGCACTTGGCTAGCAGCAGCGACCCGATCGACTGCCACGATGACAGCGCCCGGGTGGACGGGTAGCCAGCCGACCGGGCCAGTTCATGCAGGCCCAGCTGCGCCATCGCGGGGAACAGCAGCAGCAGCCCGGCATGATCACAGCCCAGCGCCGTGTGCCCGGCTGGCCAGCCGGGCAGTTTCGCGGCCTTGACGGCATCGAGCCGGGCCGGCGGGCCGCGGCGGCCCTCATCGCGGCGGGGCAGCCGGCCGATCCCCTCGGCGTCCAGGATCTGCCACGCTGTCTGCGCCGAGATGGGCAGTCCCTCGGCGGTCAGCGCGGCCGCGATCTCGGTCACCGAGTGCCCGGCCGCCCGTAGCCCCAGCACCTTGGCCCGCAGCTCGCCGGTGACCTTACGGGGGCCTTTCGGCCCGGGCCTGGTCTCGGTGAACAGGGCCAGCCTGCCCGTGCGCAACAAGGTGGCCATCTGGTGAACGCTGGCGGTGGAGTAGCCGAACCGGTCGGCGACCTCGGCGGCGGGCATGTTGTCGAGGAAGTAGGCGCGCAGCGCCTCGTACCGGCGCTGCGCAGCGCCGGCGGGCGCCGTGAAGTACTCCGCGCCTTCTCTCACCCAGGGCGTACCTCAACTCGTCTTGCTGAGTATCTATCCAGAACGGTAGACCTATATCTGCCCGATACGACGACGGCGCGCCCGTATTGAGGCACGTTGTTGCGCTAGCGGCTGATCCCGGTCTGGCAAGCCGGATGTGCTAGTTCAAGTTAACTCATTGATGCACGGCAGGGCGCGCTGGCAAATGTGGCCGCCTACCAGCAGAAACAGCGCCTGGGCGCAGCCGACCGCCTGACAGGACCAGGCTCAAACCGCTCGCCGGGAATCGAGGCTAACGGATGATCCCCGACCGCCGTGGATAGGACCTGCAGCTGAACGTCATCGCCGCTTGGCTGTGACAATGGCTGCAGGATCGCCACCCATCCGGGGAAGGTTCGGTAGGCCGGCAGCCCGTTCAGCGTGAGTGACAGCACCACGTAGCCAGCAATGCTGGCGCCGCTGACCAGGAGCACCAGGAGTAGTCCCAGCCGCCGGAGCCGCCTCCCATACCGCTGCCGTCTAGGTGATCCGGCGTGGCTCACGGGCACCTGGCTCCTCAACTGTCCGGTCAGTTCCGGCTCTCATCGTGCATTGTGCGGTCGAGTGTCTCAGGCGTCGGCTGCCGCCGATCGTCCCGCTCCTGACTGAGCCCAGCAATGGCGGGGTGCCGCTGGCGGAACGCTGCCGATGCGACCGCCACGGTACGTGGTCAATGCCAACGACGATGGCGCCTTCTATCGGTAGACGCGGGAAGTTCCGTATCCGCGTATAACGGCGGTTATCTCAAGTCCATCTGCGGGAAGCCCTGCGGGATAAGGGGTTCTGCGTCGTAGACATGTCGCAGACGAGGGTCCCGCGGCAGGAGCAAAACCAAAGAGCCGCATCGAGAGGGAGCGTTGGCGCAGGTCACGTAGGTGACACCGCTTCGGCTGCGTCGTGGACACCGCTGAAGATAACGTGTCTACGACGCGGCGCATACCCGACAAATACCTCTCGTCAGTTACATCGTAGACATCCCAAAGCGGGGCTGCAGATAACGAAGGCGTCTCGGCGCGCGGTTATCCAGAGCCCGCCTGGCGACGATCCCGGCCACGGCCAAGGAGGTAGGGAGGCCGTATGTTCATCCCCAAAGCCGGGCGTGATCGCTTGCATCTGCCGCTGGTGGTGCGGGTTCCATCACGCTGCATGCGCACAGATCGATTCGGTTCGCTGTCTGAGGCCCGGAACGGGATGGCCTCGGCCACGCGCGAACCGAAGAATCGGCAGGCGCAACGATCCGACCGACGAGATATCGTCCTCGGGAGATGGGTCCTTGACCGACATGGCTGAGGCCTACGAGCGATCGGGGTGCCGACTCTCGAAGATCGGAGTTCGGCAGTGGATGACCAAACAGCCGCCGGCGCGGGCGGTTCCGAAGCACTGCCGGAGCCGGCGCGTGCTGACCCGATAGCGGGCGAGCTTGTCACCGAGACGTTGGAGTACGACGGTGGGCGGCAGGTCACGGTGTACGTCCCGCCGGGTCCGCCCGAGGCAGTCGTGTTCGCCGGTGACGGTCAGGGGATCTCGCAGTGGGGCGGGTACCTCGAGGCGGCCGACGTACCGTCCACGATGATCGTCGGTGTACATGGGCTGGCCGATGAGATGCCGCGGCTCCAGGAGTACTCACCGGTCTTTGACGCGGAACGGTTCGCGGCACACGAGAAGTTTTTCGTCGAGGACGTCGGCCGATGGGCGCGGTCGCGGTTCGGAGTTGCGCTGCCGGCCGAACGCACTGCGGTGTTCGGTGTCTCGGCGGGTGGAGAGCTTGCGCTTGCTCTTGGGCTTCGGCATCCGGACGTCTACGGTGCGGTCTTCTCCAGCTCGCCGGGCCGGGGTTACAAGCCGACGGGCGTGATGCCGAGTTGGATTCCGCGCGTGTACCTCGTCGCCGGCACGCTGGAGTCGTTTTTCCTCGAAAACGCGACCCGGTGGGCGGTGGCGCTGCGCGATGCAGGTGCCGATGTCGTGATGAGCGAGCGGGTCGCGTCGCACAGCGGGGCGCTGTGGCGAGGAGAGTTCCCGCTGATGGTGGCGTGGGCGTTTGGACGATGAAGCACCGCGGTGCTTGGCTGGCGGTCGCGCGCCTCGAGAGCGCCATTTCGACGGCCCGACGCGCGGTTATCCAGAGCCCGCATGCCGACGATCCCGGCCCTGGCCAATGAGGTTGCGAGGCTGCATTTTTATGCACCGCCAGCGCCGGGCGTGATCGCCCGCTTCTGCCGCGGACCGAGCGTTCGCGAGCTGGTCACGGAGCTTCGTGGCGGAGCCGTCTGTTGGTGAGCGCGCGATATCCGCCGTTATCTCTAGCGGGGCTGGGCTGTCTACGACGTAATCGACGCGAGTGTTTTGTGGGCTTTTTGCTGCGTCGCGGACACCTTACCTGAACAATGTAGCCGACGCAGACCCGATGCCAATCCCCTTGTCGATGCTGTTTTTCGAATTTAGCTGCCTCCGCGTGAACGGTGTTCAGCTACATGTCAACGACGCAGAAACCCTCCTCTAGCAGGGCTTCTCGCAGGCCGACTAGAGATAGCCGCCGATCTGCGCGGCATTAACATGTCCGTTAGGGACTATCGGCGTCATACCGAATGGGCGTTATGGCGCCGCGGATGGAACGGTACAGGCGACGTAGAGCGCTTCCTTTCAGCCCTTGGCGCAATCTGCGGATCAGAGCTCGTGCCCGTCATGTCCGGCCCGCACAATCGGGTTCCAGGGACCTTCAGCCCTGGTAGCCGACCCCGCCGCTGGCCATGGTAGATGTCACGGTGACCGGGTTCCGGCAGCTGACGTTGCGCAGCCCAGCGCACCGGCCCCAGGGCTCGCCCTGGCGGCGCTTACAGCGGGAGGAAACGATGGAGACCACAGAGGGCCTGCTGGAAAGCCACCCGTTCTTCGCCGGGCTCAGCCCCGACGCTGTGGAGCTCATCGCGGGGTGCGCTTCTAACATGCACTTCGATGAAGGCTCCCGCATCTTCGACCAGGGCGAACCTGCCAGCCTCTTTTACGTGATCCGTCACGGGAGGGTCGCCCTGGAGGTGCATTCGCCCGCGAAGGGGCCGTTGATCATCGACACCATGGACGAAGGAGAAGTACTCGGGTGGTCGTGGCTAATCCCGCCCTACCAGTATTTTGCCAGCGCCCTGGCGGTGACACCGGTCCGCGCGACTGCGCTCGACGGCGCCTGCCTGCGCGGTAAGTGCGAGGCCGACCCGGATCTGGGTTATCAGCTGCTGAAGCGGGTAACGACGGTGATGTACCAGCGGCTGCAGTCCGCGCGCATCAGGCTGCTTGACCTGTACGGGTAAATGGCGTTCGCCGACGGGACCATCGCCCACCAGTAAGACTCCCGGCAGACCGACGTCCCTCGATGAGGCACGCGGCTTCCGCTGGCAGATCGGCTCAGCCGACCCGTGTACTGATCAAGCGGAGAGCGCCACCTGGACAAAGTCGGCCGCCGCGATACGGATCGCTCCACACAACATGAACAAGAATTGGGCGTTCTGCAGGAAACGCGCGGTGCAGCAGTGCGATTGCCATCCCGAGCCGATTCGGCGCTCGGGTGTGACTTCTGGGAGCGCCGCTTGTTCCCATTGGGATAGGGCGCGGTGACCTTGCGTGATCGCCGGAGTCGGTTGACGGTGAATTAGTCATCATCGCTGGGTCCTGGGCGGCCCGAGCTCCGGGTCTCAGCCCGAACCCGCAGGTGCCCGATGACCACATCCACCCAGTCCGTCGCCCTCGTCCCCGCGGCGCCGGTATTCACGACCGCCGAGCGGCTCGCTCTAGCCGGGTTTCTGGCCGGCTGCACCGGCCTGACCCGCCAGGCGTATGAGCTGGACCTGCGCCAGTTCGCCAGCTGGTGCAGCCAGCATCACCTGCACCTGTTCCAGGCCCGCCGGCCGGACATCGAGTGCTTCGCCCGGGACCTGGAAGCCCGCGGCCGGGCCCGCGCCACGGTCACCCGCAGGCTGTGCACGATCGCCGGGTTCTATAAGTACGCCGTCCAGGAGGAGCTGCTGGAGCACTCCCCGGCCGCCCATGTCCGCCGTCCCCGGCTGGACTATGAGTCGCACGCCACCGGCCTGGACCGCAACGAGCTCGGCGCCTTGCTGGTCGCTGCCGGGCTGGGGCCTCCTACGGATCATGCCCTGATCTCCCTGCTGGCCCTCAACGGGCTCCGCGTCTCTGAGGCCATCGGCGCCGATATCGACGCCTTAGGCCTGGAACGCGGTCACCGCACCCTGGTTATCACCCGCAAGGGCGGCAAGGTCGTCACCATCCCGCTGGCGCCGCGCACCGCGCGGGCGATCGACTTGGCCATCGGCGAGCGATGCCAAGGACCGGTCTTCCTCGCGCCTGACGGGCGGCGGCTGGATCGGCACGGCGCCGGGCGGATCGTCCGCCGCGTCGCCCGCCGGGCCGGGATCAACAAGAACGTCGGGCCGCATACGCTGCGGCATGCGTTCATCACCGCCGCCCTGGACGCCGGCGTGCCCTTGCGGGACGTGCAGGAAGCCGCTTCCCACGCCGACCCACCGACAACCATGAGATACGACCGGGCCAGGGCATCCCTGGACCGGCACGCCACCTACATCGTCGCCGCCTACGTCGCAGGAGCCGCCCGCTAGGCAGGTGCAGGCCTTCCGCCTGGCTGCCAGCGTGCCAGCCAGGCGGAAGCCGAGGTCACGCAACGTGAGCCGGGGAAATACGCGCGAACCGCCTTATGCGCGGGGGAGAGCTCAAGTACGCGCGGGGACGTGACCCGTCCCGATCGGCCACTATGTGCGGCGTGTCACGCCACCGGGGGCGATCGACGGGGAGCCCGCCCGCACGTCATTCGATCCCGGTGCGCCTTCTATCTCGGGCAGGGGCCTGTCCGATGGACGTGACGGCCAGTCCGGGTGGAGCCCGGCAGACGTGCCCCGGCTCTGGGTGAGGCGCGGCCATGCCGCTGTCGATTCCTGCAAGGCTGCTGTCGCGGCCGTCGAGGAACTGTCGGCGGCACAGACAATGACGAGAACGTGGTCGCGCGTCCTGGCGCCGGGCGGCCCGGGCAGAAGCGGTCCGCGGGTCAGCAGGGCCGTGCCGATGAGCGCATCCGGGCTGTGCCAGCCGGAACCCTAGCCAGTAGCCTGGCCAGGCGGCGTCCGGGGCCGGTGCGGTTGCGCTCTGCTGTTCCCGACCCGGGAGGTCAGGGCGGTACCGGACGGAGCCCGCGCCGAGCCCGCTGCCGGGCACCCACATGTTTCTGGGTGAGGAGGCTGAGTGGATGAGACTGCGGTCACGGCTGCCCCGTGGCGTGCTGGTCGCCACTGGGCCGGTTGTGCTGGTCGTCGTCGGGATTGCGGGCTACCTGAGCTTTGGCTATTCGCCGTGGGTGGCGGCAGCCATGACTCTGCTCACGTTGACCACGGTCGGGTTTGCATCCGGCGGTCATCTCCCAACCGGTGTGCTGGTCTTCACCGCCGGGCTGGCCTTCCTCGGCGTCAGCCTGTTCGTCGTCATCCTGGGCCTGGCCGCGACCTCGATCGTGGAAGGCCGGGTGAGCCTGTTTTCGCGGAGCCGCCGGATGCGCCAGCGCGTCGATGAACTACGCGGACATCTCATCGTCTGCGCCTACGGCCGGGTCGGCCGGGCGATCGCCCGGGAGCTGGAGGCCGCGGGCGCGCCGTTCGTCGTCGTGGACAGCAAAGCCGACCTGGAATCGGACCTGGAACGCGACGCGCTGTGCTACCTGATCGGCGACGCGTCGGACGAGGCGGTCCTGCGCCAGGCAGGGATCGGGCGGGCACAGGGGCTGGTCTGCGCGGTGGACTCGGACGCCGAGAACGTCTTCATCACCATCGTCGCCCGATCGCTCCGCCCCGACCTGCTCATCGTGGCGCGGGCCGCGCGGGAGCAGTCGGCCGACCGGTTGTACCGGGCGGGCGCTACCCATGTGGTCTCACCGTATGTGACCAGCGGAAGGCGGATGGCGAATCTGGCCGTCCGGCCCCACGTGGTGGAGTTCTTCGACGTCGCCCGCGCCGGCCAGCCCGACCTGCGACTGGAGGAACTGGCGATCACGGAGGGGTCTCCGCTGGTGGGCCGCAGGCTGCAGGAGCTGCCCGGACCGGCAGTGCCCTTGCTGGTCCGTCACCCCGACGGGCAGCTGATCGCCAACCCTGCCCGCGAGCTTCAGCTACAGGCCGGCGACGTGCTCGTCGTCTTTGGCGAGGCCAGTGACCTAGACCCGCTCGACCGCGAGTAGGACACGGCATTTCATCCCCGGCTCGCCACCCTTTGCCTGGTCGCGGTTCACGTCATCGAGCCTGACATGCCAGGCTCAGACCCTTAGCTTTGCCCGCGGCTCAGCCCGGAAGCGTCCGGCGGAGCAGATCGCCCTTCCGGGCGTCAGGCCCGTCGCCCTATTCGGCGAAATGGCGCTCCGGATCAGCCTCGGGGCACCGGGTCAGCCCCCAGCACCCCGTCACGATCTGTCGCCGTGGACGACGGCGGGCTGACGAGCCGTATCCGCCGATCTGGCGCCGATCCCACCCCGCGCTGGCAGGGCGTCCCGCCCGTACCGAACAGTAATTCCGTTGCCATTTCAGTCACGGACGCAGAGTTCTTCGACGGCATGAGGTTCGCCAGAAC
>Ga0181538_10004167_pt1 | contig 13696 bp, 11 predicted proteins | sample PEATcosm2014_Bin_40_FD_119773 | JGI IMG/M metagenome (GOLD analysis project Ga0181538, IMG submission 119773) | Peatland microbial communities from MTU Mesocosm Facility, Houghton, MI, USA - PEATcosm2014_Bin23_30_metaG | ecosystem: Environmental > Terrestrial > Soil > Wetlands > Peat | place...
AGCGAAAAATGCGAAAGAGGGCGCTTTCTCAAGCCGGCATAGCGCTGGCCTGCAGGTCGGCGCTACGCGTGGACGTAGTTTCCGCGCCTACTCGAAGGGTGGCCGTTCCCGGGGGAAGTCCATTTGTCCGCCGGCTCCGCCCAATTCCGCCGCAATCTCCCGCGTAAGCAGGCGCGCCAATTCCTCAACCTGTTCCGGGGAAAGTACGGGAGGGGCCATCCGGGCGACGACTTTGTGGACCACCTTGTGAACCCACTCCACTTCCGGAGCGGCTGGGGCTTCCAGAGCCGGCGGATTCGATATCAGATCGCCCCATTCTTGACTCGTCTCAGGACCGGCCGAGGCCGACTCCGACGCTGCGCCAGGATTGGATTCTGGAACCGGCTCAGCAACAACCGGAGGGGAATCCGGCGCTGCCGCCGAAGAGGTGGATTCGTCAAGAGGCTGCGGTGAGGGAACTAAGTCCTGGGCCTCTCGTATCTTCTCAGGCCCGGTAGCAGCCGACTCACGCAAGACTACGGGGAAGGGCTCCGGGGCTGGCTCGGTGATCGACAAGGCAGGCTGGAGCGCAGCTTCTAGAAACGTCAGGTCGACCATTTGAGGAGATAAACTCGGCTCGCCAAGTTGTTGAGCGTTCGACTCCTCGACGCCTTGAGCCGTTTCGGCAGCAACCAGCTCCGGTTCAGCCGCAACTATTGGCTCCGGGACAGACTCGGCCAACGCCGGAATGGGCTCCGGCACGCCCTCCGGGGCAGTTAAGTCCACCAGTTGAGGAGGCAAGACGAACTCCGCTGTTTCGGCAGGACTTGGAATTTCCGCGCTCGTCTCGGGTGCGGCGAGCGCCGGCTCAGACGCACCTTCGTGGCTTGGTTTTGAACCTGACTCAGGAGCGGGCTCGAGCACAAACCCGGGAAAGGGCTCGCTAGGGGATGGTTCAGGCAAAATGCCCATCGTATCCAGCGGGTGTTCAGGGTGGTGCTGTCCGATGCTCGACATTATGTCATCCGCTAGGTGAATTGGCGCAGCCACTTCTGCCGACGGGGCTTCCTCCGCCTTGCCGTCGCCAGCCATCTGTTGGTCGGAAGCAGGGTGGCCTTCGGTGGCAGCCGCTTGAACGGGTGCGAACGGGGCAGCAACCGGCGTCTCCTCAGGAGTGGCTGGGGATGCCGGCGCTTTCGCGAGGGCGGCGAACCGCCTCACCATGGCAATCAAGTCGTGAGGCGAGAAGGGCTTCTTGATAATGCCGTCAGCTCGGACTCGCTCGCCCCGTTGCTCGTCGTAAGGTTCGAGGTCACTGCCTACCAAGAGCACCGGCACATGGCGCAAACCCGGCGAGGTCTTCACGAATTCGCAGACTTCGTACCCATCTTTGCCCGGCATGGAAACATCGGCGAGCACGAGAATCGGTTGCATCACAGGCAACTTCTTGACGGCGGCGACACCGTTCGAGACTGTCTGAACCTCGAAGCCTGCGTCCTGGAGAATTCGTTGGGCCTTCCGTTGAATGATAGGGCTATCGTCCGCGATGAGGATCAACCTAGCCACACAGCCTCCCTTCAAAGGTTGAATCGCCAAATGTGGTGCGAAACAAATATCACCACGGGGGGGAGGAAGTCAAGGAGGCAGGAGTCAGAAGTCAGGAGTCGGAATGTGCAGCTATCAGCGTTCAGCTCTCAGCTTTCAGGCAGCCTCCGAAAGGATGGCTGCTTCCTGCTCGCTGATTGCTGAAAGCTGATACCTGAAGGCTCAGAGCTTTATTCTGACTCCTGACTTCTGACTCCTGCCTTTAGAACGGCACGAGCTTCTTGAGCATGTGGAATTTGCCCTTCTTCTTTTGAGGGGCGGGGTTGGCGGACTGGTCTTGGGATGTGGACTTGGCTTTGGCGGGATCTGTCTTCGCCGGGGTTTGATTTTCCGCAGTCTTGGCTTCGGGTGGCGCCGCAGCCGGATTCGGGCTCGGGTTGCCGTTGGCGGCCGGAGTCTCTTCAGTCTTTACCGGGGCCTCGTTCACTGAAGTGCCGGTGCTGTTGGAGTTGCCGGCAGCCGGTTTGGATTCGTCGATCTTTCCGGAACCCAGGCTGGAGTCACTCACGGGCTGAGCGACGATCGAGGCGTTCGTGATCCCGGGAGCATTGGGCACTCGTTTCGCCAATTCAACCCCGCTCGTCGCCCCTAGTTCAACTGGGCCTCGTAAAGTGACGCTGGTGTCTGGCGTCCCGGACATAGAGAGCGAAAGTTTTTCAAGGAAGCTCTTGCTTCGCAGTCGGGAGGCATCCGCCTGGGCACGCGCCAGCGTCGCCTTGGTGGGCTTTGGGACCGGCTGGCCCATAGCCACGAGGCGCGCCTTGGCCTCGTCCACATGCGGGCTGAGAGGAAATTCACGCAGCAGGCGCGAATAATAGGGAATCGACTCTTTGGGAATCTTCAGGTGTTCCAGGCACTGCGCCATTCCAAACAGGGCTTGATCGCCATCACTAAAGTTCGGGTACTTTTCGATAATCTCCCGGTACCGCCCTCGCGCCGCTCTGTACGCTCCCCTCGTCAAGTAAAAACTGGCGGTCTCGAACTCGCCTTCCGCCAGAACTTCTTGGGCCTCGCGCAGGCGGGATTTGGCGCGGATAGTCAAGGGGTCTTCGGGGTATTTCACCAGAAACTCCTTGAGCTCGACCTCCGCCAGGCGCGCTTCCGTCTGGTCCCGGTCAGCCTTAGCCATCATGCGGAAATGCGCCATGCCGATGCGGTACTGGGCCATCGGAGCCTCGGGCGCGGTGGGGAAGAAGGTTTCGAAGTCCCTGTATTCAGCTTCGGATTGCGTGAGACCCGAGATTCCTCCCTGCTGGTAGTACGAATCCGCAATGGCGAGCTTAGCTTTCGCCAGATACTCGCTATCCGGATAAGTATTAATCATGGTCTGGAGGGTGAGACGGCCTACGTCGTAGCGCCCGTGCACGATCTCGTTGTTGGCTTTATCGTAAAGGATCTTGTCAGGCTGATCGCCGGGATTGACGGCGGCGGCCAAGTCGGCGTGGCGCTTGCGATGAAAAAGGCATCCGGGAAGAAACACCCCACCCAGCACAGCCACGCACAAAAACCCGCCCAGGCCCTTCCAGCCCATCTTATTAGTTCGTTTTGACAGTGCCTTAACTCCTGATCCTCACGCCGAGGCAACTCTTGAGGTTGCCCAGGGCTACCACCACGGCCGCCCGTACCTGTCGGCCGTTCACACTCTGCTCGTCCGCGGCAAACCGGAGACGAGGCGGAGAATCTCTCCAAGGCGTGCTTTGGGGTCCTCGCTATTAAAGATGGCTGAACCCGCCACTAGGATGTCTGCGCCCGCCTGCACAAGTCGCTCCACATGCTCGACGCGAATTCCGCCCTCCACTTGGATGACAAAATCCGCGCGACGCTCATCTCGCAAGGCGGCCGCGGCGCGCACTTTCTCCGCCGATCTGGGGATGAAGGTTCGTTCGCTCAACCCTGGATCACAGGCCAAGATTGAAAGATAGTCGAATTCTCCCACCAAGTCCACTAATGAATCGACGGGCGTCGACGGGTTTAAAGCAACCCCAGCCTGGACACCCTGCTTACGGATCACCTCCAAGACCTGATGCAAGCGCGTCGTGGCCTCGATGTGAACCGCGAGGCGGTCTGCGCCCGCCGCCAGGAATTCCCCAATGAAGCGCTCCGGACGTTCAATGAGCAAGTGTAGGTCCAGAGTCAGGTCGGTCGCTTGTCGCAGATTGCGGACGACTGGTTGCCCCACGCTGATATCCTCTACAAAATGGCCATCCATCACATCGACGTGGACGATGCCCGCGCCTGCGTCTTTGATGGTGCGGAGCGCTTCGCCAAGTCGAGCGAAATCAGCCGCCAACAGCGAGGGAGCGATCAGAGCCATAAGGTAAGGTCCCACGGCGAAGGTGCGAGCTGAGGGAAAGTCCAGCCTACCACAGTTCGGGGGTAGGGAGTAGCGCGGCGCTCAAAACCTAATCCCCCAATAACAACCCGCGGTGTAGGGGGACGGCTTGCCGTCCCCCCCAGGGGTTTGCTAGGCCGACGAGGGTGGGGCAAGCCCTACCCCTACACCACTCATGACAACGGCTCGCCCTACATCGGTGGTTTAACGTCGAGCAGTTCGACCACAAACGTTAGCGTGGAGTTGGGAGGAATCGCTCCCGGGTAGCCGCGCTCGCCGTAGGCCAGATCGGGAGGGATAACCAGCTTGCGCTTTCCGCCCACGTGCATCGAAGCCACACCTTCATCCCAACCCTTGATGACTTCGCCGCGCCCCAGGCGGAACTTGAACGGTTGTTTGCCTTCGGTGGAGTCGAAGACCTTTCCATCCGAGAAAGTTCCCTTGTAATTCACCACGACCGTGTCGCCGTCTTTCGGCTGCGCGCCTTTGCCAACCACCAGGTCCCGATATTGCAATCCCGAGGGAGTAGTGGTCATTTGCGCCGCAGGCTTCGCGTGCGCCGTTCCCGCCTTAGGGGCGGCCTTCGGTGCCGTCGTCTGATCCTGCCCGGCCCATGCTCCGGCTGAGAGCAGCGCCAGAAGTGTAAGGAGTATGGCAGCATTCTTCATCTTGATTCGTCCTCCAAGCTCGAAAATGTAGTTTTCCCGCGAGCGATCCTGGCCCGCCCGAATACAGTAGCAAGAGTGCGGAGCGGTTTCAACTGGCAAGTCACGCGCCAGCAGCCCCGTCAGGGGCGGCATATTCTAGCCCAGGGCGTGAGCCCTGGATTGGACCGCCCTCACCCCGTCCGTCGGTTGACGGACACTCCTCTCCCGCCCGAGCGGGAGAGGGGACGGGGGAGGGATGGCCGCACGAACCCACGGCTTACGCCGTGGGCTACTCGCTTACGCCCGTCAGCTGACGGGCTGCCGTGCTCAACGTCCTTCTGCGACACGACACTATGGTGCTGCCTGGCCTCGCACATCAGACATTCGGTTTTTGATGTCTGATGCGCCAGCCCGCGGCTTATCTCGATCCCCAGAGACGCAGGAGGATTCCAACCCAGTAAACCAGGTAAAGCGCGCAAACCGCGGCGGTCAGGAAATCGAGTGTTCGGGAGATTCCGCCCCTGGGCTCATTCCTGCGTGCGGAGATGGCCCTCCTCCGCCAAAGAACGCCCAACGTCACAATAGCAAGCACAACAAGGTCGGTCCGCCCAGGAAGGTCAGTGATCATGGGGCAGCGAGGGCGGCCACAAGGGCCGCCCCTACGTCAGAGGCGACTAGTTCTCGACCTGCACCAACTCGTTGCCGTTCAACTTGGCGGGTTTCGGGTCGAGCGGGACGGAGAACTGCCGCTCGACCTTCTCACGCATGCAGGGGCCGGAATTGTAGATGCAGAAGGGGTAGACCAAGCCGTTGGGGGCAGAGTAGTGAATCACGCAGCGCTTGACGCGGGCGAAATCGTAATTGTAGGAATCCATGAAGTGCATGCCCGCCACCAGGAGAGTCTTATAAGTGAAGGTCCCGTCGCCCTTGCCCCGGCCGTACTCGTGGTCGGTCATGCCCTGAAGCGTTTGCAGGAAGCGCTCGAAGCTCAAACCCTGCGGCGCAAACTGCTGCTTGAAATGGCGGCGAAGCTTTTGCCAGGCGTTGATCTTGGTGAACATCTTGAATCGCGCGCCCTCAGCTTGTCGGGCAAGCAGGTCGATGTCACGTAGCATGGCAGGCATGTCGAAGAACCGTGTGATGGGGATGGCGGTTTTCGTTTGCGGGTGGACGTAGAGGTAGGTGCCCATGGCGCAATGCGGGTGAGAGGTCAAATTCGGGCGATTGAAATTCTGCAAGTTTGACAACAGCTTGGAGAAGGGCGAAATGCAGGACAGCGGGTACCAATCTTCGTATTTGTCGGTCAAGCCGGTCTGGTCGGCCACGGCGTGCGCCAAGTCGGATTGCGTGAAGCGCTTGCTCTCGAGTTCCCGGCGATTGATGCGGCCGGTGAAACAAACCGGCTGGAAGCTGAAACCACTGATGCAGTCGACGTTGTCGATGGCGAGGCGAATCATGTCGCCGATCTGGTGGTCGTTAACGCCTTTCACGATGGTGGGAACAAGGATGATCTTCAAACCAGCCTTCCGGCAGTTCGCAACGCAAGCCAACTTCTTTTCCAGCAGGCGCTGGCCGCGCGTGCGGAGGTAAACTTCGTCGCTGACGCCATCAAACTGCAGGTACAGCGTATGGAGGCCGGCTTCCTTGCACTTCTGAGCGAATTCCGCGTCGGCGAATTCAATACCGTTCGTGGCGCACTGAATGTGGGTGAAGCCCATCTCCGTGGCCATGCACAGCACATCGTGGAAGCGGGGATAAATGGTAGGCTCGCCGCCCGAGAACTGCACTACACGGTTGGGCACGGGGCGCTGTTCGCGAAGCGTCTTGAGCATCCCACGCACCTGCTCGAAGGAGGGCTCGTACAAGTATCCCACGGCGTTGGCGTTGGCAAAGCAGACGGGGCAGGTGAGGTTGCAGCGATTGGTGAGGTCCACGTTGGAGAGCACGGTGTGGGAAGTGTGCAGTGAACACAAACCGCAATCCTCCGGGCAACGGGCCGAGTCAGCGATTTGCGGGTTCTCGAGACCCCGGTTATCGCCGAATTCGAACTCCTCCATCTTGAGATACAGCCTGGCATCGGAGTAGATCAAGTCACGAAAGTCGCCATGTTCCGCGCAGCTTTTCTCCATGTAAACCGCGCCATTCTGCTCGAAGAGCCGGGCGTCTATCACTCTCAGACATTCCGGGCAAACGGATTGGGTGGTCTTGGGAAGGCCCTTCTGCAAGGGTTCGATGGGGGCGCCGGTAAAAGTCGCAGGGGGCTGAACGCGCTGAAATTCCTTCCGTCGCGGGGATCGAATGTCTGGACTGATAGTAACAGTGGCCATTGTGTCTCCTTTAAGGTTTATCGCAGCGCATTTAAGCAGAATCAGATACTTAGGGCGCGGGAAACTCCGGCAACCTTCATCGTCGAGCCAAGGGGCGAGGAGCACATGGGCTCACGGAAGAAGGTCCTCCCACCGGAGGCCAAATTAGACCACTCCAATCATCGGTGAGCAATGCGAATAAAGCGGAAGGGGAGAAAAAAGCAGCGAATGGGGATAAAAGGGGGTCGAATGGAAAAGTGTAACCAACTGATAACAAAGGAGATAGTGACATTTTGTCGGTTTTTTCAACCTCCCCCGGCCTCGCCGCTTTGACGATCTTTGTGCCGAAGGCACCTGGGAGTGCGGCGGCTTGACGCCGCCTTTGCCCAGCCCAGGCCCTGGGTGATCCGAAGGCGGCGTCAAGTCCGTCAACCGACGGACACTCCAAGGCGCTCCGCGTATTCCAAACGTCAGCGTTTGCGTAATTATTTTCGGAAGAGATTCTCGAAGGCTTGGCGCGCGTCCAAAGGCTTAGAGGAAGAGGTTTCACGCTCGACGGTCGTTCGCAGGGAAAAATAGCTGCACTGGTTCTTAATGTCCTTTCTTGGGATGCGGGTCGTAATCGGCTGGGTACATTCGAAGCGGGCGGCCGTGTCGAAAAACGCGCACTGCTTGCAACTGTGCAGCTCAAAGCCGCACTTTGGACAATGTCCTTGAAGGTCAATCCCGACCGGCAGTATTAGGGCGCAGGAAGCACACCGCGACACTTCGCGCTTTCCCGGCATGTTGGGAGTCTTCGGCCCGATTTGTTCCCGCTTGTGGATCGGCTTCTTCTCGGGCCTCTCACGGTCGCGGTCAGAATCCATGTATCCCCGCTGTCTATACTTGGGCGACATCTGCACTCCTTTCGGCGGAAGGAAACTCGCTCGGCAAAGGACTTTGGGTGCGTCTATCATACGCCGAGTGTGGGCCGACAGCAAAGAAGAAAGTCGTGTAGGGGTAGGGCTTGCCCTACCCGCCCGCCGATGGCTCGGCAAAAGGGGACGGCAAGCCGTCCCCCTACATCAAATACCCGCGCAATTTCATCCAGTCCGCCAGCCGTTGCGGCCAGGAAGACAAGATAGGGTCTTTCTGCGCCAAGCCCACGCCATGCGGGCCGTGCTGATAAATGTGCAGTTCCGCCGGCACGCCTGCCTTTCGCAAGGCCATATAAAAGGCCACGCTGTTTTCAGCAGGCACCCCCTCGTCGTCGTTGGTGTGGAAGAGAAAAGTGGGCGGTGTCTCGGCGGTCACCTGCTTTTCGTTTGAGAGATAGTCGGCCAGTTTAGGATCAGAGTTGCCGCCCAACAGGTTCTTGCACGAGCCCTGGTGCATAAATGACTCGCTGCAGGTAATCACCGGATAAGCCAGGATGGCAAAATCCGGCCGCGAACTGACCCGATCGACGGGATCCGCGGCAGAGGGATTCCCGGCGTCGAAGTGCGTGGCGGCCGTGGATGCCAAGTGACCGCCCGCTGAGAAACCCCAAATGCCGATCCGGTCAGGGGCGATTCCCCACTCGAGCGCGTGCCGGCGGACGCAGCGCAAGGCGCGCTGCGCGTCGTTGATCATAGCGGGGTGATGGTAACGCGGCGCAAGCCGGTATTTCAGAATGTAAGCATCGACCCCCAGGGCATTCAGCCATTCGGCTATTTGGCGGCCTTCGTGATCCAAAGCCAGGACGGCGTAACCGCCGCCCGGGCAGACAACAACGGCGCTGCGAGCAGCCTGGCCTTTGGGTAGCGAGTAGAGCGTCAGCGAGGGCCGATCCGCGTCGTCGGTGCCCATTGCGCCCGGCGCCCCTTCCGGCCAGAGGAGCACTACCTGGTGCTCAGGGGCCGATGACTGTGCTGGTACCGAAAAAGCCCAGAACAGGCCAACGGCCATGAATGCGTACAGCAGACTGAGTAGCTTTCCTCTCATCGTTACCTCCGGATTAAGTGCAACGCAGGCGTCCGCCCGCGGAGAGGGCGCAGGAAAACCCTCCGCACTGTAACCTTAAGCAGAGCCGAAGCCAGGAATGACAGGTGAGAATCTTCCATCTTGAGCGCCAGTTACCACGTTGGCAACTGGCGTGCAGTTAAAGCTCGGCGCTAGCTGCGAGCCGTGGGGCTGCGCGCATGAGTCGAAATGTCCACATCGACCAATCGTGTTTCGACAATTCCCGGGAGGCTGTCATCGTCTCGGCCTTGTCAGCGCAAAAGGAAAAAACGTGTTTGCCATTTCTAGACGCAGTTTACTCTCCAACGGACCCTCAGTAGTTCTAGCCACCTTACTGCTCGGCGCCACGCCGGTCGTTGTAGGTGCGCCGGGCCAGATGCAAGCTAAGTCGCAACCTGCGAACCCTGAGGCAAGTTTGCCGCCAACGCCCGCTGCTGGTGCGAAGAAGAATATACCTCAGAAATCCAAAGAAAAGGAAAAGTTCCCGCCGCCCGGCCCGCTTGAAGGCGCGACGAAGACCGAACTCCATACCGTGGCGCCAGGGGAGAGCCTTCCTTCCTTGGCTCTCCATTATTTGCCGCAAACCTGTTATATGACCAGGGCCGAACTCGAGGCTGCCATGCAGCAGGCGAATGCCGGCAAGATCGGAAAATATCTCAAGCCCGGCACCCAATTGACGATTCCCGGCATTTTCGCCGAGCCTCTGGTTGAGCATTCGGTTCCCGTCCCCAAGGGTTTCGAGACTCGCGGGATCTATCTCACCGGTTGGATGGCGGGAAGCGATAAAGGCCTGGATTTGATTCGCCGCTGGCGGGAAGCCGGAGGGAATACTATCGTTTTCGATGTCAAGGATTTCGACGGCCTGGTAAACGTGCCCTTCGAGCATCCCCTTGCGCCGCAGGGGAAGCATGTGCCCATCCGCAACCTTCCCAAATTGATCCGCTACGTCCACTCGCTGGGACTCCATGCGATCATCCGCATTGCGGTGTTCCGTGATGAAACGCTGGTCACAAACCACAACGAGCTGGCGGTACAGTCCAGACGCACCGGCCATGCGTGGAGAGAAAACGGGAAGCTCGTGTGGACCGACCCCTCGGAACCCAAGGTTCAGGACTATAACCTGGCGCTGGCCCGAATGGCAGCGAATTCCGGGGCCGACGAAATCCAGTTCGATTACGTACGCTTTCCCGCAGAAGGCGACCAGAAGGATGCGCGATTCGCCTACCAGGCTGCGCACCCGGATTGGGCGCGGACCGACGTGATCGCCAAGTTTGTGGCCCGCGCCTACAGCGAACTCCATCCGCTGGGCGTCTTGTTCTCGCTGGATGTTTTCGGAGTCATGGCGTGGCAGCGCAATGTTGACCTCGAGCACACTGGGCAAGATATCCCCACCATGGCAAAGTCGTGCGATGTGCTCTCGCCCATGATCTATCCCTCGCACTTCTTTGGCATGGATGGGTACGCGCACCCGGGCGATGCGCCTGAGCACTTTATTTCTGAGTCAATGCAGCGCTTCGCGGAGATCACGAGGGATTCCAAAGTGGTATTGCGGCCCTGGCTTCAGGGCTTCGCCTGGCACACCAAAACCTTTTCCGAAGCGTATATTCGAACCCAGGTCAGCGTTGCAAAAGGACAAGGGGGAATAGGATTCCTCTTTTGGAACGCGCGCAACGATTATTCGAAGCTGTTCCCCGCCATGGCTGAGATGCGCGCGACGCCGGGGCGCTTCTTCCGGGGCGACGAAGTTCATGCGCCGCCCGCCAAGGTGTCTGCAAGCCTTGCGCCCTGAAGAGAATTCCTCGAGCGGTCCGCAAACCCTTGAACGCCGCTCCGGCCCAGAGTATATTGCTGCTCAGACCGAAGTGCAGGTCACCCAGGGCTAGTGGCCTCAGAGAGAGCGCTCCGGTAAGTTGTCTTCGTCGTCGGGCAGGCAGGGACTTCGCACCAGCAATCAGGAAGGAGCGGACCGTGATGAGATCTCTGAAACTTCGAAGATTTGTCGCCGCCTCAGCGGGGCTGTTCGTTCTCGGCTTTATTCTATTCGCCGGTACCGGAAGCCGTAGCGTCCAGGTCGCGTACGCCGACCCTGTGATGGGCCCCCCGCCAGATAAACCAGCGGCGCCTTCTCCCATTCCTGCTGCCGCGCTAATCAATCCCAAGGACCTTGCCAAAGTCCTCTCCTCACTCCCGAGCGAAAGGCCCCTCCTCATCTATGTCGGCTTCCGCCTTCCCTACACCCAGGCCCACATCCCGGATTCCGAAAACCTTGGCCCGGCCGCTAACCAGGCGGCGCTGCAACAACTCGTCAAGCGGACGAACGGGGTCGACCGAGACCGATTCATCGTCATTTACTGCGGATGCTGCCCTTGGAGCCACTGCCCGAACGTCAGGCCGGCCTACGAAGCCTTGCACAACCAGGGATTCAAGAAGCTGAAGGTGCTTTACGTCGCCGATAATTTGGGGACGGACTGGGTAGACAAAGGTTATCCCGTGGCTAAAGGTGAATGAGGAAACGATGATGGCAACCTTCGCGGCGCCCTTCTGCGCCGCTTTCCTTTTTGATGGCCTGGCGCGGGCGATCTTCGTCGCAATCTGCCTGGCGAGCATCTGGCTATTCTTAAAGATCGTTAAAGGCCGGCTGTATTCGGTGCTCGCTGCGCCTGGAGATCTTCCTCACGATCATATTCCTCAGCGTCTTTGGCGCGTTTTCAAAGAAGTCATATTGCAGTATCGCGTGGTGCGCGACCGGCCCATTGCCGGCATACTGCACGCATTTGTGCTGTGGGGATTTCTTGCCTTCGCCTGGGTCAGCGCGCAACACATGCTGCTGGGCCTGCGGGGTTTGTCAAAAGCCACCGAGGCACGAAGCTGGTACAACGCGTTTGTTGCAGTATGGGCGGTGGCAGTTCTGGTGGCCATGGTCGGGTTGTCGTTTCGGCGATTTGTATTGCGGCCCAAACCGCTCGGAAAGCTGTCCGCCACCTCCGGGATTGTTGCGTTCCTGATCTCCGCGCTGATGGTGACGTATCTGCTGGGTTGGCGAGTGTTTCCCGTCGGAACTATGGCTTGGAAAGTGAACTGGTGGGCGCATACGATATCGTTTTTTGCGCTGCTCGACGTGATTCCTGTTTCGAAACATCTGCACCTGGTGCTCGCACCGTTCACGATCTTTCTGGGCTCCGAGACCACGAGCACCATGCGAGCCTTGCGGCAGGAGGGCGAAGATCTGGGAATGATCCGCTTCCCTGACCTGGGGCGCAAGGACGTTCTGGACGTTAACGCGTGCGTCGAATGCGGCCGCTGCACGCAGTTCTGCCCTGCCAACCTCGCCGGTGGGTCGCTGAGTCCGAAGGAAGTCATCCTCGATCTGCAAAAAGGCCTGCGCAGCGGCGGCGGTTTGGTGGCAGGAACTGCGGAAGAAAAAGAGCACGGGAAAGTCTACGTTTCCGAAGAGGACCTCTTCCAGTGTCTCTCCTGCGGCGCCTGCGAGTATGTCTGTCCGGTGGGCATCGAACATGTGGGAAGGAAAATTCTGGATTTGCGGCGCGGGCTGGTCAGCGAGGGACGCATCAGCAGCGAGAAAGTGGCCGAGCTGTTCACCACCATGGAACGCTCTCCCCACAATCCCTGGGGCATCGCGCAGGAGATGCGGCAGAACCTTTTAGCCTCGAAGCAGTTCCCTATTTTCGACGGCAGCCAGGAATGGCTTTTCTGGCTGGGCTGCGGATTGAGTTTCGATTCGCACGGCCAGGCAGTTGCCACGGCCATGAAGCAGATTCTCGATGCCGCCTCCGTCTCCTGGGGCGTGCTGGCGCGTGAAACCTGCTGCGGTGAGCCGGCGCGGCGCGCGGGCAACGAGTACCTGTTCATGCAACTTTCGGAGAAAGTGGTTGAGGCGTTTGCGAACGCCCACGTGAAGAAGGTCGTCCTCTGCGATCCTCACTGCACCACCATGTTGGATAAGGATTACCGGCAAATCCCATCCTACGCGGACCTTGGCATCAAGGTCGTGCACCATACCGAGCTCATCGCGGAACTGCTTCCCCGCCTCCCCCTCGCACCCAAAGCTCTGCCGGCGACCTACCATGACCCCTGCTACCTTGCCCGCGGCCGCGGGATCACGGCTGAACCGCGCAAGATCCTGCATTCCTGCGGCGTCGCCTTGACAGAGCCTGAACACCATGGCCAGAACACCCAGTGCTGCGGCGCCGGCGGTGCGAGGCTTTTCATTACTGACGACAAACGCGAGCAGACGAAACATCGGGTGAACGAACTACGGTTTGCCCAGCTCGCCACAACCGGGGCATCAACGCTGGCGGTGGCTTGCCCCTACTGCCCCACTATGCTTCGCGACGCCGCCAACAGAGCTCAGCGCGATGACCTGGAGATTGTGGATGTGGCGGAAATCGTGGCCAGAAACCTGAGCCTGAAATCGTTCGAAGCGGAGCGAAAAGAGTAAGCGGGAGCCCGGGCCGACCCAACAGAACGGCGATCGAGAATCCTCATTTCATGCGGGGTTGTAGATCCGGCGAGGAGACACTCATGCCCACACGAATACTGACGACAGTGGTTGGAAGCTACCCGGTTCCCGCCTGGTTAGTGGGTAACGCCTCGCGCGTAGTTCTGCGCGACGCGGTCATGACAGTGCTCAAGACCCAGGAACTCGCCGGACTCGACGTGATTTCTGACGGCGAATTGCAGCGTTTCGATCCCAGCCATCCCGAGACCAATGGGATGATTGACTATTTCGTTTCGCGGATGGAAGGGATTCGGACCCGCTTCACCAGGTTCGATCTTGAGAAGTTCCGGTCTGATCGGGGCTTGGACTACCGGTCCATGCCGGCAGG
>Ga0181538_10004169_pt1 | contig 13681 bp, 8 predicted proteins | sample PEATcosm2014_Bin_40_FD_119773 | JGI IMG/M metagenome (GOLD analysis project Ga0181538, IMG submission 119773) | Peatland microbial communities from MTU Mesocosm Facility, Houghton, MI, USA - PEATcosm2014_Bin23_30_metaG | ecosystem: Environmental > Terrestrial > Soil > Wetlands > Peat | place...
TATGTGCTCCACCACATCCCCAAGGAATTCGCGTTCGACGAAATGATTTTTCTGGTGCTGTTCTACGCGGGATTTCTCCTCATCAACAGGATCGTTGCCGCGAGTTCTCGTTCCGACTCCTTCACTGTCATTCCGAGCGAAGCGAGGAATCTCGCTCCGCCTTCAAGTCAACGAGTCGAGGCGTCGGATGCCGAAAAGTTCTTAACTCCTCGACTCTCGACTCTCGACTTCTCGACTGGCGTTGCGGATCTCGCCTCGCTTCCGATCGTCCTCATCGTACTGACCGTGGTTGTGTTTCTAGCCTCTCCGGCCCTTAACGGCATCTCCCGTCACTTCGAGCACCAGGCCGATCAATTCGGCCTGGAAATGGCTTACGGCGTTGTTTCCGACCCCAACACCGCCGACGTTCAGTCCTTTCAGATCATGGCTCAGGAAGACCTGGAAGATCCTGATCCCAGTCCCTTCATCCGCTTCTGGTTGTATACCCATCCGTCAACCGAGGAGCGCATACGCTTCGCTGCGACCTACAGGCCCTGGGCAGAGGGCAAGCCGCTGGAATTGATCCCCACTGCGCGGTGAAAGACAGCATTCTCCTGGGAGCGCGGCCATCCTTGGCCGCACGCTGAAGTTGAACCTGCTGGACGACCCTAACTCCTTGCAGGGTTTCTTGCGCCTATGATAACTTCAAAAGGTTTGTGGACTGATTACGATCCGAGTGAGTGGGCTGTCGATGATTGAAGATTTGGGGATGATCGAACCGCGCATTGCGGCCACGGCATTTGTGGCCCGTAGCGCTGACATCATCGGGGACGTGGAAATAGGCGAAAACTCGAGCATCTGGTTTCAGGTGGTGCTGCGCGGCGACGTAGCGCCCATACGGGTGGGCGCCAGCACCAACATTCAGGACGGAACCATAGTGCACGGGTTCCCGAATTCACCGGTGACGATCGGCAACTGGGTCACCGTGGGGCACCGCGCGGTGCTTCATGCTTGCACCGTCGAGGATCACTGCTTGATCGGCATCGGCGCAATTGTGCTGAACAACGCCCGCATCGGAGAGGGCTCGATTGTGGCGGCGGGCGCGCTGGTGGTGGAGAATACCGTAGTTCCGCCCCACACCCTTTACCTGGGGGCGCCGGCCCGGCTGAAGCGGCAGCTCACGGAGGCGGATCGGAATTTTATCGACCTGCATGCCTCACATTACGTGCAATATGCGGAGCGGTACCTCGAGGAGATGGGCAACATCACCGTTGACGATGAGGACGTACCCTTCTGAGCTGGTGCGATAAACCATGAGAGTTGAACCCATTCGCTCCGTCAAAGGAACACGCGACCTGCTGCCGCCGGACACAAACCTCTGGCAACGGGTGGAAGCAGAGGCGCGCGGCGTCTTCGGCGCTTATCACTACGGGGAGATTCGCACCCCGATTTTGGAGCAGACAGGCCTCTTCTCGCGCAGCGTGGGCGCCGATACAGATATTGTGATGAAGGAGATGTACACCTTTCAGGATCGCGACGACGAATCCTTGACTTTGCGGCCGGAGGCCACTGCCTCGGTGGTGCGCGCCTACATCGAGCACAGCCTGTACAACCAGGGCGGCGTTCACAAGCTTTATTACATCGGGCCCATGTTTCGGCGCGAGCGCCCGCAGAAGGGGCGCTACAGGCAGTTCCATCAGATCGGCGCAGAAGTGCTGGGGTCCGAGAGCCCGCTGGTGGATGCGGAAGTTCTCGAGATGCTCGTGCTTTTCCTGGAGCGAGTGGGGATTCGAGAGTATCAGCTTCTCCTGAACTCGGTGGGATGCCCTAAGTGCCGCGCCGAGTACCTTACGGTTCTGCGTCAAGCCCTGGGAGCCGTGAAGGCCTCGATGTGTGCGGATTGCCAGAGGCGCGCGGAGACGAATCCCTTGCGGGTACTGGACTGCAAGGTGGAGGCGGACCAGCCCACCATCGAGAAGCTGCCCAAGATCATCGACCATCTCGACCCCGAGTGCCGGCAGCACTTCGAGCGTGTCACGAGCGAGCTTCAGGGGCGGGGAATTTCTTATCAGGTTACGCCCCGCCTGGTGCGCGGTCTCGACTATTACACGCGGACCACTTTTGAGATCACCAGTGGCGCCTTGGGCGCGCAAAACGCCGTGCTGGGCGGCGGACGGTATGACGGGCTGTCGGAGATGCTGGGCGGTCCGCCCACTCCAGGCATCGGCTTCTCGATCGGCCAGGACCGTCTGATTCTGGCGGTGCAGGCGGCCGCGGCACTTAAACCCGAGACGCCGCTGGCGGCTTACATCGTCTGGATGGGCGACGCGGCGGTTCGAGGCGCGGCGGGCTTGGCGCGCGAACTGCGCGCCGAGGGTTTGAGCGTCGAGATCGGCTACGATCCCATGAAGATCAAGAAGGCGATGGGACTGGCAAGCAAGCTCCAGGCGCGGTTCGCCATTATCATCGGCGAGGGCGAAATCTCCACCGGGCGCTACCAAGTGAAAGACATGACCGCCGGTCAGCAGCAGGAAGTGGAGCCTGGGAATATCGTATCGTATCTTAAGGCAAGATTGTGAACGGCAATTAGTGAATTATAAATAGTAAATTGTAAATTATGGCCGGCGAAGTGACACTGAATTGTCATTCTGAGCGAAGCGAAGAATCTCTGCAGTCGGTGGACTCCAGAACTACGGCGATTCTTCGCTCCGCTCAGAATGACAGGACACGATGAGATCGGTTTTCGCAATTTAGAATTTACACTTTATAATTTACCATTTCTTTTTGGCGGTGACCGTGAAACTCGACCTTGTTGGAGATCGACAACGAACACACTACTGCGGGGAGCTGCGAGCATCGCACGCGGGGCAGAGGGTGTTTCTGGCCGGCTGGGTAGATAGCCGCCGGGACCTGGGGAACATCATCTTTCTCGACCTTCGCGACCACACAGGAGTGATGCAGGTGGTTTGCAACCCGGAAATCAGCGGCCAAGCACACGACCGCGCCGACGAAGTGCGGCCCGAGTATGTGGTGGGCGTGGAAGGCGAGGTGGTGCTGCGCTCCACGGAGACAATTAACTCTCAGATCGGCACCGGAACGGTGGAAGTCAAAGCGGCAAGGCTTCTGGTCCTCAACGAGTCCAAGACTCCGCCCTTTCCGATCGAGGACGAAACGAAGACGAGCGAGGAGATTCGCCTTCGTTATCGCTACCTGGACTTAAGGCGGGGGCGGATGCAGCGCAACTTGCGGCTTCGGCACAGCGCCAGCCAGGTGGTCCGGCAGCACCTCTCCGAGCATGGATTCAATGAAATCGAAACGCCTTTCATGACCCGCTCGACGCCGGAGGGCGCGCGCGACTACCTGGTTCCCAGCCGCCTTCATCACGGCCATTTCTACGCGCTGCCGCAGTCTCCGCAGCTCTTCAAACAGATCCTCATGATCGGGGGCTTCGACCGTTATTTCCAGATTGTCAGGTGTTTTCGCGACGAAGATTTGCGCGCCGATCGCCAGCCGGAGTTTACGCAAATTGATATCGAGATGGCGTTTCCACAACGGGACACGCTATTCGACATCGTCGAGCGGTTGATGGAGAAACTCTTCGCGCTGGTCCAGGTGGAGGTCAAGCGCCCGTTCCGCCGCCTCACTTATGAATTGGCCATGGAGCGCTATGGCTCCGACAAGCCCCATCTGGGATTTGACCTGGCTTGGAAACGAATCGATGTGACTGGAAATCCCTTGTCCAATGTTCGCGGGTTCAAGGCAGTGAAGGCGCTGCGAATTCCGGGCGGGGCCGGCAAAATCTCGCGCAGCCAGATGGACAAGTACCAGGTTCCGCTCAAAACCCTGGGCGCCGGGAATTTTGCCCTTGTGGAATTGAAGGATGCCGAGATTCAGTCGCGGCTATCGAAGACGGTGGGCGAAGAATGCCTTCGCGGTATCGTGAGCGCTACCGAGGCGGTTGCCGGCGATCTCATCGTGCTCCTCGGTTGCGAGGAACTCTCGCGCCACAGGGTGCATCAGCTCGATGAAGCCTCAGGGTGGTTCAGGCTGGAGTTGGCCGAAAGACTCGGCCTGATCAGGCCTGGGACCTGGAACTTTCTGTGGGTGATTGACTTTCCCATGTTCGATTACGATGAGCGTGAGAAGCGCTTCACCGCCATGCACCATCCTTTCACTTCGCCGCGTGAGGAGGACCTGGAGGCGCTTGAAACCGATCCCGGCGCGGTGAAAGCGCTCGGATACGACCTGGTGCTCAACGGATCGGAAATTGGCGGTGGCTCGATCCGTATCCACCGGCAGGATATTCAGCGGCGCGTCTTCAGCGTCCTGGGCTTGACGGAAGAGAAAGCCCGGGAGCGCTTCGGCTTCTTCCTTGAGGCCCTCGAATACGGAACGCCGCCGCATGGCGGTATTGCGCTCGGTTACGACCGCATTATTGCCTTCATGGCCGGCGAGTCGAATATCCGCGAGGTTATCGCCTTCCCCAAGACCGCTAGCGCCGTTGATCTGATGAGCGAGGCTCCCGCCGGGGTCGAGCCGGAGCAGCTTGAGGAACTGGGGCTGGAAATCAAGAAAGAAGGTTAAAGGCTAAAGGATAAAGGTTAAGCGTCATAGGCTTGAGGCCGTAGTTGTGAGTTGACCCGCGTCAGGAGGTCTTTTTAGCCTTTATCCTTTACCCTTTAACCTTTCAACTTATGTCTGTCATCCGGATTCTGCCCGAAATCGTCGTCAACAAAATCGCCGCTGGCGAGGTGGTGGAGCGCCCAGCTTCCGTGGTGAAGGAATTAGTGGAGAACTCGGTGGACGCCGGGGCGGGCCTTATCCAAGTGTCGGTTGAATCGGGAGGGAAACGTTTGATCCGCGTCGTGGATGACGGGAGCGGCATGAGCCACGACGATGCCTTGCTGGCTTTCGAGCGGCACGCCACCAGCAAAATTCACTCTGCCGAGGACATATTTGAAATCGCGACGCTGGGCTTTCGGGGTGAAGCGCTGCCCTCGATGGCGGCCGTTTCGCGCCTGGTGCTCGAGACCCGGCACGCTTCGGAGAGTTCAGGCACGCGCCTGGAGATCGCGGGAGGGAAGCTGCGCGATGTCAAGGAAGTGGCGTGGGAGGCGGGCACGCGAGTGGAAGTGCGCGACCTCTTCTATAATACCCCTGCGCGGCGCAAGTTTCTGAAGTCTGAATCCACCGAACTCGGTCATATTGCAAGTCTGGTGACGCATTATGCGCTTGCTCACCCGGACAAGGGTTTTCGCCTCGCATCCCTAAACAATGAGATTCTTCAGGTGTCGCCGGTTTCGAGCCTGCGCGAACGAATTTACCAGGTTGTGGGCGCTCAAGCCCTCGAGCAACTGATCGAGATTGTTCCCGTGGAGCGGCGCATGACGGTTCCGGCTCCGCCGGGCATGGAGGAGGAAGGCGAAAGTCCTGCCGAAGCTGCCCTCGTTCGCGTATTTGGGTTCACCTCCCGGCCCGAGGTACACAAACTTAACCGCAACAACATTTACTTCTTTGTGAATCGCCGGCTGGTTCGCGACCGCCTGATCCTGCACGCCATAACGGAAGCCTACCGCAACATTCTTCCTGCCTCCGTGTTTCCGGTGGCCCTGGTTTTTCTCGAGTTGCCGGCGGTCGAAGTGGATGTAAACGTTCACCCGTCCAAGATCGAGGTGCGGTTTCGGCATTCGGGGTTTATCCACGACCTGGTGCGGGATGCGCTTCGCCAGGCTCTGCTGGCGACGCGGCCCGTCGCTTCGTTTCCGATGGGCCGGTCGTCGCAAAAACTGCCCGTGGAGACTGACGCGGCGGAGGTGGCCGAGAAACTCGAGGAAGAAGCGGAATTGGGCCAAGCTGTACAGAATCCGCTTGTCGAGAACACGCCATTGCAGACCCGTACGGGCACGCCATGGCGTGCCCCTACCACGCCGTTCAGGTTGTCTTCCCCGACACCTGAGCCGCGGACGGGCCGGCTTCCGCTCGAGGAGGCGCTTTCTCCCTACGCTCCCGCCGCGCCCAACTGGGATGCCGATTCGGCCTCGCGGCCGGCGACTCCGCCCGTCATCACGGCCCCGGGCGAATTGCCGGCGGATCTTCAGCCGCTCGGCCAGGTCCAGGAAAGTTTTGTTGTGGCGACTAACCCTACCGGGCTCTGGATCGTCGACCAGCACGCCGCGCACGAACGGGTGTTGTTTGACCGGCATGTCCGCATGCGGCAGGAGAAGAAGGTTTCGATGCAACGGCTGTTGGTGCCCATCATTCTGGAATTGAGGGCCGAGCAGCAGGTTACTTACCAGGAGATCGCGGAAGAATTGGCGGCCAACGGCTTCGAGGTCGAGCCCTTTGGCCAGCGGACCTTGGCCGTCAAGGCTGCGCCCGCGGATACGCGCGCCGACGATGTGGGCGACCTGATGCGCGAAATCCTGGACAACGCGCGGCAAGAGGGGCGGACGGTGTCCTTGGAGATCCTGCGGAACAAGATCGCCGCCTCGGTCTCCTGCCACGCGGCGATCAAGGTGAATATGCCGCTCGACAAGAGCAAAATGGATTGGCTGCTCCAAGCTCTCGCCAAGACGACGTGCCCCATGACTTGCCCGCACGGGCGACCCACGGTCCTGCGCTATGGGATGAAGGATTTGCAAAAGGCGTTTAAGAGAATATAGTCATCAGTCGTCAGTTTTCAGTTCTCAGTACAAACCCGGTCGAGACGCTGTCATCCTGAGCCTAGCGAAGGATCTCGGCAGTTAGTATCGTAGCGAGCCCGACAAGCAACTGCAGGGATCCTTCGCTAGGCTCAGGATGACAGCGAAGGGGCTCGGAGTGGCATGGGTTTTACTGAGAACTGAAAACTGACAACTGACGACTGAGAACTCAACCATGTCTACTCCTCTCGTCATCACCATCGACGGCCCGGCCGGCGCGGGCAAGAGCACCGTCGCCCAGAGAGTGGCGGCGCGCCTGGGATTGACCTATGTGGATAGCGGGGCCACCTACCGCGCCATGGCTTTGAAGGTCCTGCAATCGGGAATCGCGCCTGACGACGCTCGGTCGGTGGCTAAGCTGGTTGCGCAGACGGATATCCACATCGCCATGGATGGACTGCAATTCCGCGTTTTCGTTGACGGCCAGGATGTGACGGACAAAATCCGCACTCCGGAGGTGACGTTAGCGTCCGCTCAAGTGTCGCGCTTACCGGAGGTGCGCACCAAGCTGGTGGCGGTGCAGAGGGGTTGCGCCGTGGGACGCGGTGTAGTTATGGAAGGGCGCGACATCGGCACTGTGGTTTTCCCCAACGCTTCCCTGAAGATTTTTCTCCAGGCTGATCGAGTCGAGCGTGCGCGGCGAAGGCTGAAACAAGACAGCAAGAAAGGGCGTTCGGCCACGCTCGAACAAACCGCCGGCGAAATCGCCCTGCGCGACCAGCTTGACGCGGAGAGGAAGATTTCCCCGCTCGTGGCGGCGCCGGACGCCGTGACGATTGACTCCACCGGCCTCGCCGCCGATCAAGTCGTCGGGCAGATTCTGGATTTGGCACTGAAGAACAAACTGGTTGAGCCGAGGCCGTAAGGCAAAGTCGGTGCAGTTGAGCTATGGGATTGGCGCTATCACGCACTCCGGACCGCTTCACTTACAGGGTTACTCCTTGCCAGGCACACTTCGAGCGATAGTCTACGTATGTGTGCTTCAACCAACAAATTCGTCGCGAATCGAAGACTTGGAAGCTGGGACCGAGGGATGGCAGGTCAGGCGGGAAAAGCCTAATGCACCTCTGGACTTACCTTCCTCCGTTGCTCATCGAGGCGAGGAATTCAGCATTACTCTTCGTCTTCGAGAGCTTGTCGATAATCAGCTCCATACTCTCAACCGGGGAGAGCGGGTTCAGCACTTTACGCAACACCCAGATGCGGTTGAGTTCATCACGTGGAACCAACAATTCTTCCTTGCGGGTGCCTGACTTGTTGATATCGATGGCAGGGAAGACGCGCCGGTCGACGAGTTTGCGGTCGAGGTTGATTTCCATGTTGCCGGTGCCTTTGAACTCCTCGAAGATCACGTCGTCCATGCGGCTGCCGGTGTCGATGAGCGAGGTAGCGATGATGGTGAGGCTGCCGCCTTCTTCGATGTTGCGTGCCGCACCGAAGAAACGCTTGGGGCGCTGGAGAGCGTTGGAATCCACGCCGCCGGAGAGCACTTTGCCGGAGGGCGGAACGACGGTATTGTAAGCGCGCGCCAGTCGGGTGATGGAGTCGAGGAGGATGACGACATCGCGCCGGTGCTCGACGAGCCGCTTGGCTTTCTCGAGCACCATTTCGGCCACTTGCACGTGCCGGGCCGCCGGCTCATCGAAAGTGGAGCTGATCACCTCGCCCTTGACGGTGCGTTGCATGTCCGTCACTTCCTCGGGGCGCTCGTCAATCAGCAGCACGATCAGGGTGATTTCCGGGTGGTTGGTAGTGACGGAATTGGCGACGCACTGCAAGAGCATGGTCTTGCCGGTGCGGGGCGGGGAAACGATCAAGCCGCGCTGTCCCTTGCCGATCGGCGTCAACAGGTCAAGCACCCGCGCCGAGATGTTGTCCTTGACCGTCTCGAGGTGGATGCGCTCCTGGGGATAGAGGGGCGTAAGGTTGTCGAAGAAGAGCTTGTTGCGCGACTCGTCGGGCGGCTCAAAATTGATGGCCTCGACTTTGATGAGCGCGAAGTACCGCTCCCCTTCTTTGGGTGGCCGGATCTGGCCGGAGATCGTATCGCCCGTGCGCAAATCGAATTTGCGGATTTGGGACGGAGATACGTAGATATCGTCCGGGCCGGGGAGGTAGTTGTAATCCGGCGCGCGCAGGAACCCGAATCCGTCCGGAAGGCATTCGAGCACGCCCTCGGAGAAGATGAGGCCGCTCTTTTCGGTCTGCGCTTGCAGGATCTTGAAGATCAACTCCTGCTTGCGCATCCCGGTGGCCCCCACCACGTTCAGGTCTTTTGCCACCTGAGTCAAGGTGCTGATGTTCATTTCCTTCAGTTTGGCGATGTCGAGGACTTCGCCTTCTTGCAGTTCTGTGATCTTTTCTTCCTGGGTTTCTTCCGGTGGTTTCACTTCTTGTTTCTTTGCAGGCATGACTTTTCTCTCTATTTTAAGTGGATTTCTAAATCGGTACGGTCCGGTTTTGAGTTGTAGCGCCCCGACCCATCGAGGCACTTGCCGACCCAGAGGTCTGCGCTACGCTCAGAATAGGACATCATTTCTAGACCTGGGATCTGTACGCCAGTGATTTCGAGCTCGACCGCTCTTTGATTTTCCAGTCCGTTCCAAGAGAACGAATAGTCATTGGCGGCAATTGCAGGAGCGGCACGAGATGCGGTGAAGAACTACTCACGTGGAGCCGGAGTCTTGCAAGCTAGATCTGTAAGGGGCAGCCCATCCGGATTTGTGCTCGCTGGAAAGAGCACGCACACCAAAACGTTAGATGCTCATTCCCTCCTACAGGTTTCTCAGTTTTCACTATTCGAGCCGCCGCGCTGTCGCGGCGACGTTACATCACGGCTATCCATCGGGGGGCGGCGAACCGAAGTCACCGCCCTGTAATCCTCGCCAAGGCGCTAATTGGTCAGCGATCCACGATCCGTTTCAAGGTTCGGCGGCTCCAATACAACCGGAGTTTCGGCCTCAGGAACCAGGACTGGCGGAACCTCGATCTTCCTTTCCAACGCCAGGTCCAAGACCTCATCCATGCTTTCCACGAACCGCAGGCTCAATTCCTGTTGGATCGCCGCAGGAATGTCCGCCAGATCCTTTTCGTTGTCGCGGGGCAGGATCACGGTGCGGCTGCCGGCGCGATGTGCGGCGAGGAGCTTCTCTTTCACGCCCCCGATGGGTAGAACCTTGCCGCGCAAGGTGATTTCGCCGGTCATGGCCACGTCACGCCGCACCGCGATCTTGGTTAGGGCGCTGGCCACGGCGGTGGCAAGGGTGATTCCGGCCGAAGGCCCGTCCTTAGGAATTGCACCCTCGGGGATGTGAACGTGGATATCCAAGTGGCGATAGAAATCGGGACGAAGTCCCAATTGGCTAGCGCGGGAGCGCACGTAGCTCATAGCGGCCTGAGCGGATTCCTGCATCACGTCGCCCAGCTTGCCGGTCAAGAGGAGTTTACCCTTGCCTTGCATCAGCGTGACTTCGATGTAGAGGATTTGGCCGCCCACTTCCGTCCAAGCCAGTCCCGTAGCCAGTCCGATCTCGTTGTTCTCTTCGGCTTTGGTGTCGCGGAACTTTATAACTCCCAGATACTCCGCCAGATCTTCCGGCCGCAGAGTGATCTGGAGATGCTTGCCTTCTTTCACGACCTTACGGGCCACTTTGCGGCAGACGTTGGCAATTTCGCGCTCCAGGTTCCGGACCCCCGCCTCACGCGTATAGTGCCGGATGATGTGCACAATAGCTTCGTCGGGAAGGGTCATATTCCCGGCGCTCAGGCCCGTTGCCTCACGTTGCTTCCGAACCAGAAAGCGCTTGGCAATCTCCAACTTCTCGGGCTCAGTATATCCCTCCAGACGCAGGATTTCCATGCGATCCTGCAGGGGCTGGGGAATGGTGTGAACAACGTTGGCCGTGGTAATAAAGAAGACCTTCGAGAGGTCATATTCCACGTCCAGGTAATGGTCCATGAACGTGTTGTTCTGCTCCGGGTCGAGCACCTCGAGCAGGGCCGCGGAAGGATCGCCGCGGAAATCCATGCTCATCTTATCGACTTCGTCGAGAAGGAAAACCGGATTGACCATGCCGGACTTCTTCATCATCTGGATGATCTGGCCGGGGAGGGCGCCGATATAAGTCCGGCGGTGGCCGCGGATTTCCGCTTCGTCACGAACTCCGCCCAGAGACAAGCGAACGAATTTCCGTCCCGTGGCGCGCGCGATGGAGCGCCCCAAGGAAGTCTTGCCCACTCCCGGAGGTCCGACAAAGCACAGGATGGAGCCGCGCGGGTTCTTCACAAGCTGCCGCACCGCCAGGAACTCCAGGATGCGCTCCTTGATCTTCTCGAGCCCGTAGTGATCTTCTTCGAGGACTTTCTGCGCGCGGCTGATATCGCGGATTTCTTTGGATTTCTTCTTCCAGGGAACAGCCAGCAGCCAGTCGAGGTAATTCCGCGAAACGGTTGACTCCGCCGACATGGGAGGCATCATTTCCAGGCGCTTGAGCTCGGCCATGGCGTGCTCGAGGGCATCTTTGGTCATGCCGGCGGTTTCAATTTTCTTCTTAAGCTCGTCGAGCTCGCTCTTTTCGTTGCGCCCCAACTCTTTTTGGATGGCCTTGATTTTTTCGTTGAGGTAATACTCGCGCTGGGCTCGCTCCATCTGGCGTTTAACCCGCCCTTGAATGGTGCGGTCAACGTTGAGCTTTTCGATTTCCACATCCAGGATATCCGCCAGGCGAGTGAGACGGTCGACGGGATCGAAGATTTCCAGAAGTTCCTGCTTTTCCTCGACGCTGACGTTCAGATTGGCGGCGACGGTGTCGGTAAACTTGCCGATCTCGTCCACCTTGATCGCGGCAATCATGGTGTCGTAGTTGAGGCTCTGGGAAAGCTTGACGTACTGCTCGAAGAGCGACGTGACCCTCTGGACGAGTTGCTCGAGGCTGGGCGTCGTTACCGTGCGGAAGACCTTGGTTTGGATGCTGACACGGAAGGAACCGTCTTCGTTCGAGATCTTCAGGATTCTACCCCGGTCAATACCTTCCACCAGCACTTTGATATTGCCGTCCGGCAGTTTCAGGCTTTGCACGATGTTGGCCACAGTCCCAACCTGGTAAATCTCGTTGGGTTTGGGATCGTCAACCGAGGGATCGTGCTGAGTAGCCAGAAAAATCCTCTTGTCGCCCGCCAGCGCTTCTTCCAGAGCGCGGATTGAAGCTTCCCTCCCCACCACGAACGGAGTCATCATGTGAGGAAAGATGACCACATCCCGGATGGGCATCATCGGCAATGAACGAGTTTCATTTTTTTCGCGGCCTGAAAACATAGGATTTTCCATTAACCTGCCTTCTCGAGGAACGTCGCACTAAAGCTTATTTCGTGGTTTTGGACCATCTCCTCGGTTACCACAAACTCACGTAACTTCCGTTGGCTCGGCAGGTGGTACATCAGGTCTAACATCAAGTCCTCGAGGATCATTCTCAGTCCGCGAGCGCCCACCTTCCTTTCGATAGCCTGGGTCGCGATCGCTTTCAACGAGCCTTCCGTAAATCGCAGCTTAACATTCTCGAATTCGAAAAGTCTCTGGTACTGACGGACTAGGGCGTTTTTAGGCCGTACCAGTATCTCGACCAGGGCCGGCACATCCAGATCGTTGAGCACGCTGACCACCGCCAGGCGTCCCACAAATTCAGGAATTAAGCCGTAACGGATCAAGTCGGAAGGCTGCATCTGTTCGAGGAGCTCGACATTTCGCCGCTCCTGCGTTGGGAATTCGCTCGTGATATCCCCACGAAAGCCCACCGTTTTCTTTCCCATGCGATGTTCGATGATCTTTTCCAGCCCTACGAAAGCACCTCCGCAAATGAACAGGATGTTGGTGGTATCAACCGGCGTGCATTCCTGGTGGGGATGTTTGCGCCCCCCCTGAGGCGGCACGTTGGCGATCGTCCCTTCCAGAATCTTCAATAAGGCTTGCTGCACCCCCTCGCCGGAGACGTCCCGAGTTATGGAGATGTTCTCGTCCTTCTTCGAGATTTTGTCGATTTCGTCGATGTAGACGATGCCCTGCTGAGCCCGCTGAACGTCGCCGCCGGCATTCTGGAGGAGCTTCAGAATCACGTTCTCCACGTCTTCGCCCACATAGCCGGCCTCCGTCAAGGTCGTGGCATCCGCGATCGCGAAGGGGACATCTAAAACGCGGGCCAGGGTCTGGGCGAGAAGGGTCTTGCCGGTCCCCGTAGGGCCGATCAACAAGATATTGGATTTGGTGAGCTCCACCTCGCTGCGTACACGGGTCAGGATATTGCGTTTGTAGTGGTTGTAAACGGCCACGGCGAGTTTTTTCTTGGCTTTTTCCTGCCCCACCACGTACTGGTCGAGAAAACCTTTGATGTCCGGCGGCTTGGGAGGCTTGGCCTGAGTGGTGGGAAGCTCCTCGCTGCGCTTCTCTTCTAGAATCGAGTTGCACACGGCCACGCACTCGTCGCAGATGTAGGCGCGCGGAAAATCACCCGGCGAAGAAATCAGTTTCCCCACCGCGTCCTGGTTCTTCCGGCAGAAGGAACAGTGGAGCGTTTCCTCGGAGTTTGGGCGTTTCGTGGTCATAGCCGCAGGCTACTTGTGCTTATAGATGATTTCATCGATGATGCCGTACTCGCGAGCTTGCTGGGCGCTCATCCAAAAATCGCGCTCCACATCGCGCTCGATCTTCTCGATCGGTTGTCCTGTGTGCTTCGCCATGATTTCATTGAGGCTGGCGCGAATGCGCAGGATTTCGCGAGCGTGGATATCGATGTCTGTGGCTTGTCCCGAGAGACCGCCCATGGTGGGTTGATGAATGAGCAGGCGGGAATTGGGGAGGGCAAAACGTTTCCCGGGAGTCCCCGAAGCCAAGAGCAGAGCCGCTACGCTGGCCGCCTGGCCAATACAAATGGTAGCCACGTCGGGACGGATGAAGTGGATCGTGTCATAGATCGCCATCCCGGCGGTGACCACGCCACCCGGTGAGTTGA
>Ga0181538_10004173_pt1 | contig 13675 bp, 10 predicted proteins | sample PEATcosm2014_Bin_40_FD_119773 | JGI IMG/M metagenome (GOLD analysis project Ga0181538, IMG submission 119773) | Peatland microbial communities from MTU Mesocosm Facility, Houghton, MI, USA - PEATcosm2014_Bin23_30_metaG | ecosystem: Environmental > Terrestrial > Soil > Wetlands > Peat | place...
CTCGGCCGACCACACGTAAAAGCGTCCCTCCTCGCCCTCGGAGTCCGCGTCCTCGGCCGCATAGAGTCCCCCGCCCGCGTCCCGCAGGTCGCTGAGCACATACGACACGGTCTCACTGAGCACCTGGAGCCAGCGGGGGTCGCGGTCGAGTTGCCAGGCGTGCAGGTAGACGCGAGCGAGGAGTGCCTGGTCGTACAGCATCTTCTCGAAGTGTGGCACGTCCCAACGGGCGTCGACCGAGTAACGCGAGAAGCCGCCTGCGAGGTGGTCGTAGATGCCGCCGGAGGCCATCGCCTCGAGGCTGCGCTCGACCATCTCAAGCGGGGCCGGGCTGCGGGTGCGGATGTGATCGCGCAAGAGCAGGTCCAAAAGGAGCGGTTGGGGGAATTTCGGCGCCGAGCCGAAGCCACCGTTGAGTGGGTCGAACATGGCCGAGAGCCGTTCGGCCGCTTCGGAGCACAGCTCCTCCACGGGCCTCGGGGCCTCTTGGCCGGAGAGGGACGTCTCTAGGGGCGCGAGGCGCCTCGTGACCGCGTCCGCCAGGGCGCCCGCCTGGCCCACGACGGCAGCACGGCGCGAGCCCCAGGCCTCGACGACGGCGTCGAGGACCTGACGGAAGGAAGGAAGACCGTGGCGGGAGCGATCCGGGAAGTAGGTGCCCGCGAGAAACGGGAGCCCGTCGGGGGTGGCGAAGATGCTCATCGGCCAGCCGCCCCGACCGGTGGCGGCCTGCACGGCCTCCATGTAGACGGCGTCGATGTCCGGCCGCTCCTCCCGGTCGACCTTCACGCTCACGAAATGCCGGTTCATCACCTCCGCGGTCGTGGCGTCAGCGAAGGACTCGTGACCCATCACGTGGCACCAGTGGCACGAGGAATAGCCGATCGAGATGAAAAGCGGCCGGTCCAGCTCCTTCGCGCTTGCGAGCGCCTCGTCGCCCCAGGGGTACCAGTCGACGGGATCGCCGGCGTGCTGGCGCAGGTAGGGGCTCGTCTCGGCGCCGAGCCGGTTCACCTCTGGCCGCCGTGGTCAAGGCACGGGAACGCTTTCACGCTCCGGAATCTATGGTCTCAGCCATGGAGCTCGGTCTCGCGGGCAGGAGGGCTGCCTCCACGGCTGTGTCGCCTGCGACCGGCCGGGTGATCGCGGCTTTGGCCTCGGCGGGCCGTCCCGGCGGGTCCCGTCGTTGAGCTGGCTCTCCGAGCCGGTACGTCTCGGCAGCCGTACCGCCCGGACGCGCCTTGTGTTCGGGCCGCACGAGACAAACCTCGGGAGGGACAGGGCCTTTTCGGAGGGCCACGTCGCCTACTACCGGGCGCGCGCCGCGGGAGGTGCCGGGGTGATCGTCGTCGAGGAAGCCTCGGTCGACGACTCGGACTGGCCGTACGAGCGGGCGCCTTTAGCGTCCCGGGCCGCGGAGGGCTGGTCGGCCATCTCGCTCGCCTGCCACGCAGAGGGCGCGCTTGTCATCGCCGCCCTCGGCCACGCGGGCGCGCAGGGCTCGAGCGCGTATCACCAGCGTGTCCTTCTCGGGGCTTCCCCCGTGCCCGACGCGGAGACCGGTGAGGTTCCAAAGACCATGGAGACAGAGGAGATAGAGGCCCTGATCTCAGCCTTCGGCGTCGCGGCCGCAGCCGCGGTCGAGGCCGGCTGCGACGGCGTGGAGCTGAACGCCGGCCAGTACAGCCTGCTCCGTCAGTTCTGCTCGCGGCTCACCAACTTGCGCGCCGACGAGTTCGGAAACGACCGCGCCGAGCTGCTCCGCCGGGTGGTCAGGACCACGCGCGATGCCGTGGCTCGAAGCTCGGCCGACGGACTGGTGGGTCTCCGGCTGTCGGTCGACGAGCTCACGGCCTGGGCCGGGATCGTGCCTGAGACCGCGGTGAGCCTCGTGGCTGGACTACCGCCATCTGCGATCGACTACCTCTGTGCCGTGCGCGGCTCGGCGTTCCGGACGGCTGCGACGCGACCCGACTCCCACGTCGAGCCGGGTTTCAACCGGGCTGCCGCGGCGATGGTGAAAAGCGCCCTTTCAACTGGGACCGCCCTTGTGGCACAGGGCTCGATCGTCGAGGTCGCGCTCGCCGAACAGCTCTTAGGAAGCGGCGAGGCCGATCTCGTCGAGATGACCCGCGCCCAGATCGCTGATCCCTCGCTCGGCGCCAAAGTGGGCGCGGGAGCTGTGGAGACGGTGCGTCCCTGTGTGCTCTGCAACCAGACCTGTCGTGTGCGTGATGTGCGCAACCCCGTGGTCACCTGCATCGGTGAGCCCCGTTCGGGCCACGAGACCGCCGATGCTCTCCTGGCGCAGCCTTTCCTGCCCGGCGTTGCCGGGACCCCGGCCGCGCGGGCGTTGCACGTCCTCGTCGTCGGCGGTGGCCCGGCGGGCCTGGAGTGCGCCCGCGTGCTGGCCCTAAGCGGCCAGGAGGTGACGCTCGTCGAGCGGGGGCACACCCTCGGCGGGATGGTGCGCGTGGCCGCGCGTGCCCCCGGCCGGGAGCGTCTCGGCGCACTTGTGGACTGGCTGGAGTCCGAGTGCCGGCGCTGCGGTGTCCGGGTTGTGACGGGCCATGAGTCGACCCTCGAGGAGCTGGACACCCACGAAGGTCCCGTCGTTCATTGCACCGGGTCCCGCCCGGGCCGGCGCAGCTTCGAGGTGGCGCCCGGCGCCGCTGTCACCACGGCGGCCGAAGTTCTTTCCGCAGAGCGGCAGGTCGCGGAGCCGCCTCCGAGCCCGGTCGTGGTCTTCGACCCGATCGGCGGCCCGATCGGCGTCGGCGTCGCCGAGCTGTTGGCAACCCACGGGGCCGCGGTCAGCCTCGTCACCCCCGACCACGTCGTCGGCGCGCGCCTCGAGCGAAGCGGTGACATCGCTTCGGTGAACGTGCGGCTCGGCCAGCGCGGGGTGGAGCTCGTGCGCCGCAGCACCATCGTGAGGGTCGACCAGAAGGGCGTCACGGTGGAGCACCGCTTCAGCGGTGAGCGTCGCGTGATCGAGGCGGCTCTGTGCGTCGACGCCGGGTTCCTCCTGCCCCAGGACACCTTGTGGCGGGCCTCGGGGGGACGCCACCCCCGCGCAGGCGACGCGGTGGCCCCGAGGACGATCCACGAGGCGGTCCTCGAGGGCCGAAGTGTTGCCCTGTCGCTCGTGGCCGGAGACGGCCCCGACAAAAAGGGCGCTTTCCGATGAGCGCAGGTCGGCGTTACCCGCTTCTGTTCTCGCCCGTGCGCCTCGGCCCGGTCACGGTGGAGAACCGGATCGTCTTCGCCGCCCATCAGACCAACTTCGCACGAGACGGCCAAGCGACCGCCCAGCACGCCTTGTACTACGCGGCCCGGGCGGAGGGCGGGGCAGGTCTCGTGATCACCGAGGAGCACTCGGTCCACCCCACTAGCCGGCCGCACGAGAAGGTGATCCTCGGTTTCGACCCGGAGGTGGTCCCTTCCTACCGTGCCGTCACCGACGAGGTGCACAAAAAGGGGACGCCGATATTCGCCCAGATCAACCATGCCGGCGCCCACGGGACCGGGATGTACTCACGTCATGTGCTCTGGGCGCCGTCGCCCGTCGCCGACCCGCTGTCGCGCGAGGTTCCCAAGGCGGTGGACGACGACGAGATCGCCGAGATCATCGCCGGCTTCGCGACCGTGGCGGCACATTGTGCCGAGGGAGGTTTCGACGGCGTCGAGCTCGAGTGCTCGGGCTCCTCGATCCTGAGCGCCTTCCTCTCGCCCGTCACGAACCTGCGCACCGACGGTTACGGCGGCTCGTTGGAGCGCCGCGCGCGGCTCGTGCTCGAGATCCTGAGCGAGGTGCGCGGCGCCGTCGGGCGCCAGCTCGTCGTCGGGGTACGGCTGTCCGGTGACGAGCGCGTGGACCGGGGGACGACTCTCGCCGACGCCGTCGCCGTGGCCCGGATGGTGGAGGAACACGGCTGTGCCGACTATCTGAACGCCTCGGTCGGTCCCGTGACGCCGGCACAGTCGGTGGGCTTGGCGCAAAAGCGCGTTCCGCCCCGGCGTTCGAGCCTCATCGCCGCGGCCTTCCGCGCCGCCATATCCCTTCCCGTGGTCGGGGCCGGGCGCCATCGCGACCCGTCCCAGGCCGAGAGGGCGCTCAGGGCAGGCCACTGCGACCTCGTGGGCATAGTGCGAGCCCAGATCACCGACCCCAGCTTCGCCCATAAGGCGCTCTCAGGCCGCACCGAGTCGATCGACATCTGCTCGTCGTGCACCGGGGAGTGCGTGGGGCGGATCCGCCGCAACTGCCCGCTTCGTTGCACCGAGAACCCGCGGACCGGGCGGGAGGCGGAGACCCTGCCCGCGGCGCCTGTTGGCCGCCCGCGCCGCAGGGTCGTGGTCGTCGGCGCCGGTCCCGGGGGCCTGCAGGCGGCCATCGCGGCCGCGTCGGGTGGCCACGACGTGATCGTCTTCGAACGGGCCGGCGAGCCCGGCGGCCGGGTCCGCCTCGCCGCCATGGCGCCGGGGCGTGGGGAGCTCCACGACCTCGTGCGCAACCAGGTGGCCCGCTGCCGCGAGCTCGGTGTCGAGATCCGCCTCGGCCTGGAGGCGACGCCGGTCTCGGTCCTCGCCGAGCGCCCGGACGTCGTCATCGTCGCCACGGGCTCGCGTCCCCGCAGGCCGCGCTGGGCGCTGGACCCGCCGGTCGGCTCGCCGGAGATCGCCGACGTCACAGATGTCCTCGACGGCTCGGCGCGGCCTTCGGGCACGGTGCTCGTCGTCGACGAGCTGGGGTTCCACCAGGCGACGAGCGTCTCCGAGCTGCTCGCCGCCCGCGGGTGCGCGGTCGAGATCGCCACGCCGGCCATGGTCGTGGGCGCTGAACTCGAACTTACGGGGGACCTCGACGGCTTCAACGTCCGGGCGTCCGCCCGACAGATCGTTCAGTCGACCGACCTTGTTGTCATGTCGCTCGAACCCGGCGCCGTCCAGCTTCTTCACCACCCGAGCGGGGCCGTCGAGCGGCGGGTCGTCGACTGGGTGGTCCTGGCGGTCGCGCCGGTCTGCGAGGACCGTCTCTACCGCCAGCTGCGCAGGGAGGCGCCCGGGCTCGAGGTGAGGCGCGTGGGCGACTGTCTGGCGCCGCGGCGGGCTCACTCGGCGGTCGTCGAGGGGGCACGTGCCGGGGCGAGCATCTGATCGTCCGCCGGTTCCCGGCCGCCTAGCGGGTTTCTAGCCGGCAGTCGCGCGGGGGCCCTCGAGGGCCCCGAGCTCGGCCCGTAGCACCTTTCCGATCTCGGACCGGGGGAGGCGCTCAACGACGATGAGCTCACGCGGGGCGGCGAAAGGTGCGAGCCGGTCCCGCACGAGGGCCCGCAGCTCCGCCAGCATCGCCGCCGGCTCCGCCTCGGCTGGCGCAGTGGGCACCACGTAGGCGACGAGCCGGGTGCCCCATTGCGGGTCCGGCCGTCCGCCGACGGCGACGTCGCCCACGTAGGGGTGGCTTTTCAGGACGGCCTCGACCTGCGCAGGCCAGATGTTCTCCCCACCGGAGATCACAAGATCGTCCAGGCGGCCGTGGATCGAGAGACAGCCGTCCTCGTCGATGTGCCCGGCGTCACCTGTAGCGAACCAGCCGTCGGTGGTCTTCGGGTCGGCCCCGTCCCGGTAGCAGCGCAGCAGCATCGGGCAGCGAAGAAAGACCTCGCCCGAGCGCAGGTCCATCTCCACATCTTCGAGCCCGACACCGTCGTAGACCACGCCCGAGCCGGTCTCGGTCATCCCGTAGGTGGCGACGACGTTCGCGGGCCTGTCGGCCGGCGGTTGCTGGCCGCCCAAGACGATCCTGCGGAACAGGCCGGAGGCCCCGGGTCCGAGACGGGAAAGGGCCGCGGGCACTAAGGAGACGAGCGTCGCGCCGCGCTCGCGGGCCGCCGCGATCGCCCCCTCGGCTTCGAAGCGGGGTTGGATCTCCACCGGCGTGCCCGTCACGAGGGCCCTCGTCACAACCGAGAGGCCGCCGACGTGCGAGAGAGGCAGGCAGGCGAGCCAGCGGTCCCGGGCGGGGTCGACGCCGAGACGGGCGCTCGTCGCCAGAGCCGACGCCCGGACGGCGTCGTGGGTCAGCACGACGCCCTTGGGCTCGCCCGTTGTCCCGCTCGTGGCGACGACGAGGGCGTCGCCCTCCTCGACGGGTTCTCCGCCCTCGAGCGAGGCCGGATCGCCCGACGCGTCGAGGACCATCGACGGTCGCAGCGCCTCGAGCGTGCGTGCGAGGGCCGCAGCGCCGAGGCGCACGTCGAGGGGCAGCACGGCGTCGCCGTCGTCCCAGCAGCGCCGCAGCGCCTCGCCGAACAGCGGGCCGCCGGCAATCGCGAGGGCCACGAGGCGTCGCACACCAAAAGCGTACGGGGATGGCGCGGCGACCCGCATTAACCTGCATCGGGATGGCGGCCACCGTATGGACCAGGCACGGCGAGTTCAAAGACATCGCCTACGAGACGACCGAGGGCGTCGCGAAGCTGACGATCTGCCGCCCCGAGGTCCGCAACGCCTTCCGACCTCAGACGCTCTTCGAGCTCTCGCGAGCTTTTGACGCTGCCCGTGACGACCCCGAGGTCGGTGTGATCATCCTCACCGGCAAGGGCCCGGACGCCTTCTGCTCGGGCGGCGACCAGCGGGTGCGGGGCGAGGACGGCTACCTCGGCGACGACGACGTGTCGAGACGCGGCATAGGCCGCCTCAACGTCTTGGACCTGCAGGTCCAGATCCGCCGGCTCCCCAAGCCCGTAATCGCCATGGTCGCCGGCTACGCCATCGGCGGTGGCCATGTGCTCCACCTTGTCTGCGACCTCACGATTGCGGCCGACAACGCCCGTTTCGGCCAGACGGGGCCGAGGGTGGGCAGCTTCGACGGCGGCTACGGCGCAGGTCTTTTGGCGAGGACCATCGGCCTCAAGCGGGCGAAGGAGATCTGGTTCCTCTGCCGCCAGTACGACGCCGCCCAGGCCCTCGACTGGGGCCTCGTCAACGCCGTGGTGCCCCTCGACAGCCTGGAGGCCGAGACCCTCGAGTGGTGCCGCGAGATACTCGCACTGTCGCCCATTGCTCTTCGCATGTTGAAGGCAGGCTTCAACGCCGCCGACGACGGCCTCGCCGGTATCCAGCAGCTGGCCGGGGACGCGACGATGCTGTTCTACATGTCCGAAGAGGGCCAGGAGGGCCGCAACGCCTATGTCGAGAAGCGCCGCCCCGATTTCTCCAGGTTCCCACGGCGCCCCTGACCGCGGTCGCGCACCTGAGGTGACCTCTGTTCGCGACTGGGTGAGCGGCGCCCGCCCGCGCACGCTTCCGGCGGCCGTGGTGCCTGTCGTTGTCGGGACGGCGGTAGCAGCCGCCGACGGCTCTGTGATCTGGTGGCGGTCGCTGCTGGCGCTCGTCGTGGCGCTGGGGATCCAGATCGGCACGAATTACGCCAACGACTACGCGGACGGGGTCCGGGGCACCGACGCCGAAAGGCTCGGGCCCGTCCGGCTCGTGGGGTCGGGCCTGGCCAGCCCCCGGGCCGTCAAGGTGGCGTCGTTCTCCGCATTCGCGGTCGCGGGCGTGGTCGGTCTCGTGCTCGCTCTCGCGACGACACCATGGCTGCTAGTGGTGGGTGCCGCCTGCTTCGCGGCCGGCTGGCTGTACTCGGGTGGCCCCAAGCCCTACGGGTACGCGGGGCTCGGCGAGATCTTCGTCTTCGTGTTCTTCGGCCTCGTAGCGGTGATGGGCACGGCCTATTTGAGCCTCGGTCGCCTGACCGCGCTCGCGGTGATAGCGGCCGTCCCCGTCGGCCTTTTGGCGACGGCACTTCTGGTCGTGAACAACCTGCGCGACATCGAGACCGACCGCCGAGCCGGCAAGAACACCTTGGCGGTACGCACCGGGGCCGTCGTGACGCGCTGGTTCTACACGGCCTGCGTCGTCGGTGCCTTCGCGCTCGTGGCCGTCGTCGCCCTGTGGCGCCCGCTCGCTTTGATCACCCTGGCCGCCGTGGTGCCCGCCCTCCCACCGGTCCGGCGCGTGCTGGGCGGGGCCGAGGGTCGCGACCTGATCACGGCACTGGCCGGGACGGGGATGCTTCAGCTGGCGTTCGGCGTCCTCTTGGCTGTGGGGATCGCGTTTTGACCACCAGCGTGCAGGCCCGGGTAGGCGGCGGGATCGAGGAACTCCCTCACGATCTCGACGAAGACCTCCGGGCGTTCGAGGAAGACAGCGTGACCTGTGCCGGCGACGATTGCGAGCCGGGCGTTGCGCCCGACGGCCTCCACCGTGCGCTCGGCGAGCAACCTGAACTTGACGTCGAGCGCGCCCGCGACGACAAGGACCGGCATCTCGAGCTCGCCGAGGCGTTCCCACAGCGGCGTCTGGGTGCCGGTGCCGACAGTTCGCAGCGACGCGGCCAGGCCAGCCGCCGTGTTGACGAGGCGCGAGGGCCGGTCGGCCTGGTCCTCGCTCAAGTGGGCGAAGAGCGGTCCCGAGAGCCAGTTCTCCACGAATTCCGCCACACCCGCGTCTCCGCCACGTTCCAGCTCTGCGGCGCGTCGCTCGTCCGCGGCCCGGCGCTGGCGGCGTTCCTCCTCGTCGACGATGCCCGGGTGGGCTCCGATGACGACGAGGCGCTCGACGAGCCCCGGCGACTCGAGTGCCAGGTGCAGGCAGCACCGTCCGCCGAGCGAGTAGCCGACGTAGCCTGCCTTGGCGCCCGCCCTGCCGAGGGCCTTCGCCGTCCCGGTGAGCCCCGAGCCGTCCTCGGGAAGCGGAGAGCGGCCGTGACCGGGAAGGTCCGGCGTCACGACCTCGAACTCGCCCGCGAGCTGTTCGGCGACGCGCGCCCACGAACCGCCCGTCTGGGTGAACCCGTGGACGAGCACGACCCTCGGTCCCTGACCCTGACTCGCGGTGTGCAGCTCGAGGGGCTGGCGCCCTTCGGGCGGGCTGTTCTCCAAGGACATCGTCGGTGACGGTAGCGGCCAGCTTCACGGCCACGCTCGTCGACGAGTGGGTGCGTGCCGGGCTCACCGATGCCGTGGTGGCCCCTGGCTCGCGCTCGTCCCCGCTCGTGGTCGCGCTCGCGCGCGAGTCCCGGATGGCCCTGCACGTGCGCCTGGACGAGCGTTCGGCGGCCTTCTTCGCCCTCGGGATCGGGCTTGCGACAGGGCGGCCGGCAGTTCTCGTCACAACGAGCGGGACCGCCGCGGTCGGGGTTCACGCGGCTGTTGTGGAGGCTCACCTCTCCCGCGTGCCCCTCATCGTGTGCACCGCGGACCGGCCGCCCGAGCTGCATCACGTGGGCGCCCCCCAGACCATCGAGCAGTCCGGTCTGTTCGGCGGGGCCTTGAGGTGGGCCGTCGACCCCGGCGTGCCCGACCCGGAGGCCAGGTCTTCGTGGCGCTCGCTCGCCAGCCGGCTCGTCGCCGAGGCCACGGCCGGGCCGATGGGGCCCGGCCCTGTGCACGCCAACCTCTCGTTTCGAGACCCGCTCCTGGGCGCCGCCGACGAGCTGCCGCCGGGGCGTCGCAACGGCCGCCCCTGGCACAGGGTGGACCCGGTCAGGAAGGTCCTCGACCCGGCCTCGCTCGACTCCTTCGCCGCCCTCGCCCGCCCTGCGGCAAGGGGACTGATCGTGGCGGGTGCGGGTGCGGGTCGCCCCGAGACCATCCAGCGCCTGTCCTCGACCCTGGGCTGGCCGGTCCTCGCCGACCCGCGTTCGGGTGCCCGGGCCCCGGGTGAGCAGGGCTCGGTGACCATCGCGGCCGCCGATGCGCTGCTTCGCGTCGAGAGCTTTGCCGGCACTCACGTTCCCGAGATCGTCCTGCGCCTAGGCCAGTCATGGGCCTCCAGGGTCGTGGGCGAATGGCTGGCGTCGTGCTCGGAGGCGGGCGCGGTCCAGGTGTTGGTCGATCCCCACTGGGCCTGGCAGGACCCGCGTCGCGAGGCCGATGTCGTGCTGGCGGCGGACCCGGATCACGTGATGGAGGCGGTGATGGCGCGAGTGCCCGAAGCCGGCACGCCCGGCCGCTCGGCCTGGGCGGCACCTTTGACCTGGTCGGAGGGATGGGCCGAAGCCGAGGCGGCCGCCCAGCACGCCATCGACGCCGCCCTGGCCCGTCACAGCGAGGCCACCGAGCCCGCAACGGCGCGGGCACTTTTTGCCTGGGCTCCCCCCTCCACGACGATCGTCGCGTCGTCTTCGATGCCGGTGCGCGACCTGGAGTGGTTCGCGGCCCCGCGCCCGGACCCCCCTCGCGTGCTCTCGAACCGCGGAGCCAACGGGATCGACGGAGTGACCTCGACGACGCTCGGTGTCACGGCCGCGGCCGGTGGTGCAGGGGGTCCCGTCGTCGGGCTGATAGGTGATCTGGCGTTCCTGCACGATTCGACGGCGCTCGTCCGAGGGCGGCGCGAGCCCGCTTTGCCCGCGCTGCTGGTTGTCATCGACAACGGAGGCGGCGGGATCTTCTCGTTCCTGCCTCAGGCCTCCGAGCTAGACGAGGCCTACTTCGAGAGGCTGTTCGGCACTCCGCAGCGCATCGACGTTGCCGATGTGGCGAGGGCCGCAGGCTGCGACACCTTCGAGGTGACCTCAAGCAGACAAGTCCCGGGACAGCTCGACACCGCCCTCTACGACGCCGGGCGTCACGGGTCCGCAGTCGTCGTAGTGCGCAGCGACCGAAAGGCCAACGTGGCGCTGCACACCGAGCTCGAGGCCGAAGTCGCCCTCGCTGTGGGCTGACAGGGCTGTGCCGCCCACCGCCGGCCCGCGCCCGGGGGACCGGCGTTCGCCCCGGCGCCGGCGCCGTGGCACGCTTTGGGCATGGTGAAGATCTCGGACGACCTCGCTTTTCGCGGCCTGGTCCACCAGGTGAGCGACGAGGCGCTCTGGAAGCTTCTCGACGAGGGGGCGACGACCGTCTACCAGGGATTCGACCCCACCTCCGACAGCCTTCATGTCGGCAGTCTTCTCGGGATCATCACCCTGCGCCGGCTCCAGATGGCCGGCCACCGCCCCATTCTCCTTGCCGGCGGCGGCACGGGCCTCATCGGCGACCCGGGCGGCAAGGCAGACGAGCGCCAGTTGCTGTCGAAAGAGCAACTCGCCGCCAACCTCGAGGGTGTCCGCGCTCAGCTCGCGAGCCTGCTCGATCTGTCGTCCGGGGCGGGAGCGGCCCAAGGCCTGTTGCTCGACAACTCGCCGTGGCTTTGTGCCTACGGCTTCATCGATTTCCTCCGCGACGTCGGCAAGCACTTCACCGTCAACCAGATGATCGCCAAGGAGTCGGTGAAGTCCAGGCTCGATCGTGCGGACCAGGGCATCTCCTACACCGAGTTCAGCTACATGCTGCTTCAGGCCTATGACTACCTCCACCTGCACGACGCCTACGGCTGCGGTCTGCAGATCGGGGGCAGTGACCAGTGGGGCAACATCACCCTCGGCCTCGAGCTCATCCGCAAGGTCCGCGGCGCCGAGGCTTTCGCCCTCACCTTCCCGCTGCTGTTGCGACCCGACGGGACCAAGTACGGCAAGACCGAGTCCGGGGCGGTGTGGCTGGACCCCGCCAAGTCCTCTCCTTTCGAGATGTACCAGTTCTTCGTGCGGACTCCCGACGACGAGGTGGGACGCCTGCTGCGCTACTACACGTTCTTGTCCCGGGACGAGATCGAGGCGCTCGACACCGAGACGGCCGAGCGGCCGGGAGGAAGGAAGGCCCAGCTCGCCCTCGCGCGGGAGGTCTGCGCCATGGTCCACGGCCCTGTCGAGACCGAACGCGCCATCGCGGCCTCCCGGGCGCTTTACTCCGAGGACGTGGCGAACCTCGACGAGTCCATGCTGCTCGAGGTCTTCGCTGACGCACCCTCGTCGCGCACCGCTCGTTCGCGGCTCGATTCCGGTGGGCTCCCCCTCGTCGACGCCCTCGTGTCCACGGGCCTGTTCTCCTCGAAGTCGGCTGCGCGCACGGGCCTTCAACAAGGCGGCGTGTACGTGAACAACCGCCGGCGGGCCGACCCCGAGGCGCTGCTCGGGCGCGAGGACCTGCTCGTCGACAGGTACGTGGTGCTGCGCAAGGGGCGGCGGGACTACCACCTGCTGCAGTTTGAGTGACGGCAGGCCTGAGGCACCCACTGGGCGAGGCGGCGGTCCTCGTCACAGTGCTGGTGGCGCTGGGCAGCCTCGCGGGCTGCACGTCCTACACCGGCTCGAAGGCGAATCAGGTGCGCCAGTGGGCCTCCCTCTCCTCTGTGAGCGCCAACGACGCCCTCGTCACCGCGGACATCGCGGCCATCAAGAAGTCGTTCAGCGAGGGAAAGCTCAAGTACGTCACGAGCAACTGCTCGGGACTCGTGTTCGACACGGGCACGGCCTATGGGAACCTGCCGACGCCGGACAACACCTTGACCAACGAGCTGAACGTCGCCTACCAGGATTTCGTCAGTGCCGGCAGCGCGTGCGCCGCAGTCCATGAACTCGGCTCCAGCCGGATGACAAAGGCGCTCGAGACGATCGAGGTGGGCCTGGTCTCACTCGACGAGGCGAGCCATCGCCTGGCGGCCGACGGGGTGCACTGAGCCGGCATGGCCACCGATCCCCGGAGTTGCGCGGCTTTACGAAAGCGGTGCCGTGGCGACGCGCGCCAGCCCCTCCGGCACGGCTACGGTGCCATCGTGTCCAGCCGTTCTGTCCCTGTCGGTCCCGTGCCCGACGGCCTCGAGGCGGAGGTCTACGACCGGCTGCGCCGCCGCGTCCTCTGGAAGCTGCCCTCGGGTCTCTACCTGCTCGCAAGTCGCGCCGGCGAGCGCCGGAACCTCATGACTTTGAACTGGGCCATGCAGGTGTCCTCTGACCCGAAGTACGTGGCGGTCTCCGTCGAGCAGGAAGCTGTGACCCACGGCCTTATAACCGAGGGCGGCTGTTTTGCACTGGCGCTGCTCGCCCGTGAGCACAGGGAAGTCGTGCGCAGGTTCGCGAAGCCGGCCGAACACGACGCCGGGGCCCATACGCTTGGGGGAATCGCGTACAGAGACGGGGTCAGCGGGGCGCCCATCCCCGATATCGCCATCGGCTACCTGGACTGCGGGCTCCGCCAGAGCCTTGATCTCGGGTCGCACTCGGTATTTGTCGGAGAGGTCCTGGACGCAGGGTTCGCGAACGGGGGCGAGACCGTTCCGGTTCTTCGCATGGAGGACACCCGGATGAACTATGGCGGGTAGGGCAGTGGGACGCAGAAGCGGACCGGGTGAACGCAGCGGGCCGAGCCCCACATTCCGGCGCTCGGAGGGAAGCGACGGTTCGGGCGACGAAGCCCTCGAGTCCTGGTCGCACGACCCGCGCGGCGGTGCCGAAACCGTTGTCACGCGCCCGGCGGGCGTGGGCGACTACCGCTGGATCGGTGACCGGTCGGCCCTCTCGGAGCTCGTGGACGAGCTCTCGTCCTGTGAGGTCTATGCGCTCGACACCGAGTTCCACCGGGAGAGGACGTACTTCCCGCAACTCGCCCTCGTCCAGCTCGCCTGGCAGGGCGGCATCGCTCTCGTCGACCCTCTCGCCATCGACATCACACCACTGTCGGCAGTGTTCGAGGGCCCGGGCCTGGCGGTGGTCCACGCGGCGGAACAGGACCTGGAAGTCCTAGAGCACACCTGCGGGACCGTGCCCACCAGATTGTTCGACACC
>Ga0181538_10004175_pt1 | contig 13673 bp, 15 predicted proteins | sample PEATcosm2014_Bin_40_FD_119773 | JGI IMG/M metagenome (GOLD analysis project Ga0181538, IMG submission 119773) | Peatland microbial communities from MTU Mesocosm Facility, Houghton, MI, USA - PEATcosm2014_Bin23_30_metaG | ecosystem: Environmental > Terrestrial > Soil > Wetlands > Peat | place...
GGCCGGAGTGGGGTAGGATGTGATTGCGGGGTGGAGCAGTCTGGTAGCTCGTTGGGCTCATAACCCAAAGGTCGGTGGTTCAAATCCACCCCCCGCAACCAATCCATTCATAATGGGTTCCGGCAGCCGGTAGCTGATTCTTACCTCCAAATCTTGGGGCATTAGTTTCACCTCCCCAACCAGCGTCCGCAGGAGTTGCTTCCGCTCGGCTTGGCCACCCTGCCGCAGCAGTTTGTCCGCCTGACGCCTGTAGTCCATGGCAGTCGCGGAGTCAAGCTGCGGCGGACCACCTCCTGCTCGGGAGGCCGCGACTAATACCTCCCTTTCGGTATATAGCTCCCGTAGCCGGGTATTCGCCCAGTTCGCGTCGTTCAGCCCCTCTTCGACGGCTCGGCGGATGTTCTCGACCTTCCGGTCGATGGCGGATATCTGCTCGCCTGCGTCCGGCTTGAAGCCGGTGGACATCTCCCAGATCTGTCGTAACTCCTTGTTGACCGTACGCGTGAACCTCTGCGGGTCGGCGCACCAATCGAGTATGCCACCCAAGCCCTTAAGCACCTCAGATTCGACCTGAGCCTGAGGCACGTACACTCCAGGGCCGCAGCCCATCCCGCTCCGATAGGGCTGGCTTCCGCACACGTAGTAAAACCGGCCATCCGTGTGAAAGCCGATCATGTTCGCACCGCACCGGCCACAACGGAACAAGCCACCACTGAGGAGGTAGCGCGACGTGCGGCTCCGATTGGCTCCGGCGTTGAATTGTTTCTTGCCCCCTAACGACCGGCGCGTCTGGGCGATCCTCCTGGCCTCCTCTTCAGTGATGAGCGCTTGGTGTCCTCGCTCTGCAATGACCCATTCCTCCACTGGCCGCTGTCGCCCAGCCTTCGTATGGACGTTCCATACGGCGTATCCGCAGTACTGCATAAGCACGCTCGGCTGCAATAGGGCGTACCAGGTCGAGATTCCCCAGTACTGCTTCCGGCGGCCAGGAATTCCAGTTCTCTCGCAGAAACTCCGAAGTTCCTCAAGCGATGCACCGTTGCCGGCGAGTTCCACCAGGCAGTGTCGCGCCCATTCGTGCATCGGACGCCCCGCAACAATCGTGTCGTCCGGTACCCAAATGATCTTCACGAGGGGGCGGCCTCGTTTCACCTCGCCCCGCTGGAGCCCCACCGCGCGGTAGCCGAAAAGCGGCTGCCCACCGTTCTTAAAGCACCAACCGGTTTCGGCGTCGCGGGTCTGGACGTTCGCGCGGCAGCCCTTCCGGGTGTGAAAAGCGACCTCTTTGCTGTAAGCTTCGTTTTTTGCGAAGGTAATGGCCTGCATGTACACACCGGCGGCGGTGTCTTCGTCCACCCGCGGGTCGGTTACAGAGGCGACTTCCACACCAGCACGGCGAAGCTCCTGGATTTCACTCTTGGCCGTACTGCTATCGCGGCCGAATCTCGAGAAATCGTGCACGATGATCACGCTGATGTCCCGGTCCGCGCGGGCGCGGTCGATCATTCGATGGAACTCGTGTCGCCTTGCCTGGTAACGGTAAGCACTGGCTGCCTCCTGAAACTCAGCCACGATTTCGATCCCATGCGCTCGGGCGTAACGACTTATCTCGCGCAGTTGCTCGGGAATCGATAGTCCTCTCTCCTCTTGCATGCCGGTGGAGACACGGGCCCAGGCGAAGGCCTTCAGGCGTTTCTCGTTGGCAAGAGACGCTGGGGCTTGTGGTGGTCCAAGCAGGGCATGAAGTAGGTGCTGTAGGTCGCTCATTTGTTACTCCATTTTCTCGACATAGTCGGTTGCCATGGATATTACCATGTTGGTCGAAGGAGTGGTCACCACCAGCACTTCTACCGTATCCGCCGCCGCCGGAACAAATCGCTCCGGATGTTCCGCGGCATAAGCCAGAGCGGCTAGGCGCGCCAGAATGCACTCGGCTGTTTCTTGTTCCGGCGCCGAGATGGGTTCGGGCGCGACCACGTCTCGGAATTCAACCCTTGATTTGCTACCTTTTTTCATTTGGTCAGGCGCCGCTTCGCTTAAACGCTGATGCCCATAACGTCGGCGAATCCGATCCCGGAATTCCGCCCTTTCGAATCATGCCGTGACGCGGGCGACCAAGATTCAAATTGGCCGGTGCTTGACCGGCGCACCACCACCGCTGTCGAGCCATTCCTTGAACGCGTGATTCTGTTGTTCGGCCAGACCCGTCAAACGATATGGCGCAAGCCGTGGTGCTAATCCCGAGCACACCGTTTCCTAGATGGGCGTCCCGTGTACCTTTCAAGGGCCAGACGTGGCCATCGGTATTACTCCTCTCCTGCACCCGATCCAGGTCAGGACGTCCAGATGGCTGATTTAACCGGGTTGGCAGCCGCTGGAATCCGGAGTTGTCCACTAGCCGCGACTGCCTAAATCGGCTGGCGATAGGCGAGGCCTCGATACTGATCAGCACGCAGTCATGTTTGCGCACTTCAACCTGTTGGCTGTCCTCCCAGGCCTGGGCAGCGCCAGGATCGGCTTGAGTCGGTCGCATGGCCGGACCGCCCGCCGCGCGACTCACGCCGCCGCCCCGCCGATCTGCTTGGTTTGCGTCTTCACCCAATTGAGAAGCGCTTCCCGCGGCACCCGAACTGTGCGGGCGCCAGGCACTCGCACGGTTGGCAATATCCCCTTCTGCATCCATCGGAAGGCCAAAGCCCTGGAGATTTTCAGCTCTTTCGCGACCTCGCTACCCGTGAGTAAAAGAGTGGTGTTGTTGCTCATGTAACGATTGTGCTCGTTGCTAGACAAACGACAAAGTGTTAAAGTGCTACTTAAGTGCTACGCGATGATATCAGCCTGTCGGAAGTGCGCGCGCCGGACACCGGTGATATCGACAGGCTGGTTGATGGCACCCGCTGGAGAGTGCCGAAGAGCGTGGAAGTCAAAAACGATCGCGTCTATTGGGATCCGGATAAAAGAGGGGAAGTCGGGCCATCAAAGGGGATGCTCGAAGCGTTCTGTAGGCTGGCAGAAGCCCACGAGAAGCATATCCGGGATTTTGCGATGAAGTATGGCGTGCTCAAGATCTGCGCGCATGACTTGCCGTGCAGTCACAACCCTCAGCAGTATTTGCCGGCTGGCCCATTCACGGTAGACCCTTCCATTCCCGCCCGGCTGGCTCGGGAAACCAAGTTGATCGGTGGAGGGCGATGCACCGTCAGCTTCCAACGTGATCGGCTAGGGCTGGCGCTTCCGGGCAGCGGCACTTTGCCGCGCTCTGGCGGTATGCCGCGGTGTTCCCCGCTCGGCTGGCATGACCAAGGCAACCCGTGGGATCCTTTGGCGACGTGGCGAGCATTTTCTCGTGAGGCGTTTGCGCTCACGAAAATAGCGGATCGCGTGCTCAGGAACAAAGTGGGAAGTCCCGAAGATTGGGCAACCGTGTATGAGCGTTCCGGCAGAAAAGCGCCATGGTGGAAGCAGGATGTGCGCCTGGAAAGAGTGATCGTGGCCGATGTGGTGAATGAGTGGCTGATCATTGGGGATGTCAGGCCTTCGGCGGTCTGGCATCTTTCGGACAAGAAACCATCTGTGCGTTTGGGCGGAGCGGGCCTATTCGGGGCGCTTGCTCTTCAATTGGCTCTGGCGATCGGTCAATCAGCAGGCTTTGCGATCTGCCATCACTGCGGGCGAGAATATGCCCCCACAAACAGGCGCCCTAAAGTTGGGCAGAGGCATTTTTGCAAAGAATGTAGGGAAGCCGGGATACCGAGTCGAATTTCGCTGGCGGAGTACCGTGAGAAGCTCAGGAGCGCAAGAGATGGACTGAAGACGAGGGACTAGAAGGCTACTCTGCGGCGATTTCGCATTTTCATTACGCTGCGGGTCAGCTCAACCGGTACAGCAATCACCCTCGCAATCGGAAGGTGCTTGCAGCGACGGCCTCGAACACCTCAAGATAGAGGCCGATAAAAGGGATTAACTGGCCTGGAAAGCTACGAATCGGAAGACGACATAGCTGCTTCTTCACCCCAATGGAATTCCCACCGATCCGGCCAACCGGCTCCTGAATTCGAGCCAACTCGGCCCTTCACGAGCGAGCACCTGCGCCACGTCAAACCAGGAATTGGTTGTCGGCGATTCCTGCTCCAGCATGGTCTGATCGACACCGGCCAACGAAATAATAGTCCAATAGTCGCGGAAGTCCTGCTTCTTGGCTTTGCGGTGAGACTTTTCTGCTTCGCCGGCGCGATTGTGGGCATTGCTTACATCCGTCCCGCCCTTGATTTCGATGGCGAGTATGTTGCGCAGCTTGCCGTCAAATTCCTCCTGTATGCGGATGTCTGGATCACTGGCAAGCGCGATGATGACCTTCCGCTTGGAAGCGTTCAATACCGAGATTCTATTGGTGTCCAGGCTGGCAATGAACTTTTTCACGATCTCCGTGACGGAAAGGAAGACGTCGAGCGTGGCCTGTTTGCCGATCGCGTTGTTGTTGCTGCCATACAGCTGCGCGCCGAGGGTGAGGAGCGGAAGTTCCGAAACGTCGCGTGCGGTGATCCTCGGTGAAACCTGCCGGACGAGTTCGGCCAACTGTTCGGCCATGATACTGCAATACTGTTCAATGTCTGGTCGGTGCTTCGGATTGAAAAGGCCGCGGGCCTCCATGCTTTTGTACGGACCCATGCCGGTTCCCTTGCGATAAAACCGCTTCTGGGAGATGCCGAGCAGTAGGCGATAGTAACCGATGAGGGTGGGCTTCCTTTCAATGACGGCAGGCAGCGGGAAGATATGCTCGTCGCGGATGCCGGATGCGGCAAGAATCCTCTGGGCATCTGCAGGCACGTATTTCAAGATCTGCTTCTTGCATTCTGCGGGGTCGATTTGGCCCAAAGCTTCGCTCAGCGCGCCCATGAGGACGGTTTTGCGAGCAGCAACCAGCATCTGGTGAAAAATTACTTGGCGAGAAGGACTGAGCGGTTTATCGCTCACTTAACGAGATCTCCGTTCAGGCGGTTCTGTGCGATCTGCAAGTAAGCCGGATTCAGTTCGATTCCCACGAATCGGCGGTCCACCTTCAACGCGACAAGGCCGGTCGTCCCAGAACCAATGAACGGATCGAGGATCAAATCGCGCGGAGTAGAACTAAGCTTGATGCAGGGCTCAACCAAGCCGGGGGGGAACGTAGCAAAGTGGGCCTGCGCGTAGGCCTTGGTATGGATGTCCCAAACCGTGCGCAAATTGCGCCCATTGGGTCCACGGACAGCGGTTGGGTCGTACTGGTAGTGCTCGCTCTTGCTGAAGAGGAATAAATATTCGTGGGAACGGGTGGGGCGGTCCTTTACGCTCTCGGGCTGGCAGTTGGGCTTATTCCAGATGATGTCCGCGCGCAGATACCAGCCTTCCTTCTGTAGGGCGAATGCAATCAACCAGGGGACGCCTATGAGGTCCTTAGGTTTTAATCCCTCCGGCGTCGGAGGTCGGACGTTCATGGCGCGGATGGGGTTCTTCTTGTCTGTGGCCCGCCAAGTCCGCCCGCCAGAGGTGTAAGAATCACCAATATTGAGCCAGAGCGTCCCGTCGTCTTTCATGACCCGCCGGACCTGGGCAAACGCGCGCGCCAAGTGGTCTATGTAGGAATATACCGAATCTTCGAGCCCGATCTGGCCGGGGATGTTGTAGTCGCGCAAAGACCAGTAGGGCGGTGAGGTGACGCAAGTCTGGAAGATGCCGCCGGGCATCTGGGATAGGACCGTTTCGCTATCGCCACAGATGAGAGCCGAGTTGCCGCAGTTGTCGGCCAGAAATCTGAGGATCCGCTCATGCTCGCTGGCGTTGAAACGATGGACCTGCGGGGCAGGCCCCGGCATAAACACGACCGGATTTCGCGGAGCCGGTTTCTCTGCTCTAGTGCGCTTTACCGCGTGGGATTGAATCACCTCGTCAACACCTCAACGAAGAAATGGCCGGGGGAGTTCACGAGACATTCTAACGCAGTTTTGTTCTTGACGGCTTGGAGTGTCGGAAAGCAACTTCACCTCAGTGAAAATGGTAGCCAGCCTACGGCCAGATCGCCTAGCACTTCCGTTGTCGTCTTCCTGGGCTGTGCGACGTGGCTGTCTTCTAGAAGCCGGGGGCTGTAATGCTTTGTTGGGGGAGCACAAGCGCTCGCCGCGCAACTCGTCTCCGCGCGGTGCACGGGAACAGGCGCCCTTCGGTCACGCCGGGCTGGAACTGTCCAGCCGTCGATGGCCACCTTCACCCACGTCCGGCACGCGTACGGTGCGCACGCGCCCGTGTTTGCCAAGCAGACCGACGATGCACCAGCGTCCGTCGCGCTGCTTCACGTGTACCTAGTGAGCGCCGCCACCTCGGAACGGCGCAGACCGCAGCCGAGCAGCACGGCGATTAATCGCGCGGTCGCGCAGGCCCTTCCGGGGGGCCCTGATCGACAGCGCTGCGCGTGCACGCTTAGCCGGGCGGTGCAGGATGCGGTTCTGCGGCCGAAGATAGGGCCACATCGCGGGCGTCGTGTTGGCCGGTGCAGGCGCTCCTGAACGCGCGGACATCACGACGCTCCACGAATCGGATCTCCACGTCGTCCCCGGTTCCGCAAGGCGCTTCCAGCCGATCGGTCCAGGCCCGCCCATGACGTGGAAGAATCCCGGCCTGAAGTTCTGCCGCGGTCCTGCCACGAAGCGGTAGTCGTGTGCCTTGATGGTGGTGGCCAGAAACAAAGGCGCACTGCCTGGCAGCCGGCGGCCGAAGACAAAAGTGGGCGGAAGCGTGGACTCGAATCGGCCTCGAACTCACGAACAGGTCGTGACTCATTCTCCCTGCCACCGAATGGTAGAATCGATTTATGGTAGAAATCACTGACCAGCCAATATAATCGGAGGGCAAACCACAGCCCAAAACGAAGCTGTTGAAACAGTCCTCAAGCGTCTCGAAGAGGGAGAACTTTTTGTGCCGCCATATCAGCGCGATTCCGACGAATGGGACGAAAATAAGAAAAGCCTGTTTATTGAGTCTATCCTCAACAGATTGACCGTGCCTGGTTTTTACTTAGCCCCTAGCGAAGGTGATCCAGACAGATTTGAAGTAGTAGACGGGCAGCAGCGCCTGACCACACTCGCCTCTTTCTTCGGACAGCACTATCGTTTGGAACCGGACGACGATTGCCCGTACTTCGGCCCGAGTGTGCAGTACGCGGGCCGCACTTATGAAGAAATCCACGATAGCTGGCAGAAGGCGTTTAGAAGGTACAACCTAACACTCGTGACGCTACCGCAAGGTATGCCACTCAACCTCCGGCTGGAAATATTCCGCCGAATCAACGAAGGTGGCACGCCATTAAGTGGGCAGGATATTAGGTTGAGTTACTACAGTGAGTCTCCAACGGTCAGATTTATCCAGTTGGCTGGCATCTACGACACAGATCGAGCCGGGGCCAAACGGATGCTCGCAAACAGCTTAGGAAGTTTCGGTTGGCCATGGGAGGTGGATCAAGCTGCGGCTCAATCATGGAAACGCTGGTGGAATAATACCAAGACAGTAACCGGTCAGACCTCGTCTGAAATGTTTTTATGGTATATCGTGGCAAAAACGTGCCCACAAATTGATACAGTACTGGGGAATAAGACGCATCTGACCAAGAATCTGACGCTGGCGTTTCGAAACAGTACCGACGAGGTACTGGATATAGTTTGCGCAGAGTTGAAGTTTGAGGATCAGAATCCCTCGACGCCTCGACTCCTACCTGACGCGAAAGCGCTAGCGAATGATTACTTCCCAGAATTTAAGACTTGGTGGGCAGCAATAAGGATGAAATGCGCAACACAGGTGCAAGTGAGCCGCCATCGCGCAGTTGCGCTGTTGATCCCTGGATTGGTTTCGCATTTCAGCTCACCCGACAAAGTCACTGACACCCAATGGGGATGGATCGGGAAATTTGTATCGGGAAGTAGAGCAACGGCGGCCGAACTCGGCGTTACTTTCCCGGAGTCAAAGGGCCGATGGAGCGGAGATAAAGGGCAACGTGCCCAAATTAACGCCTACGCCACAGTCGCCGCGACAATTGCACAGAAGTGAAACTACCGTCATATTTAAGCGCGTGTGATCCTAGCGCGCGTGTGTTTCCACTAGATTGGAAGGTGGCCTTCTACCGTCTGAACGGTGGTTCTGATAGCGGTTACGTGTGCCCGCGGTGTAAGAAGGTCTTTCTTGGACCCGAGGATTTCGAGGAACTTCACGGCGATCACGTCATGTCAATCAAGGTTGGGGGCTTGACGACTTGGGACAACTTGCAGTTGCTTTGCGGTCCGTGCAACCTTGCAAAGGGCAGCAGATGACAGTCCTCCACGATTCAGTTCATCCCTACATGCGTTGGCCGTGGGCGACTTCAATTGCGATGGCACGCCCGGCATTGCCGTGGCGGGCTTCCTGCTTCTGGAGCCGATGACTGTCTGACCTGCCGAAGTTCGACACGCGAGTGTCACTGCACGGTGATCCTACTGCCGGCCCGCGCGGGCGTGCCTACGCCCTCGTGCTCGCGCCGAATCGTCACGGCGGTGCTCCGGAACGATGCGCTGGCCGATCCGCCACTCCTGCCACACGGGCCAGGACAGGGTAGACATAAGCCGGGGTCCGCGTACACGTCGGGGCGAGACCGGCGCCTGAGGCGGGGGCCAATCTGCCGATGTTTCCACGTAGACTCCGCGCCGCTCCCATCCCTTGACCTGGTAAGGGGCCACCGGCACCCCGTCATCCGGTTGTACCTCCGTGCGCTCGTGGTCAGTGAGGAACGATTGTCCGGCATCGGACACTCCTTCGCGTCGTGCTCCACGCCATTCGGGTTGAGGGCTCCGTCCATCGGGTTGGAGAGATCCCGGAGGATGAAGGCACCGCCTTGGCGGTCGGCGATCTCGGCCAGATACCTGTCGGTTTCCAGGCTTGGATAAGAACAAGCGGCGTTCGCGTTGCGGGCTGCGCCAATATTCGAGGAACTGGCGGGTGGTCGCGACCACGCCGGGATGGCGGCCGAAGCACCATTTGGCGACGATGTTGGGGACGCGGTTGATGAACCCGCTCTCCTTCAGCGGTCCTGGACCTCTTGCGTTGGGGAGCCCCGGTTGCTTGGCCGAGTTGATGATGCCCCAGTTTTGGGCGTATCATCCGATTGTGGTCGATTAGCTACCGACTGCAAGCTGATTTGAGGGCAGGAGCCTATCCCTCCTGCCCACGGCCTGGATAGGAGGCCCCGTTTTGAAAATCAAGGAACTCCACGTGAGTTTCTATCGCCTGACAGTCAGAAATGACCCGCCCGTGAGGTTCGAAGAGATTCTGCGGCGGTTTACAGATCAGATCCCCGAGGACGAACGCAGGGTCTGGGAAGCCAAAGAGGAACCAGTCCGACTCCAGCGCTTGCGCGATCATACGGGGTACTGGTTGGGCGATATGATGCGAATCCGCATACACGAACAAATCAATCGCGGCCGTAGAGACGGAACCATTCGACCGATTGATTTCGAGGTGGGTGAAGGTCCCTGCGAGAATACCGCATTTCTATATCATCCACCCACGCGCACCTTGGTGGTTCATGAGCAACGTGGTGCGGTTCCGCTATCCGCCTTGCGGCAGTATTTCAAACTTTTCGGTGAAGTACAGGGCATCGAAGCCGCTCCGCTCATCAAGCCAGAAGCGATAGAACGGGCGGAGCACATGCACAGCGTACGCGCATTTGAGGTTCACTTTGCCGGTATACGGGCAGGTCATCACCTGGGCGGAACAAATCGTTCTGCCGGCGCAATCTTGAACCTGATTAATCATTTTGGTGCACCGAAGGCATTCATCAGAGTAGAGGTTCCAAGGCCGCGTGGGCGCCAGCAGCCTGGCTCGCTAAGAAACGTCATCAATGCCCTTCACGGCCTGCTGCCCGGAAGAGCTGCAGCAGAGGAAATCCAAAAAATTGTGGTCGTCGGACGGGATGCAGGAGGCGAAGCCGACGAAGAGATCATCAACCTTCTAAATGATCGTTTGATTGAAAGGATACAGGTAAATTTAAACGATGACGAAAGAATCACTGAGGAACGACGCCTCAACGCAGTGGTTACCGCCTGGAACACCCACCGAGAGTATGTCCAGACGATCTCGGTCGGGGATTGAGACTAACGTGCCGCGTTGGGTTGAGAAGTGGTATCCGGTTGTCGGCGCGGCGCTCGCCTCCGCCCTTTGGCTGGTCTTCCGGAGAACTGTTCCTTTGCCTTCCGGTACCACGGATGTTCTCCGAGCGGTTGTAACCGCGGCCGCCATGGGGCTTGGATTCCTCATGACAACCACCTCCATCCTTCTCTCGTTGAACCAAAGATGGATCATCCAGCGAGCCCGGCAGGAGGGGGCATATGGCTTAGTGATTGATTATCTTATTTCCGCTTGCCGCTGGTGCCTTCTTTTGGCGATGCTCTCCGCAACAGCGCTTTTTGCGGACATAAAGACCTTTGCCTCGTGGCATCCCTACATGTTTGCCGGCTGGCTCGCCGTGGCGACGGGCACTGGGCTAGCGGTCTACAGAATAGTTTATTTCCTGACTGTGATCCTCCGCTCGATGACCGATCAGGAGACTTGAAGTGTCGGCCATCCCCCGGTGTTCGCGAAAAACAACGGTACCGACAGGAGCCCGCGCCGCCTTGCCTGCGAGCGTTCCAATTCTCTCTTTCCGAATTGCGCGCGGCGCCTTTATGGCACGGGTCCTCAGCAACATATTGGCGCTCAAGAGCTCGCGCCGCACGCCGGGGTCGAGTGCCAAATTGCTCTCAAGACCAAGCTGCCATTTTCCTCAAGATAACACTCAAGGCAGTTTCCCGGCGAGCGGCAATGCCATCAGGACCGCAGCTAGACCACCTTCGTCCCACTCCAGGGACAGGTCTTCTCCGGTTGTTGTGCCGGCTAGGAACTCATTTAGGTCATGAGGAGTGAAGGGGACAACACGAGCTTCATCATACTCGTTGATCGCTCCGCTCGACAGCGGAACATGTCGCAACAGATCCTCAGCAGTGCAGTCAAGTGACACAAGGAAAGACAGATTGAACGTCAAGTTTGGCTTGTACAGTAACACGCCAGTAAAGAAGCAGGCGTGAAGCTGAATGTCTCCTACTTCTAGAGCATTCCCTAGGAGTTCGGCCTTCAGCGCTCGCCTGACCCACTCCATGGCGGGCCTAAGTTGGCCAGTCTTTCCGTCCACATCACATTTGTGCGACGAAAAGACAGTTTCATTAGTCGTCGATGACCACTTGCCTGCGTCGTCAAAGTCAGCCCCCCTTTTCGAACGCCTCCTGAGCACGACCGTCGAAGGTTTGTCTCTCAAGCAATGAACAATTTCTAGTGTGCCGAATCCTCCATGAATTGCTTCTTGGACCCCTTCAGCGCAGTAGGCCCGCAAACCGTTGTTTAGTCGCTCTTCCAGGCCGCAGTGTGGGAGAATCTCCTCTTTGGAGCAGTCGGCAATGGCGCGATACGTGTAATAGTCACTTTGTCGCAGAGTCAGGGCGACGCCCTCATCTTCCAATTTCAAGTCACTAAGGCAACAGGTGTAGCCATTAAACAAGAACGAACCAGGCTTGCTGGTGACTACACCCTTCGCGCGCAAAAAGTCGCTGACATTGTCCTCTCTTGCCTGCTGAAGCTTCGTTGTTTTACGCAGACAGTCGATAGTTGACCACCACTTGTCGTCCGTATCATGGGGGATTAGATCCTCGGCCAACTGAAACTTTGCATCATCCGGCCTGCCTTTCTGCCCCAAACGTTCCTCGCTGAGAAAGCGATATTTGTCGCGATAATGTTCCGTGTCTGCTTGCAGACGCGGATCATCGTCCAGTACCTGGCGCATAAGCTTTTGGCGCGTCTTCTCGTCCGGGAGCCTCAGCTGCACGCACTTCCTAAACGGTTTCACATTGATCACTGAAGACGTAGAGTCGACAAGAAGGGGTTTTAGAAGTGGCTCGAAGACAACGCGCTTTCGCATCCTGTGTAGCAGCCCCTCAACTTGCTCGCGAGCCTTGCGGTGACCGGTGCTCGATCCACCGATCTCGCCCGGCCCACAGTCGGGTTGGGACCGAGAACCGTGTTCAGCCGATGGAAGTATGTGCTCGGCAATCGAGTTAGCCGCACACGCGGCGAGCCAACGTTGAGTAGGAGATAGGCCGGAGTCCGGCCGCTCCGTCATTCGGACTGCATGGCGCAGGACGCCCAAAAGGTACCATTCTATGTCACGCTGTCTCTCTTTCTGGTCCATGCGGCTCAGTGCCAGAGTCCTCAGGAAAACCATTAGATCCCTTGCCGCGTTCGCCGAGTCCCAGTGGCTGTCAGCTCCGCTCAGTCCACCGAACGTCTTTGGGGAGCAGAACCCGGCCTGAAGTTCTGAGTACGCCCTAACCTCGTCGTGTTGGGAACGCCGATCCCTCGGAGCGAGCACACGAAAAACGAGGTCCGTTTCGAATTTTGTGAAGTCCCGCAGGAAGTGGCCTCGTCCGGTGGCACTGAAGTCGATTGGCAGTAATTCGTTGTCTCTGCCAATTAGAACATTATTGGCATGGAGGTCGCCGTGACAGATGCACGACTGTGTTTTCTCATAACCTCGATAGGTATTCCAGTTCAGTATGCGCTCGTTTGCCTCAATTGCCGGTAAGTCTTCGGTCGATGCGAATTCATCGCACTTTCTACGGAATCCGCTCAAGCAGTCCTGTTCGAGTCGGTAATCGTCTATTGAGGCGGCCCGACAATCAGTATGCCGGTCCTTGTGCCAGACCTTGAGGTCGTCCATCAGCTTATGTACCAGGCGGACAGCCCCGTCAATGTCTCTGTCGCGGAAGACTAGCGATCTAATGCGCTCGCCAAGAGTCTCTCCGCCAACCAACATGTACACCAGTGCAGACTTGCCTGCTTCTGTCAATTCGGGTTTTGGAAACAAGTCGGGTCTGTACCGCAGTGATCTCCGAGCGAAGATCTCCCACCTTTCGGCTTCGCGCTTCAGGTCGTCAACCAATCCTATTTTAATGACAGTTTCCGCCTCCCAACCAACCCAACTCCGTGCCTCAGCTCTGAACACTTTCGCCCCTGAGATGCCCTGACCAAGTGGCCGGATTTTCACCTCTCGATAGCCAGGAAAGAGCCTCGTGATCAGATTGTCAAATGCCTCGCCGCCAATACTCTCAATGAGCGCGTTAAGCTCGGGATCATCCCACTTAATCTCGGGTAGCCACTCTCCGCCCTCATCGCTCGCCCGCTTTGATGATGTTTCCTCGCCCCCGGTCATACTCGATGCCCCCAATCCAAAGTTTCATTTTTGGTATCCCGATTCAAACAGTATACACCGGAGCGCCTCGTCGCATTCCCCAGCCTTGCTCCCGCCGCGTGACCTCGGCGAAATCCCGGCCTGACTTGAGTCTCGCAAGGGTATCGACTCGCCATTGCGCGCCAAAATATGGACGGCGTTTGTCAGGTATTATCGTCGTCTATTCCGCGCCGCGCAGATACTCAGATCGAAAACCCGCCCGAAAGCGAAGTCAGTAGTCTCCCCCAATCGGAGCAGACTGGCGCGTGCACTGCTAGAACATGTTGGAGTACAGCGTCATCCACGCCGATCTTGACCGCAGCCTTCTCATCGCCAGTCCTTCGCCATTCGTCGATTTTCTGAA
>Ga0181538_10004177_pt1 | contig 13672 bp, 10 predicted proteins | sample PEATcosm2014_Bin_40_FD_119773 | JGI IMG/M metagenome (GOLD analysis project Ga0181538, IMG submission 119773) | Peatland microbial communities from MTU Mesocosm Facility, Houghton, MI, USA - PEATcosm2014_Bin23_30_metaG | ecosystem: Environmental > Terrestrial > Soil > Wetlands > Peat | place...
ACCGCCGGTTGCCTGGTGTGCGGGCCGGGCAATGCCAAGGGATTGCGCCTGCATTTACACGTTGACCCCCAGACGGGAATCGTCCAGACGCGGTTCGCGCCGGAGGCGGAGCATATTGGATTCGAGGGGATGGCGCACGGCGGAGTGTTGGCGGCCGTTTTTGACGAGGCGATGGTCTGGGCGGCTTCGTGGGCGGGCAAGCGGTTTTGCGTCTGCGGGGAAATGAGCGTACGGTTCAGGCGCAAGGCGCAGGTGGGCCACGTCCTGATCTTCAGGGCCCGCGTGGAATCCAGCCGCGCCAAGCTCATTGCGACTTCGGCCGAGGCGGTGGATGCCCACGGCGCGATCGTCGCTGCCGCGACCGGGAAATACGTGCCGATCCCGCGGGAAGAGAACCACCAGTTCGTGCGGACGTTCGTGAGCGATCCCACCACGGCCGCCGCGGCGGAAATGATGCGGGCTGAAAGCTGACGCGGGGGCACTCTACTCGGCTTGGAGGCGGCAATGTCACGGTTTTACCTGATTGTGGGCGAAGTCCTGTTCATGGGGATTTTATGCGTGGTCGCCGTCGCTCTGTTTCGGCAGCATCCGCCGCTCGGCGATGCGGTGCGCACCGACGTGAAACTCTCTGATTCCCGCGCCCAGGTTTATCTCCAGCGCGAGGCCGGCGGCCAATACCAATATTTCATCTGGCATCCCGGGGGCGCAACCGAGAAGGTGAGCTTCGAGCAATTGACCGACCTGATTTATCAATCCGGCAAAGGCGGGGGCATGGCGTCCATCTTGGGCGCGTCATCCACGACGGTCATGTTTTGGCTGGGGCTGGGCTTGTTCGGACAATTGCTTTTCACCGGCCGGATGGTCGTGCAATGGCTTGCCAGCGAGCGCAAGGGAACGAGTGTCGTACCGCCGATGTTCTGGTGGATGAGCCTCGTCGGCTCGCTGTTGCTGCTGGCGTATTTTTTGTGGCGGCGCGATCCCATCGGGTTGCTGGGCCAGGCTTTTGGTTCCTTCGTCTATCTGCGGAACATCATCTGGATTCTTGAGGGCAAGCGCCTCGACCCCGTGCCGGCGACGCAGGCCGCCGACCCCATGCCGGAATCCTGAGCCGATTCATTTTTGCCCCTCCGCGGAATGTTTTTCCCCGCGTCCCCAGCGCAGGGGACGGGAGCCGCCGAACTCCAGGATGTTCTGGTCGTCCGGGCGTTGCGAGGCGGCCTGGAACCTTGGCTTTCGGCGGGGGGGAAGAAGGTTGATTCCATGATCCCGGAGCCATGGCCGCACGCGACGCCGGACCCTCGGCAGAACCCGCACCACCGCGTTGATGGCCAGGAGCATAAGCCAGGTGAAAACCCACGCGCAAAGAATGGTGACGGAATAGATGGTGCACAGGCGCCACAGGGTCATCTGCGATGGATGGACGATTGGATGCCGCTGGAAAGCCAGGAACCAGACGAAGGCCGGCGGCAGCAAAAGCGAGCCCGCCAATCGCCACATGCGGGCCTTGCGGGTGTAGAGGTTGATCGGAATCCCGCGGAGCGCGCCGCTGGTCAATCGCCGCTTGCCCGGCAAAGAAATCATGGCGAAGCCGATGATGAACATCGGCGTGCCGACGGGGATGGGGAAAAAGCTGCCCAAAACCAGGGCGGAGAGCATCAGCAGCCAACCGACGACGTTCTTGATGATGACGCCGGGATAACGCGCGAAGAACGTCCAGGCCTCCGGCGCTGATTCGGCGGGCTTGGGCGGTGGGTCTTGGCTGGACATTCGGGGATTTCCGCCTGTTTACGCGGACGAAGACTGCGGCTCGTGCATGCGCTGCCGCAACGTGTCCATGATGTCGTGCACTTCCTGGGCCATTCGAGTGTTGGGGAAGTCGTTCATGATCTCTTCGCCGAGGCGAATGGCGTCGGCGATTCGCTGTTCCTTGACGGACTGGGAGAACCGGATGCGCAGGGCCTCGCGTTTTTCCTTGAAGACGTTGCGGGCGATCTCCTGCATCGACTCGGCCTCGGCGGGGGTGAGATAAAGATCCAATCGCTTGAGGATCTCGATGCTGCCGTCGACGTCGTGGCGGTCGATGGAGTCCTGCCAGCTTTGGCGAAGCTGCTGCTTGCGGAGTTGGCGGCGTGATTCAATTTCCTCGGGCAGGCGCTGGCATTGGGGATCGTCGGGGAACCGTTCCATGATGAGTTGGGCCTCCTGCATCGCCGCGCCCCAGGCCTCGCCCTTGATGTGCCGATCGACCGGCGCCAGCATCTCAGCCAGCACTCGCCGCTGGATATCCGTGCGCTTGGCGGTGATTTCCTTGCGGAACTCCTCCGCCTCCTGCTTGAAGCCGAATTGCGTTTCGATGTCGTTGGCCAGCAGATAGGCGACCTCCCAATTCTGCTGGGCGATTTCCTCGACGACGGCGCGTCGCACCGCGTCGTGGTCCTTCTCGCGGAAGGCGACGGCCTTGGCACGGTCGCTCAGTAGTTGCTGCTCGCTGATGAGATTCATCAGGATGGAGATGCCTTCGAGGCGGTCGCTGAGCGTGGTCATGAACTCTTTCTGATGACGAAGATGGCTTCTTCGGGCGGCGACCTGATTCAGGGCGATGGGGAGCGTGATGAGGATGGCAATAAGTCCGAGATATCCCGCGCAGAGAAAGGCGGCGCCGGTGGCGACGGAAGCGGGGGGCGCGCCGGTGTGCCGCAGGAGAATGACCCCCGCGCCCAGGGCGGCCAGGACGGCCAGGAAGGCAATCGCAAAAATCCAGGTGAACGTCGGCAGAGGTCGCTGTTCCATGGGTGCCTCGGGCAACAGACCAACAGAGATGCGGGAACTTACGCTATCATTAGCCTACGCCGGGAGATGCCGGCAAGTCAATGTTTTGCTGGTTGCGGCGGTGGCGGTTTTGGCACGGGGGGCACGCTGCCGACGGTGGAGGGATCGGCATTTGAGGTTTGAGCCGCCTTTTTGGCCTCCCGCCGAAGCCGCGCCTCCAGCTCCCTTAACATCTGGCTTCGCTCGGTTCCCATCATCCGCAGCATTGCCCAGCCGCATACCACGCAACCCGTGATAATGAAGTAATTCATTTGCCTATCGATGCCCTCCCTCACAGCATCGGACAAATAACCATCGGAGGTTTACCTTATGCGGCTGGAGGCGCTGTCCTAATGTGAAATTCCCGCCACAAGGTTAGAATAGCCGCCAATCGGCAAGGCCGGAGTAATTACCCAGCTTGACGATCTCGGGCGCGGCGATGCCATCACCTCGTCGCCGCGCCCGGTTCGGCCCGGTGAAAGGCGACCCGTGCCGATTGACCGCGCAGCAATTCTTTCCTCCCATCTTTTGACGCGGAAACTCTACGGGAGGTTGCCAAAGGTCTGCGATGGCAGGTTCAAAATCTAAGCGAAAACAAAGGGTCCCTCCCCGACTTTGAAGATGTCGCGATGGATTTATTTTGTAACGCCATTCGCGCCGGGGCATACTCCGGCCCCAAATGGCTGGCGTGGAGAACGATGCTCGCGAAATGGCCAACCGTTATAAGCGCCGCCGATTTTTTGAAGGATTACGCCCTCTAGAATATAAGGAGAGTGGCTTTCCTGACGGTGGGCACAATGCCGCGCATGTGATCGGCCGCGGCCTGAGAGCGCGAAGACGGTCTCTTTTCTCAACCGGCGCCCGGCGTTCCGATGCCCCCCGCCGCCCGCCGGCGCACATTTCGAGTTCCATTATGGCCTAGGACAGACAATAAGGCGGAAAATCTTCGATTCCGATTGGCTTGGCATTCAATGGCAATGACATGGTTCACCATCCCTTTCGGGCTGACGCCCCCCGGTCGCGCGGATAGTGAATCGACGCGAGCCGGGGGGAGCCGTTTAGCCGGTGATCAAGTGATCAAGCCGGCCGTCCCAAAGATTTGCTCTACGCGCCCCCCATTGTACAATCGAGCGCATGCTTGGCAGGTTGGGAGGGTCACCGAACCAGGCCGGTGTTACGAGGAAACCAAATTTAGACTTTGCGGAGGCCTCATGGAAAACACGCCCCAGCCAGCAAAAGCAAGTCGTATCTACGGCATACTCGGGACTCTAGCGTGGATGGTGGCAGCATTCATGGCAGGAGTATGGGTGGGTATTCATCCAGAGTGGATTCCAAATATGCCGTGGGCATGGCATCCCAATATCGATCAACCGCCTGCGACGACGCTGCACGTTCCGGCGACCGAGCCGACCGAAAATAACTCCACAGAGAATCCACAAACCCAACCTTCGCCCGCGGGGCGTTAAGCGCAGGACCACTTAAGCGTTCCGGATCGTTCTGAGGCACAACCGCAAAGGGTACGCCGAGGCGGTACATCGCCAGACCGCCGACGATTTGTTGCGCTCGCCGGAAGATGCCTTCGACCCAAATCTTGTGTCTATCCCTTGATGCCCGCGGCGGAGATTCCCTCGATGAAACGTTTTTGTGCCAGGAAGAAAACGATCACCACCGGAATCATCATGATGGTGGAGACGGCCATCACCAGTTGCCAGGGTGTGCCCTGGGCATTGCCGGCAATTCCAATGAATTGCATCAGGCCCAGAGGAAGAGTGTAGAGCTTCTCGTCGTAGAGATATATCAGCGGGCCCCATAGGTCGTTCCATGTGCCGATGAACGTGAAAACCGCGATGGTAAGCAGAGCGGGTTTCGCCAATGGGACGAATATCGTGGCCAGTATGCGTAGTTCCGATGCACCGTCGATGCGGGCGGCCTCGATGTAATCCCTGGGGATTTGCAGGAAAAACTGCCGCAGCAGGAACATGGCGAAGACATTACCGCCGAACCAGCTCGGGACAATCAGCGGCCGGAAAGTGTTGATCCAGTGGAGTCCGACGTACAGCCTGAACAGTGGGATCACAGTCACTTGCCCAGGCAGCATCAAAGTGGCCAAAAGCAGTCCAAACACGAGATTGTTGCCGCGCACCTTGTAGGCGACAAGCGCATAGGCGGTGAGGCAGGACGAGACCAATGTGCCGGCAATGCAGGCGACGGTGACGAAGACTGAATTCGCGAAATACCTGCTGAACTCGAAACCGCGGATGGCCGTGAGATAATTGCCCCACTGGAAATGGGCGGGAATCCATGCGGGGGGATCGGCAAGCGTTTCCGGAAACGTCTTCAGGGACGTCAGAATCATCCATGCCAGCGGAAGAAGCATCACGACTGAGCCCGCCAGCAGGCACAGCCAGATCAGCCATCGCCGTGGGACAGGTGTTTTGGAGGTTGTCATTCCTTCTACGTTCGTCATCGGGGTGAAAGTCGAGCAAAGGTGAAGGATGGGTTTTTGGGCGGGGTCATGATGTATGAACCCATCGCTTTCCGAGAACGAAGTTGATTGCGGTCAGCAGGAGGATCGCCGCAAACAGCATCCAAGCCATGGCGCTACCGAGTCCCATGTGGAAGTAGTTGAAAGATTTCTGGTACAGGTTGAGAGTGTAAAAGAGCGTCGCGCGGGCCGGTCCGCCGGCGCCGGCGCCGGCGGCGGTGCTGGTGACAAAGGCGAGGTCGAAGGCTTTTAGGGCGCCGATAATTCCCATCACAAGATTGAAGAACAAGACGGGGGAAATCATCGGGAGGGTCACGTGGTAAAACTGATTCCACGATCCGGCTCCGTCCAGCTCGGCCGCCTCGTAAAGTTGGCGCGGTACTTCCTGCAATCCTGCCAGGAAAATAATCATTGCTCCGCCGAAGCCCCAGAGGCTCATGATAATCAGCGCAGGCAATGCCCAGGTTGTCGAGTGCATCCAGGCGGGGCCGAGAATTCCAACCGAGGCAAGAGCATGGTTGAGCAGTCCCCGTGTTGGATCGAATATCCAGACCCAGACGACGCCCGACGCCGTGGCCGGCAACAGCGTGGGGAGGAAAAAGATTGTTCGGAACAGATTGCGGGCAAAAATCCGTTGGTTCAACAGCATGGCGATGAGCAGCGCGATGACCAGGCTGAGGGGAACGCTGACGGCCGCATAAACAGCCGTGACTTTGACCGACGGCCAGAAGGCCGGATCGTGTCGCAGGAGATAGAGATAATTATCGACGCCGACCCACCGTGGTGATGAGACCACGTCATATTTGGTGCAGCTCAAATACAAGGAACTGAGCATCGGCCCGGCGCTGAAGGTGAGGAATCCGAGTATGGCTGGGCTCATCATCAGCCAAAACATGGCTGAATCGTTGTGGAACCAACGCCGGCGTCGGTTGGCGGGGGAGCTGATTCCCGCCGGAGCTCCCGTGTTCGATTTGGAGCGCGGCAGGGGGTCAGCCTCTAGCGGATGCGGAGTTGGGGTCAGTGCGTTTTGCAAATCAAGGTCCATTCGCGGCGGAAGGAGATTGGCTGATTGTATGAAGGAAGGCATTGGCTGCCTCGGCGGCGCGATCGCAGGCAACAGGCACGGGCACTCGTTCAGACAGCACTCGATCAACTTCGGGCTGAATGATTTCCAGCGCGATTTCGATGAAATCGCGGGATTGTGGCAGCGGCTCGGCGTAGGCCAGGGCATCGTACGCGGTCCGCAAATGCTGCGGATGATATTGGGGGGTCAAGTGGCGGAAACTATCTTCGGCCACCGACCGGCGGATGGACAGCAGGCCCGTGTTCACGTACCTGCGCACGGAGGCTTCGCTGGTCAGGAACTTCAGGAACCGCCACGCCTCTTCGGGGTGTGGGCATCGGCTGGAAATGCCCACGGCGTCTACGGCCACCTCGCCCCCGGAGTGACCATGGGAGCCCTTTGGAAGCAATTGAATGTCCCAATCAAGTCCGGGTATTGCATCGAAGACGGGCCAATTTCCCGTGTGACCGCCGAACTCCATGGCGTATTTCCCGCTTGCAAAGCCGTTGGCTGGTCCATAACCGGGTGAAGGCGAAATTTTATAGCGGAAAATTTTATCGGCGTAGCGTGTCATCCCTTCGATTGCCTGCGGCGAGTTCAACTGGCAGCTTGTCACCTGTGGGTTAAACAGTTGGCCACCGGCCTGCCGGACGAGGATGTACCATTCCCCCCACCAGCCGGTGACGATTGTGCTGCCCCAGGTGAGAACCATGCCATTCGAGTCGCGGCGCGTCAGTGTTTGGGCTGCCGAGACGTAGTCCGCCCAAGTCCAATTTGCCGTCGGATAGGGCTCATGGGCGGCATCAAACAGGCCCTTGTTGTAATACAACAACGAGACATTGAAGAAGCGCGGCAAATAGTACCATCGCCCCGACCACTGACAGGCCCGCCGCAGCGCGGGATAGATGTCATCCAAGTGATATTCCCTGGCGTCTCTTTCGACAAACGGCGTCAGGTCATACAGGAAGGGTTGCAGGTAGGCGACCCACACATCGCCGCACCAAAATAGATCCGGTGGCTGACCGGCGGCAATCAGCGTTTTTAGCTTGGTCTGGTACTGAGGTTCCGGTGTCCAACGGAGCTGGACATGGATGTCGGGATTGGCTTTCTCAAAATCGGAAACAATCGCTTCGGTCTGAGGCCGGATTTGCTCTGTGCTCAGCAGCCATGTGAGCGTCACCTGATGTTCGGCACCCGCGGCCGAAACGGGCGTTCCCGGGGCCGAGGCGCGCCGGCAGCCAGCCAATAGGACGGCAAGGAGACAAATGCACGCGCCACAGAAATGTCGAGCCAGTCGCAGCGAAATCGAATCGAATCCGTTGTTCGCCGGCAACTGACTCATGGGCTGTCGTTTCCTCTGCGGTAGTCGATCACCACTCCATCTACGAGAGTCTTGCCACCGTCGCGCGTAAGCGTTCCAGCGGAGGGCGTTAAAACGACGACGAGCGCTTCGCCAGCGCCGATTTTGAGGGGCGTTTGGCCGGTTGCGCCGCGGGTCAGGAATTTGCCGCTCATGGCATCATAAACGTCTCGGGACGCCGCGCCGACGTCCAGCGTGATTGTGCGTTCGTTCTTATGAGGATTGTAATACAGGTATGACGGATAAGCCTGGGGGCGGCAGGAATCGGTGGCAAGCAAATCGAGACGGAGGATTTGTGGGTCGTCGGTCAGGGCGATGAGCCCGCCGTACACGCCAACATATACGGAGCCATAGAGGCCGTAATCGGTCTTGGGCCCCCATTGCATGCGTAACGCGTCGCCTGCCGCCAGCAGCGGTTGATGAGGATCGTCCCACCGGTACTTCAGCCCTTCATACGCAATCACGTGGTGTGGATCGCCGTCCCAATCCGGGCTAGTTTGGCCATCGCGCGGGTGCGCGTTTGCGTAATACAAACGGGCAGCGCTGGCGGCGTTCAAAATCCACTTTCCGATGTCGTGGGCGTAGCGCGGATCGTACCGTGCGATAGGCGTCAGCGGCCATGCCCAACAGAAGGTGTTCATTGCAAAGCCATACCCGCCGACACCCGTGCGCCACGGGGGACAGTCCGTGCCGCCGACCAGTCCAGCGGTGTCGACATCGTCCCACCGATCGGTGTTCACCTTCCAATCGGGGCGTGCGGCGCTGCGGTCGAAACACCAGTTAATCATTTTGAAGGTATCGTAGTGGCGGCCCAGTTCGGCATTCATGCGCACCGCCGCGAGTGCGCCAAAGGGCATGAGAATCTCGTACGACGGATCCTGGTCCGCCGGTCGCTGCTCAAGGTAACGCATGCAGCGATCCGCCGCCCGGAGGAAAGCCGGATCGTGCCAGCGGTTGTAGGCGGCATATTCGATCCAGGCCACGCCCGCGCCAGCGTCAGGTTCTTTCCATTGGCCGTTGTCGACGCCTTGCATTGTGTCAAAATTGAAACCCGTGTGATCGAAATTTGCGGTATCCTCTTTCGACGCATCGGCCAACGCGGCGGCAGCCTTGGCCCAGGAAACCGCCGATTGATGCGCCATGTCGTTTATCTCTGTTTCACCTTGATAATGATCGGCGAGACTGGAAAAGATAATGTTGGGAAATAGCGTATACCAAAATGAACTGTCGGGATCGCAGTGAGCAACTCCGTTGCCAACCATTCGGTAATTTGGTCGAGGGTCAAAGTACGCCTCGCACATCTTTACGTAATCGTTCCCGCCGCGTGACTTGTCAATTCCAACCAAGGTGGCGCCCCACACTGCGCCCATGCCGGTGATGCCGGACCCGCTGCCATCAGCCGCTTGCCGAATGTCTCCGACATAGTCAGGAAGTCCGAAACGCGTGACTTTCCCCTGGTTATTCTTGATCAAATGCAGCAGCGGCATGTACTGTCCCGGAGCGGTGGGGTTAAACACCAACTGGTCGAGACCTATCGCGACTTGCCTCCAATCACGAACGCTGCAGGGCGAGGGAAGATCCGGCATCAATTGTACTTGGCGGATTTCAGCGGTCTCCTCGGCCGCAGCGTTTGTCCTCTTTGCGCCCACGGCCAGGACCGCTGCCGCCAGCAGTACGAGAGCCGCTCCTCTCATTCTTCCTCCATTTGGAACAGAAGTGGAAATCCCGATGTTTATCGCATATCCGCCGATGTGCAAAATACCCTCAGAAATTGATTGGAATAACATTGTAACGCGTCGGTCCAAGACCATCCATAAACATGTGGCTTAGCCGATTCTCGATGTTCCGACGCGCCGGGCTATCCTTTGGCAGTGCTTCCGAACCGCGATAAAGAGGGCGACCGGGGGACGGCGTTTTTTTTACTGAGTCGAAAGTCGATAGCAGGAAGGCGGATTGCGTAGTATCTTCTCTTAGTGGGGCACGCAATTGCGCGGATCTTCACGAAACCGCATCTCGATACCAGAATGGAAGTATTATGGCCGAATTTTCAGGCATCGGCGAATCAGATGCTCAAAAACAAGAAGTTTCAACCGTGTATCGAACCTTAACCTTTGGAGATCAACCACGATCCTGTTCCGATCTGCTTTCCGAACTGCGCGTTCCGTCCCACATGGAGACACATGCTCTTGAGTTTGAGCAGGTGGACGGTAGGGATGTTTACAATATCACGGCGCCCTTCCGCTTAAACGGCAAGACATTGTTGATCGGCCGGGTGGAAAAGCGGGACACCGAGATATCCGAGATCGTGATCTTCGGGAAAACCCCTCCCAACAAGTGGACGCCCTGTTTCACTCATTCGGCATTTCGAGGCCTGCAGGATCCATGCGTCACATGGGCGGGTGAGGAATTGGTGCTCGGAGGCGTGCGGTTTCCCGTTCCGATGGAACAGGGTGGCTACGGCTGCGTGATGGATTTCTATCGCGGCAGTTCTCTAGAGGGGCTGCGCCACTTTCTGAGCGGACCGCCCCGCATGAAGGATATTCGGTTCAAGCAGTTGCCCGATGGACAGGTCGCGATTTTTAGCCGTCCCCAAGGCGCCGTCGGTGGCCGAGGCAAAATCGGCTTTACAATCGCTCCGTCCTGGGACGCCATCACGGCCGAAATGATCGCCAGTGCACCGCTCTTTAGAGGACAATGGTTCAAAGAGGAATGGGGCGGAGTGAATGAAGCGCATTATTTGGCAAACGGTCACCTTGGCGTGCTGGGCCATATCGCCTGCTTTGACGGTCAAGGCAACCGCCATTACTACCCAATGGTATTCGCGGTTGACCCGCGGACGCGCCAGCCGTCGGCAATTCGCATCATCGCGCGACGTAGCTTCTTTCCGCCGGGGTCATCGAAGCGGCCGGACCTTGTGGATGTGGTCTTCAGCGGCGGCATTGTCCGCAATGACGATCAAACTGCGAACTTGTATGCAGGAACGAGTGATACGGCAGCCGCTGTCGTGAAATTGCCCGATCCATTTCTGCAATTTGAAACTTAACGGCCAGGTGCAATCGATAAAGATCTCATTGCGTGTCGAGGGCGCAACGTTGCCATCGAACTTTGCCGTTCCACGCGCCGTCTGCACCAGAATGTGGTGGCCGCGGATTCAACCCCATGCGCTGCGCCTGTTGAATTCCCGCATACGACATTAAAATAGAGGTTATTGGATAGCGCCTCCCCGGCGTGTTCAGGTTATCAGCGGCAGGTTCTGATGCGGCAGTTTGTTCACGATCCACTCGATCTGGCGCATATCGCGCCGCTGCGATGTTTTCAGCACGCTCCGCAGGATCGACTGTACGTTCGCGCCGGGCCTGGCGATTTGGGAACAGCCTACATGTGAATTGCGGCCTCAAATCCGGGTCGTGGCGTTGTAGGAATAATTACTAATTGGAGTGCATCCATCAGATGATTTCCGTCAATCCAAAGGCCGATTGGTGGCAGATCAGCGAAAAGCAGCATCACGAAACCTATGAAGCAAGAACGCAACTCTTGCCGGAACTGCCCATCATCGGGCGGCTGCACCTCCTGCAAGCCGTGCCTGGGGGCCTCAGGTCCGACGCCCACACGAAAGAGTATGAGTTGCACCTGGTTCAGGAAGGCTGTCTGGAGCTGTGGGTGGATTCCCCTGCCACGCAGTACACCGTTACCGGCGGCTTGGCGATTCTGACTCAGCCGGGCCAGACCCATGGCGGCGCGCGTGAGGTGCTGAATCCTGGCCGCTGGTGCATGCTTCGCTTTCTGGTCCTGCCCAATTCTCGCCGCGTACCCACCGGACTGACGCCTGCCCGAGCGTCTCAATTGCAGAAATTGCTGAAACGGGTGGATCCGCCCGTCTTCTCGTTTTCTCCTTCCCTGGAAAAGTGCTTCGAACGTTTGTTGGACGAGCATCGACACCCAAGCGTCACCAGCGAACTGATGGCACGTTCCCTGCTTCACGAGTTGATCCTCTGGATCGTACGGGATCACGAGGCGTCCATGCTCAATATCCCGCGCCGGCTTCCACGATATTCCCCGCCGATTCAAGCGGCCGTCACGTGGCTCGATGAGCACGTGGGCGAGCCCGTGCTGATGGAGCATGCCGCCAAGGCCGCAGGATTGAGCGAGAGTCACTTTCGCCGCTGGTTTCAGAAGGAAGTGGGATTTAATCCGGCGGATTACATGATGTACAGGCGTGTTGAGATCGGCAAGGACAAGCTGCGCACAAGCGATCTGTCAGTCACGAAGATTGCAATGGATTTGGGTTTCAGTACGTCCGCATATTTCACCTCGGTTTTTCGCAAGCGCACCGGGCTTACGCCGACTCAATACCGTCAAGAGCAGAGCTTGCCGTGAGTGTCCGGTCATGGCCCGATGGTGTCGCTGACCCTGACGTACACTACGGCATCCGGCGGTAGATCCAGTTGCAGTCGTTGACCGCGCCGCTCGCCGATTCCAATCGCGTCTGGCGATTCGCCGGTTGCGATCATTGCCGAAACGCCGCTCCATGGAAACACCACTTGTGTTTGTTGCCTCTTGCCGGTGCCGTTGAAGACGATGAACGTCAGTTCAAGCCGGCCTAGCTCCAACTGCCGGCGCTCTTCGAAAGCATCGAGGTTCAACACCATGACGTCGCGATCGTCGGCGTGTCCAAATGTTTCCCACATCAGACAGGCACGGAATACCCAGCCGGACCCGTAAATCTCCTGCCCGACCGAGCCAGGCGCTGGACCTTCCAATATCGGAATGTTCTCGAACGGGATATATTGCAGGGGCCGCGCGCCCCGACCAGCATCAAAGCAGCGAGGAAAGAAGTGGAAATTGTTCTTCCGCGCATGATCGACAACCCGTAACAACGCCAACGACGGGGGAAATCTCTTAAACGTCGGACAGAGCCTGGCCAGCACCTCAATGTTTTCGAAGAGGGCGGGGTAGCTGATTGTGGCACACGCCTGAAACATGCCCAGGGTATTGACTTCTCTGCTTTGTTCCGTCGTACGATCCGCATACCAATAGAGCATACGCAACGTCTGCGCGAGAAGGTAATGATAGACCTCCGCATAGTTCGCCAGAGGACGCATAACCGCAAGGCGGTACGCGGCCTGCGTCCCCATCGCCAGAAGAAAAACCTCCTGGTGAATCGTATTCACCGGCAATCGGTAAAGCATTTGCGACGCGTTTTTGGCTTCTTCAAGATAGCGCTCGCTGGCCGTCATTTCGTGCAGATCCAGCATGAAATGGGCATAAGCTCCGAGGACCGCGTGGCAATCACCCGCTCCGGCGCGTTCGATCGTCCGCCTGTTGAAGCTGAGCGGAAAGAGGTACGACATCTTCTTCGCCAGCGGAATGATGACATCGTTGACTTCATCAATAGCGCAACCGAGAAGGGATTGATTTTTCCGCAGGCGCCCCAACTGAAACAGTTGCTCCAGAATGTATAAGTGTTGCCACGTGCCCGATACGGTATCGGCGGCAGCAGGCGCAAACGGTGTTTCGTTGGTCCGCAGGGCTTGGTCAATCATTTGGCAAACGCGCTGATAAAGCCGTGGTACGGGATCCTGCCGATCCACCCGCGAAAGCACCGCCAGCGGATGCGCGATCCAGACCGCCGCGTCAAAGCATGGCTTGATCATATCGAACCGGTTGCCGCGTGCTTCGATTGCCTCCTTCCAGGCGGGGCTGTAGCCGTCCACGTAATTCAAAATGAATTCCTGACTTCCCTCCGCTTTCCGCCAACACAGCCTCTCCGTCATAAGATCTTCCGCACAATGATGGGCGAAGTCTCGCCATGAAGTGGCCCCCGAGGGCCATGGGCTGTTTCGGGGCAGCAAGGGAAGACATTTATCAACCAGCAACCGCACCGCTTCGTGATCGTCTGCAAGAGCCTTTCGCGGGCGCGCGGTCAGGAAGTAACTAAAGTGCTGAACGCCCGAAG
>Ga0181538_10004180_pt1 | contig 13667 bp, 4 predicted proteins | sample PEATcosm2014_Bin_40_FD_119773 | JGI IMG/M metagenome (GOLD analysis project Ga0181538, IMG submission 119773) | Peatland microbial communities from MTU Mesocosm Facility, Houghton, MI, USA - PEATcosm2014_Bin23_30_metaG | ecosystem: Environmental > Terrestrial > Soil > Wetlands > Peat | place...
GGCTCGGAAAAGTTCTTCCGCCTTTTCCCGATTCCGGCTCCCTGCTCGACTGGTATCTCGAACAGGGGCATCATCGGTTGGAGCTCGATCTCTCCCAGGCGCTTCATCAACTTGAAGGTTTCAATGACGAAGAAGTGATTGAGGCAGGCTTCCAGCATTTTCAGGGTGGTCCCAGCGACCTAGACCCCTCGCCGGCGTCCGTGAAGGGTAGGGTGCGGGAAAGGCTGGATGCGCTGGATCGTGCGCTTGGGGAATTCATCTCCAGCGACCCTCCCGCATTCGCTCAGGGCCCGAGAAGCGCGCTTGGGCTCCTAAGGGATCAACTTGGGGAGGAGGTGCGGAGTGTAATTGAAGGCGTTTCGGAGGGGCGGGTCTGGATCCTGGTGTTCGACGGCATGAGGTATGATACCTGGGATACGATCGTCCAGCCGATCCTCGGAGAGTTCTTTTCGATCAGTGGCAAGCCATTCTACTGCGTGCTGCCTAGCTTCACCCAGATTTCCAGAACCAGCCTTTTCGCCGGCACTCTGGCCCAGGAGTGGCGCGGCTACAAGGGGGGACCAACAAAGGACGAAGCAGTCCTTGTTGCCCGCAACCTCGGATTGACACAGGAAGAGCAGAAAACCAAACTGCGGTTCGTCACTGAAGCCGATACGGTGAAAGCCCGTGCCGCGATGGGCTTTGCCGATTCGGGGTTAAAAGAAGTCAACGTCCTAATTTATCCTATCTCGGACGAATGCCATGATTTCCGGGGCGATCTTGCAGCATTCAACAATAAGATAAGAATGGAGGTCGTGGGGAACAAATCCGAAGGGGTCCGCGGCATCCTGGATGATCTGCTACGACGGATTCGGCCGGAGGACAAAGTTCTCCTCACTTCAGATCACGGATTTATCGAGCTCTTGTCGGCGGATTCAGTAACCATCAGCGTGGCTGAGGTGGAGAGCGCAGGGAGGAATCCTCAAGAAGACGTCCGATATCGATACTTAATGGGCTTTCGCCCCAAAGTTGGCGGTAATGTGGTTGAAACGCCTGTCAGCTCAGAAACCTACTATGTTGCTGTCGGGCGCAAATGGTTCCGCCGCGAAGGTGTGACGAATACGCCTCGCTATGACCACGGGGGGATTTCGCTGGCCGAGACGGTCGTGCCTGGATTTATGCTGCGTAGAGTGAAAGAAAAGGCAGCTAGGGTCGAAATTGCGGGGCTTAGCATGGCAGTTCTGGTCGTGGACGAGGATGGGCAGAGCGAATTGTGCTTCAATGTGGAGAATGCGGGCAACGTTCCGGCGGAGTTCGACATTCGGGTTCAGGACAATCTCGGAGGAGATCTCTACCACCACCGCGGCAAGTTGACGCCTCGGGCAATCCACCCAGTCAAAGTCAAAGTCATGGGCAAATATCGGGAGGCTCCGTCCAGAGAGATGGACCCGAACGGGACGGCCACAGCGGTAAATCTAAAGCTCCGGCACACCGACCTTAAAGGGGCCTGGCGCGATGCCGTCGACGGAAGCATGACGGTGCCTGTAAAGGTGAAGCCCAAGAAGACCCGGCTCGTCACGGATGCCCTCAGCGGATTGGACGAAGTGTAGGGAGTGTTTGATGCAGAACGTAAACAACGAAGAACCCAGCCAGGTACATGACCAGGGGCGGGACGCTGCACCCGCTCCTGCGACGTTGCCGGACGACCCGTTTAACCAAAAGATTGCCACACATCTTGGCGATCGCGTCATCTTGAAGCCACTAACCCGATGGAATGAGGCTTACAAGGAATTTCCACGATACGTTATGGAGTACCTCGTCAGCCGTTACGTTGACGCCTCTGAGCCCATCGCTGGCCAACGGAAGATCGATCGCATTCTGTCGGAGCACTACACGGAGAGCGCCAAGAAGGAACTCATCAAGAGCAGGATTAAGGAGAACGGGGAATATACGCTGCTTGGACAGCTCACCGTAAGGCTGGATCAGTTCAAAGACCATTATTGGGCCAACGTGCCGGCCCTTGGTGATGACACGGTACGGGTGGGTCCCAAAGTCTTGGAGCAATATCGCGATGTTCTGATGACCAGCGGTGCCTGGGGCACGATGGTTATCGAGTATGACGCCACGTACGAAATCAAGTCGCGAAAGTACCCTTTTTATGTGCGGGAGTTTACTCCGCTCCAATTCACCCGCCTTGACCTGGATGATTATATAGAAAAACGGCCCGAATTCTCTACGGCCGAGTGGCTCGACCTGTTGGTTCAATCGATCGGATTCAATCCTGCTCGGTTCGACGACCGAGTGAAGATGCTGATGCTAGTTCGGTTAATTCCGTTTGTCGAATCAAACTACAACCTGATCGAGCTTGGCCCGAGAGAAACCGGGAAGACCTATACGTTCCGGAATACTTCCAGCCGGTCATTCGTTGTTTCCGGGGGTAAAGCCACTCCTGCCACGCTCTTTTACAACAAGGCCAGCCGAAAACTTGGAGTGATCGGACTGAAGCATGTCGTGTTTTTCGATGAAATCGCCAGCACGCGGTTCGAGGATGCAGAAGCTAGCGTGAGCGTCCTGAAGGATTACATGCAAACCGGAAAATTCAGCCGTGGCGACCAGGAATTCTCAGCCCAGTGCTCGATCGTTCTCGGCGGAAACATCGATACCGACCTGGAACACCATCAGCCGGAATCTCGATACCGCCATTTGTTTGAGGTTCTACCTGAAGAGTTGCAGGACCCTGCATTCCTCGACAGAATACACGCCTACCTGCCGGGATGGGAGATGCCGAAGATCCGCCCTGAGAACTACGCGACGGGATATGGATTGCTCACCGATTACATGGCGGAAATCTTCTCAGAATTGAGGAGACGGAATTTCCAGACGCACGTGGCTGCGTGGGTTGACCTGAACAGCATGACAGGCCGTAACCAAGACGCAATTAAGAAGACAAGCGCGGGTCTCCTGAAGCTCCTGCATCCCCACAGGACCCCAGAGACCCTGACCCACGAAGAGATCGAGCCAGTACTCAGAGTTGCGCTCGAAATGCGAAAGCGAGTGACTGATCAATTGGCGATCATGTTGCCGGCGGAGTTTGGGTCAGTTGACTACCGATTCAGCATGCTGCAAGCGTAACGCAGATTTCCTAGTCCGTCGTACGACACTGTGCTTATCACGCCGGTGACCAGGGGTCGTACACCTAAATCCGGACGAGATTTCGCCAGAAATGTGAATAGTCCATCCTCCTGCAAAGCGGGGCTTGATTATCGGAGGGTTCGCTAGATTTCCACAATTAAAGGATTCCCTGCTACCGGCCGGCGCTCTACAAGGCAACGGTATAGGAACTACAGGGGCACGCTCGAAGCCTCTAAAAATGAGTGGCTTGACGGGCAACCCGGCACCAAGAATAACGTGCCGGGGCACCGAGACTAACGCGGGGGGGCACCTAAAGTAACGTAAGCCGGCTGCAGGGAGACTGGCGGGGCACCGAAACTAACGTGAACGGATTTTCCGGTGCACCGGTTTTTTAACAGTCACAAAGTCGGATCGTAAGTACAACGAGCCGTCACGTAATGCCAATCCGTGGGAGGATTGAGTCGACCGGTACGAAATAGCGGCTCGGTAAGGAGGCTTGTTCAGACTGGCCAGGCGGCAGCCGGGCGCGCCCCGATGGCTAGGGCCCGGAAAAATGAGACGCAGGGAAGCGGGCTGCAGTGACGGTAACGTCACACCTCACCGCCTTTCCCAGGATCTTTGTCAGGTTGGGGATTTAGAGGTGGATCAAGGTTGCGTCTGAGTTGCGGATTGTGCCGGACTTGTTCAGGATTTGGCGACTTATCTTGTTGAACTCGTTCAGAATCAGTGGGGGGATCTGAACTTGGGATCTGGTCCCGCACGGGGTGGGGGTTCGAGTCCCCGCTGTGTGCCAAGCTTTCCTTTCAATGAGTTGGCGCCGCCAACGTCGAGTCTCTCTTTGGCAGGCCTTATGTTGAGGTTGCGCTGGGGTTTGATTTAGTTCTATTTGCCGACACGAATTACTCCCTCTGCCACGATAGCAAGTCCTCCACAGCCAACCATCGCGCCTTATGCCGCCCGTCGTGTTTCAAGCCCCTTTTCAGGATTCTGTGGAGACTCCCACACTTGCAGTTTAACTCTGAGGTCGTCCATCATTCGAGGCGGAAGAGGCAGGACTGAAATGTCAAGTTCTTCGCCTTGGGGTTTTGAGACGTCGTCCCTGCCTCCGGTGGGGTCGGCGGCAAAGTCACCGCCAGTTAGAACCTCGAATGTTTGCGCGCGGAGACGGAGTTCTTCGTACATGCGCTCGTCATAGGTGCCGGCAAGGAAGGGCACGCCGATTTCAAGATAAACAGTCGTGGCGCCGCCGCCGTCTCGCTCACGAAAGGTCTTACTCCCGATGCGGTCGGCCCGACCCGTGCGTTGTTCCAGCACAGCAGGATTCCATGCAAGGTCGTAATGAACTACGTGGCGACAATGACGGTGGAGATCTATACCTTCCTGGCCAACCTGGGTACAAATCAGAATCTCGGGCAGGAGTGGAGTATTGAACCCGTTGAGGATGCGGTCACGGGTGTTCATGTTGTTTATGCCACCGCCCCCTTTGACTAGCGCGACAAACTGCTGGTCGCGTAGGCGGGTTGATTGGTAGAGAGCGCCCCTGGCAGACCGCGGGTCAGCGATGTTGCCACTGGCGGCTTTAAGGTCTTCAAGGAAGACTGCGATTCGCTGGGCCATGCTCTCGTGCTGGTTGGGGAGGTTGGCGAAGAACGCTCTTGCTAGAAGTTCGCCCCAGCCGGATTCGTCAAGATCGCTGCGTTCGGGCAGGAGGCGTAGGAGCACCGACTCGCGCAAGAGGGCGCGTCTGAGGGCTTGAAGGACTAGCGCCCTTGTGTAACAGTCGAATCCGCCGTCTTCAGGCTCCTCGAGGGATGCGTGGTCAAGCTCGCCCGGGTCGGTCACCTGCCATAGGTACTCGTGGAGCATCCGAAGGGTCTTGAAGAAATCTGTCGCCCCAGCCTGCTTCCAAAGGCGCTGGGGATCTTCACCAAGCCAGAGGCTGGGAGAGAGAGCATAGGAATCAAGAAGGGGTATTTGTTTCTGAGTGCGGGCACGTTGCCGCGTGGCTCTCAGCGCATCCGCGAGTGCATTGACTCTAGCCGAATCTGGCTCAGGATGACCGATCGTGTATTTAGTGTGACAGCCGCGTTCGTCAAAGGAGGAGGTTTCTTCGCTCTGGTCGTCCTGCTCACCGCCGTACTCAAGGCCGTATGGATTTGTTATCCACTCTCGATTGCTCATGCGCGTGAGCAACCGCGATAGGTCAGGGTCCTGAATGTTGAGCTTGAGAAAGCGAGCCGCGAGGATGTGCTCGGTGACGCGGTTGAGAAAAACCCGGTCAACGCGCTCTCCAGATACATCGGTTTCGTAGAGAAGAGAGAGCCGGGCCAGTTCTGAGAGTTCGCTATCATCGAGAATGAACTCCTCGGGGTTGAGTTGAAAGTGTCCATCCCTAGCCCAGGCGAATGACCAAAGCATGCGGTCCAAGCCGAGGACCACGAGGTCCCGGCCACGTCCTGTTAGACGTGCACGGAGAGTCTTAAGCTGGCCTTCGCCTCCCAGGCATCGCTTCTTACCGGCCTCCAGCTGACGATGGATTTTTTCACTGATGATCTCCTGTAGACGTTCTGCAGTATTAATCCGGAAGCAGAAGATCAGGACTTTCTCGCCTGCCCTCCAGTGACTGATGACTTCGTTGACAACACACGAGAGCTTGGGGTGCCTGGGGTCGTGGCGCTTATTTACCATGCCGAACAAAAGATCCAAATATAGACGCCCTTGCGCCGACTCTTTTAGAGACCGTTGGACATCACGGCCCTCTGCACTTTTCTGGAGGGTGGAATAGCAGCCGGTGAGGTCGCTGCCAAGTGAGGAGCGACCCTTTCCTCCTTTCATCTCGGAAACACAGCGCATCAGGAGAAACTGTGGCAGCTCTGCGTCACCTCTTATGTCCAGTCCGGGGGCAGCGTGGAGCAAGTGCTTGTCTGGCCTTCGAAGGATGGTCGAGGGAGCCTGCTCGTATTCGATTCCGACACGAAAAAGGCGATGGTCGGTTTGACGGCGGTGGCGAATCACCAGCTTTCCCAATGCGCACGACAGGTCGGCGTTGTACGCGCAGAGGTACAGCGCCTCCTTGAGGAACTGGCGGACGTCAGGATCCACACCCGCGACACCACCGGATATGATCTTTGCGACCTCTGCGGCGCTTGGGGCAATGGCGCCATCCGGGTTGGTGAGCGACCACAATTTCTCGCAAGCCCCAGCAACTCCCGGAGATTTCCAGGCAGCATCGAGGGTTTCTGGGGTGACGCGGTGGGGGATTCCGACCCATGCCCGGGTAAAGACGCGGCTATGACTTTCAGAGTTAGCAAGTACGGGACGGATAGTGTTCTCGCGGAAACTTCTGAGGCGTTCTTGTCTATCAATTGACTCGACCTGAGTCGGGCAAGGATGTATGAAATCCGAGACCTTGAGGATCTCGAGCATTTCATCCGGCCTGAGTTGGAAGGGAGTCGCAGTAAGGAGCAGGGCACGTCGGACGTGGGGCGCGATGTATTTGCTGAAATCTTTAAATCCGTTCGCGCCTGACAATGGTCCATTCTTCCAGTTGTGGGCCTCGTCCACGATAAGAAGAGGGAAATCACGAAGGATGCTGCGGTGCGCGGCCAGACGGTAAATGTCCGTGAGCTTTCTTTCGATCTTGGGAAAATCCTCATCGCGATTGCGATAGAAAGGCTGGGCGATTTCACGACAATTCTCAAGCAGCGAGTCTACCTGGCTTAGATCCTCATTGTTGAAGGAATTGAAAATGCCAAGCAACTGGTCTTCTGAGAATGGGAGGCGCTGATCCTCGAACTCTGTGAGTTCCGTAAGCTCGTCGGGATGCTTCGGCCACTGAGGCTGGGCTCCCTTCAGCAGGCGCTCGCGGAATTCGTAATTAAAACGCACCCCCCAAAAACGGAACAGCACGCCGAGTGTAAAACGACGTTTAAGTTCGTAATCGAGAAGTTTGTCACCCCCGAACAATCCCATGCGGGCAACAATCACCTGGGACTGCCGACCCGGCTTGCGAAGATCCACCGCTAGATCATCCAGTCGGTCCACAGGATGGGGCGAGAAATGCAGATCGCTTGACTGGCACTCCGGAAGAACGCATCGGCGTTTGAACTCGGCAACCTCACGAACCCACTTGCGGAAGAGGGCATTATTATTGGGTGTGAGAACTAGCACGCGCTGGTAGCAGCCTTCGAGGTCCGCCTCGATGCGGGACTTTTTGAGATGGGCCAATATCGAGTAAGCCATGCCCAGGGCCACGAACGTCTTGCCCATGCCAACCTCATCGGCAAGGATCTGAATTTCGAAGCGTTGAGTGGGTCTCGGGTTGAAGAAGCGATCGAGGAGGGCGTCCACGGTGCGCTCTTGGCGTTCGGCATCCCGCGGGTCCTTGATGCGCGTGCGGTCGAGGCCGAGGTCGAAATCTCTGGAACGCGTAATCATATTTCGCGCCGCGATTCGTCTGCGAGGACTTGTTTTCGGTAATGACCAAAGGCTTTGTTGGAGGCCAATTCGCTATGCATGGTGAAGAGTTCCTGCAGGAGATGGGTGGTTCTGTTAAGCGCTTCCGCCACGTGGAGCCCCCAGGCTTGGTTGAGTTTTTCTGGGACGACAAACGAGCGGGCTGACATGAGACAAGCAAGGATTTCGACCAGCTGGAAGGCTGCTGCCGTCGGCGTTCTGCGTCCCGCCTTTGCCGCATCGAGGACAGTCTGAGCAAGCGCGACAGGACTAACGGTGCCGAGCAGGGCCAAACGCATGGATGGCTCGGATTGGTTGCATGCCTGAAGGTCCTGGCGTATGCCGGTGAGAGCCTCGACAAATTCGCGGACCTGATAGGACTGAATACGCGACTTATCTACACCTGAGACCGGCACCGCGGGAGGAGAGGCGCTATCACCGTGTACGGGGAGGTCTGGGTCAGGGAATAGTTCTTCCCACGAAATCCTGCCCTGATAATAGGAAAGTAGATAGCCTTCTTCGACGCGATGGTTGCCTGGACAAATGGGCACTAGGTCGCGGGCAGAGGATTCGACGTTCAGTGGGACGCGCCTGCCTGGAGGGCATGCTGTCCAGCAAATCAGAATTTCTTGCTCAGTCATCAGCTGGGTCAGCGTCTGAGCAGACAGGGGGACGTGAAAAGATGTTCTTGAGCTGTCCCGCGTGAGATCGATTGGGACGAGAGTCTCCTCAAGGACCCCGTCTTTGTCCGGGAGTTTGGCGGACCAAAGGAAGGAACCACTGGCGGGGGCAGTTTCGATGACAAGCTCGAGTATGTTTTCACCTTCGGCAACTGGTGAGAGAAGAACCTGCCTGATGAAATCAGGCCATGGATCGTCTCCGGGGTCATTTGCCGGTGCGCACAGTGCCTTGACGTTTCCATTGGCGAGCAGGATCGGCTCTCCCACTAGATCGGGGAGCAAGCTGTCCATGGTTGCACTTTGTGCTGAACGCCGGAGAATTATTCCTGCTTCGACATTGGCGGATTGATCGCCCAGAAATCCCCAGCCATGTGCGGTAAAGTTTGCTGAACCGAGGTATGCCAAGGCTTTTCTGGCCCCTTCCATTAAGACGACCTTGGCGTGAAGGGCACGTTTTCCGGTGAAACCCTCCATTCCTCCCAGCTCTTCAGGCTGAACCTTCGGGCTTACTGCTTGGGCGGTGGCCTTCACACCGAGAGTGGCCCAGTCGTAAGTTGCGTATCCGAGGGGCAGTACGGGCACGAATTGTCCGTCGGGCCCCTCGAAGGCGTCGGTGAGGAGCCGGACTTCGGCATCGGCGGCGAGGGAGCCAGTCTTTTTCAGCTCAGCTAAGAAGGAGGTGAGTGTGAGTCCAGCGTCTTCGGACCAGAAGGGCGAGAGAATAGAAATGCGTTTGATGAGCTCGCCGACCGGCCACCGGTCGATGAAGCCACGCCAGAGTTTCCTCTGCCCGTAAGTCCAAACGAAATCCGTATCCGGGTCTGAAACGCCGTTTGCCCAAGGCTGAAGGGTGTCGAGGGAACGCCGAATGAGTCTGCGTGCGTCTACGGTGAGCCAGGGGGCTAAAGCTTCGTCCATTCCACTCAGGGCCTTACCAATTAAGGTTGCCTCTTTCTTGGAGCCTTGCGATGCCGTGAGTACGGCGACAACCTCGCGGTTTCGCCGGTATCCTTGGTCAGTGAGGTTCGCGCTGCCCACGATGAGGCGCACAGCTCGATCAAAAAGAAGGAGTGTGACTTTGGCATGAAGAGCGGAGCCGAGAGGGCTGACGACTGGCTGCAATTGCAGGCGGAGTGAGCGTGGTCGACTTCTGTAGCGGCGTGCGTCAGTCAGGATCACGGCGCCGTCAAGTTCGCAAAGGCGTTTTTCGAGCGCGATACGTGTGGCCCAACTGCGATCGTCCCATGCCCCAAGCCCAAAGACTGAGGGAAGGAAGTCCATCTCGAGGAAATCGGGATTAAGTTCGTAGGTCGTTGCGAGAAGACCTATCATGGGACCCCAGTCTTCGTCGGGCGCTAGCCGGTCGATAAGCTTTCGGGAGCTGATGTCCTCGGAGTCTTTCATGATTGGGTGGCCTTACTCGAAGCGAGAATGAGTGAGTCAGCAGCTCTGAGACGGTAGGGATGTGCGGCAATGTGCTCTGGTAAGCGAGCCTCTTTGTTCATCCCACCTGCGCGGGTCATGGTGAGTTTGATGCGGGAGTCGTCGCGCTCAAGCCACGGCATTTTACGGCGTCCCCTATCGAACTTTCCGTGCTGAACGTCGGTGTGGCGGGTGACGACTACCCCGATAAATGCCTCGATATCGCCAACGGCACCGCTGGCTTCCTCTAGAAATCTTCGTACATCCGAGAGACTGTCGAGATCTTGGCGAAAAGCCGGGTCGGATCCATCGTTGAGGGCGTCGAGGAAACGGCGTACCGCGGCAGGGAACGAGTTCCTGACCGACTGCAGGATGGTGTCGTTGTCCAGCTCGCTCAGGGTGACATAGGTTGCTGCGTGATGTCTGCAAAGCCAGAGAAGGCGTTCCAGAGCAAGGACGGCGAGTTGGTAACAGGATTCAAATTCAAGGATGCACTCGACGGCATCGCGGAGATCCCGGTGTTGATCTGTCTTTTTCAATGCTTGTCCCAGTCTTTTGAGGCGGTCGATCTCGGATTCCTGTTCGTTCTTCCACGGATGGAGTTCCAGGAGAGCAGCCATCCGTGATCTGACAGGATTACTGTTGAGCGCTTCCCATAGGCACTGCGCCTCGGCTGCCTTGACTTCGGCCTCGACATGGGCCCGTTCACCCCATGCTTTCAGGGTCGATAGAGACACGTCGCTATCGTCGCGAACCGCTTTGCACAGTTTGCTTGGCAGTTCAGTCTCTTTGCGGAAAGCCTGGGCAGCAACCTCTCCGAGTGCTGGGGTTAGAGTCATGTCTTCACGATTTAGAAAACGCATGCCGTCGGCGACACTAGCATACATGCCGATCGCGCCATACTGGCTTTGGCGGGAAAGGAGCGGATACTTAGCGGTCGTTAGAGTGGCACCAGAGCGCCTAAGGTCCTCAGCCCAAGCCTTCGCATACGTAACTCCCCGAACCCCACCCGAGCCGTCTGGACGTGCGAGCACGTTGGCCAAAGCCCAGAACCGCTCCAAACGGAGAATCGTCTCATGACGCTTGCGAATCAGTTCTTGTTGAGTGCAGTCGGTCGAATCGCCAGCAAGGTCGATTCCGGTACAGATGAGACCAAAGTAGCGGGGGTGAGAAGCGACGTTTGTGAGGCCCGGCAGAATTTTGTCAGCCAGTAATAGATAACCTCTTTCAAAACCGAGCGGGTCGATACTACTTCCGGGCAGATCGGAGGGGTCGTAGGCTGTCAGAAACATTGCGATCATGTAAGATTTACCACGAACTTCCTATTGCCGCCCATTTGCGAGCATTGTCCGTATCGGCCAGGCGGCATGAATCCTGCACGGCTGGTCGCTCGAATTTATGCAAGCTGCGGGCCAATCGGTTCTCGATATATAGTTGGCTCATGGCAGCTCATGAGTTGCGGGTAATAAAGGACTTGCGCGAAACCCGCCACCATGAATGGTTTGATCGGGAGAGTTAATCAATCGTTTTCAAGTCAGAAAGCCCACAGGGACTATTCCATTCATGATCTGAAAGTGTACAAAGCCTCAACGGCGTCGCACTTTTGGGGCGTTTGAGCCATCAAACTGGCTTGACGCTTCAGATGGAGAAGAACCTTTCAATATTAAGGATTACGCTAGGTTCTACAGGCAAGAAATACGGGAGGGTCGGTTAAATCCATGATCCATGGACGGTTACTGTCAAGTGCCACGAACTGGATCACGTGTCCGAATCACCTGAAATGACGCAAAGATGTATTCGATGGGGATGGTGTGTATGTATGGCGCAGCGCTTCAAAGATGAAGCAGTTTCTCTAAGAGAGCGAGCGCACTAGGCGCCATCGAGGATTCCACATTTCCCCGTTGCAGCCGGCCGTGACTTAGATTTGGTTCAGCACAGCGACCCAAAGTGAACATGAGTACGGCCATGCGGCAGAGTAGGTTGGCTCGAAAGCTGTGGAACTCAGGTGACGAGAGTATAGGGTATGCAGAAGAATAAAAGTAGGCACAGGGATTCGACCTGACTACCCTTAATTGTCGTCCACGTGGGATGAGTGCGCCATGCCCCCTTGGACTTCATGAACAAGCCCCGCTGTCATGTAAACGATCGCACCTCTGCTGCAGTTTGCCGCCTTGAGGTATTCCTGCATTTGTTTTATGTGGGAAATACGATGGGATTGGTCGAGGATCACATCACTCTTCCAGTCGATAATCAGTTCAATAGCGCTTTCATCTCGGAACACAACCGCATCCGCCACGCCAGAAATCAGGGTAACCCTATTGGCATCCCGCTCCCTAGCCGAAAAGAGAGATATCTCGGGTTTCAAACAGGTTCTGAATTCTTGAACCACTGGCAGGGAGAGCGCATTAAGGATGGTGGCCGCCATCTCCTGGGAGCACGGCCCTTCCTCAGCCCGTGCCTCGGGAATACCGCCAAGTTGACGAATGAGTTCGTCGGCACGTGAGGAGATCGATAAGGATTTCTCCTCCAACAAGCCGTTCAGAATCTCCTCCATCAGTTTGTGCAGCACTGAGCCGCGCAAGGCATTACCAATCGGCTTGACCACGGGCTCGGCAGGAACAACTCCTTCCGGAGGTTCAACCCGTTGCTCGGGTTGGTCCCGCCCATCATCATGGATGCTGCTCGGCCGGACCCAGCTAACCTCCGGGCGCGATCCGGCGATCATTTCGTCCTCTTTCACGAACGTCGCTTGGTTTTGCTGGTTCTGCGCTGGAGCAGCCTCTTCGGGAGCTGAAGCCTTGAACACCTTTGGACTGATCGGGAGAAGATCTTCCAGATGAAGGTCGAGCACCTTGGCCCATGAGCCTGTGGGAGGGTCCTCGTGCCGGGGAAGCACCAGCAGGTCCCTCGCACGCGTGCAGGCAACATACCAGAGGCGCGCGCGCTCTCTCTCCAGCTCCTGCTCTTCGAAGGCCTTCACGTCCGTGTACGAACCCGGCTCAATCCCGGCAATCTTCATGTGGAGGGTCTCGTCGTCCCGCCGGTAGAGGATTCCCTTGGTTCCTTGAACACCTGTCGTTGTGTTGATTGGAATGACGACCGGCCATTCCAGCCCTTTTGCGCTATGTATGGTGATAACGTGCAGCGCATCCAATTCCGCATCTGCGCGGCCCTCTATTTCACGCGTGCCCTCCTGCCAGGCCTGTGACATGTCCCGCGCAAAGGCGAGGATTCCTCTCGCCGCATAGGGGCGAGCCATCTCAAGGAAAAGGTCTGTGTTCGCCAGGGCACGCTCTGCCCCGCGGGAGTGGCGCAATCTTAGTATTGCGCGGACCTGCAAGCCTTCCACCGCCGCATTGAGGACATCGAACGGCGCCGAGGCTGGCTTTCGCGCCAATGATTGGAGGATCCGAAGGGTGCCTGCAGCCACCGGGTGGTGAACGTTTCCGGGTTCAGTCCAGAGCCGGAACCTAGGCAGCTTCTCCGGCCGGGTGGCGTCTTTCGGAAGGCCTGCGATGATGTCCAGCAGCTCCTGTTCACTCAACCCTACCAGGGGCCCCCGCATGAGGGCACCAAAGGCGAGCGTATCGCGGCTGTCGGCGCGGATGCGGGCAATGGCGATCAGGTCCTTGACTTCCTGCCGCTGGAAAAAGCCCTTGCCGGCTTGCGTGGCGATGGCGATGCCCCGGCTTTCGAGAGCCTGTTCGTAGATCCAGAGGTCGGTCCCCGTCGGGGCGAGCAGCGCAATGTGCCCCGGCTGGCACTTGACGGTCTGCTTCCCTACCCGCACCGGCAGGTTTCCGATGAGGCTCTGGCAAAGGGCGGCCACCTGATCCGCCTCGATCGTGCGTGCGTCCTCTTCTTCCGAGCCCGGAATGTCCAGCGCCACCACCGCCGGGAGCGAGTGCGGGCTGGCTTTGACCACGGCCGAGAGAGCCGCGAATCCAGCCTGGCCGGCGACTGACAACGGTCCCTTGAAGCAGGTGTTCACGTGACCGA
>Ga0181538_10004182_pt1 | contig 13661 bp, 11 predicted proteins | sample PEATcosm2014_Bin_40_FD_119773 | JGI IMG/M metagenome (GOLD analysis project Ga0181538, IMG submission 119773) | Peatland microbial communities from MTU Mesocosm Facility, Houghton, MI, USA - PEATcosm2014_Bin23_30_metaG | ecosystem: Environmental > Terrestrial > Soil > Wetlands > Peat | place...
GTTCGGCTTGGACGCCACCACGCTCACCTGGGTCGAGGGAAACACCACCGAGAAACCCGAGGAGCCGCTGGCATTGCCCGTCGTATCCGCGGTGCTCGTGATCCCCAGCGACCAGCTCTGCACAAGGCCGAGGCCGGAACTGCTGACGTAAACGTTGTCGGCGGCATCAAAAGCGATCCCGCGCCCATTGCCCGTATAGGAGGTGGGGATGTTATTATAGATTCTCGTCACGTCGGGGATGCCGTTGGTCAGGGGGGCGATGACAAACCAATTGTCAATGGCCAAGGCCGCCACGTACTGGCCGTCGGGGGACACACCGATATCCACCGTCCCGTGAGAAAGGCCGCCGACGGTAAGGTGGAAATAGTCTGCGGTACCAGGTGCGTAAAGTGAATTCCAGAGCTCAGTGAACGTGCCGGCGACCGGATCATAACTGTAGATCTGAAGCAGGGGGTTGGAATAATTCTCGCGGTAGGTGCCGGAGTAGATGTAACCATTCGGTCCGAGCTGCAAGCCGGGATAGGAGTTGCCGCCGAGCGTCGCGCTCGGCAGGTTGAGGCCGATTTCAGGCCCCTCGATGTCGGGCACCTGTTCCCAGGGCAACGCCGCAAGAGTAATGTTGGTATAGACCAGAAGCGAGTTGGCTCCGTTGGCGGCGGGAAAGTCACCATCCACCTGCATCAGGGTCACCGGGCCGGTCTGGGGATTGCCAATGAGCAGGGGCCGGGACTGGATCGTGCCGAACACGCCCGCCGCCAGGCCGTTGGCCGAGCCCCTGGGACCGAGAAACAACTGGTTGGTGGTTAAATTCGGGTCGATTCTCCAGACCCCGTCATTTTGAGCGGAGCCGGTAGCCCCGCCGGTCGCAGAGCAGTCGCCGACCATCAGGAAATCATCGGCGGCAACAAAGAGGCGGTAGGGGCTGTCGTTGTCGCCCGTGTACCAGCTCACCCCGGCAGTCTGGGCGTTCGAGTAAGCTAACGAGAGGTCGGGATTCATCGCGTAGATCGCATGGGTCGTCTCGGAGCTCGCATACACCCGCCCAAAGTACGGCGAGGTGGTGTTCTTGTTCACATCCACGCCGCGTGGCGTGAAGCCAATTGAGCTGTTAATCAGGGTGGGCACGCCAGCGCCAAGCTTATAGACCGAGATGGTGTAACTGGTATGAGCGCCGAGCGAAAAGGTGTAGGCGCCGCTGGCAAGATTGGTGCCGGTGGTGATGCCGTTGTAATTGGCATTCGTGGAGCCATCCTCGAACTTGATGGTGACGTTGCCTCCACCTTCATTCAGGTAGAACTGAATGGTGCCGCTGCCAAGGTTGGTGATGCTCGAGGCATAGGGTGTCGCATGGACGACTTGACTGGACAGCGCGGTGACTGCCAGCGCCAATACCAAACCGCGAAGGGTTGGTCGAATCAGGAGATCTTCTTTATTTTTCATACTAGGTTTGTGGTCTAAGTGATGACGAGAGTAACCCTTATCACTCTAACCGTTCATCTGGCTTCTTATCATCTTGTGTGAAAGATCATCGCATGTTTTTGCGGGGTTGCAAGTGCGGCAGGTAGAGATCTGTCAGAAAGAATATCGCTTAATGGAACGGTGCCATTCATATCAGTTTCTAATCGCGAACCTCCAGGACGAGCTCGAGCTCGCCACCTTGACCAGCCAGGCCGCCAGATCGCTACGTTGACGCGCAGCCGGCTACACTTCCCGCGCCCGTTTGTATCGCGCGTTGCGGCCGCGCTGAAGGGTGGCCGGGCCCTTGAGCGCGGGAAAGAGGTTATGTGCAGGCCTCCACTAGTTGGGCTCGCACCTCTGGAGCATGAGCCGAGTCGGCCAGGGAGTGGAGCAAGCGTTTCGCCGGTCCCGGCCACGAGGGGAAAGCGCCCTGCTCCGGGCGTCAGTAAACGCGGGTGCTGTGGTCCTGCATCCAGAACACGTCCTGGCTGTTCGGTTGAGCGACGTTCAGATTCAGGGTGGTGGTGAGTGGAGGGTAGGTCCGCGGATCCTTCCACTTGTGGATCTCGGCATGACCGTCGGCGAAGGCGAAGTCACAGGCCTTGCCATGATAACTGGCAGGAAAGTCAACCATCCAGGTTTGCGCGAGGTTCGGATAGCCTTCCATTTGCACGATGAAGAAGCCATCATTGATGCTATCCTCGCGCTCTTCGAGGAACACGAACGTGTTCGAAGGCCCGGGCCGGAGCATCTCACCCATCTTGCGAAAGACCTTGCAAGGGGGAGTCGAGTTCCAGCCACCGGCCGGGTCGCCTTTGATGTCAGTGTCACCTCGGCCGCCCGTCCAAATGTTCATGGAGAAGCTGCGGGGGCGGGGCACTTTCACGCCGGCAGGGTTCTGGCCGAGGCTCGGGTCGGCCGGGCAATGCCAGATGCCTGCGTTGTTCCCGCAGTAAGGCCAGATCAGACTCTTCTTGATGGTATTATTCGCGTCCCAGTTGCCTTGCGTAGTGGGAACGGCCAGATCTAAATCCCACGGGGGTCCGGAGGGAATCCAGGCATATTGCGCCATCGGCGCGAGCGCGTATCCATACGGCAACGTATCACGATAGTCTTCGCAATACTGTCGCCACGCCAACATGATCTGGCGATTGTTGTTCATACACTGGATGGCCTGGGCCTTGATCTTTGCGGAGCTCAAAGCCGGCAGCAGCAGGGCGGCCAGGATCGCGATGATGGCGATGACCACCAGCAGTTCGATGAGCGTGAAGGCGCGGCGCAAAGGGCTTAGGGTGAACCTGTTCTTGGGTTTGGCGAGTGGAGGTCGATTCATAATGCGCTGAGTTACGCTGTTACTCAGACATTATGCCCAACGGGGGATTTGAAGTCAAGCCTGAGCCTGGGGCAATTTCCTGAGCCGTATCCATGCAGGAGAGCATCAAAAAGCGGTCCTCTTCACCGTTAGAAGGCGCCTTGTTCGAGGCGGGCGATGCGTTGTTCGAGGGGCGGATGGCTGGCGAACAGGGCCAGGAAACCGCCGGCCTGGCCGGAGATTTTGAGGGATTGAAAGGCCTGGGCACGGGAGGCCTCGGCGGCGGCGACCTCGGGGTCGTGGAGGCGGCGCAAGGCGCGGAGGGCGTTGATCATGTTTTCGCGTCCGGCGAGCCGGGCGCCGCCCGCATCGGCACGGAACTCGCGCCAGCGAGAGAACCAGCACACCACGAGCGACCCCAGGATGGAGAAGACGATTTGAAAGACCATGATGAGGACGAATTGGAGCCAGCCGCCGCCACTGTCGCGGTCGTCGCGGGAGCGCATGGCCTGGCTGACGACGAAGGCGAGGACGCGCGCCAGGAACATGACGAAGGCGTTGATGATGCCCTGGATGAGGGTCATGGTGACCATGTCCCCGTTGGCGATGTGGGTGACTTCGTGGCCGAGGACGCCGGCGACTTCCTGGCTGCCCATGCGCTGGAGCAGGCCAGTCGAGACGGCCACCAGAGCCCGGGATTTGGTGGGACCGGTGGCGAAGGCGTTGACTTCCTCAGATTCATAGATGCCGACTTCGGGCAGCTTGGGGAGGCCGGCGCTGCGGGCGAGGGCGTGGACGGTCTCCACCAACTCGCGCAGGGTGGGGTCCGAGGTGTTCGGGGGGATGACGCGGACGCCCATCATCCATTTGGCCATGATGCGGGAGAGGCCGAGCGAGATGAAGGCGCCGCCGAAGCCCCAAACGAGGCAGAAGAGGGCGAGCCCTTGCAAGCCGCCTTGAGGGAAGTAGTTCCCCACGTGAAAGAGGCCCAGCACCAGGGTGATGGTGGTCACCACCAGGATGTTCACCAGTATAAGCAGAAAGATTCGCTTCGAGATCTGTAATATGTTCATAACCGTCGGTTGCGGTACGATAGCAGGTTGCGAATAATCTGCAACGCCAGGGTTAGCTCAACTGGTCGCTTCCGCAGACACGTCAAAGCGGTCGAACAGCCAGCCGAGCAGCATGACTCCGAACGTGGCTTCAACGCCCAAGACGATGGCGGCGGCGATCGAAGCGAGCTGGATGGCAATGGCCGTGGCGAGAAGTATTCTCGCCAGGAAGAACACACCGGCAAACAGGGCAGCGGCCGGGATGAGGGTCGCGAGGAGGACGAGCAACTGGCCGATCATGAAGATGAGCCGCTGGCCGGTGGCCTCGATGCCTTGCGATGCGCCTTTGGTTGACTGGAACCACGCGGGGAAGGCCAGCGCGGCAGCGTTGGGAATCTGGAGGATGATCAGGTTGAGCATGGGCATAACGAGGGCGGCGCCGAACCCCACGCCCAGCCAATCCGGCCATGAGAGAGCGCCGCCACTTGTTCGCCAGAACAGCACGAGCATTACCATCAGGAGGAGCCATTGGATGCAGGTCAGCGCCACCGCCGGGGCGAGGAGTTCGCCGAGGGCAAGCTGCCAACCTCGCAGGGGGTAAGTCTTGAGCAGGTCGGCTAATGGGAGGTCCTGGCGGAAGTCCTGGCGGAGCAACTGCGGTCCAATGAGGACGGACCAGAACATCAGCATGGCGGCGATCATGCCGAGCATCGGGCGCAAGCCGGAGCCGCCGGAGGTTTGCTTCATCAACAACGTAGCGCAGAGGGCAAACGCGGCGAGGCTAATCCAGATGCGCAGAGTGAAGGCCTGGCCGGCGCTGATAAGGTTCTTCCAGAGCAGCGCGACGGCGGGCGGGCCGGTGGGACGCAGCGTGAACGGGGGGCGCTTGCTCTTGGGCTGCTTCTGCGCCGCCTGCCAGTTGCCGGAGCGGACGGCGGCAAACTTTTCGGCGAGCTTCCGGGAGGCCTGGACCGAGGCTTCCTCGAACGCGACGTTCGACCGTACGACCCAGGCGTAGTGCAGTAACATCAGCGCCAGGGCCGGCCCGAGCGCGTAAAGGAAGGCGAGCGCGTTCGACGCCAGGATAGGCCGAATCACTAGCCGGAACGGATACAGCAGGTAGGGAGCGGGGCCGGCGGCCAGGATTTGTTGAATGTAATCTTTGACGGATTGGAGGTCGCTGGACCGGGAGAGGTCGAAGGCCGGCAGGGTCTGCCGGCCCCAGAAAATCACCGCCCCGGTCAGGACGGCCACCAACGCAAGAATGCCCAAACGCCGCTGCCAGGTGCTAATGCCGCGATCCAGCAGCATGGTCACCGCAAAGGACGAGCCGAGCAGATGCAGGTTGACGGTGGAGAGGATGAGCCACGCTCCGACAGCGCGAATCCAGCTATGGCCGCCCAGGCGGTTGGTGACGAGCGTCAGCAGCAGGGTCGTGAACAGAATGGCGGTTTGGGAGCGCAGCAGTTTGAAATGGATCAGCGCGCGGCGGCTGATCGGCGCGGGAAATAGAAAGGCGACTTCGGCTTCCGTGAACGTCAGGGCCGCGCGCTGGTGGGGAATGATCCAGGCCAGCAGCAGAATGACAAGCAGCGCAAGGGCGCCGACGGATTCGAAGAGGACCTGGTTATCCGGCGAGGCGAACAGCGCCAGGCTTTGCCCGCGCCGGGGCGCGGTGAAGATGGTGCGGAAGAAATACCAGTAGAAGTATAGGCCGCCCACCACGGCGCCGAGCAGGTACTTGGGCTGCTTGAGGCGCGTGATGCGCATCACCGTCCGGTTCTTGATCGAGTGAAACTGGAGGTAGAGGAGGGCGGAGATCATCGCGGAGAACTTCGTGGGCCAACGGCGGGTTTCATTTCGGGAGCGGAGGTTCTCCGGCGCTGCCTTGCTCGGCGTCACCGGTCGCGCGGAAGAAGACCTCTTCGAGGCTGGCGTCGCCCGCCTGGGCGGAGAACTTCTGGGTAATCTCGCTCAGGGTGCCATGGATGATCTTCCGGCCTTCTTTCAAGATGAGGATGTGCGAGCAGATCTCCTCGACCAGGTGCAGCAGGTGGGAGCTGATGATGATGGCGGCGCCGTCACGGGCACGCTTGAGGATGGAGTCCTTCATGCGGCGGATGCCGATGGGGTCGAGGCCGGTGAGCGGCTCGTCAAAGTAGATCACCCGGGGCGCGTGGAGCAGGCCGCAGGCGATGGCCAGCTTTTGCTTCATGCCGCGGGAAAGCTCGCCGGGGACGGCGTTCTTCTTCCCGGCGAGTTCCAGCTCGGCGAGCAATTGGTCGGCGACGGGCTCGTAGTCCCGGACCTGATAAATGCGGGCGGTGAAGGCCAGGTGCTGCTGCACGGTCAGGTAATCGAAGAGGCGGGGCTCGTCGGTGAAGAACGCCAGTTGCTGCTTGGCCGCAATCGGATCCTGGGCGAGGTCATGTCCGCAAACGTGAATGCTGCCGCGTGTAGGCGGGATGATGCCGGCGAGACAGCGCAAGGTGGTGGTCTTGCCCGCGCCGTTGGGCCCGACCAGGCCCATGACTTCACCGGGTTGAACCGCAAAGTCGAGTTCGTTCACCGCGACGAAGTCGCCGTATAACTTGGTGAGAGCTTTAACCTGGATCATAAGGAAAGGAGCGGCAGATAGGGGGAGAAGGCCGAAGACCGAGGGCCGAAGGCCGAAGGAAATCCGAAGGCCGAAGTCTGAGTTCGGACACGGATCGCAGCGAAGGGTTTAACGTTCACTGCGGCTCAACCTAATTGCGCGCCGCGCAGTAGTAAAGCTTGCGGCGGAATTGGGCGCTCAGATGGCGGGATGTGAGCCACCTGACAGCGCGTTGCCAGCCAATTGCTCCCGTGTTGCCCTCGTGATGTCTCGAAGGAGTCTCGACGGGGTTACGACGAGGTTACGACGGGGTTACGACGGGAATCGGGGGAAATGAGGGACAGATTCTGCTTGGCAAGCGGGGGCTGAAGGGTTAGGAAAGACTTGTTCTTTGAAACTGATGGACCGGTTGTCCATCACCAACACCGCCAAACGTCAGGGAACCCCGTGAGAATCGGGGACGGTTGCGCCACTGTAACGGGCTACAAACTCCCGAAGCCACTGGTCTCCTCAGAGACCGGGAAGGCGGGAGTAAGGTTCTAAGCCCGAAGTCAGGATATCGGCTTGGCGGTGCTCGTCGCGGCCTTGAACGCAGGACAGGCGGGACGCCTGTCCTACTTTGGGGCCAACTTCTCCGTCAAAGAGAAGGATGAGGCCAGCCCGTCGCGCGAGTGCATGGCGGGACTCGCCGAATGCCTTCATTCTCCGATTTGCCGGGGTCTGAGGGTTTTTTGTTGTCCTCTGACCCCGCGCTGGTCTCTCAACTGTTAACCCGCCCCGCGATCGTCGCGGAGCATTTGGAAGATCAGCCTATGTTTAAAGTCCGTTTGTCCGCGCTGGCCCTGGCCGGCTTGTCGGTTGTTTGCGCATCCCGCGCCGCGACCATCGTCGAGGACTTCTCTACCAACCCCCAGACCAATGGCTGGCAGGTGTTCGGCGATACGAACTTGTTTTATTGGAATTCAACCAACCAAAACCTGGAGGTCACCTGGGATTCAACCCAGGCGAACAGTTACTTTTACCGTCCGCTCAACGTCACGCTGACGCGGTACGATGACTTCACCGTGGAATTCGACCTGCGCCTGAGCGCCATCGCCAGCGGTGTCGAGCCGGGCAAAACGGGGCCGCTGCAGATTGGGATCGGGCTTTTAAACCTGGCGGAGGCCACGAGCACCAATTTCATGCGCGGCGCTTACGGCGGCGCGCCTGACGTGGCGGAATTCGATTATTACACCGACGGCTACTACGACTATGGTGGTGTCATTTACCCTTCCCCGGCCAGCACGGTGCCCTCATTCATCCCCGGAACGGACTCGTATCACTACGCTCCGGTCTTTGTGAGCGCATTTGATGGCGAATTGCCAACCAACCAGACGGTGCACATCCGGCTGGCCTATACCGGCAGTGATCAAACCGCTGTTCTTTCTTTGACGGCCAACGGCGTGCCGCTGAGCCAGCTCGCGCCGCTGGTTTTGAGCGACTCGAGCAACAGCCAGTTCACGTCCGCTGACACCTTTCGCGTGGACACTTTCTCGATTAGCAGCTACAGCAGCGCCGGCGACCCTTTTGATTCGGTGCTAGCTCAGGGCACCTTGGACAACCTGACTGTCACCGCCCAACTCCAGCCTATCACCCGGCTGACAGGCGGCCCGGACACTAACGGCTTCTGGGTGGTCCAGTTCTTCGCGCACAGCAACTGGCTTTACACGCTGGAGCGTTCGGCCGACCTTCACTCGTGGGGGCCGGCCTCCTCCGCCACCCTCGGGAGCGACGGGCTCATGACATTGCAAGATACCAATGCGCCTTCCGGCATGGCCTTTTACCGGGTGCATGCCGAACAGCTATGAACGGACGAGACGACAGTCAGGAGCCAAGAGCGGAGGGCGGGCTGGCGGATACCGGCTCAGGCTTCAGCTCTCGACCGCGGACCCCCGACTTTGGAGCTTGCCGCCAGGGTTTCACGCTCATCGAGCTGCTGGTGGTCATCGCCATTATCGCTATCCTGGCGGCACTGTTGCTGCCGGCGTTGGTCCGGAGCAAGGCGTCCGCGTGGCGGGCCGATTGCGCGAGCAACTTGCGCCAGCTCGGGCTAGCAACGCTCATGTATTGGGGCGACAACGGAGACCGCTGTTTCCAGTGGTATTATGGGGCGACGAACAACGGCGAGCTCTATTGGTTCGGCTGGCTCGGCAATGGGGCGGAAGGCCAGCGGCCGGTGGATTTGTCCGCCGGCGTGTTGTATCCCTACCTCGCCGGCAGCAAGGTGCGGCTTTGCCCGGCGCTGAATTACGCGTCGGGGCTGGTCAAGTTGAAGGCCAACATTGCGGTGTACGGTTATGGCTACAATGTGTATCTCTCTGCCGCCGGGATGAACGGGAGCCAGATCAAGCGGCCGACGGGCAGCGCGCTGTTCGGCGACGCCGCGCAGGTCAACGACTTCGAGGCGCCGGCCTCGCCCCAGAATCCGATGCTGGAAGAGTGGTACTACCTGGACAACCCGACCAACTATTTCGGCGCCGACTATTACCCGCACGGCCATTTCCGTCACGCGCAGAAGGCGAACGTGGCTTTTTGCGACGGCCATGTGGGCCTGGAAGTGATGGTCCCCGGCTCGCTGGACCGCCGGCTGCCTAGCCAGAATGTCGGCTGTTTGCGCGGGGAGATTCTGACTTTGCAGTAGGGAGCCAGCTTGCAGGAAATCGCCGGTGGGGCGTGATCCGCTGTCAGCACGCCGGCGGCGCGGTTCAAACCATTGCCAACTCGGGCATGATTATGAGTCGCTTGGCGACGGCAAACCGGGTCAGGCCCGCGATGCTGTGAATATTGAGCTTGCGCATCAGGCGCTCGCGATGGGTTTCCACAGTGCGGGTGCCAATGTCGAGGAGAGAGGCAATTTCCTTGTTGCAGAGACCTTCCGCGATGTGGGTAAGGACTTCCCGCTCACGAGCGGTCAGGTCGGCTGGATCGGGACCCAGCCTGTTGCCCTGGACCATCTGGTTGAGGGCCGCGCGCGCGAGGCCGGGGCTGAAGAACTGGTCGCCGGCGTTGACGGTCTCAATCGCCTGGACAAATTCGTCGGGAGAAGACTGTTTAAGGACGTAGCCGTGGGCACCCGCCTGGAGGCAACGCAGCACGAATCCAGAGCAGGTGTGCGTGGACAGCATCAGCACTTTGATATTCGGCAATTCGCGGCGCAGGGTCTCGGCCACGGCCAGGCCGGTCAGGTGCGGCATGTCGATGTCCGTCAACAAGACGTCCGGCACGAGCTCTCTGGCTTTACTGAGTGCTTCCTGGCCGTCCGCGGCTTCCCCAACCACCTCCAGGTTCGGGCGCTTTTCCAGGCAGGAGATGAGGCCGCGACGCACGACTGGGTGGTCGTCCGCGAGGAGGAGTCTGATTCGTTGTTTGGCCCGGGGACGGAGGCGTCCGCCGCCGAGCTGAGGGTGCGCGCGGAGGCTGACATTGCAGGTCGGAGGCGGCGCAGGAAGGGAAAGGGAGAGTGATTTCATACCAAGAACGTGTTCCAGATACTCATATTGCGCCGCTAGCCTAACAGGAGGAGCATGAGCCTCCAATACAGGGCAAAGCTGGAAATGATACCGGGGATTCACCGGGAGCCCGGAAAGGCGCGCGTCATCGCGAGGCCCATTAATCTGGAGGAGGTTGGGCTCGCGAGGACGCTCGCCCTCCCGTGGAAACTATCCCCCCACCTGTTTCGTTATCGCCGCAGAAATCTTGTGAGTCCATTTTTGCAGCGTCGCGCTGTCACGTCCCTCGATGAGCAGGCGCGCTTTGGGTTCGGTGCCCGAGTAACGCAATAAGACGCGGCCGCCCTGCGTCTTGAGTTCTGCTTCCGCCTCTGCCACGAGTTGCACTACGTTATCCAATTCCTCGAATGGCCGTTTTTCGCGCACGACGATGTTGGTGACCATCTGAGGGAAGCGAGTCCAGCACTGGGCCAGCTTGGAGAGCGGCAGCCCCCGGGCCCGCATGATGCGCAAGACCTGCAGGGCGGCGACGAGTCCATCGCCGGTCGTGCTGTAGTCGCGGAAGATCATGTGGCCGCTCTGCTCGCCGCCGAAGTTGCAGTTGTGGCGCAGCATTTCGTCAATGACCTGGCGGTCGCCCACGCCAGTGCAGATGACATGCCCGCCCGCTGCGGTGATGGCCGCACCCAACCCCGCGTTGCTCATGACCGTGGTGACCAGGGTTCTCTGCGCCAGTTTGCCCTGCGCAAGCAAGTCCAGCCCGGCAATGGCCATGATGTCGTCTCCATCGATCAACGTGCCCTTCTCATCGCAGAGCAAAACGCGGTCGGCATCGCCGTCGTGCGCGATGCCAAAGTCGGCGCGATGCTCCCAAATCTTCTGGCACATGAGCGTGGGGTGCATCGACCCGCAGTCCTGGTTGATGTTCTTGCCGTCGGGCTGGTTCCCATGAATGATGACCTCCGCGCCCAGCTCGCGCAGCACGCAGGGGGTCGATTTGTAAGCCGCCCCGTGCGCGCAGTCCACGACGATGCGCAGCCCTTCGAGCGTCATGCCGCGCGGGAAGGAGGCCTTGGCGTATTCGATATAGCGGCCCAGCGCGTCGTCGATGCGGACCGCCTTGCCGATGGCATCGGCGGTCGGGCGGATGGTTTCGATCTCGCCGCTGAAGACGAGGCTCTCGATCTGGTATTCGATCTTGTCGTCGAGCTTGTAACCGTCTGCGCGGAAGAACTTGATGCCGTTGTCATCATAGGGATTGTGGGAGGCAGTGATGACAATGCCGGCATCGGCGCGCAGGCTGCGGGTGACATAGGCGACACCGGGGGTGGGAAGCGGTCCAATGAACAAGACGTCCACGCCCATCGAAAGGATGCCGGCGGAGAGGGCGTTCTCAAGCATGTACCCCGAAAGGCGGGTGTCTTTGCCGAGCACGATCTTGTGCCGTTCCCGTCCTCGGGGCTGGCTTTCGAGATGCTTGAAGACATGCCCGGCGGCCCGGCCGAGCTTGAGGGCGGTTTCGGCCGTGACGGGCTCGGTGTTGGCAGTGCCGCGAACGCCGTCCGTGCCGAAGATCTTTCTGGGAGAGCTCATAGGAGAAAACGAATCAACGGTCGGGCGGGAAGATGACCTGCACCTCTTTCGGCGCCACGCGGATCAAGGCAACGCCCGCCGGAACCCACACCTCGACACGCTTATGGAGGTCTCGAGCGGTCGCTACTCCGGTGAGGTCCACCACGGCCTGGATGTCTTTGCCCGTGAGGTTTTGCAGGGTGTTGGCGTTGCCCTGGACCGTGACTTCCACTTCACTGGGGCTGACCTTAAATCCGCGCACGTCCTCCGCCGACGACAAGACTCGAATCGGGAGGTTGGAGAACACGCGCGGTGTCATCCCCGCTTCTTTTTGACTGGCAAAGGTGACGATGAGCCAGACCACGACTGCCAACAGCAGCGAGAAGAGCTTGAGCAAGAACTCGTCAAGAAAGAGATGTCGCAGGAACTTGATCATTTGCCAGCCGCGCTGGTTGACGGGGCGGCGGCCGAATTCGCTTTCGCCTCGGCTGCCGGCCCCGGCTTGATGAGGCCGGTTGTCCAGGCACGGAGCCAGCCCAGCCAGTTCCGAGAGCGGGCCGGGTTGAGCAGCACGGAAGTCAAGAAAGCGCGCAACTCCTCCAGGGTCACGCCCCGCACGAACTGGCCCTTATACGCGTAGGAGATCGCCCCGGTCTCCTCCGACACGACCACCACGACGGCGTCGGTCTCCTCGCTCAAGCCGATGGCTGCGCGGTGACGGGTGCCGAGGGTCTTGTTCAGGTCCTGACGCCGAGTAAGCGGGAAGATGCAGGCGGCGAAGGCGATGCGGTCGCCTTTGATGATGACCCCGCCGTCATGGATAGCGTTGTTCGGGAAGAAAATAGTTTCCAGCATTTCGGGTGTCGCTTCGCAATCAACCAGAAGGCTGGATTCGACGGCCTCTTGCAGGCGAATGGATTGTTCGATCACGATGAGGGCGCCGATGCGGACATCGGCCAGGCGCTCAGCGGTCTGAATGATGACTTCGATGCTCTCGCGCTGCTCATGGGTGGTGGCAAAGAGAGGCAGGTTGCCGAGTTCGGCCAGCATCCGGCGAAGCTCGGGTTGAAAGATCACGAGCACAGCCAAGACGGTGAAGGCGGAGAAGCCTCCCAAGAGGTATTGCAGGACTCGCAATTTCAACAGGAAGCTCACCAACACCAGCGCGAGCAGGACCACCAGGAACCCAGTCACCACCGGCGCCCCGCGCGTGCCGCGCACGAAACGAAAGGCGTAATAGATGCCCACTGCAAGAATAAGAACTTCCAGCAGTGAACCGGGACGCCAAAGGCTTTGAATTATATCCCACATTACGGTCTTTGATTTGCAAGGATCGCTTCGGTCATACGAATGGCCTGCACGGTTTCCGCGACATCATGGGCGCGGATGATCTGCACCCCGGCGGCCACGGCCATGCAGGCGCAGGCCAACGCCCCCGGCAGCCGCGCCGCCAGGTCCGCGCCCAGCAGTTTTCCGATAAACGACTTGCGCGAAACCCCCACCAGCAGCGGGCGTTCTAGTCTTGTAAAACCCCGCGCCGCCCCGAGCAATTGCAAATTGTGCTCGAGCGCCTTTCCAAAGCCGATCCCGGGGTCGAGTATAACCTGCTCCCGGCTCATTCCGCAATCGTTCATTCGCCTAATGTGCTCGAGAAAGAACTCGCCGACCTCGTGTGCCACGTCGGTGTAAAACGGATTGGCCTGCATGGTTTGGGGTGTGCCTTGCATGTGCATGCAGACGTAGCCGGCACGGGCCTCGGCCACGAACCGCCATAGGGCGGGGTCTCCGCGATTGGCGCCCACATCATTGACGATGCTGACCCCCGCCTCCAGCGCGGCCCGCGCGACACCGGGTTTGACGGTGTCGATGGAGATTGGCACTTTGACTCGACCGACCAGCCGCTGGATCACCGGCAGCACGCGACGCAGTTCTTCGGCTTCGTCCACCGGCAAGGCTCCCGGGCGGGTGGACTCGCCGCCCACATCGATAATCTCCGCGCCTTGCTCAACCAGCTCCAGGGAGTGCGCCAGGGCAGCCTGCGCGTCCAGGAATCGCCCGCCGTCGAAGAAGGAGTCTGGCGTGACGTTCACGATGCCCATCACCAGCGCTGGGCGCGGGAAGGCGAACTCGAATTGGCGCGCGCGCAGGATCATGGGGGGCATACCCGAAACCCGAAGCCCGAA
>Ga0181538_10004184_pt1 | contig 13655 bp, 13 predicted proteins | sample PEATcosm2014_Bin_40_FD_119773 | JGI IMG/M metagenome (GOLD analysis project Ga0181538, IMG submission 119773) | Peatland microbial communities from MTU Mesocosm Facility, Houghton, MI, USA - PEATcosm2014_Bin23_30_metaG | ecosystem: Environmental > Terrestrial > Soil > Wetlands > Peat | place...
CCATTGGGAAGCGGCGCATCGACAAGCACACCGCCGAGGCTCAAACGGCGAAGGGTGTGCTCGAGGGTGGACCCCCAACACAGTTCGTTCAGTTTCAGGAGCAGCAATTGGCCGAGATCGTTTCCCTGCAAATGACCTCTCAGATGATCAAACGGCAAGAAGAATCGCCGCGAGTCAGGAAAGAGCTCCGCCCCGGTTCATAGTCCAGAGAATCCGGCCTTAACACGCCGACTCAATCGTAGTGCTTGACCTGAGCCCACACAAGGGGCTTCTTCAGCTTCCGGACGACATACACCGACAGATCGTTTTCTGAGGGCTGAACGTAGCCGGTTTCGTCATGGATGAAACCCTCCTGCGAGACCTCCTGGAAGAGTTGCGCGAGGTCGCCGGGCCCGCGGTTGATGACGATTCCCACTTCCCACGAATTGGGGGGACCCCACAACCAATAATTGTTGTGCCCCGATGAAGCATCGGGCAGCCCGTATTTTTTTCCCAGGAAATCGATCGCCCCCGCCTGGTGGTAATCCATGCCGAAGATGCCGCACTTGGCGCGATCCTCCGGAGGCAACGACTGATACACGCGGGCGACTTCTCTGACCAAGTTCTCCCAGCCAAACATGGAGGCGTAATATTGGGACAGTCTGCCCACGCTATGACGTTCTCCTCGGGCGTCGGGTTTTAATCCGAGGGCCGCCGAGTACCGGATATGCGCCTCCACGGGGAGGATCGGCAAGGCCACCGGAAGAGTAACGAGTCCGCCGGCAACGATCAACGTCACGAGCGCCACACGCAGGGCCTTACTGGAAAACGCATTCTCCATCCAGAGGGCGCCGAAGGCGAAGAGCATCGTGTAGGCCGGAGCCAAGTAGTAGGTTTTTCCACCTGTAACCACGAAAAGGACCAGGATTGCAATGTAGCACCAACCGAGCGTTTGGTACCTTCGATACTCCTTGCTGAGGACAAGCAGGCCGAGTCCCGCGAGCCAGACGGGAAAGATGAAAGGGTGCATCTGCACGATCTGGCCTGCGAAATAAGCGGGGAAGGAGAGCTTGGCCATCTTGTAGAGGGCCGCGTTGTGCATGAACTCGAGAGTCGGCCAGCCGTTCGGCATCTGCCACAAAACGTACGGCAGAAAGATTAATCCGGCGAGTGCTCCTCCTAACCAGAACCACCCGCTCAGGAATTGGCGTCGTTGCCGGCTCAGCACCAGCCCCACCAAAAGTCCGAACCCGAGGGAAAGTACGGTGATCTTGTTCTCCAGCCCCAGCCCCGCGACGAGGCCGAAAGCGATCCAAAGCTTGGGGCTTGCCCCGTCGAAGATCAGCACCAGAATGTAGAAGGCGGCGAGCCAGAAAACCATATCAAAGGCATTCATCGAGAAGATGTGGCAGACGGCCAGATAGACTGGGGCAACCAGTACGCACACCTGGGCGAGCAACTGACCGAACCTTCCCGCCCCCAGTCGCCGGGCCAGCAGTCCGGTGAGGAGGACAGTCGCACCTCCGGCGAGCGCCGGCAACAGCCGGATCGACAAGAGGGAGTCGCCGAATAACCGACGATCCAGGCGGAGCAGCAGGATGCAAAGCGGGGGATGGTCCACGTAGCCCCAGGCAAGCCGCTTGCTGCAGGCGATGTAATAGAACTCATCACTGAAGAAGCCGAACCCTTTGTACGTCAGCAGATGCAGGGTCACCTTGATCAAGGCGGGAATCGCGAGCACAGCGAGGTCAAGCTTCGACCTTGCAACGTCGGCGATGTTCGGTCGCCCTGCTACCATGAGAGTCCTCCAGACACCGGACGCGATAAGACACGTCGGCGATGGCGCAGGGTATTATGCCTTGAATCTTGCGTGGTAGAGGTGGAATTGTGGTTGACGATTTGCCCGGGTAGATAGACTGATGATGTCGGCTCCCTTTTATCCCGGTGCTGACACGGGACGCCCGCACCACAATGCGTATCAGGACTGAATCTGCTTTTTCAGTTCCGCCAACAAGTTCAAGGCCTCAATCGGTCTCAGGTTATCGAGGTCGGCCTTTTCGATGGCATTCACCACGTCAGCGTTCAAGGGCGTGAAAATGGTGAGCTGCACGGGGCCGGTTTTAGCCTCGTCCGGCCTGGCGGTCAGGCGCTCGCTCAGGGTGTGCTCGGTCTGTTCGTGGCGAGAGAGGATTTCCCGAGCGCGCGCGATCACCTTGCCGGGCAGGCCCGCCAGGCGAGCGACCTCGATGCCGTAGCTCTTGTCGGCGCTTCCCGGTTCCACCTTGCGCAGGAAGACGATGTTGGTTCCCGATTCACGCACCGAGACGTGATAGTTGCGCACGCCGGGAAGAAGATCGGCGAGCTCGGTAAGCTCGTGATAGTGAGTGGCGAAGAGGGTCTTGGCCCGAGTGTGCGTTTGCAGGTGCTCGACCACGGCCCAGGCAATCGCCAAGCCGTCGAAGGTGGCGGTGCCCCGGCCCACCTCGTCTAACAAGACGAGGCTGCGCGGCGTTGCGGTGTTGAGGATGGCCGCCGCCTCCGTCATCTCCATCATAAACGTGGAGCGCCCCCGCGCCAGGTTATCCGAGGCTCCGATGCGAGTGAAGATGCGGTCGAAAATGGGAAGCTGGGCGCGCGTGGCGGGCACAAAGCTACCCATCTGCGCCACCAGGGCGATCAGGGCCGCTTGGCGAAGGTAAGTTGATTTTCCCCCCATGTTCGGCCCCGTGATGATCAGGATCAGGTCAGTGCCGCCATTCATGTAGAGATCATTGGGAATGAACTTGCCGGATTGGCCTTCCTCATTGAGTTGCTCGATGACGGGGTGGCGTCCGCGCTGGATGACCAGCTCGCCATCCTGGGAAAACTCGGGACGTTGGTAGTGGCGCTCCGCGGCAAGGTGGGCGAAGCAGGCGAGAACATCCAGTTCCGCAAGCACCGCCGCTGTCTGGCGGATGCGCCGCGCCTCATTCGCCACCTGGCGCCGGGTGGCGAGGAACAGGTCGCGCTCGAGGGTGTGGCTTCTCTCCTCCGCGTCCAGGATCTTCGCTTCCAGCTCCTTCAGCTCCGGCGTGGTAAACCTTTCGGCATTCACCAACGTCTGCTTGCGTTCGTAATCCGCAGGAGCAAGGTGCAGATTGGGCTTCGAGACCTCGATGTAATAGCCGAAGATGCTGTTGAAGCGGACTTTCAACGACGCGATGCCGGTGCGCTCGCGCTCGCGGGCCTCGATCTGGGCCAACAACTGTTTGCTGTTCTGGCTCAGGTCGCGGAGTTCGTCGAGCTCCGCATTATAGCCGGGCCGGATCAACCCGCCCTCGCTGAGAAGCACGGGGGGCTCGGGATGGATCGCTTTCTCGAGCAGCTCGCGCACGTCGGCAAGCTCGTCCAGGTTTTCCCGAAGTTTTTTGAGGCGAGCCGCCTGGAAATGATTCAGATAAGCGCGAAGATCCGGGAGAACCTCCGACGAGTGTTTCAAAGCCAGCAGGTCGCGCGCGTGGGCGGTCTCGAGCGTCACTTTGCTCAGCAGGCGCTCGAGGTCTTGTACGCTGCCCATCGCCCGCCGCAATTCCTCCCGCTCAATGGTGGACTTCTGCAACTCCTCGACCACGTCCAGGCGCGCCTCGATCTCGGCGCGGTCGAGCGAGGGACGAAGCATCCAGGCCTTCAACTTCCGCGCGCCGAGCGAGGTGACGCATTCGTCGAGGATACCCAGGAGCGTGGCGGCGCGCGATTCCCCGAAGGCGGGCTCGACCAGCTCGAGATTGCGCATCGTCGCAGGGTCGAGGACCAGCGAATCCTGCTGCTGGTAGAAGCGAATTGCATCGAGGTGGGAAAGCGATCCCCGCTGCGTCTCGCGCACATAGTGGAGCGCGGCCCCGGCGGCCGCCACGGCCAGCGCATGACCCTCGAGGCCATAGCCAGCCAGCGTCGCCACCCGGAAATGGTCGCGCAAAAGCCGGGCGCCATATTCCTCAGCGAAGACCCAGTCCTCCAGGGGTGTTTGGGTGAGGGAAGCGAGGGGAACGGGGCGCGCCTCCGCCGGGCTGGTGGGGCGCGAGGCCACCAAAAGTTCGCTGGGCCGCATGCGCTCGAGTTCCTCCTGCAGGCGCGTTGCAGCCTCCGAGCCCGAAAACTCGGTGGCGCGGAAGTCGCCGGTCGAGAGGTCTACGAAAGCCAGGCCTACACTACCGTCGCGCTCCGCCAGCGCCGCCAGATAATTATTCTCGCGCGGCTCGAGAATCTGCGAATCGATCGCCGTTCCCGGCGTGACCACGCGGGTGACTTCGCGCTTTACGAGTTTCGTGGCCAAGCGCGGATCCTCCATCTGGTCGCAGATGGCTACCCGAAAGCCGCGACGGACGAGCTTGGCGATGTAACCTTCCGCGGCATGATAGGGAACGCCGCACATCGGGATCGCCACGCCCTTCTCCTTGTTGCGGGAGGTCAGGGTGATTTGCAGCTCCTTCGAAGCCAGCACGGCGTCTTCAAAGAAGAGCTCGTAGAAGTCTCCCAATCGAAACAGCAAGAGTGCGTTGGGGTGGCGCTCCTTAATGGCGCTGTACTGCCGCATCAGGGGTGTGGAGAAATCACTCATGGGCGCGTTCGAGATCTTGAACCATTATAGCTTCGCGCGCGGGCCTTCGCTATGCGCTTCGAGCAGTGTAGGGGTAGGGCTTGCCCTACCCGCGTCGGGACCAGCGGAAATGCGGGGACGGCAAGCCGTCCCCCTACAGCGGGCGCACTAAGAGTTATCCCTTAAGCTTGACTGGTACTTTAGTAGTCTTGAGTGTCATGGCGAGAAGCGTTACTAATAAAGCGCTGGCCACGAGTTTCTCCGCCGACTCGGGGGGGCGAGTGGGGCTCCGGCTCGTGACGCCAGCCGGCGGCGTGCTGCTTCGGGGGGCCCCGCGCCTTGCCGCAGCCAAGCTGGTTGCGGTTGCACGATTGTCTTGGGAGGTTACTTTGAACTGCCTTCGTTTGGGGATTAGGTTTCCGGTGGAGTTCCCGGTGACGGTGCAATGGAAAACCGGCCCGGGCAAAGTGCGCAAGATACACGGAAAGATTACGACCATGAGTGGCAACGGAGTTTTTATGCGGCTGCCCTCGCAGCTTCGTCCGAACACCAGGGTTGTTTTGACGGTGAGTTTACCTGCCGAGATTACAAAAGTCCCCTTGAAGCTTCGCTGCCAGGCTCGCGTGGTGAGCCATCGGGAAGCCGAAAGCTATCCCTTTGGCATCGGCGCGGTTATTGACGATTATCAAATCCGGACCGCCCGCCCGCAGGCGTGAAGTTCCCGCAAATGGGCACCTACTCCTCCTTTAATTGTTTGTAGGGGGACGGCTTGCCGTCCTCTCGCGGTTATGCCGCTAACCAACCACGGGTAGGGCGAACCCTACCCCTACAGATTTTCAGAGCTGGAGATCAGGCTGCCGTTACCGGCGGTTGCTGGCGTGCTGTCTCGACGAGGGGCAGGTCAAGCTTGTGGTGAAGGGCGTAGAGGACCAGTTCCAGGCGGTCTGAAACGCCAACCTTATCGAAGATGGAGCGCAGGTGGTTCTTTACGGTCTGTTCCGCTATGGCCAACCGCCGAGAAATCTCACGGTTGGGGAAGCCCTGCATGAGGCAGGCGATGACATGCTTCTCGCGCAGCGTGAGCGTGTCGACCGGCCGCACCAGGGGTTTTTGTAAGTACTCGACGGGCCTGAGGGTGGCGACCGGGACCACCTTGACTGGCGGAGCAACTTTATGCCGCATCGCTTCTCTGACGCACTTCGCGAAGCGTGAGAGCGCTGCGGATCTCGGAATCACATTGGCGGCCCCGGATTCCAGATGCCGAGCGGCCGCGTCCCCCACCAGGGCCGACGCGGTGATCACCACTTTGCTGTGCGGCGAGACACGCCGGACCTGCTCCATGAAGTTGCCGGGCGGTTCGGCGGCGAGCTCTTCTTGCACCAACAAGAGGTTCGGCTTGAATCGTTCTGCCAAGGCGATGGCCTGCTCGCCAGTTGCCGCTTGCGCTACCACGCGCAGGTCGTCCTCGAGCGAGAAGAGTTGCCTTATTCCAAGGCGGAAAACCTCTTCCCGGTCCGCTAAGAGTATACGGATTCTCTTTGGTGTGTGCGCTTGTTTCATTGGACGATGGGAGCGGATAACCATTGTGCCGCTAGGTATGGCGCCGTGACACTAGGCTTTCGCGGGCTTTCGTCGCGAAGGCCGGAGTTTGAAATCTTCAATAATCGCTGAGACCCCTTCACCCTTGCCCACGGCGCTCTTGCGAACTACACGCCCCATACAGGTAAGTTTGACAGGGACCTTTGTCACATCGACAGGTAAATTGATGGTGACGTTGATGGTAGTGCCGATCGGCAGATGCTTGGGTATCAGCACAAGCAGCCCGCTCGAACTAATGTCACCAATTTCGCCTTTGATCGGCCCCGCATTCTTGCCCCGGGATGTCCAGCGGACTTCCGCAGGTAGCCTTAGAGGATAACGTATGCCTTGTCTCTGCTCATTCATAGATAAAATGCCGGTTCATATTAGCACAACGAGAGTCCAGCGAATCTAGTTATTTTTCGCGACAAATTCTCCCCCTCCCGCTGGGAGGGTTATCCGGGGTGGCCGTTGTCGCCCTTCCGGTGAGGCGGCAGCCCTGGCAGGGTATTTTCCGGGGGGCGCCGGATGGTAATTCATAGAGTATGAACTACTTGAATATGGCCTCTGCGCACACAGGCTTCTGCCATTCAGGGCGTAAAAAACTCCATGCTGGCGAAGCTGACCACCGATTGCGGATCGATGTTCCACTGCTCATAACGAAGCAAGCGGCCGCGTACTTTGCCGATCGCTCTTAAAAAGGTGTAGAGAGTTGAATGACCGCACCAGTTCAATTCATCGCCGCCGGCGGATACGAGTTCGAGGAAGCCCCGGCTGTCGCCGGCGCACACCAATTCTAAGCGGCGACGATCCTGCTCCGCCACCTCCGCCATTCGACCTTGATTGGCGAGAGCGGTGAAGGGGCTGCCGTAGCGGCGGCCGAGGTGCGTCAAGTCGATTCCGAGGACCCAAAACAGCCGGTCCTGGTTCTTCGCGGCGAGCTGGGCCAACGCGTCCAAGAAAATCTCCGGACCCTTCTCACTCTCCGCCGACGCAGCACTGACCATCAGGTTGGCACTGGCCGCTTCTTCCGGAGTAGCGCTGACCTTCAGGTCAGCAGTCTCGGCGGGTGGGCTTTCGCCAAGCGGTCCGCACAAAATCGGCACAATTTTCAGTTCCGGTCCGAGCGCGTACTGAAGGAATACACACTGAAACTCAATCGAGTGCTCGAAGGCATAGCAATAATCTTCCGAATTGACGGCCCCGGCTCCGTGTTGCTCGAGCCAGCTCACCATCTCGTCGTCCACGCGCAGGGTGCCGAGGGGCGTGACGAACGGCTTATGGGTCAAGCCGAACTTCCCCGCGGTTCCCCAGTGTGAGGTTCCCAGCACCATGAACGTCCGCTCGGCCAGGGAGGGGAACGCGGCCAGCCGCCGGTAGGTCTCGGCGTAGCAGTTCCGCCCGCCCTCCGGACTGACATGCGGCGCGGCCACTCCCACGAGGTTGTCGGGCCGGCCGGCGTCAATTCCCACCGAGCTGAAGTATTCTGCGAAAGTCGTGCGGATTTCCGCCGCGCTCGCCGGGTACGCCGAGCCCGCATGGGCCGCCGGGCGTTCGGGTAGCGCCATGAACTCCTTGTGCCGCTGCTCGCGCCGACGCTCAAACTCTTCGGTCTCCAGGAAACCTTCCTGGCGCAAAACGCCGACGAAGTCCCGAACTTCATCGCTGAACACCAGCCCGCCCGTGGCTCGAGTGAGGAGGTCTTGCACGTCCAGTTCGGTGTGCTCTCCATCCAGGCAGCGCAGCGCCAAAGCCCACGCCGGCGGCACGTACAGAACCGCTTCCGCGTAACCCAAGGGATCTCGAAGCAGCAGGCCCGGCCGGTCGGCTTCCGGCGAAGGCAGAATGTCAAGCGCGCGGCGGAGAGCGGGAATCAGATTAGACATGGCAAATTAGCTTACCACGGCCTCGGGATTTCAGTACTCGCGAGGAAAGAGGGATTCCGCTTCGAGCGGCGAGTGTGTAGAATATCGGGAGATCGGATGAACGATTTGTGATTGGCGATTTGTGATTGGTGATTGAAAAGCCCAATCGCAAATCAGAGGCCCAATCGCAAATCAGAAATCACAAATCACAAATAGTTCACCCGATCACCCGATTAAAGGGAGGAGGTGCGGAATGCGAAAGGCAGTTCTTTGGCTCGGGTTGGGGATCATCGCCCTGGGTTGGTTTGCAGGGCGCGCCCGCCCGCAAGCGCAGCCTATGTCCGGATTCGATCGCCTGAAGACCCTTGTCGGCACATGGGAAGCTCCGGGGCCGCAAGGCAAACCGCTGACCAGCACGATTCGCCTGGTCTCGAATGGGACGGCGCTGGAAGAGATTTCTCAGAGCGCTGAGGACGATCAGATGGTGACGCTCTACACGCCGAACGGAAAAGGGCTGGCGATGACTCATTACTGCGCGGCGGGCAATCAGCCGCGCATGGAAGCACCTGCCGTCGCCACTGGCGACCAGAAGGAATTCGACTTCTCTCTTACCGGGATTGCCAATCTGGCAAACCCCAGCGCCGGCCACATGCGTCACTTGCTAATCCAAATTGCCGATGACGATCACTTCACGGAAAAGTGGACCTGGCGCGAGAATGGCAAGGACCAGTTCCATACGATCCATTTCAAACGAACGAAGTCTTAGATTTGTGATTGGCGATTTGTGATTGGTGATTGAAGGGCTCAATCGCAAATCAGAAATCACAAATCACAAATGCTTCATGTTGTCCAGGATCCGCACCTCCGGCAAGCGCCGAAACTGTTGGTTGTAATCCAGGCCGTAGCCAACCACGAAAACATCGGGAATCGGAAAGCCCACGTAGTCGGCCTGAACGGGAACCACTCGTCGGGCGGTCTTATCGAGGAGCGCAACAAGCTTCACGCTGTTCGGCTGATGGGCAGCAAGAACCCCCTGCAAGTATTGATAAGTTCGCCCCGTGTCGAGTATATCCTCGACAACCAGAACGTCGCGGCCCGCGATGCTCGCATCGAGGTCTTTGGTGATTTTCACTTCGCCGGAGGAGGTCGTTCCGCACAGATAGCTTTGGATCCCCAGGAAATCCACGGTCACCTCGATGCTGAGGTTGCGGATGAGGTCCGCCATGAACACCCAGGCGCCCATCAACACGCCCACCAGATGCGGGGTGCGGGCGCGATAGTCGTTAGAGATCTGCTCGCCCAACTCGCGGATTCGCGAGGCAATCCGGGTCGCATCGATAAGTACTTCCAGATTCGATTCAGACCGAGTATTACCCATGGTCACCCATTGACGCTCCCCGGAGCGTCTGTTAAATTGAGTGTTAGTATCTTGTACAAAAGGAGATTCTGTGGCAAGTCACAAATCCGCATTAAAGCGCATCAAGCAAACTCAAAAGCGAACTGAGCTGAACCGGGCGCACCTGACCAAGCTGCGGCATCAGATCCGGAAATTCCGCGCAGCGCTGAAAGCCAAGGACAAAGCCGCTGCGGAAGCGCTTTTGAAGCCCACGCTGGCGCTCATCGACCATTCCATCCACAAAGGCGTTTTGCACGCCAATACGGCAGCGGCTTACAAGTCGCGGTTGACGCTCGCTTTCCATGCTCTGGCCTAATCTTGGCTCCCGGCTGCCTGCTTTGATGCAACCAACGGCGACGATTCTTCGGCCCAAAGAACGTGCCTCAGAAGGACAATGGCAACGGAGCGATCAGCCTTCCGTGCTGGGAGCGGGGAGATCCTCCCCAATCGTGGGTATGGTTGCACTTTCCTTGCCGACGACCACCTGCCAAACCAGAAACTCCAAAAGAATTCTTGAATCCTTCCACGAGGATTTGATACCCAGGTCGGTACGGCGGACGGCCCGGAGCGCCTGCTGTACTTCCTCGCGCGGATAATTCCGCTGCACGAGGGGCACGATTTCCCAAGTGGAATAAGGATTGGCGGGTCGCGACCAGCCTCCGCGCCCCCCGCCGTACTGTGCCCCGCCTCCCCTGAGCGTCTGGCGAAACAGGTCCCCGATACACCATACAATCAAGGTTTCGGCGACTTTGCTGGCCAGAATTTCCCGCAAGAATTCCAACGCCGGGCCGCATTTGCGTTCGCCGATGGCGCGCAAAAGCTTACCGATTTCGCGCTCTTCGCGGAAGGCGACGATCAATTCCAAGTCAGCCGCCTCAAGCCGCTTCTTGCCGGGGTTGGCCGTGAGCAGTTTCTCGAGTTCCGTGCGCATCCAGAGAAGGTTCACGCCGGAAGCTTTCGCTTCGGCGCGGGAATCGTTGCTGACCTCGAACTTGGCAGCGATTTCCGCGGCCAATTCCGCGTCGATCTCCACGCTTGCCGCGTGCAGGAAGTCGCTGGCCCAGAGTGCGGCCTGGCGGCAATTGAGCGCCCGCATCTCCACCAACTCGGCTTTCTTCTCCAGCAACTGGATGAACTTCCGCCGCCGGTCCGGCTCCGAGGCCGTGAACACCACGGTGGAGAAGGGCGAGGGATGCTCGAGGTAGGCGCGCAACGCCTCGGCGTCCTCGTCGCCCGCGTGTTTGAAATCCTCCGGGTCGGAAAAGAGCAGGAAGTTGTGCCCCCCCAGCATGGGCATCTGCTGCGCGGCCTCCAGATCGTGCCGCAGGCGCTGCGGCTCAAACTCAATCTCCGCCAGGCACCATTGGCGAGCCTCATCGGGAATCGAGTTCACCACCGCTTTGCGGCATTCTTCCTGGAGAAAGCGGTCAGGACCGCGCAAGAAATAAGCCCCGCCGGCTGGGCCTCTCCGAAATGCGGCGAAGAAATCCGCAGGCTGCATGCAGCAATGCTAACACATAATCCACAGATTACGCAGATTCCACAGATTTCCAAGAGCAAAAACAGACCGAGCTCTTTGCTGGCGCCTGGAAACATTGCTAACGGTCAGCGTCGGAATGTGCATGCTTGTTTGGTTGTGAGGTACCGCGGCCTGGTTTTTGCTTGCCTTATCTGTGAAATCTGCGTAATCTGCGGACCCATGCAAAACGATCCCAGGACGTTTGCGATCATCGGGGCGGCAATGGAGGTGCATCGGCAGTTGGGTTGCGGGTTCCTCGAGCCCGTTTACCAGGAAGCTTTGGCGTTGGAGTTGGCCGCGCGCGCGGTGCCTTGCCGTCGAGAGGTCGAATTGCCGATCTTCTACAAAGGCCGGCATCTCAAAGCGACTTACCGAGCAGACTTTGTTTGTTACGAATCGATCGTCGTCGAACTGAAAGCTCTGGCCCGCCTGAGCGGCACCGAAGAGGCTCAGCTCTTGAACTACTCGAAAGCTTCTGGACACGAGATTGGCTTGCTGTTGAACTTTGGCGCACCGTCACTCGACTACAAACGCTTCATATGGAGTCCACAGGTTTCGCAGATTACGCCGATGAAGGATCTGGAGTGCGCTTGAGTCAGGAAACCGGGCCTGCCTGGGTAGCGCCAGTACCAACCAGTGACATCAAATCTCTGTCAGGGCATTCAACAGCTTCACTCCGTCCGGGACACCCCAGCCGGCGACAGCATCGAATCCCGGTTTGGCCCTGTAACCGCGGCCCGGATGAGGATTTGAAGTGTTGTGTCCGGAAGTAATATCGCGTGTCGAGTGTTTGCCGACGGGCACGCCGCGGTTTCCGTTCTGATAGAGCAGCGGCGTTACAAACCGCTGCTGTTTAGGGGGTGGGAGGGAGGCGTTGATGCGCGCCACGAGTGCGGCCCAGAGCGGGGCCGATGCACTCGTGCCGCCGTTGGGCTGCGGCTTCCCCATGAACACCAGTTGATAAAGTGGATCTCCCGCCAGAGCCGATACGTCAGGTACCACGCGGCCGTCGATGCTTCCTGCATTGAGAGACCGCACTTTAACCTTCTGCCAAACCGGGCGACAGAACACGGAACTGACGCCGCCCCCAGTGGAGCCTCCGCCCTTGGAGGTCCGGCGCCCTGGTGGCTCCCACCAGACGACTTCTTCGATATTGACCCTGGACTTCTGCAACATTGTTCCGCCAACCGACAGCGCGCTCGGGCTGGAACCTGGAAAGTCGACATGGGCATGGCCGTCGTTGATCTGGTCTCCCGAACCGTCGTCCCCCGCCGCAACGCAGGTGGTAATGCCCAACAAGCGCGCCGCATTCAGCCGATCGTCGATGGCCGCCAGCGCATTTTTTGACCAGCCGGGGTCTTCCTCGGCCAGTCCCCAACTGAGGGAAAGAACCACCGGCCTTGCCAGGATCATCCGGTTGAGGAGATCGACCCACCCGCGCTGGTCAAAGGAGCAAAAGTAGACGGAGATATCTGCCTTGGGGCACAAGCCGGCGATGATCTGCACGTCCATCATCACTTCCACGCTGTCATTCAGGACCTGGTTACGCGCCCGCGGCGGCAACGCCTGGGCCTCTTGCAGAGTGTAGGCCGGAGCATCGACCGCGACGGCCTTCACGTTGGGCGCCGGAAGATCGAACTTGGCGCAGTAAACGGCGGTGTCCTCGGCGAAATAGCCGCCCCCAAACTCGCCGATTACGATGCTCTGACCGGCGCCGTCTCCGTGTGGGAAATTGTAGCGCCGCTCGAGATCGGGCGGCCCTAACGGCGGAAGCTTCGCCTCCCGGGTGGGAGAGCTTTCCGCGTCAGCTTTGCGCCGCGCCATGCGCCGCTGATCTAACCCGTGGACTCCTTTTATAATTCCCGCCAGTTCCGCAGGGATTGAGAGCGTTCCTTGCCGTCCCCGATACTCACCGTCGGTCGGCGAGCGCATCATCACCAGCCCCGGTTTGAAAGCCGCCTCCATTGCCGCTGCTGTCCCGCTCACTTGCATGCTGCGAGTCTCCGGCGAAACTTCGTCCACCTTAAGGCCGAATTCCTTGAGGACCTTGGCAACCTTGCCGGCGTCCTCCGGCTTCGCGCCGAATTTTGCAGCTACCTCCTGCGGCGTCAGTGTTTGACCGACAAACTCGTCCGCACTGGGCAGCTTCGGACCTGCCAGGTCGATGGTGACGACGATCTTCTCTTTGGGATCGACCTTGCCGACCCGAGTTGCATTGGGGTCTTTACCTCTCTTGCTGCCCGGAAGAACGACGTGTTTTTTACTCGCCATCATTGCCCTCCAGTCTCTTCGGTTTGCGCCAATGAACGCGGTCAGCCTCCTGCTTCGTCCATACTGTCACAACGTTCGGCCAAGACTACACCCTAGCCGCAAGCGGACCACAATCTCACCCTCTGCGGGATCGAAATACGGCCCTCCTGTTAGTTTCTTAGGTCATTTGTAGGAAAAAGCATTATCTCCCCGATGTTCCCCTTATACAGTCCGCCAATACCGTTGTCAATAGTCACTTTCGACAAGGCGATACTCGGCGAGCCGCGAAGGGATGTGTGCATCAAAGGTACAACCTGATTCGTAGTCTGAGCCCAGCGGGCAATGAAAGCCTTTGAGGCTGGGATGGGCCCCGAGGCTCTCTGGCTGAATCCAGAGCCCTGGAGCCTGCATTTTCTGCTTGACACGCTCCTCGCGACGTAGTAGCCTATAGCGGTTGGGCTATGTTGAAGGCGCCAACAAGCCGCGGCCGGG
>Ga0181538_10004187_pt1 | contig 13649 bp, 13 predicted proteins | sample PEATcosm2014_Bin_40_FD_119773 | JGI IMG/M metagenome (GOLD analysis project Ga0181538, IMG submission 119773) | Peatland microbial communities from MTU Mesocosm Facility, Houghton, MI, USA - PEATcosm2014_Bin23_30_metaG | ecosystem: Environmental > Terrestrial > Soil > Wetlands > Peat | place...
CGACTCGCTCCGCCATTCCCGAAATCGCGCTGCCGGCGGGAATTACCAGGCCCGAGTTCGGAAAAAGGTCGGCGGTTGTTCGTCCTCTTACCTCCATCCGCCTGACGCCCGCAGACTGCTTGGACTTGATGGCCACGGGTATTGCCGTGCCTCGCGGAATACTCAAAGGACTGCTCAGCGAAGCTGAAATGTCCCTTTGGAACTGATGGACGGGAACCGCCGGGCCGGCCAAGACCGATCCGGGACCTGAAGCCGGACTTCCGCGCGTCAGAGAGCCAAGTGGGAGGATGAGCTTCTCCTCTTGCGTCTTCTCGTCGCGGTAGATCCTGTAGGCGCCTTGCACCATTCCGACCGGGAGGAATTTCGACGGGTCCGCCGATGAGCGTTCCAGAAACAACAGGTATCCCGTCTGAGTGTGGAATTGAACGGTTCCAGCCACAAAAACCCGCGTCTTGCCGACCGTGCCGCCCGGTTGCTGGATGACGGGGAAGGAAGGCGGATCACCTTTGTACGTCTGGTCGAGGGCGAATGTGGTGTAAGTGTAAATGCGAGTGTGCTGCGGATTCCAGGCTGTCTGCTGGCTGACCACGCGGGCGCGGACAATCTCCGTCGAAGCCTCGGCAAGCTGGTCCAGGCTCATCCTCACCAGTGTGGTCGAAGACGCCGGCGCGGCCCGGAGAATCAGCACGAGTAAAACCAGAAGCGAGCAGGGCGAGGTTCCTCGCTTCGCTCGGAACGACAACGCTACGGTTTGAGGACGCTTCTTCATTTTGTTTACTGCCCCGAAGAGGTAATAAGTAATCCACCCACGAAGGCAGAGAGTTCGCCCGTGGCAGGATTCGAGACCATGATATTTCTTAACCCCGGCACGGCGTTGGCGCTGACTGAAATACCAAAAGTGACCGACGGCGTACCGCTGCTTGTTTGACCGAATTGCGAACCGGAGGGCTGCGTCACCGTCACATCGGTGGCATTTCCACTGATCGAGTACACAGTTCCCGCAACTACTCCGTTGCCGACCAGAAAGATGGTCGCCGAGCTACCCTGGGTCACTTGTGCTCCGGTGGCCGAGGTCGAACAGGTGCTGCCGACGCACGTCCCCGCTCCGTAAATCGTCAGCGTGGGAGTTAACTGCGGTACTTGCACGTTGACGTTCGTGATGGTCTGGCCGGAAGCCACCGGCACCGTATGAGCGCCGGATGTCTGACTCACGATCGTCGCCGTGGCGGAAGACGAACTGATGGCATCGTACTGGCTCGTCGCTGTGATGCTGACCTGGGCCGGCGAAGGCACGCTGGCCGGCGCCCGGTAGAAACCTGTAGAGGAGATGAAACCGACGGTGGCGTTTCCGCCCACCACGCCACCCGCACTCCACACCACCAGAGAATTTGGTGTCCCGGAAACGGTCACGCCAAATTGAAATGAAGACGACACGGGGATATAAGCCGTCGCTGGGGTTACAGTAAGTACAATCCCTGCCGACGAGGGCGTCCAGGAGCACCCGGCGCCCATCAGCGACAGCCCAACGACAAGGCCCAGAGATATTCTCACAACAAAATTGGCTCGATTGATTCGCCAAATTCCGCTCATGATTCCTTCACCAGATTGCTGCTGGGCTTCGACCTTCACTTCTCAGTAGTTAGTCGTCAGTTTTCGACTCTTGGTTGTAAGTTAAAAACCAAAATAATCCCGTAGTCTGTAAGTCTATCATTTGATCATTGCGGCGAGAAGCCGGATCCACTGGTGGCGGACCCGCCTGGAGACGAATTGCCACTTTGATTCTGCCCCGGCGTAGAGTTCGGCTGCCCAAAGCCGCTGGGCTGATTTCCCTGCCCAAAGCCGCCGGGTTGATTTCCCTGGCCGAAACCGCCGGACTGATTTCCCTGACCGGACTGGAAACCCTGAGGGAGCCCTGGGATCGAGGTCGCAATGCCGAGCGCGCCCAGATCGATTCCAACAAACTCCCACTCGTCATAGTGCGTCTTCTGATTCCAAGTACGGATGGATTGCTTATGACTTGTGCTAGCGACCCCGACGATAAAGGTTCCGCCACCTTGGCTGCTTCCCATCGAGAAACCGGAGCCTTGCTGAGTGCCGGGAGTGCTCCCGCCGAGATTCGAATTGGAAGAGAAGCTACCGGTTGAAGTGCCAAATCCGCTGCTTCCCGTGCTCTGCGGGCCGAAGCCGCTCCCGCCCGTGCTCTGCGCGCCAAAGTTGCTATTCCCGGAATCCGTTTGGCCAAATGAACTTCCCCCCATGCTTTGCTGGCCGAATGAGCCGCCCTGTTGGCCGAATCCGCTGCTTCCCGTACCTTGCTGGCCAAATCCACCCATGCCCGAAGCGGCTGACGTCCCGAACCCAGCCGCACCTGGATTTGCGCCCGACTGACCCATCGTCCCAGGCGGGGGGCCTTGCGTCTTCGAGTCCAGCAGAACGCCCTGCGCGTTGGCGTGAATATACCGCCACTTGCCACCCGGAGTCATCGGGTCGGCGTACTCCTTGCGCAGGAAGCGGAAGCCGTTCGTCAGTTTTGTCAGATCCTCGATACTGTTTGGGTATCGTTGGAACTTTTGGTGGTAGCCCGCGATGGCGCGCGCGTACTGGTAGCCACGGAAGATAAGTTCCGCTTCGCGTTCGCGCTGGCCTTCCTGATAAATGCTCGGCAGCACTGCCGTCAGGCCGATCAAAAGGACTGCGGCCGCCACCATCACAATGAGCAGCGCGAACCCGTCCGAGCTACTGCGGGACGGGCAAATCAACGGTTTGATGGATCGCAGCATCTTCAACGGTAACCACCGTAGGATTTATCTTGACCACCTTGTATCGGGTCCCGACGGCCTCGCCCGCGTGGACCACCAAAACCTGGTCATCAGGGGACGAAGTCTCGCAACTGGCAGAACAGAGCTCCACCATGGCTTCATCGGGCGAGCCTTTGCCCTCGGTGTAGCCCATGACCTTCAAATTCAGCGGAGGAGGAGGCGGAGCGGGCGGCGGCGCGGCCGCCTCGCCAGGGGCTTGCACCCGCGCCGGGGCTGCCACGGCCACAAACGTGAACGGATCTCGATGCAACTCCGGCAACGGACGGTCTTCGTACTTCTTTAGCAGGTCCACCTCGACGATTGAATTGTAAACGGACAAGTCATCCGGCGCTTTCGGCCTCACGGCTTGCTTCACCGCCGGCGCTTTGGCCCCCGCCGGGACGCCTACCCTTGCCGGCGGGCGAGCCTTGGCCACGGGAAGCTTCACCGCCGCCCGCATGTGGTTATACTGGATGACGAGATTCGCAATAAGCAGAAGCGAGGCAACGCCCAGAATGGCCATGCCCCACTTCTCCATTTGTCCACTTAGCTTCATGCCGTCCCAATTCGGGCGTAGCGCCAACCTTCAGAGCCTGCCCTGAGCGAAGCGAGGGGTCGCAGACGCCCTGACAGGCTGGGGCGCTACGAATCAAACTCGTCCGCCGCTTCAGGGTGTAAAGTAGAGATCAACCAGCAGGTGCAATTGCTGGGGCGTATCCTCACCCTCCATCATACTGAAGCTCCGAATGACCAGCAAATCGTTGGCGGTTTCAAGCCCATGCGCAAACTTGAGCAGCGCCGGGAAAGACCCCTCAACGTTGATCGCAGCTCCGAGAGGCAGCACGGGTCCCGTGGCCTTGTCATTGCGCTTGAAGTCCACCTTGCCAAGCTCCGCACCTGACTGTTCTGCCACCTGTCGCAGGAGCTTGAAGGCCTGCGAGTAGGCCTGGCGCCGGTGGAGAGTATGATCCTCGATCACCGCCGCCAGCTTCTTACCGGTCTCCGGTAAACCTTCTTTATACTTCGTGAGGCGCCCGATCCGCGCCTCTCCATCAAAGATACTTTGGCGCAGGGATGCAAACTGTTCCAGCTCCGAGGAAAGCTGCGACTGTGTTTGCCGGTAGACGAAGAAATAAAGCAGGACGTCGAGCAGCACCAGAGAAATGCCGACGATCTGGAAAACGCGAGTTACAATCTGGTGACGATTCCTGCGCAATTATTCCCCCGACGATTCGCCCTCACCCGCCACATAGTGCGCGGTGCAGGCGATATTCTCGAGTTCGGTATTGGTGCCTGTCTCCTCGAGCCCTTCGTTGATGATCGCCACGTCCTTAAAGTGCGGCGAGTCCTCGAGATCGCTTAGAAAACGCTCGATGGCTTCGGCGTTTTTGCCGGTTATCACGAAGCGCACGGCCAGTTCGTTGCCATCCGGCGCCATAGCCAGAGCACTGAGCCGCACATCATCCGGAATGAGCTCGGTAATGTCGGCAGCCAAGCTGGTTAGCGATACCTGTTTTGCCTTAATGAGTGTGTTAATGAATTGCACGTCGTTCAGGAGCCGGCGGGAAGCGGGTTGTTCCAGTACTCTGCGCAAAGCCATTTCCTGGGCGCGTAAAGCACTGTCCCGGTCCTGGTAGCGGACGACCGACGCGTGCACTACCCTGTATTGGCGATAGGAGCGATCGGAGAACAAAATGATGAGAACTAAACCTGCGATGCCCAGCAGCGTAGCCGGGATCGCCCACAGCAGCGCATAGCGTTCGCGGGCGCTGGGCGGGATGGCTAGATTCAGGGCAACTCTCATAAGCCTGACGGAAGGCGGGGCGGTTCGCGAACCGCCCCCTGCCTTAGTTTTGGTTCTCCAAAAGTCCGGCAAACGTCATGCCGAAACTCTCCAAGATCTTCTTCTCGGCGGGGGGAAGTTCTCCCGCGTGTGATTCCGAACTGCTCAGGAGTTGAACGCGGCGGCCCGTCACTCTCCCGATTTCGTTGTCCAGCAACGAACTTGCGGGCGGCCGGACGTAAATGTACACGTCCTCGATCTCGCTCTTAAGGTGGTCCCGGCAAGCCGCAACCACGCGAGCGAATTCGCTGATCACTTCCTCATCTCCGGCCGCCGTGAGCTGCTCCGACTGGCGATTGCGCCAGAAACTGATACCGTCTCCCACCACTACGACCGAGGTCACCGAACCCGAACAAACATGCACCAGAACCTGGCTTCCTTGATGCCCCGCCGGAAGCAAGGGGAGAAGGGCCGCTGTGGCGGGGAGAACCAATGCGGGTCCGGCGCCCACATCCTCCAACGCCGCTTCGTATTCCGTGATGACGGAATTGCGCACCGCCATCGCCAGCACCTCAACCGACTGTTCGCTCTTCGCGAGCAATTGGTAGCTGACCCTGGCCTCTTCAGGTGGAAATGGCAGAATACTTCCGATCTTCCAACGAACCAAAGCATCAGCCTCTTCTCGGCGGCTGGACAGCGTTTCAAAACGCAGGACCGCAACGCGCACCGAAGGATCCGGCAAGAGAACTCCCAACCGGTCGTTGCGGTCTCCAACTGTTTCCAGGACTTCACGGATGGCCCGACGCACCACTTCCTGCTTAACCAGGTTAGGCCGAGCGGCAAGCGGCTCCAAGGCTCCGGCCTCAATCTGCCGGACGGCAACCCGGCGAACCTGGCGCGATTTTCTGTCTAATCTCGCACCCGCAATGAAACCCGGCTGCAAATCGAGAACCACCGAGGGCAACAGGAACGAGCCGGTTCTCCCCCCCTGCTTGGGCAACAGCCTCGATTTTATCGTGTCCCAATTCATCAAGATTACGGTGCGCCTGGCGGCTCTGCCGCCGATTCCGATCAAACAAAATGTAAATACTCGCAGTGCGTCCGAACTGGCCACCCCCTCCATCGGTTTCAAAAGGGCAGCCACCAGGGCCGCGCCCACAGTTTACTCCACGAAGGTGACCTTGTTAACCTCCTTAAAGGTCGTGATTCCGGCGCGGACCTTCTCGAGCGCCGATTCCCGCAGTGACACCATCCCTTCTTCGCGCGCCGTCCGCCGAATCTCCGAACTGGGCTTCTTCTCGAGAATAAGCTCGCGTACGCGGTCCGAGAGGGACAATAGCTCTCCGATGGCCGTCCGTCCGTGGAAACCGGTCTGGTTGCACGCCTGGCAACCCACGCTCTCGTACATGCTCGTGCCGCGCCAAGCCTCAGGATTCTGGCCGGATTCCTCGAATAGTTCCCGCGATATTTCCGTGGGACGCTTGCACTCTTCGCAGAGCGTACGCACCAGCCGCTGAGCCAGGATGCAATTGAGTGCCGACACGAAGTTATAGGGCTCGACGCCCATATTCAGGAAGCGGCCCAGCACGTCCACCACGTTGTTCGCATGGACGGTGGTGAAAACCAAGTGGCCGGTCAAGGCCGATTGGATGGCAATCTGAGCCGTCTCGTTATCACGAATCTCGCCCACCATGATCTTGTCCGGATCGTGGCGCAGGATCGACCTGAGGCCGCGAGCGAAGGTCAGGCCACGCTTTTCGTTCACGGGTATCTGCGTCACTCCGCGAAGCTGATACTCGACCGGGTCCTCAATCGTGATGATCTTATCTTCGTCGCTCTTGATCTCCGAGAGGGCGGCATAAAGGGTTGTGGTCTTGCCGCTTCCCGTCGGTCCCGTCACCAGAACCATGCCGTAAGGCTCGCGGATGAATTTTCGCAGCCGCCTGATCTCGCGGTCCGCCAACCCCAGGACTTCCAGCCGTAATTGCTTGAACTTCTCGTGCAGCGATTCCTTATCCAGAATGCGGAGCACGGCGTCCTCGCCATGGATGGAGGGCATGATGGACACACGGAAATCAATCGGGCGGCCACGGTAGCGGACCCGGAAGCGGCCGTCCTGAGGAACACGCCGTTCGGCAATATCCAGTTCCGACATCACTTTGATGCGGGTGATGAGGTTAGATTGGAATTCGCGGGCCAGAGGGGCCATCGCCTGCTGAAGGACGCCGTCCACCCTGAACTTGACCACCAGGGAATTGTCCCGGCTTTCGATGTGGACATCGCTCGCACGACGCTCCAGCCCGGCGAAAATGATGGAATCCACCAGCCGGATCATGGGGCTGACCTCTCGCTCCTCGACCAAGTTCTCGAGCGAAAGACCCTGGCCGGCCGCCTCCTCCTCGCTGATGACGTCCAGCCGGAATTCCTCCGTCGCTTCGTCCAACACTCGCTGCGAAGGCTCTGTTTTCTTCAGGAAATCGCGCACCTGGCTGGGCGGGGCAACGCGAATAACCAATTGCCGGTCGAGCTTCATTTCCAGCTCATCCAGCCGCGATAAATCCGTGGGGTCGCCCACCACAATCACCAACTGGTGGTCGCGGGCCTCAAGCGGCAAGAACTGGTAATGGAGCATCATGTCCAACGGGATAGTGCGGAGCAGGTCCCCGTCTGGACGGCAGTCCCGCAAATCCACAAACTCAAAGTGGTAGCGGGCCGCCAGTTGGCGTACTTGGTCGAATTCGGCGTTTAGTTCCGGAGCGGGTTGATCCAATCGCGTTCTCCAATAATGCTGCAACTTCCCTCCTCAGCGGGAGGAGGCAGAGGTGGTGGACGACAGCGTGCTCATCGATCAACCACCCCTCACCCCTCCGTAGCCAAGGAGGGGCATCGGGTCCTACTGACAAACGTCAATGAATCTGCGCGGCCATGGAAAACAGCGGCAAATAGAATGCAATCAGCACCAACGCCACGACCACCGCCATGGCTGCGATCATGATCGGGTCAACCAAAGCCACTAGCGAGGCCAGATCGACACTGACATCTTCCTCGAAGAACTCCGCCAAGGCCTCGAGCATGTTCGGCATGGCGCCCGTGGCTTCCCCCACTTCAATCATGTCCAGGGCCAGAGGTGGGAACAAACCGCAGGGCCGCAGGCAGGCGCTCAGTGCGCGTCCGGCCGTAACCTCCTTGGCGGCCGACCCGATCGCATCTGCCATCAAAGGGCTGGTCACCGACTCTCTCGCGTTCTCAAGGGCAGTAACAATAGGGATTCCGCCTTGAAGCAAGGTTGAAAGGGTGCGGGCAAATTCCGCCACGGAGAACTTCAGCAGTAGTTTACCTAGCTTTGGCATCCCGAACTTCGTCCGTTCCCACGCCAAGCGTACCCGCCGGGAACGCAGCACTCCGCGCGTCGACATCACCGTCACCACGATGCCCACTACGATGAGCAGCGCGTACCTCTTCACCGCCAACGAAAGGGAGATGAAGAAAACCGTCAAGGGCGGCAACTGAACTTCCAGTTCGGCATAGAGGTTGGCGAACCGCGGAACCACGAAAGTGACCACAAAAGAAATCAGCCCCACCAGGAAAGTCATCAGAAAGGCAGGGTAAATCAGAGCCGACAGGAACTTCTTGCGGAAAGAGCGCGAGGTCTTCTGGTATGTGAGGTATTGAGCGAGCACGCGGTCCAGGCTGCCGCTCCGCTCCCCGGCGCGTAACGTTGCACCATACATCTTGGGAAACTGGCCCGCCGCCTCGAAGGCCTCGGAAAGCAGCGACCCCGCCCGCACTTTCTCCTGAACTTTGATTATGGCTGCCCGTAACGCTTCGCTCTGGACTTGACCGGCCAGCAATTCCAAGGATTTTTGCAACGGCAGACCGGATTTTGAGAGGGTCAGGAATTGCTGATTGAACATCAGGAAATCGTCAGGCTTGATGCGGCCCGTGCGTCGCGGAGTCCAACGCGCGGCCAGGAGGTCTTTCGACCGAACTGAGAAAACGTAGAAACCTTCGTTCTTCAACCGATGACGAAGATCTGCTTCCGAAGCGGCCTGCTCCGTCTGGACCAGGACCTTGCCCGTCTCCGTTCCGAGTTTGCAGACGAATTCCATAGTAAGTTGAGAAGCCAAGAAGTCGAGCAGTCTAGAAGTTGAAAATACTCCTCAACTTCTTGACTCCTCAACTCCTTGACTGCTCGACGGCGTTACCAACTGCTATACGCCGTCCCATCCAGCGCAGTCCCGTCCGACCCACTATGCACATTTACGATTCCGGAAGACGCCTGGCTGGGACTGGTCGGAACCTCCTCGGTATCCGTCTGCCAGGTGTCGCTCGAGCCGGTGAAGGGATCCACGGGAACCCCACCCCGCAGGTAACCGGCATCCACCAGATCACTCAAAGAGGTGGGCGGCTTTTGCTTGTCCAGGGTGTATTCGTCGATAAGTTTCCGGAGCGTGTACAGATCGTCTTTTAAGACTGCTTCTCTCGCGTGCACAAGGGCCGCGGTAAAGAGGGGCATGGACATGGTCGCGAGAATCAGGAGAATAGTCAGGACCACCATCAGTTCGAGAAGTGTGAAGCCTTGCCGGGGCTCGCCGTGTGGAATCTGGGACCTCATATTTGCGAGGTCACGACCGGACTCTTGATGTCCCGCATTGGAGCGCTGGCAATTTGAGATTTGAAATCCTAGATTTGGAATTTGAAATCTCAGTTTCGAAATTCTTCTCCCCATCACTGTGATCCGCCCCCCTACCAATCGCTACGCACGCTTACTCCCGCATCTACCAGTCACTGTATTTCGTCCCATCCAAACCGACCCCATCGCTCTTCGAATAAACATCAAAGACGTTCTGGCCGCCCCAACTCCGGGAGTCGGTATCATCTTGCATGGCGCGCATTCCCCAATCGTCTGACTCCGTCATGGGGTCGATAGGTAACTTGCGAAGAAACTTGTACTTAGCGGTGATCGAGCCTTTCAGCTCGACCCCTTCGACCAGGGTCTTGAGGTCGGGAGGATATCCAAACGTGTCGGCTTTAACCGGAATCATGCCGCGGTCTGCGAAGTCCTTGTAGTGATCGATCGCTTCGCGCATTTCCCGCAAGTCTCTTTTCAATTCGACTTCCTTGGTGCGTTGGATCTGTACGCGAGCCAAAGGAAGAGCGACAGTCGTCAGCAGTATGAGGATGGTAATCGACGCCATCAGCTCGACGAACGTAAAACCTGTCGTCCTTCGCATGAGACGTGTCATCCTGAGCGTAGCGAAGGATCTCTGCAGTTGCTTGTAAATGCTTGAACTCAAAATCAACTGCCGAGATTCTTCGCTTCGCTCAGAATGACAGCCTGGGCTGCGCTCAGAATGACACCCTGAGCTTCGCTCAGGATGACAGTCCGCGCTCCTCTGTTGCTCGCTATCGGCCTTATGTTTTTGTGCCCTCATTGCGGTTCACCCGGCTGTGGTTGCCCGGGGTTCTCGACTCCGGGCTGTGGTCGTGCACCCGCCGGCAGTGGTGAGCCGGTCAAGGTCGTTTTGCCTTGGTCCGCCAGGTAAGGCTCAGGCAAGCGCACAACTCGGGGAGTCAACATTACCAGGACTTCCTGCTCCTGCCGTTCGGCGTGTTCCGTCGAGAACAGATAGCGCAAAACCGGAATGTCTCCCACGAACGGCAACCCAGCCACAGTGTGGGTCAGTGTGGTTTGGATCAAACCTCCGAGCACGCTGGTTTCACCCTCCTTCAGGCGAATGTCGTGCTCAATCTTTCGCTCGCCAAAGGTAGGTTCACTGACGCCGCCCACCGTAACGTTCGCACCCACCGACGAAATCTCGATAGAGGCGTGGATGGCCACCTCCCCGTCAGCGAGCAGGTGCGGCGTAAGCTCCAGGATCACGCCCACGTCCTGGAATTGAAACTGCGTGCTGGCCAGCAATCCAACTCCCGAAGTCGTCGAACTGGCGCCCAGCGAGGGCAGGAAACTGCCCGTCGCGTAAGGGACTTTCTCGCCAATCTTGAGCTTGGCAACTTGGCCGTCCGTCGCCCGAATCTGCGGGTTCTGGAGAATATGAGTGCGGGTGTCGTTCAATATCGCGTTGACCCCGAAACTAGGCACAACAAGGGCAAAGTCGCCGATGCCGAGAGCGTTCGCGGCGATGCCGGCGGCCGTTGTCGTGCCTGACGTGGTCGTTACGCTGGGCGGCGCAAACACCAGCCCCCCTTGCGCTCCGGGTGTTATCGAGCCCGAGGACGAAACTGTGGCAGGATACAAGCCCAGGTCCCGGGCCCGATCGCGATCCGCTTCTACCACCGCCACTTCCATCACAATCTCGGCTTTACTCCGGTCCAGTTCGCGCACCAACTGCTCGGCAGCCGCAATGTTCTCAGGGTTATCGCGAATAATGATGGCATTCGAATCCGGGTTATCGATGATATTATGCAGCCCCAGAACTTGCTTCAATGCGGTGGCGATGGCCGTGCGGTCCGCGGCCGCTAACGGGTTGGTAAGATAGATCGTTTTGAGCTGCTCCACATCATAATCCCGTCGGTTCGTCGCGTCGTTCGGAACTATCAGAATGGTGTTGGAAGTAATCGGCCTCCAAAACGTGTGGGTTTGCAGGGCTACGATGTTCAGCGCCTCTTCGATGGTCACATCGGTAAGGTCTACAGAGAATTGGGGAGTAGGGTGAAAGGTAGACGTGAAGGCAACGTTCAGGCCGGCGAGTTTGCCCAAGGCATCAAACACTTTGCGGCTGTCAGCAGTAATGCGGAAGTGGGCCAAGGTCTCCTTGGAAAATGGTTTTAGCTTGATCTCCGAGCTGGTCGCCGCCTCCTGCGTGGACTTCAGCGCTTCCTTGATCGCCGATTCGCGAGCCTTCCTGGCAGCCGCCTGGGCGGCAATCACCTTGGCCAGCTCCGTGGCCGCTGCTTCATTGGTGGGATCGATGCTCACGGCCTTCTGGAGTTCGGCAGCCGCTTCATCCGCCCGCCCCTCCCTCAACAGCCTCTCGCCTTGTTTGTAGTGCAGTGACGTAGCTTGAGCACGAACCAACTTTGTGTGAATGAGAATCTTGGCATTCTCCGGCTGCTCCCGGCCCGCTTTCTCGTAATCAACCAGAGCGGTATCCCAATCTTTGCGAAGCTCTGCTTTCTGTGCTTCCCGGAACTCCACATTGCCGGCCGTGCACCCCATCAGCCCTATCAAGACGAAACCAGAAGCGACGATGCGCAACGCCTTAGTTATCATTACTGCTCCCAATGCCCACGATCACTGAAGAACAATCGACATTATGAATTACGGCACACAATAAAACAAGCGTGTGGGTAGAGTCGTAGCGCCTGACTTTGATTTGGCACGCCATTTTGGCCGTGACCGTGCCCGGGCAGAATGCCCGTGCCACCGTAAATCGAGTCACTACCGATAGTGTGGCCCTTGCCTGCCACCATCTGGAAGTTAGACGCACGAGAAGTTGAAACGGGTTAGCTGCTCGGGAAATATTCTCGGGCTCTCAATCTGACCTTATGTCCGAGAAGAGCCGGCCTCGTTTCCGCTGTTGACTGCCGGCTTCTTTCCGGGTGAAGCGGGGAATCTCGTTGTGCGGCTCATCTCGGGCGAGGCGCCTCGTTTGGCTCGGAATGCCGAAATTCCACGGAAAGTGGAACCGCCTGAATCCGCTACCGCTTTCTCGTCAACGATCTCGACAATTCTCACAGTACCCGCCGGCTTCCACGCGTACGACCTTGATGTTGAACCGGCGCTCGCGTTCGATCTGCCCTTTGAGCTTTTCGAAAAGCGCGCTTTCGAACTCCTGAATGCGGCCGCACTTAAGGCAAGCCAGGTGAACATGATCCCGGCTTGCCTTGGCCTCGTAATAGTGCTTTCCGCCCTTCAAATGCATCAGGTCAAGCTCATCCACCAAGCCGTATTTCTTCAACATGGCCAAGGTCCGGTAGACCGTCACCTTATTCAGCGTGGGATCCTGGCCCCGGGCACGCTCCCAAAGAGCCACGGCATCCAAATGGCTCTCAGCGGCTTGGATGATCTGGATCAAGAGCCGCCGTTGGTGTGTCATCCGCAAGCCGCGCGAGACCAACTCCTGCTCGAGAGAAACAGTCTGCATCCCCGATCTTATGGGTAGCGATGGTGTTTCCGCATCCTTCGATTCAACCGACATGAGCTGCCACCACCTCTGATGGCCTTGACCGCCAATAAGATAGTTTCGCCCTCGGGAGAACAACTGTCAAGCGTCCCTTTGTTTTCAGAGACATTCCCGGTTTGTTCGCGGAGTTTTGAAGTTCCCTTCTTGGTCCACAAAAAAGCAAAGCCCCCGCCATTCCTGACGGGGGCTCTTGAGCTACAGCTCAATTTCCTATCCGACCCGGTTACTGGGTGGGAGCGGAAGCAGTCGTCTTCGCAGCCTTGGTCTTCTTCGTCTTCGTGGCCTTCGTCTTCTTCGTCTTCGTCGTCGCCTGCGTGGTATCCTGCGCGAACACCGGCATCGCCAGCGAGAACACGATCATGCCCGTGAAAAGCAGTGTGAGAAGTTTCTTCATACTAGGTCTAGACCTCCTTAAGGATTACTTCCTCTCTCCGTTAGAGCAAGCTGGGTGCCAGAATGCCATAATTCCGCAAATAGCTTCTAAGTTATTGAAATTAAACATATTATTTTAGGAACAGACAAAGTGGCGGGCACTGCTGCCTCGTATCACCCAGGGTTGTCATGCACGATCCGGTATGGCTCGCGCACCAAATGGAGCAAAGAGCGCTGCCGCCGGCTCCGCCTCCCCGCTCGGTGGAAGGGCTGCGCCATTCCAGGCGATTGCGCGCCTTTCATTTTCCTCCATGTCGGCTCGCGCACAATCTGCACAAGCCCAGTCAAACCCTACCCGGCGTGCCAAGGCGAACCCTCCAGGAATCAGCGATCTCCTTGCAAATAGTCGGCAGCGACTTAGTGATCCCCCAGTTTGGGAAATGCGCTTTCAGCTTGCTGAGGTCGCTATAGTAGCAGATGTGGTCGCCGGCGCGGTTCTGGTCAACGTAGCTGTATTTTTGCGGCTTGCCGGTAATCTGTTCGATCATC
>Ga0181538_10004189_pt1 | contig 13646 bp, 13 predicted proteins | sample PEATcosm2014_Bin_40_FD_119773 | JGI IMG/M metagenome (GOLD analysis project Ga0181538, IMG submission 119773) | Peatland microbial communities from MTU Mesocosm Facility, Houghton, MI, USA - PEATcosm2014_Bin23_30_metaG | ecosystem: Environmental > Terrestrial > Soil > Wetlands > Peat | place...
TGAGCCGTAGCTGAACAGATCTTGTTGTTGGATGTCTTCACCGCGCATGACAGTAAGACGTCCACAACATTCTTCAGGTCACTTGTTTGTTCGAAAAAACAGAGAATTTCAGCAGCCTGCTAAGCTGAGTATCTTGTGGATTATCGGACGATCCGGGCCGGCGGTGGGACGCAGAGCGCGTTCCGAGCGGTTGTTGTCTGGCACGATTTCGGGACGATCCAGAAACGCGAACCGTGAGCCGCGATGCTTGCCTACTCGCCATGCCTGTCACCGAAGCGCCTACACGCGCCGCCCAGGCGCGAGTCACGTAGGTTGTCTCGATCGCCGCCAGACCCGCGATGCGCTTCTCTGTGAAATCCAGGAACTTCCGGAAAAGTTCCGGACCTAATTGCACCTGCAGATCGTTCACCGAGCGCCACGCGCCGATGTACTGTTCCGGCGTTTGGTGCAGGGAATGCCTGCCTTCGAGGTACAGCACCTCGGCGAATTGCGGCTTGGCGCTCAACATGTCGGTCAGCCGCTCGGTGATGCCGGAGCGGCCGGACGATACGCGCCGGATGTCTGGCTTGAGCCGTGCGATGTGCGCCTCGATTTCAACGAGCAGCGGGTTCGCCTCGATGAAGCGCGGATTCCACAAGGCGACGAAGACGCCGCCCGGCCGCAGGATGCGGTGAAACTCCTCGCACGCTTTGTCGAAATCGGCCCAGTGGAGTGACGATGCCATACTGACAAGATCGGCGGAGCCGTCCGGTAATCCAGTGGCTTCAGCCGAACCTTTGTGCCAGACAATGTCCGTGCCGCGCGAGGTCTCGATTCCTTGCCCGCGCATCTCGTCATTGGGTTCCACGGCGACGACGGAATGCAGGCCGCGAGCCGCCAGCTCGCGTGTCCAAATGCCAGTGCCGGCGCCGATGTCGGCGGCATCGACGCTGGCCGTATCGCGTCCCACATAACTCAGGATCGCGGTCGCGATCTGTGGCGCATAGCCCGGCCGGAACCTCGCGTAGTCGCCAGCCAACCCCGTAAAATCTCCGTGTTTCATCGTAACTGACAGCCTGCGGCCCTCCCATCGCGGTTTCGATAAACACGAAGTTCGGGATGAGCGCGGCCGCCGCGCGGATCGATCGCCGTCATCCTACCCTCGGCTCTCTGGCAGACAGCGCATCCTCGAGCAGGAGTTCCCCTTCCCTTACCATCTTCTGGTACAGCGCCACGTCTTCCGGGTTGTCGATTTCGCCCCATTGGCCATCGGTACCGAAGGTATCTATGGGAAACTCGCTTTCAGTTAGCAGCCGGCGTAGCAGTCCGGTCACATCGAGGCGATTGCGGATCGTTGCGTCGAGTCTACTGAGTAGCGACTCGACGGCACTCCATGCCGGTGGCGTGAATTTCAAGAGGCCCATATATTGCCCCTCGATATCTTCGATCCGCGTCGTCTTGCCGCCGATCTCCAGCAATTGGCCCGCGGCATTAATCCGGAAGGTTTCGGCGTCGGCCAAAGGATCGGCGAAGCGCCGGGTCCACAGGCGGCGCCAGGCCCGGTCGTAACTGATGACCAACTGGCCTGGAGCAGCGGTCAGCCCGCGCACCAGTTCGCTGCGGTAGAAGATGTCGGCATAGCTGACGATGACCGGCCCCGAGCGCAGCCAGGGAGCGGCCGCGGCGAGTGACATCACCATATTGGTTTCGGCCCATCGTTCGTTGGCGAAATAGGAGAGGCCGGGAAAATCGATCATCTCGGCACGATAGCCGCGGACGACCCCGATCTCGTCCACTCCACCATGCCGGAGCGCCGCGATCTGGCGCTCGATCAACGGCTTGCCTTCGAGCTCGACCAAGCATTTCGGGCAGTCGTCGCCGCGATGCCCCATGCGGCTGCCGCGGCCGGCGGCGAGAATAACCGCGCGCATCATTCGACCCCGAAGACTTGCCGGAACAGTACCACGTCGGCAGGCGAGAACGGGGCGGACCGCTCAGGGTGCCACATAATCCCCGTTATAGGCTGGGCCGAATGGCGAATCGCTTTGACGACGCCGTCGCCGGCAACCGCCCAGACGTCGAGCGGCGGACGCGATTCGAAGGCGGCAAAGTGATGATAGCTGTTGACCTCTCTTCGCTCGCCGTCGATTCGGATGACCTGACGTTGCGCCACATGGCCTTCGACGCGGCGCAACGGAATAGCGAAACGCTGCTGAATCACTTGCATGCCCCGGCACACGCCCAGCACCGGCAGCCTGCGCCGCTCCGCCAAATCGAGCAGAGCATTTTCGACGGCGTCGCGTTCCGGCGCATCGCCGCCCAACATCGCAAGATCGTTACCGCCGGTCAACACCAACCCGCCGATACCGGCTCCTTCGCACAAGGCAACAGCGGCCTCGGTGACGTTCGGGAGCAACACGGGAAGCAGCCCGCAGGCCGCCAGGAACTTAGTCCATGCTTGATCCAGGCAATCACGGCGCTCGCCATAAGCCGGAACGACCGATACCCGCTGGGTGATGGCGACCGCTTTCATGCGATGACCAAGACCTTCTGGTTCGTGCAATCGAGGCACAGCTTGCGCGCCGTCTGCCATCGCCGGAACAGGGCTTCGCCGGCACCGATTACAGCGGGTATGCCGAGCTCGCCGGCGCGAATCGCCATGTGCGAATTGGCGCCGCCGAACTGGGTGACGAATCCGCTGATGTCCCGAGTGAAGATCCAGTCGAAGCCGGGATCCGCGCTTGGCACGAAAAGAATCCGTCCAGCGAAGCTCTCCGGCGGGTCGCCGACTGAAGCGACCGGTGCGGTGACGCTTTTTCGCGTAATGAAATTAGGCTGGCTCGGGGGAAGGTGAAATGCGAACACTTCGCCGGGCGACGCGATGATCGGCGGAAGCACGAGATTGCGCGTGAGCGCGTGACGCTCTCTGCCATGCGCGGCACTCTCCAGCAACGCCTCGCGCACCGAACCGCTTTCGCTATAGAGCGTGCGGACGACGTCGTAGTCCAGAAATGCACAATCCTCCGCCGAGAGGCCATGATCCTCGCCCAGTTGTCTGATCAGCGACAGAGCATGGCTCAGGCTTCGCGTGAAGACGAACTTCGCGTATTCGCGGCCCTCAATGCCGGCCTTGATGAACTCGAGCAAACTCAAGACGTCGATGTCGAGCTCATGTTCCTTGAGCAGATGCTCGATGCGGCGCGACTGCTCGATCGAGAGCGCGAAGCACGGGGGCGCAGGCGCCGCCGGCCGGGCACTCGACCAGTCGAAATAGAGATCGGGCGCCTCGTCATAGCGCGGCGACAGGATGTCGTAGGTCCCCGGCCGGAGGTGGCCGTAGCGCGCGAGGAAGTCTGCCTTCGGAAGTTGCGCGAAATCACGCCCGATGCGCGACCCGACGGTATCGACGCTCGCCATGAATGCCGCGCCCTCTTCGGCATTGAGAGCGCCCACCGCGATGAAGGACTGCAGCATCTGGACCGCTATGAAGCCCGCCCGTGCGAGACCGGCGAACGGCAGCGTGCCGTATCGCTTGCAGTCCTCGATCAGCCAGTAAATGCGGCTGATCTTGTCGGTCTCCGCGTCGCAGATTGCCGGAAACCGCCGTGCCAGCAGGTCGATCTTCGCGCGGTCGCGCCGCCACAGCGCGGTCTCGCCATGCATGATGCGATTGGTGAGGCGCCGTAAGGCGCTCGACAGTTCTGCAATGTCTTCTTGAGAAAATCCGTGCTTGGCGAGCCTGCCCATCCGCTTCGGCAAATCGAGGGTGTAGCAGGAGAAGATGATCTCAAATTCGACCTTGTCGTGGAGATGCGGCTCGCTGAGGAGGCGATCGATGTAGTAATTTACGAGACGCCCGGCGAGATCGTCGGGCACGTCGCATGGTATGAAGGAATTAAAGCTAACGCGAACGTCGATGTAGGGCAGTCCGTGAAAGCTGACCAGGAGCGGAAAACTGCGAAGATTCTGGTACCCGTAATTGTCCCGCTGATAGGCCCAGATCGCGTCGGTGATGAGTTCGCAATAGAGCGACAAGGAGAGGGGCCAAGGCCGCACCCCGATGATTTCGGCTGGGTTCCAGTCCGGCATGACGCCGAATACCGCCCGGCTGCCGTGCAGGTAGGGATGCTGGCGGCTGAGCAGCTCGACCTTGCGCGCCACATCGGCGAGCGCGGTGTCGACCTTCGCGTCCGCTGCCGGCCCATGGCGGTCGACGGCGAGAGGGCGGACTTGCAGAAGATAGAGCTGCCCATCGTCGCCGACGGCGAATTCCACGTCTATTGCATCACACGCTAGGAGGGTTTCGAGCTCGCTGACAAGAGCGATGACCGGCGCCAGCGGCGGTGGGCAGGCATCAGGCCGCGATTTGAGGCAAAAAAAAGTCTTGAGATTGTCGCTGGCACCGGCTGTCACGCGATCGGTGAGGCCCGAATGGTCGTCGTAATTGACTATGAAATAGGGGCCGCCGCTGGGGCTGCGCGAGAAGACCACCCCGGCCATCGCCACGCGGTCAAGCATGGGCTGCACGAAGATCTGGTCGTCGCCGCCTCCGTCATCGCCAAACGAGGCAATCACCCGGTCGATTGCGTGCGCCACTGCTGCGCTGCCGACAACACCGAGTATAGAATCGTACCTCCCGGCTTGGGAGCTCCTCGCGGCGCCGTCCTCGCCCCGTGCACTGCTACGCACGATGACCCGATCTGAACCCCAGGGCGCAGCGGCGACGGCAGCGAGCACGCCAGCGGCGTCCGAGCGCCAATCGCCAACCGAGAAGCGGACCTGTGGCAAGACGCGCCCATGGCGTAAAAGGGGCGCCAGCACTTCCAAAGATTCCGCCTTTGTTTTGAAAGCGATGAGGCGCGCCGGCTGCGCCGCACTCGCACCATACCGCCTGGCGCATACCGCTAAAATGCGGTCGACCGCCGTGGCAGCGTCGAGCGGCCCATAATTGTCCAGCACCAGGTCCGGCGCCTCGGGAGCCTCCGCCGCCACGTCAAGGCCAACGACGTCGCACGTATCGCCGCGCTGAGCCCCCGCGTAGATGCCCTTGCTATCCCGGCGCCGTAGCTCTTCCATCGGGACCCGAAGGTAGATCTCGCAATAACCGGGGATGTTCTCGCGGTTCCAATGCTGCACCTCGTGAAACAGCGAGATGGTTGCGCAGACGACGTCGGTGCCCTGCTCAGCCAGCAACCGGCATAGCCGCGCATTGCGCATCGCCGATCGCCGCCGATTGCCGGCGCTGTGGTCAAGATCTTCGGCGATCACAGCACGGAGCGCGTCGCCATCCAGGAAGGTTACCGGACGACCGGCGGCGCGCAGCCGGCTCCACAATTCTCGCCCCAAGGTTGTCTTGCCGGCGCCGGATAACCCGGTAATCCAAAAGACGCGCCCCGGTGAAGGTTCATGTTCGGCTTCAAGCTGGCGTCCCGCTTTTTTTATGTTTGTCAGCAATGGAGTCGTATCGTTCCTGTGGAGACTCGCCCGCGGAGACGGTTCCGCGCTCTGCACCTGCGGGATGAGGAAGCCGCCGCCGGTGGCATATACAACGAGGAAAAAGAACCGACTGTTATAATTCGCCTGCGGGGCTCAGTAGTTCCTTTCAATTCCAAACACAGATCCCTGTCGTGCCAAACCGGACGGCTTCCTCCTCGCGCCGTATCGAAACCATCGGGGCTGATCCCCTTCCTCCAGTGTTGCTGCGGGGTAATTCAGCCGTTTCGACATTTCGTTTGATGTCCCCGCCACCGCGGGGTAATGTCCACATGATGACCGAAGATGCCCATTAAAACGTTTTGACTGAACGGGTTATCAATACTCCGGTACCGCACAGACGCAAGCGAACTCTGTGGAAATCGCGAAAAGCGGTGGAATGGCGATGACAGCGGTCTCCGGCTGAGACTGGGCGTAGCCTTTGGCCGGCTGGGCAGCTAGCGATATCATCGGAGGACGCCCGCGCGGAACGCGCGCCGTTCGTGCTCGGACGCGGCCGATTCCACGGTTTCACTAGCTGGCCAAGTGGATTACAAACGGTACCCTTCGGCGTTTGAGGCTCCTCGCGGTCTGTCCATTCGGACGAAAATGCGGCATGAACCGGGTCTCATCAGAATTGAGAGCCAGGGGTGTAAAATAAAGATTCCGTTGAGAGGATCTCGCTCTTTATGACTATCGCGTGTTGTGGAAGGTCTTTCCGCCCTGCCACCTTGGTGGCCCTACTGGCGGCCGGCAGCGTTGCCATCACGCTGCACGCCCAGGTCAAGGAGCGTCCCATCCCCCAGGTAATCAAGAAAGACGGGCGCTACGCCCTTATGGTGGACGGCGCGCCTTACCTCATGCTGGGCGCCCAGGCGCATAATTCCAGCGGCTGGCCGGCCATGCTTCCGAAAGTTTGGCCGGCCATCGAATCCCTGCACGCCAATACGCTGGAGATACCTATCTACTGGGAACAGTTCGAACCAAAGCCGGGACAGTTCGACTACACGGTCATCGATACCATCGTCACTCAGGCGCGCGAGCACCACGTCCGGCTCGATCTGCTCTGGTTCGGCACCTGGAAAAACGGCAGCCAGCACTACATGCCCGAATGGATGAAGGCCGACCCGGCGCGCTATTTCCACCTGATCGACAAGAACGGACGTCCGGCGGATTCGCCATCGCCGTTCTGCGCCGCGTCTCAGGAGTTGGATATCCGCGCGTTCACGGCGTTCATGCGTCACCTCAGGGCGTTCGACCCGCAGCGCACCGTAATCATTGTACAAGTGGAGAACGAGTCCGGCACTTGGGGCTCTGTCCGCGACTACTCCCCGGCCGCGCAAAAGCTCTTCGACGGTCCCGTGCCGTCGGACGTACTCAAGGCCATGGGCAAGCAGGCAGACGCTTCCGTGACTTGGCAGGAAGCCTTTGGGCCCGAAGCCGAAGTAAACTTCCACGCCTGGGCCGTGGCTAGTTATGTCGGGAAGGTTGCCGCCGCCGGGAAGGCGGTCTATCCACTGCCGCTCTACGCCAACGCCGCGCTGCGCGATCCCATCAAGCCAGGCGCTCCCGGCAGCTATGAAGCCGGCGGTCCCACGGACAACGTGATTCCCATCTGGAAAGCCGCGGCGCCGGCCATCGATATCGTCTCGCCCGATATTTACATGAACGACCCGGTCGCGTACCTGAAGGTGATGGAACTTTATCACCGGGACGATAATGCCCTATTCATTCCGGAAACCAGTGGCAGCGCCTCGGTTGCCAGGTTCTTCTTCTCCGCCCTCGGCCTTCAGGCTATCGGCTTCTCACCCTTCGGTCTGGACTATAGCAACATGCCCTCCGTTCCGGCCGCCGCGTCTGCCCTCGCTCCGGGCGGCACTCCGGCCGCCGCACCCGAGCCGCAGGATCAATTCGCCCCCACGGCGCAGAACTACCGGCTGATCGGCCCGATGATACGGGACATCGCTCGCCTCAACTTCGAGGGCAAGCTCCAAGCCGTCGCGGAAGAAAAGGGCACGCCCACGAATACGCTTCCCTTCGCGACGTGGAATGCGCTGGTCTCTTACGGAGGTGGGCGGAACAATCGCGCGCAGGCGGCTAGCGCGGAGCCGAGGGGCCGGGCCCTGGTGGCTCAACTTGCGGACAACCAGTTCCTGGTGGCCGGATACTTCTGCCGGGTCGATTTCCGGCCCAGCCAGACGGACAAGCGCCGCCAGTTCATGCGCGTCGACGAGGGGAGCTACGAAAACGGGGTCTTCAAGTTTATTCGCATTCTGAACGGCGACGAGACCGACAACGGACTCAACCTCCGCTCCGAACCAGTAGCCTTGCGCGTCTCCCTTGGCGTCTATTGATCCCTCGCAAAGAGGCGCGCCGGAATGGTGCTTGGGTTGCGGTTCTCCGATGAGCCCCTTTCTCGATTGCCCCCTATCGCCCACCGCCAAGCTCGGCGATGGCGCTTCTGTGCGTGTCCACGCCGCCGATCGCGAACCAGTTCGGGGCTCTTGCACCCCCGCCGCGGTCCGATGGATATGAGCCATGTGAAACAGGGATCGGCGGAGCCAAGCGGCGTTTCCTAATTCGTCCGAATCGCTCGCAACGGTCCGGCAGATGAGTGACCACGGCGAAGCTGACCTGGACTCGGAAGCCGATTGATTCGTTGGCTCTCGGGGCGATAAGGATCAGCGCGCGGCCTCAAAATCTCGCATGATGGCGGGCGGTACGCTCTCCGTGAGCAGGGCGAGGGCCGCCAGGATAATCCACCTTTGAAGTGTAGGGTCGCTCGGTGCTCCCAGGGGAAAACCTAACGGGAAAGCCACGAACAACGCCCGAGGCGGAGCGACTCGTTCGGTGATCTCGCGGAGCACCGTAACGGAGGTTGTCGGAATGCCGGCCTTCTCGATAATGCTCTGGATTAGTCCGGCCGACTGATGGCACATCGGGCAGACTGGCGTCAGCAGTACAGCATCCACCGCATCCTCCAACAGCATTCGAGCAACCTCCGGAGCCGTGTTGGCGATGAGCCGGCCCGGAGCGGTGATCGAGCCCATGAAGCTGAAATGGCGCGGCGCAACGGAGCCGATGACGCCGTCCTTCGCCAGCGAGTTCAGCCGATCCAGAGGCAGAGCCAGGTTCTTGTCGGAGGTAATCCCGCGGATGTCAAAGGCGTCGCTTCTGTGAGCAACTCGCAATGCGCTCAAGTCGGCATCAAAAGGGATGACACGGTACGAATAGTCTCCTCCACGAATGGAGGTGTCGAATGGGGGCTGGTCCGGCCTGAAATAAGCCGCGGTTGTAACCACGGCTATTCGGGCTTCATGAAGCGACTTCGTCAAGCGCGCGCCCGGGCGCCAGTCGACTCTTCGGTACGGGTACGCCTTCACGAAGACCTGATACGCTAGCTTGAGGTCAGAAATCTTCGCCACCCGGTTCCTCCTTCGATAGGTGCCGAAATGCCGCTGTTCGCGGGCACTGCCATCTTCAAGATTCTCTACAAGATTAGATCGTTCTTCACCACACGACAAGTATTCCCAATGACGATTATCGGTATCAGCAGTAATGGCGCTCCGCGCCGTAGGTGTCCAAGGCCGCTCTTCAAAATGCAGGCTCCCATTCTGGCCTACTTCGACTTCGTGAATCGCCGCGCGTTTTGGGGGTCCGGCCGCGCTGGAAGAGCGCTGAGTCTCGCTTCGTTCGAGGCCAACCAGGCCGCGGTGTGCCGCGGCAGGTCAACCAGTGTCCGCAGCCGCAGGAGGTCCGGAGGCTCATCGATGTCGAACCATGGCTGACCGAATCCCGCCGTCAGGCTGCAGGAAAGGACAGCGTGCTTCGTGTCCTCAAGCGTGTCCGGAGATGACCACCTGACACCGTTCAGCATCCCCAGGGCGGTCCGCCGGCAGGCGATGGCGTAGAAGCCCCCATCTTCAGTCGGCCCCATCGCGGTATCGGTGTCCAAGCGGAGAAGCTCGGCGAGGTATCCTGCCGGCAATCCCGGAGAATCGCTGCCCACGACCATGGCCCTGGGCCGTCCCGCGCCGAGGGCGGTGCCGAGCGCGTGGAATAAACGATCTCCCAGATCGCCCTGGCCCTGCAAGGAACGCGCCACGGCGAAATCCTGCCACGCATCCGTCTCGACGTCGGTCGAAAGCTCAATGTCCGCCACCCCGGACAACTTCTCCAGTAACTCCAGCGCGTCCCGGACGAATGCCGAGTGCAAGTCTGCGGCGTTCGTGGCATCGAGGAACGGACAGAGCCGCGTCTTCACCCGGCCGGGCACCGGGGCCCTGGCGAAAAGAATGATGGCCGGCCGCATGGACCCTTTACCGGACATGCCGGTACATTCCGGCCAGTCTGTGGGGTGAAACGCCCAGATGGTAAAGCCCCTGGATCCAAACCCAGTTCAGCAACGTCGGAACCAGCCCGGCGTTTCTCCAGCGGCGATCCGAAGACCAAACCGGTTCGCTCAGCAATGCCAGTGGGCCCAGCTTCCACAGACGGCGGACGAAATCGTAGTCCTCCAGGACCGGCCACGGCTTGTATCCGTCCAAATGCTCGAAAACCGAGCGCCGGCAAAAGACTGCGGAATCCCCGTAGAAGATCCCCCATTTGCGCCGCCATCGGTAAAGGCTGGTAAAGGTCCGCGCGACCCAATCCCCTCCCTCGAAAATGATGTCGAAGTTGCCTCCGGGGATGGCGGGGTCTCGCATGGCCGACCTGAGCGCATCCAGCGCCGCCGGGCGAAACCTGGAATCGGCGTGGACGAACAGCAGCACATTCCCGGTCGCTGCACGGGCGCCGGCATTCATCTGTACGGCTCGCGAGGTTTGCGTGCCTATGACTCGCACCCGGCCGGACGCGATCTCCACAGTGCGGTCCGCCGAGCCGCCATCGACAACGATGACTTCGTCCGGCTGCAAGCTTTCCAAGTTGTCCAGCAGCCCGGCGATCGTGTTCTCCTCGTGATAGGTGGGAATCACAATCGAGATGGTGGAAACAGCGTCGCGCATGGCTGGGATCATTCCAGCTTAGCAACAGCCGGTTGGTATGCTCCAATAGGATTGAAAGGGGAACACGGACCTACGGAAGGACTCTTGTTGACCAACGAGCGGGGGGAGCAACGTGGATCCGTCGATCCCAAGCGGGGCGAAACCGGTCCGGTACTCGAAGACCTCTGGGTTATGCAAGGATCGATTTGCGATTTGAGATGCAAGCATTGCTACACGGCCTCCTCCCCACACAGTCACCGGCTGGAGCAGATCCATTTCGTGGAACTCCGGCCGCACCTGGAAGACGCCGCGCGCTTCGGCGTCCAGCGCATTTACTTCACGGGCGGCGAAGTGTTCGTCAACGAGGATGTCCTCGCTGGGCGCGCTCTGCGCAACGAAGAGTTCCTACGGAGCCTTGCGCTCGCTCTTGAGATCGCTCCCGTTGAGATCCTTACCAACGGCCGGCGATACATTCGGAATCATTTCGATGCACTGCTGGAGCTGCGGGCCAGGCATGGCGACCGCCTCCGTCTCAGGATCACGCTGGAAAGCCCGGAGGCCGCCGCGCACGACGCGATCCGGGGCAAAGGCACCTTTGCGCAGACCCTTGAAACCATAAGGTGCCTGGGGGCCATGGGATTTGTGCCTGTAATCACTGCCGAACGGCCGCTGTTGGCACTCGACGCCGACGAGGAAATCAGGCAGGCGTATCGAAACTTGATGGGTGGCATGAAGGTCGAGGTGAACCTCATCGAGAATGTGCTGGAGGCAGGGCACGAATTGGAGCGGCTGTCTGCCCAGGGTGCCGCACCCCGTCCCGAAGTCTTCATCACAACGAACTGCTTCTCGATCCTTGACCGGCCGCCCGAATCGTTGATGTGTCATTTCAGCCGTTGTATCCAGAAGATCGACGGAGAATTGCGCTACTACCCCTGCGCCGTCATTTACGACGACAAGCGCTTCGAGCTCGGCGGGACTCTTGCGGAGTCGCTGAGGCGCGTGTATCTGGCCCACAAGAACTGTTACGACTACTGCATGAGGGGCCGCGGGGCAACCTGCAGGACTCAACCACTATGACGGCGCACCCGGCTCGAGGTCGGGCAATGTCCACCCCATCGCCAGTTTGCAGAACGTGATGCAACTGCTCCAGCGTCAGATCGGCGGGTTCGTGCTCAGCGAAGTACCCTTGATCGGTAGATTTCCTGCGGCTTCTCGATGGTTTTCGTTGGCATATTCCATCCATGGCCTCGCCTGGTGCGCGCTCCGCTACCGCGTTTTGTCCGCTGCGTAGCCCGGGGCGCCGTGGAGTAGAATCAAAAGCGAAGGAATGCCGGACACGGCGAAATTCGACCATCCATCCCAGGCGCCTCTGCATCGGGAATCTCCGTCTGGATCGAAGACAGACCCGTTCGCGTTAGCGAAACTGCTGAACGAGTGGATGCAGGGCGATGAAACGGAACAGCGGGAGACCTTCGAAGCCCTGTGCCGTTCCTGGGACGAAGATCGGCCCGAAGGCTACAGGCGCTCTTCATTAGCCTGATCGTTCTGCTGGACGCGGGCCGGCTGGCGGGGATCACGGGTCGGGAATCCTGGGGTTGACTGCCCGAAGGTAAACGAAATGTCAATCGCGAATGCGATGTGCACAAATGCCGAGTGCAACTGGTTTCCCAGGGGGGAAATAGGCCAAGAAGTGCCAAACTTCTGCCCCGACTGCGGATCACCCATTATCCAATCGTGCTCGCGTTGCGGCATGCGGAACTCCACGGCTCCCGGGCCCCGTTACTGCTCAAGCTGCGGAGAACAATTGCGGTTCAAGAAAACCGAGGAATAGCGCCCACACCATGTGGCAGGATGGATCTGTTACAAACCGAAGTGCCACCGCCGCAACCCCCACCTGGAGCGTGGTGGCCCCGAGAGGTGGTGTATGCTGACTACGGCGGGCTTTGCCTGAAGTGACCCCCAAGGTCCTGTACAAATATGTGGTCCCGGACCGCATCGACATTCTGCTCAACAAGAGGATACGCTTCACCCAGGCGTACCTCCTGAACGATCCATTTGAATTCAGATTGGGCAGCGAAGATGGACATCCCCCGTTCCAGGCGGGGCTCGATAGGAAGCGTACGGATGAGTTTCAGGAGAAAGCACGCTTCTATGGAGTCCTCTCCCTGGCAAAGAGGAACGACTCGATTCCGATGTGGACCCACTACGCGGCTTCGCACACGGGTTTTGTGATTGGTTTCGACACTGGCTCGACCATATTCAACGGAACCATAGCGGACGGAAAGCTGCACCACGTCGATTACCGTACGGAGCGGATAAGCGCCACGGAGGGGCTGCCTGGGCAACCATACGTGGGGCCAAATGCCATCCTATGGGCCAAAAGCAACGGCTGGAGTTATGAGGAAGAGTGGCGATGGATCGAATCTCGCAGCCCCCATGAGTACGCGGAGGTGGTGTCGGCCCCGAGCGGAGAATTGCTATTTCTTCGCAGTGTGCCGCCGGCATGCATCCAAATGGTTATTCTCGGCTGCCGAGTCAACCCCCTCCTGGCCGACTCGATCCGGGTCCTCAAGTCATCACCCGATTACAAACACATTGACCTCTTTAAGGCGACCCTCCACAAAAACGAGTACGCGCTGCAAATGGAGCCGTTGTAGCAGCGTCGGCCCGGAGTTATTAGTTTAGGAAAGGAAGGTCTCTTGATGTCCACGAGAAGCGTCGTTACTTTGTTGTTGCTCTTGTCCTCGGCTGCCCTGGCAGCAGACACGTTTGTAGACATAAACGGAGCCGCTCTGCGACCCGGCATGACTCAGGACGCGGTCGAACAGGCGCTCCGCAAGACTGGGAGCGTTGTGACGCGCATGGCCGAGGGCCCGAACGGAATTTGGTCCGTCCGCTCGGAAGGGAAGGCAGCAATCCGCAGCCACACCCTCGAATTTAGAGACGGCAAACTCAGGGCCGTTGCCAGGAATGTAGCAATTGTTCAGGGAGATGCCGCCGCGCCCGACATCACAGCAATGATGAATACACTCTTTCATGCCCTGCATGACTTGGAAAAGGCTGGCGGCAGTCGCGTCGTGTTCTCAACTTAGCCTGAAATCCGAAGTTGAGCGATAGTTCTCCTTTCCGAGGGGCACTGTAGCAAGGTCGTTCCGGCTCAGGTTTGGACGACGGAAGCCAACTTCGGCGAAGTTGGAAACTCACAGCTCA
>Ga0181538_10004190_pt1 | contig 13644 bp, 11 predicted proteins | sample PEATcosm2014_Bin_40_FD_119773 | JGI IMG/M metagenome (GOLD analysis project Ga0181538, IMG submission 119773) | Peatland microbial communities from MTU Mesocosm Facility, Houghton, MI, USA - PEATcosm2014_Bin23_30_metaG | ecosystem: Environmental > Terrestrial > Soil > Wetlands > Peat | place...
CAAGGTGGAAGACGACCTGCCCGGCCTCGAAATGCCTGGCAAAGATCCCAAACAACTTGCGTTCAACTTCAACTTCACCAATCGCAACCGCCGGCCGCCGACTGACCCCGTCAACGCGATGCTTTCCCTGGCGTATAGCATGTTGAGCAAGGATTGCACGCTCGCCGCCTTGGCAGTCGGTTTTGACCCGTACATTGGGTTTTACCACCAACCCCGGTTTGGGCGGCCGGCGTTGGGGTTGGATTTGATGGAAGAAATGAGGCCGTTGGTGGCGGAGTCCACAGTGTTGAGTTGCATCAACAATCACGTCGTCACGGAGAAGGATTTTGTGCGGGCCGGCCAGGCGGTGAATCTGACCGCACCCGGGCGGAAGCGATTTTTCCAGATGTACGAGCAGCGCATGAGTTCGTTGATCACTCATCCATTGTTCGATTACAAAGTCAGCTATCGGAGGGCGCTGGAATTGCAGGCGCGACTGCTGGCAAAAACCCTGACTGGCGAAATTGCCGAATACATTCCATTGTTGACGAGATGAATCCAGACGGTACAAATTCTATTCCACGAGATTACGCCATGAAACATCACATTTTAACGATAGGCATCAGCCTCCTTCAAAACTTCGCCAACTCGCAGAAAATCGAAGTTGCGGAAGCTATGAAACGACATCCACAAGTCAAACAGTATCTTCTCGAAGACCCGCGAAAAGCCTCGGCCGAGATCAACTCCCTTGACGCGCGCACGGGCTTCATGAACTCCGGGAAGACGGACGTGGAGGTCACCCTCATTCGGACCGAAACGGACTCCGGCAAATGCGTGGCCTCGTTGCTGGAGAACTTCTTGAAGAGCAAAAAAATCAAAGTGCATAGGATTCCGGTGAAAGGATTGAACAAACCGGCTGGAGATTTCACCGCCGAGTTTGCTCAACGCGAAGCAAATGAAGCGCTGACCCAAATGCGGGAGAGCGTGGCACGACATATAGGGAGACTTCGGCAGAACATTCGACCGGAGATTGAGTTGAATTGCACAGGCGGATTCAAGGCGGAGGTGGCGGTGCTGTATGAACTCGGACGTGCCCTCCGTGTGCCAGTCTATTATATGCACGAGACCTTCAAGATTTGCATCACGCTACCCTGAGGCAAGGTCATGTCATTCACGAGTCTCACTGCGACTTATCGCGTTGTCACCCCGATGTTCCTCGGCGGAGCCGAGCCAACGATGGAAGCCGAACTTCGCGTGCCCAGCTTCAAAGGTGCTCTGCGTTTCTGGTGGCGGGCTATTATGTGGAGCGAGGTGCAAGACGTTGTGAAATTGCGTGAGTGGGAAGCCGGGCTTTTTGGCAGCAGCGAGAAGGGGCAATCCAAGCTCCTCATGTATCTCCAAGTGCCCGTGGCTTCAAACCAAAAGGTGATTGAGAAATGGCCGCCGTCATCCTGGCAACGCTACACCGGTTACGGTCTACGCGACAAAGGCGAACGGCGTTTCATTCCTGTCGGTCAAGAGTTGGTCGTGAAATTGAATTTGAGGCGATGCGACTCAATGGAGTTTTCTCAAATGTTGGCCGCACTAAAGTTGCTTGGGCTGGTGGGCGGATTAGGTTCCCGCTCACGTAAAGGTTGGGGCAGCGTGACCCTCTCAAAGCTGGACGGTGCCGAATGGCGATGCCCTTCGGACGCAACCAGTTGGCGGGCCACTATTGAGTCCTTGATTCCTCGTGAATGCTCCGATACCGCACCTTTCTCGGCGTTTACCAAGGCAAGCTTGTGGAACCATGGCCCTCTCAAGGACTTGCGGAGCGCCCAGCAATGGCTTGGTCAGCGATATCTGACATGCGTGAAAACGACCACGCCCAAACCGGACCGTGCGCAATTTGGCCTGCCCAGGAGCTTTGGGAATGGACCTCGCACGGAACGGCGGGGCAGCCCATTATTCCTTCACGTTCATGACTGCGGCAACGGAAACGCACTGCCGACAGCGCTCTGGCTGCCTTCGAACTTCCTGCCCGACGCCCCGCGAATTCCCGGCGATGGCGTTTCCGCCCGCCGCTTTCTGGAAACCTTGAGTTCCGCTTCAACCTCGCCTGATCGATGAAAACCCACCTCCATTTCACCTTCGGCCCGGTGCAGTCGTTCGTGGCGCAGGCGCGGCGCACGCGTGACCTTTACGCCGGCTCGTTTCTCCTTTCCCGTTTGGCGTTGAAGGCGATGCAGGGGGCCGGTGGAAAGATTATCCTGCCCGACTGCGCCAGCCTCAGAAAGTTGGCTGACGAGAAAGACCTCAAGCACGCCATCGCCCCCAATCGTTTTATTGCCGAGTTTGACGATCCGGCCGCGGCTGCCAAGGCGGGATCTCTGGCTGCTGAGGCGCTGAAAAAGGAGTGGAAGGATATCGCCGAAGTCGTCTGGACAAGCTTCCTCGATCGCGTCGCCACGCGCGGTCCCAACACTCGCGACATTTGGGATCGCCAAATTGCTAATTTCTGGGAAATCTCATGGGCGGTCGGAGACGAGATGGAAACCGACCTGCTTGACCGGCGGAAGAACTGGCACCCGCCAACGCTCTCCACCGAAGGAGGCGACCACTGCACCCTCATGGGAGATTGGCAGGAACTCTCCGGTTTTGTCCGGTCCAAGGACCGCGGCAAGCAGGACGACTTTTGGACAGCGGTGCGTGCCCATGTGGGAAACGCACTCGACCTCGAAGCAGATGAGCGGCTCTGCGCCATCGCCTTCGTTAAACGCTTCTTTCCGCGTACGGCGAAGGTAGCCGAATTGGACATGCAGCACTGGCCTTCGACCGTATCCATCGCCGCCGTGCCGTGGCTGCGCCACATCAAGGACAAGCCTGACGTTCACGCGGCGGCCAAGGCGTACGCCGAACTCGTCGGCAACGAACCCGGCGCCCGAGTCAGCAGCGCCCGCCGCATTGCTGCTCTGGAGAATTTTCCTCCCGCCGCTGGTGATTGCGCTGAACTGAGCGGCAATTATCTCAACCACACGGCGCTTGAAAACACATGTGGCACACCGCTGAAAGACAACGACAAAAACCGCCGCAAACTCCTGGTGGAGAAGCTGCGCGGGCTGGAGAAGGCAACTGATGACCACGCTGGCAATTTCTACGCACTGCTATTCATGGACGGTGACGGCATGGGCGCGCTAATCCGCAAGCACGGTGCCGAGGCTGTGACGCCCTGTTTGACGAAGTTCGCGTCGAAAGTCCCTGAGTTAATTGAAGACGAGAAACACTCAGGCATTTGCATCTATGCCGGCGGCGACGATCTTCTGGCCATGCTGCCGCTGGATCACGCACTTGACGCCGTGACCGCTGTGCGCGAACTCTACGTGAGGTCCTTTGACCTGGGAGACAGCAAAATCGCGGCTACCATCTCAGCCGGCTTGGTCTTCGCCCACTACCGCTGCGCCTTCAGCCGCGTGCTGAAATACGCCCATGAACTGCTTGATGACGTGGCCAAGGACGGGGCCGGACGTGACGCCGTCGCCCTTGCTGTGCTCAAGCCTGGCGGAGTCGCCTGCCAGTGGGTCGGCAAGTTCGAGAAGTTCAGCCGAAACGGCGGCCATTGCTTCGCGCCTCTCATCGCGGCCTACCGGCGCAATGCAAATGGTGAAGACAGGGGGATCTCGTCCAGCTTCCTCTACAACCTCAGCGAACGGTTCGCCGAGTTGTTTCCCCTGCCGGAGGCGAGGGACGCCCACAACGATGCCGGCCCGGACACGTCGCAGGATGAACCTTTCGATGACGACGCACTCCAGCGCCTTTTCGTTGCCGAGTTTCTCCACGGCCGCCTCGACAAGGAACCGGCCAAAGCCGAAAAACAGCGTGAGCAGGCCGGACAACTCATGCGCCAACTCATCACGGTGTGTTACCAACCCGACGCGCGCCGCTCAACCAAGCGCCGCTTCGACCTCGACGGCGCCCGCCTGATCAAGTTCCTCGCTCTTGACGGAAAGGAAGGTGCCGAATGACGCCCCGGTTCTTCTCTCTCACGCCGCAGGACGCTTGGTTCTTCCGCGACGGACGGCCATACAATCACCAAGAGTCCAACCAGGCTGACGTGGAATCCGTGTTCCCGCCGCCGGCCCGCACACTCACCGGCGCACTCCGCGCCGCTCTCGCCCGCGCCAACGGCTGGTCGGGCACGGGCCGCTGGAAGGAGGAATTGAATCGCTGTTTCGGCGCCGGCCCCAATGATCTTGGTCTGCTTCAATTCACTGGCCCGTTCCTAATTCAAAACGGTCAGACTCTCTGGCCTGTGCCCCGCCATTTGCTCGGATGTTCGGAGTTTGGAATATGGAAGCCTGCCGCCTTTCTCCGACCAGCCGCAGACGAAACCATAACGGATCAAGGCCCGCTCCAATTGCCCAAAATCGCGCTCGGACAAGATAAGGAACGCAACGGCCTCAAGCCCGCCGAAACATTGTGGGTCACGACCATCGGTCTTGCTAAACTCCTGGCTGGCAAACTCCCATTGGCGGACGGCATTCATGCGCCAAAATCGCTCTGGCGGAGCGAGCCGCGTGTTGGATTGGCGCGCGACCCGATCAAGCTCTGCGTTGGCGAAGACAGTCTCTACAGCCCCAGTTATATCCGCCTCTGCCCGGGTGTCGCCCTGGGCATCGGCCTCGCGGGTGTGCCGAATCAGATGAACAGCCTCCCTCCGTTGTTCCCTTTCGGCGGCGAATCCCGCCTCGCACACTGCGAACCCTGGGAAGGCGACCCGCTGCCGAAAGCCCCAGGGGCCGGCACATTCAAACCGAATGCCGGTGGACGCGTCGAATTCGTGGTCATCCTCCTGACGCCGGGACGGTTCGCCGATCCAGGTTCGTTCTTTTCCGGAGCGCGGCTTATCTCCGCCTGTGTCGGCAAACCCGTTCCCATCGGCGGCTGGGATTCCCTGAATAATGAGCCCCTACCTCTGGAAAAATTCCATCCCGCTGGCTCCGTCTGGTTCTGCGACGCTCCAGCCGATGCCTTTCACAACCACATCCACGGCGAACACGGCCGTTGGATCGGCGACTACATCCCCCACGGCTTCGGACAAATCGCCATCGGCCTTTGGCCCCCAACTTCAAGCAATAAATCATGAAAACACAAATCGTCGGCCTGCTTGCCGAAACATCAATTCACCCCGGCGCCAGCCAGTCCTCCGGTATTATTGACCTGCCTGTCGCGCGGGAGGCGGCGACCGACTATCCTGTTGTGCCCGGCTCCAGTCTCAAAGGCGCGCTGCTCGGTCTCTCCCGGGAGACTTGGCAGGACGAAAAAGAGCGGATGCTCAAGCCCGAGCGTGACCGAATCTTCGGCCAATCGGACAACGCAGGCGCGTTGCTTGTCTCCGACGCACGCCTGTTGCTCCTGCCCATCCGCAGTCTTTCCTCTGCCTACAAGTGGATTACTTGCCCGCATCTGCTAGAACGCTACGTCCGCGACAAGCAACGTGCTGACCACGAAGCGGCGACGGTGACGCTCCCGGACATCGCCTGCGGAAAATACATTTGTGCCGACAAAACCACGGATAAGAACACCCTCTTCCTCGAAGAACGCCAGTTCGATCACAAGGAAGGACTTCTCGATGATCTGGTCAACACCATCAAACCTCTCATCCACCACGAATGGACCCGCGATCGCCTTGCCAAACAACTCATCGTACTCCATGACGACGACTTCACATGGTTCGCCCGCTACGGCCTTGCGGTCCAGGCTCGCAATGCCCTCGATGAGAAGAAGACGAGCAAGAACCTATGGTATGAAGAATCCATCCCCGCCGATGCGCTGTTCTATGCCCTCCTTGCCGAACGAGGGCCGGATGCCATCGAGCCGGTCAAGCAGCTCTTCAAAGACCACCCCTACCTTCAAGCCGGGGGAAATGAGACGGTCGGCATGGGCTGGTTCGCCGTCACTTTCCCGGGCACGAAAGAAGACCCCGTATGAGCACGCAAACACTCGCCCAACGCCGCGCGGGCCATGCACTGGCGCGCATCCGAGACCACGAAAAGGCCGGCAAAGACGCCTACAAGAAGTACGTCTCCTACGCCGAATCGTTTCCCGCTACCATTGTCATGAACGGCCTCGGCCAGGCGTGTGCGACGTTGCTGGCTAAAGCCGACGGCGACCTGGAAGACGCCAACCGTCTGCTTTACGACGACCTCCAGTCATGGTTGTGCCGCGATCATTCTGCCGCCCCATTTCCAAAGGCTCCCGACCTCATGCAGGCCATTACCGAGGAGGACCAACGACATTACCTTCGTGCCCAGACCGAGGCCCTCGCCTATCTCGTCTGGCTCAAGAAATTTGCCAATGCCTATCTCGAACGAGGCGAGCCTGAATGAAGACACCAATTTACAAAAATAATAACGCACCCGGATCGCTGCCAAAAGACGCCAACACCGGTCTCTGGTTCGACAAGTTCTGCAACCAGTGGCCCGCGAACGGGTGGTCGTTGAAATCTGTCGCCGATAAGAACCCCAAGCTCGATTGGATTCGAACCGTAGCCGGGAAAGCCGTGGGCGACAAGAATCTCCTCGACGAACATAAGGGCCGCATCGCTGCCCTTGCCCGCGCGTGCGGAGGGGAAGTGCTCCATTTCAAAACTGCAAGCCGCTTCGCCACCGGCCTGGGCCGCGAGCATCCTATTGAGAATGGTTTCGTGTGGCATCCCGCGCTTGGCACACCCTTTCTGTCCGGCTCTTCGGTCAAAGGTCTCGTCCGCGCGTGGGCGGCGACATGGCTCGAAACCGACGGCGGCTCAGTTTCCAGGATTTTCGGCCCGCGCGATTCGCGGGAAGTTCCCGCCAACATCGGTAGCGTGATTTTCTTCGACGCGCTGCCCAGCAAACCCGTGAAACTCGACGCCGATGTGATGACACCGCACTACGGTCCCTACTATGAGCGCGGCGAAGTGCCTGGCGATTGGCACAGCCCCATGCCCATCCCCTTCCTCACCGTATCGCCTGGCCAGAGTTTCGTCTTTGCTCTCGCGCCTCGCACATTATCCAACGCTGATCGCGCTGACTGCCACACCGCCGTCGGGTGGCTCGAAAACGCGCTGCTTGAACTCGGTGCCGGCGCGAAAACGGCCGTGGGCTACGGGCGCTTTGAACGAGACAAGGAGACTGAAGAAGAAGCCGAGAACCAGCGCAATGAGGACGAGCAGAAAGCCGCGCGGAACGCCCAACTTGCCAAGCTAAACCCGATTGCGCGCGAATTCGAGGAAGCCGCCTTGGCCGGCAAGTGGCTACACGACAAAAACGCCTTTTCCCAACCAGGCGGAATCGAAGGATGGCTTACCAAACTGGAGACAACCCCTGACAAGGATGCCATTCATCGCCTGCGCGACCTCGTAAATCACCACTTCTGCGGGCTTCTTGCAAATCCCGATAAAACTGAAGGCAAGAAAAACGAGCCCGCTTTCAAAGAACGCCATCGTCAATTTGCCCGCCGATTAAATGCACTTCTCAATAAGATTCCATGAGCACATCACCAAATACATTCGCTTATTCGTCACAACCAATACCAACCATGCGTGGATTTCGTCCTCGAACTGGCAAGACTGATCTTGAGTGGATTGACAATTTTGGAATCTGACCACTATTATGCGCACGACTTATCTGGTTTGCTACGATATTGCTGATGACAAACGGCTGCGGAAGGTGTTTAAGACCTGCAGCAATTTTGGCGACCACCTGCAATTTTCGGTGTTCGAGTGCGACCTGAACCCGTCGGAGAAGATTGAACTGGAATCAGCTTTGACCGAAATCATCAACCACGATGAGGATCAAGTAATTTTTGTTGGGCTGGGACCGGCGGAGGGGCGGGGAGATCGGGTAATCACAGCGTTGGGGCTGCCCTATGTGAAGCTGGACGCGCCGTGTTATGTGGTCTGAGACTTTGATGTTCTTTGATAATTGAACCTGCGAGCGGCGAGGTGACGCGGAAAACCCCGCTGGTGCTCGCATGACGTAAACGCTTGATATTCAATGAATAGTGTGAGACAGGTCAACAGCAGGAAGAGAATGGAAACGCAAGGGACGCAGGCAATCGCAATTCAGTTGTTGCGAGCTTGCGCCGGAAAGAGTTACGAGAGAGGACATTCCGCGCCCGCGCGGGCGCGGCCCCGTTGAAGCAACCCTCTGCTGAATTGATTGCACAGCTTAGGGCGGAGAACATTCCGCGCCCGCGCGGGCGCGGCCCCGTTGAAGCTACTCGATGCTTCACCGATTACACTCCGCAATTAGGCATTCCGCGCCCGCGCGGGCGCGGCCCCGTTGAAGCGTAGCCGGGGCACTGTCTGCTGTGGTCAATGTCCCCCATTCCGCGCCCGCGCGGGCGCGGCCCCGTTGAAGCTCGCTGACTACGACTATGCCCGCGACTACATCAATAACATTCCGCGCCCGCGCGGGCGCGGCCCCGTTGAAGCCACCCCCAGGAGATTTCGGGCCATATGCAAATTCAACACATTCCGCGCCCGCGCGGGCGCGGCCCCGTTGAAGCATCGGGTTTTTTGGGCGGGTAATCGTTTAAACGTTTACATTCCGCGCCCGCGCGGGCGCGGCCCCGTTGAAGCAACTGGGGAACCAACTGGCAAACCAACGGCATTCAGATCATTCCGCGCCCGCGCGGGCGCGGCCCCGTTGAAGCTGTGATAACGCTTCGCAATTTGCGTCTCGCTCGCTCCCCATTCCGCGCCCGCGCGGGCGCGGCCCCGTTGAAGCAGTAAGGAGCTTGTAAAGGCGAATGGAGTCAGTGCAACATTCCGCGCCCGCGCGGGCGCGGCCCCGTTGAAGCTGTTAAGTAAGCTGTCATCCATTTTTGAAGTTCTTTCATTCCGCGCCCGCGCGGGCGCGGCCCCGTTGAAGCGATATTAAAGAAATCATAATCAGAAGATGTGCTAGAAACATTCCGCGCCCGCGCGGGCGCGGCCCCGTTGAAGCTCGCAAGCGCGAATTTATCACGCCGGGTGATTGACTCTCATTCCGCGCCCGCGCGGGCGCGGCCCCGTTGAAGCCGATAGCCCGTGGAGTCCGCACTACATCTTCGCCAACATTCCGCGCCCGCGCGGGCGCGGCCCCGTTGAAGCGCGCAGAACGTGCCGCTGTAGAACTGCGGGTTCCTCCATTCCGCGCCCGCGCGGGCGCGGCCCCGTTGAAGCAGGGCAGTATCTTCCGAAACACTCTGTCAGGTGGATAGAACATTCCGCGCCCGCGCGGGCGCGGCCCCGTTGAAGCATTATGTTCGCAAAGACCTGCCGGAAAAATCCGTCATCATTCCGCGCCCGCGCGGGCGCGGCCCCGTTGAAGCCAACAGTGATTGAAACTACATAAGATCCATAAGAGGAACATTCCGCGCCCGCGCGGGCGCGGCCCCGTTGAAGCGAGGTTATCTAGCGTGAAAAATCCTAACGAACCCTTCATTCCGCGCCCGCGCGGGCGCGGCCCCGTTGAAGCATACAGGTTCGCCCAACGTCTTTGGGGCGGGCTGTTCGGCATTCCGCGCCCGCGCGGGCGCGGCCCCGTTGAAGCAAGGACAAGCATGGGAACGTCTTTTGCAAAGGAGTCCCCATTCCGCGCCCGCGCGGGCGCGGCCCCGTTGAAGCTTGCGCGTGGTTATTGACTCCGTGAGCTTCTGTCAACTGCCATTCCGCGCCCGCGCGGGCGCGGCCCCGTTGAAGCACCCGGTAAGTGAGTCCACCAGGGAATCTTCGATGTCCCATTCCGCGCCCGCGCGGGCGCGGCCCCGTTGAAGCCGCCAGATTCTCCACCATAAAGGAGCCAGTCTATTCCACATTCCGCGCCCGCGCGGGCGCGGCCCCGTTGAAGCCGGCATCAAAGAAGCTCTAATTACGGCCGTCAATTCTACATTCCGCGCCCGCGCGGGCGCGGCCCCGTTGAAGCCTCTTCACTTCGCAGTTACCTCCTGCGCGAACCGCCCCGCCATTCCGCGCCCGCGCGGGCGCGGCCCCGTTGAAGCATCTCGCGCAGTTGACGGCAGACTTGCAGGCCATCAACATTCCGCGCCCGCGCGGGCGCGGCCCCGTTGAAGCGATCATGGAAATCGCGGCCAGGTATTCTTGCGCGTGCATTCCGCGCCCGCGCGGGCGCGGCCCCGTTGAAGCCGCCGATCAGCCGTAACAAGGATGTCTGGACGGACATTGCATTCCGCGCCCGCGCGGGCGCGGCCCCGTTGAAGCGGATTGGCCGTGGCGCTGTGCCAGGGAGCCGCTGAGAAACATTCCGCGCCCGCGCGGGCGCGGCCCCGTTGAAGCCCAGAATTGGAGTTGTTGGTGGTCATTGCCGCACCTGCATTCCGCGCCCGCGCGGGCGCGGCCCCGTTGAAGCACCGCAGTGTAGCAGCCGGCCAGCAAGACCAGCGCAAGCATTCCGCGCCCGCGCGGGCGCGGCCCCGTTGAAGCGCCGTCTTTGCAGAGGTGCCAGATGGATTCGGACCAACATTCCGCGCCCGCGCGGGCGCGGCCCCGTTGAAGCGTGTATTGTCAGGTCTTCCACCTTACCAAACCTCTTACATTCCGCGCCCGCGCGGGCGCGGCCCCGTTGAAGCTTCAATACTTGACTTGTGATGGTCAATCCATGTTAATCATTCCGCGCCCGCGCGGGCGCGGCCCCGTTGAAGCGGTGCTTCCCGTCGGAGCAATCGCGCTCGTAGCCGGACATTCCGCGCCCGCGCGGGCGCGGCCCCGTTGAAGCGTGTCAACGTCCTGCATCCTAGCGATAAGGCTAGTACATTCCGCGCCCGCGCGGGCGCGGCCCCGTTGAAGCGCCAACTTTTTCCGGCGGGTCAAAGAGGGTGCGAGCGCATTCCGCGCCCGCGCGGGCGCGGCCCCGTTGAAGCAGTGGCGGCTCTTTGCCCCACTTGTCCACAAGTGATCATTCCGCGCCCGCGCGGGCGCGGCCCCGTTGAAGCTGGCGAAGGCTAAGTCTTACACCCACATATCCGCTGCATTCCGCGCCCGCGCGGGCGCGGCCCCGTTGAAGCGCCATGATGGCGGCCTGGTCGTTGCAGGTGTTTTTGCATTCCGCGCCCGCGCGGGCGCGGCCCCGTTGAAGCTGCCTCAGAAGGTGAAGCCGGTCATCGCCGTGAGTTCATTCCGCGCCCGCGCGGGCGCGGCCCCGTTGAAGCTTCGTCACGATGTCCTGCAACATTTGCAGCTTGGTCGCATTCCGCGCCCGCGCGGGCGCGGCCCCGTTGAAGCCCGCTGCCTTGAAATAGTAAGGATAATATGAGTTTCCTCATTCCGCGCCCGCGCGGGCGCGGCCCCGTTGAAGCTTCACGCATGACTCCGGCCACAGTGGATTTGGCGGACCATTCCGCGCCCGCGCGGGCGCGGCCCCGTTGAAGCCGGTGGAGGGATTGAGCGTCAATGTGACCGCGATACATTCCGCGCCCGCGCGGGCGCGGCCCCGTTGAAGCCCTTGTTCAATCCACCCATTACAAAGCGCCACTGCTTCATTCCGCGCCCGCGCGGGCGCGGCCCCGTTGAAGCGAGGGCGTCTCCACCTCGTCCATCAGCGGGACGATCCATTCCGCGCCCGCGCGGGCGCGGCCCCGTTGAAGCTCGATGGCTGCGAGTCCTTTGATGTACGCCTCGAAAACATTCCGCGCCCGCGCGGGCGCGGCCCCGTTGAAGCTATGTGCATATCAACAACTGGGACGTGGAGACAGCGCATTCCGCGCCCGCGCGGGCGCGGCCCCGTTGAAGCTCCGCGCCGATGGTCAGAGCTATCCTCGACGGGCGCACATTCCGCGCCCGCGCGGGCGCGGCCCCGTTGAAGCAGCGCCTGCTCCTTGCTGCCCATGAAGATGTCAAACATTCCGCGCCCGCGCGGGCGCGGCCCCGTTGAAGCCGATCCCATGCGCTGCATCACCCCGCGCGCGTCGGTGCATTCCGCGCCCGCGCGGGCGCGGCCCCGTTGAAGCCGGGCCTTTTCGTTGTTGCGCCCACGCCGGCCGCCCGCCATTCCGCGCCCGCGCGGGCGCGGCCCCGTTGAAGCGGCCAAGTGTGAGCCTGGCGTTCCTGGACAATGACCATTCCGCGCCCGCGCGGGCGCGGCCCCGTTGAAGCGCCGCGCATCCGAATGCAACCTGGGCTTGGTGCTGTCACCATTCCGCGCCCGCGCGGGCGCGGCCCCGTTGAAGCGTCACGAGCATGGTCTTGACGAATTCCTTCTGCGCGGCATTCCGCGCCCGCGCGGGCGCGGCCCCGTTGAAGCCGCGACTCCGGCTCACGGGCCGGACGGAACTTTAACATTCCGCGCCCGCGCGGGCGCGGCCCCGTTGAAGCTGCCTGGTAGAATGAGACATCGGTAAAGCTTTAGTTGCATTCCGCGCCCGCGCGGGCGCGGCCCCGTTGAAGCCTCCAATTCTCCGGCCTCTTGGTCAACAGGAGCCAATCATTCCGCGCCCGCGCGGGCGCGGCCCCGTTGAAGCCTCTGAATTTAGGCCTTGGAAACAAATGCAACATTCAACATTCCGCGCCCGCGCGGGCGCGGCCCCATTGAAGCCATGCCACTTTTCGCGTGGGGTGTTGTGCCGGAAAATCATTCCGCGCCCGCGCGGGCGCGGCCCCGTTGAAGCTGGAGTCAAAAAACAATATGCTGCACTGGACATCTCCCTCATTCCGCGCCCGCGCGGGCGCGGCCCCGTTGAAGCAATTGCACCAGGCGCTTAACCGCGAACATGGGCGCGCATTCCGCGCCCGCGCGGGCGCGGCCCCGTTGAAGCGCGTAGGTGCTGCACTGGGAGTCAACGCGGTCCCACCATTCCGCGCCCGCGCGGGCGCGGCCCCGTTGAAGCGGGGCGCGGATTTTCGGGAACGCGGATGTGCCGTTCGACATTCCGCGCCCGCGCGGGCGCGGCCCCGTTGAAGCGCGTAGGCTCGGATTGACTTCCTGGAAACAAGGGCCACATTCCGCGCCCGCGCGGGCGCGGCCCCGTTGAAGCGGGACGGGGCGGCGGCAATGGAAAGCGGCGCCGGGGACATTCCGCGCCCGCGCGGGCGCGGCCCCGTTGAAGCGTGGCGTGGACCGCCGATAACACGACAGCCACCTTTGCATTCCGCGCCCGCGCGGGCGCGGCCCCGTTGAAGCTGTGGGCGACTGGCCCGCAGCTTGTCCACGCCATTGAACATTCCGCGCCCGCGCGGGCGCGGCCCCGTTGAAGCTCACACCGTTGGCTGTAGCTCACCAGCATATCACAGAGCATTCCGCGCCCGCGCGGGCGCGGCCCCGTTGAAGCGCTGTTGGAGTGAGCCAGGTTCCGTACTCTACGAACATCATTCCGCGCCCGCGCGGGCGCGGCCCCGTTGAAGCATCACGTCTCGGATTTGTTGCGCGGCGGCGACGAGTTCATTCCGCGCCCGCGCGGGCGCGGCCCCGTTGAAGCATGGCGGCTTTCCAACATTCCAACATCTTTTGAAATAACATTCCGCGCGGGCGCGGCCCCGTTGAAGCTTCGAGCAAGTCCGCCAGCGGTTGCCATGTCCCAGGCTCATTCCGCGCCCGCGCGGGCGCGGCCCCGTTGAAGCTTCGAGCAAGTCCGCCAGCGGTTGCCATGTCCCAGGCTCATTCCGCGCCCGCGCGGGCGCGGCCCCGTTGAAGCTGTAATTCTACAATTTCG
>Ga0181538_10004191_pt1 | contig 13643 bp, 16 predicted proteins | sample PEATcosm2014_Bin_40_FD_119773 | JGI IMG/M metagenome (GOLD analysis project Ga0181538, IMG submission 119773) | Peatland microbial communities from MTU Mesocosm Facility, Houghton, MI, USA - PEATcosm2014_Bin23_30_metaG | ecosystem: Environmental > Terrestrial > Soil > Wetlands > Peat | place...
TACTAGTTGACCCAAGTATTTGACCTTGACCTCTACTTTTATTGGTCAACTGACCTGTACTCTAGAGAGTTAATGGGTGAACGTTGAACTTTGACGAGGGAGTCTTATTGGTCAGGTTGACCTATTGTTGCATAAAATCAGAGCTGGAGGCGACCCTAATAAAAGGAATATACGAAGCAAGCAATCTAGATGTTGATGCTAGGTGCTATATCATAAATGAGCTAATAACTCCCGCTCGCCTATTTTAGCCTCTCGTAATATCTTCCTTAAAACGTTCTTATTTACCTCTTCATTTCTTGCGCTTTTGACAAGTATGCTTCTTCCATCTTCCGGATGCCTCATTATTATCATATCGGTTGTTGACCTGACCACTTCAAAACGCATTCTTCGCAGAGCACCGTGGATCTCGCGCGCTTTTAGGTTCCCTAACCTTTCACCTTTTCCATTTTTGTCATTCGATACTGTCATCTTATCACATATAAATAATTATTTCATTCTTGACTTATTGTGACCCGTTCATCCATATCGGAAATACACTGTCAAGGCGCCTAATGAACTTCAAAAGCCCGACATTGTACTCAATATTCCCAACGCGGTCTACGACCTTCTCTGGAAATGCAAAACCGAATCCGAACAGGTGAGGTGCAATCACTCCGGTTTTCTCATCGTATTTTGTAGGATTCATTCCTTCTACAGGAACGGCACGTGCCTCAAACCCAACAGCATAAACAACCTTTGAGCATTCGGGTAGGAATCGTTCCACGCTGGACTGGTCTGATGTTGTACGGAAAAGCCTATCGTTCGGTATGTTGATGTTCTTCCTGGCCCATTCTGCGGCCTCTCCCTTAAGCCCGGTGTTATCGTATAGTATCCAATCACCATTATCAACAGCATACCTTAACGGCTTGTTGTAGAAGTTTATTACCTTCTTCACACCAACCTCCAAAAAGTTCTGTGACGCCATTATGGCAGAGTGTGATGAACCGAAAACCGCAACAACATCCGAACTATCGACCTTCACTGCAAGCTTGCTCCTGTCCAAGGCATCTGAAAGGTTTATTACTGGCTTACTGTGATCAAGCACCTTTGGGTCTGAACCCACGGCAAGTATCACGCGCTCCGCAAGCACGCTGCTACAGTTGAAACTCACGCTCCAATTGCCATCAGCAGGTGCAATCTTGGACACGCTGCCTGCTGTCGAGTCAACCATTGACCTAAGATTATCCGTTATGTGCTGAAGAGGCTCTGTCACATACTTGAGCGTACACGTGTCTTCAGGATCAAATTTCCCAAGCTCAAAGCGGCTCCTCATATTATCATAGTCGAAAGACTTGCTTCCCCTAAGAAATGCCTCAAACCTATGAATCTTGGTATTGCTTGAAACCTCACCCCACTTGGTTCCGAAGTCGCCGACCCTGAACTCGGGATCTATCCAATGTATCTCTTTTGGGTTAACTCCTGTATCGAGCACTTTTCCAACTGCAGCTATGCCTGCTGGTCCGGCCCCTACAATACTCAATTTGTACCTTTCCATACACTTACCTGCTTGCAGTTGCTATCACTCAACCGATGTACAATCCTTCTATCCTGACCTGTGCGCCTTCACTGGTCTTAGTCAGAAAGTTTATCAACCCACTGTGTCTCCATTGGAGCATGCACCTCTGCGGCTGGAACCAGTATCTCATGCCTACGCGCAGTTCCTTTCTCGTATCTTTTATTATGCCTTCATAGGCCTCTGCAATGTAGTAACCTATATCCTTGAAGCCCTTGGCACGTGGTTGGAGCGGTCCAGTGACACACCATACCATCACACCGGTCTTGTAGTCTGCCTCCATAACGACACCACAGTGGGTTATCGGACAGCCGCAAGACATGCCAAGCGGTCTGCCTATGAGTATATCTCCCTTCTTTATTTCAAGCTCCTTCGTGAGCGTAGGATTGTGGGGAAGTATGGTCTCGCGCGGCCCTGGTTCATTTGGGAATGTCTGAAGCACGAAATCATATTCACGCCCAAGGAAATCAACATATTTCTTGCCGCCAGTTGCTGTCTCCCATAGCCCGCAATCATTGCAGGCCGTGGTGCTCGCTCCGCTGTTCTCTATCTTCTCAAGTTGCAGCTGAACCCTTGCATTGCTGCTGAGGCTTACGCACCTATCAGGGTTGACCTTGCCATCCGCTGCAGCAGTAGCCATTTCGTCACAACTTTTGAATCCACAAGATCCGCAGTCCTTGCCTGGCAGCAATTCCAAAATCCTTTTCTTCTTTTCTTCACTCATATAATAACCCCTAGATCATCGATGAGATGGGTCTAAGCGATTTAACAGAACTTGGTAAGACCTCTAGCAGTGCATCAATCTCTTCTTTCGTGTTGTACCTGCCGAGCGATATCCTTAATGCGCCCCTTGCCTCTATCGGATTAAGCCCAATTGCAAGAAGCACATGCGAGGGCGTATTCACCGCCTGGTTTGACGAACATGCAGAACCTGTCGATACTGCAAACCCGTGATCGTTCAGTTTGAGCATGAGAGTTATTGCCTCGCCTTCGAAATTGTGGAAGCCCAGATTTACATTTGTGGGAAGACGCTGAGTTCTGTGCCCGTTAAGATATGCACCAGGTATCTGCATAGCGCCATCTATTATCCTGTCCCTAAGCGCAGTGAGTCTCACAGGCTCTGTTCCAATCTCGTCAGCACATAGATGCACTGCAGCAGCGAATCCCACTATTCCTGCAATGTTTTCTGTTGAGGATCTTATTCCATATTCCTGGCCGCCGCCGTGCATTATCGGGGTTATTGTTGTTCCTTCCCTTATGTAAAGCGCGCCCACCCCTTTCGGACCGTAGATCTTGTGCGAGTTTATTGTCATAAGATCGATGTTCATCTTGTTTACGTCTATTCTTATTTTTCCGAACGACTGGCAGGCATCGGTATGGAAATAAACACCGCGTTCTTTGCAAATCTTGCCTATCTCTTCTATAGGCTCTATTGTGCCAATCTCGTTGTTTGCATGCATCACCGAAACTATTACAGTGTCTTTTCGGATTGCAGAGGCAATCTGCTGAGGGTCTACAAGTCCATACCTGTCTACGGGCATAAAGCTGACCTCAAAACCCTGCGTCTCAAGCCACTTGCAGGAGTTTATTATGCAATCATGTTCTATGGACGAGACTATTATATGCCTGCCCTTGTTCCTGTTGGCATAAGCAATTCCTTTTATCGCAAGGTTGTTTGATTCGGTGCCGCTGGATGTGAAGATTAGTTCCTCCGGCTGTGCACCTACAAATCCTGAAATGTCACTCCTTGCCTTTGTCAGCGCCTCCTTTGCATCAACCCCGTAAGAGTGAAGACTTGATGCATTGCCGAACTGCTCGGTGAAATACGGCAACATTGCCTTGACTACACGCGAATCTGTTCTCGTGCTTGCACCATTATCAAGGTAAACCTGGTCGGCCATTACTCTCCCCTATAAAACGTGTCTCCTTCCAGGGCCCTTACAACACCGAAGTGCTGCTGCCATCCTATTTCTTTCTTGCCTACGCAAATGGTACAAACCCCCACAGGCGGATTTCCTCTGAGCATCGCAGGCCCTGATATGTCTGCAGCCTTATCGATCTCCCTTACGAGCCTGTCTATGTTTATGCCATGGAGTGCGTCAGTTTCAATGATGTTGACCTTTGATGCCGCCTTGATTATGTTGGCTCTGAAGACCTCACGCTCAGCCTGTGAAACAAGATCTATTTTTGTTACAACCGCTATGTCTGCAAGTCCAAGCAGCGGCCCTATCTTCCTAGGAAGGTTCATTCCACTGGTTGCCTCAAGCACAACTATGCCTAGCGACTTGTCCATGTAAGGCGAGCATCGTAGGCAGAGGCCAGCAGTTTCTACGAAAAGTATGTCTGATTTCTCTTCCTCTGCCCATCGCATCGCATCTCCTAGAACCATAACATTGCAGTGGTCCGGACAAAGCTCTCCCGAGTACACCTTTTTGGTCGGTATCCCGAACTGGGTCTTGAATAACTCATCCTCGTCAGTGTATTGGACGTCTATCTTAAGATAGGCTAGCTTAACGTTCCTATCCTTGAGCTTCTTGACCACTTGCTTGAGGACTGTTGTTTTACCGCTTGTTGGTGTTCCTGCGCAAATTATTATTTTCATATAAATCACTCATTGCGATATGTAACCAAAGGCCTTCATCTTCTTCTTGAAACCTTCCTCGTCAAATTCCTCGCCCTCCCTTATCTTGGCCCTATAGTCTGAGAGAACCTCGTCTATGTTCTTAATGTGGTCTGCAACCTTCTGCTCCTTCTCTCCACGCATGATAAGCTTCTGCATAGCCCCACCCTTCATGACTATTCTGAAGTCAGAAAGAAGTGCTATCCTTGGGTCGTGGGTTACAAAGAAGAATATCTTCCTGTAATTCCTGAGGAGCTCAAGCGCCCTCGTCCTGTGGATTCCGGCGTTTTCTATCTCATCTAGCAGTATTATCGGCGAATTGCCTATTATCACCGCGTCTGCTATTAGAAGCGACCTTGTCTGGCCGCCAGAAAGTTCCGTCATTGCATTATCAAGTATTATCGATTCGCCTGTGAGCTGGTTTGCGAACTCAAGAGTATCCTTTACTATTTTATCTGTATTTATGCCCTGCCTTATGTTTGCATGCACCTGAAGAAACTCGCTGACCGGTAGGTCTGAAAGGAAATTGGTGTGCTGGGTTATCAGCGCCACAGGATTCTTTGATGGATCGCCAATCAGTTCCTCTGATACTGTCTTACCATCTATAATGACCGTCCTGTTCGATGGTGTGTTCTTGTTCGCAAAGCGCTCTATGTCATTTATGAACTCTGTCTTGCCGGATCCTGTCGGCCCTACGATACTTACTATATCCCCCATCTTGAGCTTTACCTTCTCAACAGGCTCTCGCGAGCCGTTCTTTCCAACACCGCCTATAATCTCAATCTCTTTTATATCCATGCAAAGACCACTTGATAATTATGCATAATTATTATAATTATATATAATTAGTCTTTAAATACCTTTCTACAGGCCTCATTTACAGAGCTATAGAACAACATGCTATCTCTGAGATTGTTGATAGATTTGAGGGCCTTCCCAAACCATTTTCGAAGCCTATAATAACTCAGAACATATCAAACTTTGAACATAATCAAACGCTTACAAAGTAAAATAAATGCATCGCTATAACTCATACGCTCTAACATCCTTAACCTTCAACACTCCAGGAAACGCTCCTCTATATCTCCTTACCAAGCTTCTATAAGCTCTCTTCCACATCTTTCCGTGGCCCCAATGAACCCCTTCCATAGCACTTTTTCCATGGATCTCAATAATATGCGCCTTGATGCACTCCTCTTTCTGCAGTTCAGCTATGGATTCTGGCATAGAATGCGCCAGCTCGTGCAACAGCAGCGAAATAAGCTTGGATTTGTTTGCTTTTAGCACAGTTGCTCTATCTAAGCGTATAACACCTTCATACCTTACAGAACGTCCTACAAGGTAATCCCTGCCATATATGCAGGCTTCGAGATTCTTCGCCATATTTTTGACAATTCTGTATCTGATAACCTTTGTGTTTGGTATGTTTCCAAACTTTTCGATTACTTCTTTTATAAGCTTCGCTGACGTTGATAGTTCCAAAATAACACCACTTAGATCGGATTGTTAGCTAAATTGTCTTGCAATTAGCCATTATTCCTCCACATCTTACGCATATGTGCTCACTGTGGCCTACTCTGCTCAGTAGGTTAGTGCAATACCATCTTTCTGCGCCTTTACAAATGCACCATTTATCAACATTAACATATTCTGCAGGCACATACTTGCTGCTGTTTGCTCTCTTCCTTACTGGAAGATAATATAATCCATTTCCTTTGGGTTTGAGTTCATTTTGCATACGCTCACCAATCATCATAAATTAAGACTTCTGAGTCGCATCATAGTCTTGCCACTCAACTTCAAACGCTTACCTTCTTTTAGTTGCTTTTTCAGGGCGTAAAATTGACTTTGAGGTATTCCACACTTTTTAACTTCATTCCATGTCTTTGAAATAATCTGTTCAACATCTTTTGGATTGTTATAAATGTTGTAATCTACGTTACCTAAACCGCCAAGGTGCTGCTCTATACGGTCTGATTCTTTTCCCAAAAATGATATTTTATTTACAACAATATGTCTTCTTTTTAATATTCCAATATCACCTTCAAGCTTCGATTCTGGATGATTGACGTAATCAAATAACTCAGCATCAAGCGTCTTAAAAAATTGCTGACCACTCATTTTCTTACCTGATTTGTAATCGATGAATTCACCATAAGGCATTGATTGTGGATCTTTTGAAAACGTTGCAATCGGCTTTATGCTCTTGTCATTGGAAAATCCAATCAAGAAGAATGAAAATGGACGAATTATCTCATTATCACTTTTACCCTCATTTAAAATACTGAACCGGTTCATCAAAGCCTCTGTCGAAATTGTGAATTGAGATACGGCATAATAGTTTCGATATCTTGAAAGAAACTGATCCAAAGTTATGCGATTGTAATGCAATTGCAAAATATCAGTCCAAACTTCTCGCTCCCAACTTTTAATTTTCTGACCAAATGGCGACAAAAGGTGCCCCATCCCGTGCAAAGAAAACCAGTCATCTCTTATAACAAAATTTCCTTTCTCGTCGAACTTATACAGGCAGTATCTTTTTGCTGAAATTGCGTATAGATTTACATTAGCCTCCTCAACTTTTAAGAGATGTTCAAGTAAATTTTTATCGTATGGGTTAATAAAATCGAAATAGGAAATTATCTTTGATGAAATAGGATCAGAAGGATCAGTTTTTGAAATGTATAAGCTGTCGGTATCTTCATACGCCACTACTCTATTATTTTGTTGTGCTATAATCTCGCCGATCTGGAGAAATGCCTTTGTTGTGTCGGTTACCAAAGCTGCTACAACTGGTTGATAGAATTTGCCCTCGCGTTCGAAACGTCGAAAATCATAAAAGGATTCGTTGCCACTGTAGACCTGGATTTCTGAAGCTTCATTCTCTTTATTTACCTCAAAATATATGCCGTAGGATAAAACGTTACATATGACCTTCAATAGTTTATCCCTTCCATCCTTTGCTTTTTTCGACTTCAAACGTTCCTCGACTAATTTCTTAAAAATATTATCAGTAGGTCTTATTTCAGTATCTAAGATTATTGCTTTTTTGAGTGTTTTTTGTCTACCAACTGGTACAAATCTTATAGCCGATTTTATGTTTGGAGTTTTCCCTGTTTTCAATTTACTTAACACAACGCTTGGCAAGCAGTAGTAAATAGGTTTGCTTGATGTAATGAAATTTAATCCAACAGAGAAGTTGTCAGAATTGTATCTGGCTCTTGTCGGCAATAAATCTTGATCAGGTATGACTTCACAAATAGCAATAAGTTTACCCCATATCTCCTGATTCTTTAAATCATCAATAGAGTTTATGCTATTCAGCAATTCTATTACTGATTGTGTATCATCGAAATAATCTATTCTCTCAGCCTTCAAAAAGTTTTCTAAACCAAGCACGAGATTGGCTGTGGGGTAGCACGCGGTGAAATCGAGCGCATCCACCAATACCTCCTGCTTGCGCACGCCAACTTGACATAAACCACCTATATAGGTTTGGCAAATTTTACCTATTAGTTCTGGTGGCACATCGCTTAGATTCATAGGGGTTACTCCTAATTTTGCCAGAACGGATTTAGCTATCGAAGCTGCTGAAAAGACTTTTGTTAATGGTAAATCAACATTAAACCTGTCGTATTCATTTTTGAGATGCGTAAATAATTCCATTGTGCATAAGACATCATTCTCGCAATAAAAAATATATGCTTCGTCTAAATCTTTACCATGTTCTTCGACGTCAATCTTGAAATATTTTTTGTTGTACTCTTTGGAAGCCCTCATTAACGAAACTGGTCTTCCACCCAGCATTATTGCTGAAATTGTAGAGCAGTCGACGAAAAAACCTTTAAAATTACTATAGCTACTTGAGCCAAATTCGATTAGCGATTCGGTACTCGATATGTGCTTTATTTTTATTGCGGGCCACTTATCTGATAGTGTAAACCTGAAACCGTTCTTGAAACGCTTTTTAGCATATCCGAATTTTTTACTGACTCTAGATACGTCGAAGCTTGTATTATAATTTATAACTGGTATGTGTTCCAAGTATGCCGTCGGATAAAAAATCTCATTTATGAACTGATCTACAGTATAAAGTTTTATGAGTGGATTTTTCTTGCAATAACTTTTTATTACACCCAATTCTTGCTCTGTAATATTTCTACGATCATAAAAAATTCCCATCTTAGTAATTAGGTCTATTTTTATGTTCTTCCTTATGAAGATTCCAAATCGAGTTAGTTGTTTTTCATCGACTGTAGTTTCAACGTCCCAACAAAATATTTCTGTAAAATCAGGCATCTCTTGCTCTGTATTATTCGGATACTTCACAAGTTCAGTTATACGTTTGTTATATGCTCTCAATCCTATCTCCATGCTTAAGACCCTTTTCTTTTAGATATTTTCCGTATAACTCAAGCATGGCACCCATTGTAGAATTTATATAAGCCTCTTTATTCTCTTTGCGAACTTTAGGTGGTAATCTATTGACTGTATTAGTTATTTTTCGGTGACAATTCAGGCACAATAGTACCGTTTCTTTGATATTAATAAATTTAATTTCTTTAGCATTTGATCTACCTATCCAGTGGTGCCTCTCGAGAACTAATTTATCAGATTCACCACACAGGACGCAGCATCCTTCGAATTTAAGCATAAATACCCTCGTTAAAATCGGAATCTTCTTGTCGCAATTTTATCTCTTTTAGCATCTCGATATCAGTTTCAAGAAAGTGATCAACGTTATCTATATCTGTTATCCTTACATGTTCCCATTTTTCCAAATCGATATTGCCAAAAGTTAGGGCTCGTTTGACATCATTGTAATATGACCCAACCAAACTCGATTTAGCAGATGAGTTCAAAATGACAGTTTTTGTGCTGCCTTTTTCCATTATATTTAGGCCCCTTTGTATTGAGTCTTGTTTTCGCGGTTTATAGCGTCCGTGTCGCTTAAAGATGAATCCCTTTAAGTTTGCCTTTATTGTTCTTGGATCTGAACCAGCGTATCGCGCTGCATATGCTAATGATTTGCCCTCTCTCATAATCCTTAAAGCCTCCAAGCTCCTGATCCTAGTTGCCTTTTCAGTTGGATTAAGGCTTAACCATGGCTTACGACTAATTGATTTTTCTCGAGCTAGGTGCTTACGTTTTGAAGAGGTCTTTCGACCCCCTCTTTTAGGCTTCTTATCTGTCATAGGTTAAACCCCTTTAGCATTGTCGGGTTTTGCTTTCTCTTCTCTCCTCTATTGACGCTTTCATCATCACTTTGCGCCAATATCAGTTGAGCTGCTTTCTCTATGCTGCTATTGTACTCTGTTGCCTTTGCCTGCAATTTCTTCTTCAGGTCTACAGTTATCGGTATGGTTATAGACCAACGCGATGCTGCACCTTTCGGGCTAAGCTCCTTATCTTTAGTCATCAGATTAAGGATTGAGGAATCGGGACATGTTTGGATGCATACAAGCTTTATGCTAGCATCCAATCTCCTGAATTCAGCCTGTTTAACTTCCTCTGGTGCGTTCCAGGCATTATGGAGCAAGTTGCTATATCGCTGTATATAGCTTACTGGGTCATCAGTTCCGTCAAGCTGACCGTTAACACGATCATCGTCTATGTCTTCCACATATGTGTTTTGTTTTTCCATGATATCAACTCATGAATATTACCGAGCCTACCTGCTACCCTGTCTTATCTGCAATGTATCCTGCTCTTCTACAAAGCCCTTGAGATGACTGTACAAAGCTGCTCTCACTATCTCAGCCTGGGAACAGCCCCTATACCTGGCAGCATTTATTGTGGCCCTTTTAAGAGCCACCGGCATTGTTATCAGCAATTTCTCTTTTTTCATGTTTATCGCGTTTTTCGATTTAAAGCAATAGCTTTATATATATTAACTTTTATATACTATATTGTATAAAGTTTTATATAATGTTTTATATATAGAGGTTGAGGCAATGAGCGAGGAAAATAATCTAAAAAAGAGAAAGAATATAGTAAAAGCAAAATCAAAGCCGAAGGAGCATAAAATGTCTATAGAAGATGCAATTTGCGAGGCATTAGAAAAACGATCATTCATGCGCAAAAAAGACCTAATCGATTATGTTAAGGAAAATGCTAACTATGAAGTAGCTGCAATAGAAAAAACAATCTCGGAAGTTAAAAATAAATTGATAATACAAATAAATCCGGATCAGCTACGGCATTATGGTATAAACGATTCTGACGGTAGAGCGGTTTATTTCACCTTAAAACAAACTGCTGAGATAAATGATCACATAAATAAGATCCTAAAGCTACTAAAAAACTCCAGGAATAGGTCGGATGTAAAACTAGTGGTCAATGAACTAGATAATTACGAAAGGCGGTATATTTTAGATCAAAATCAGCTTGACATCATAGTGGATAAACTAGATTTTGATGATTATGAGATAGTTTACAACCTTGCAAGAATAATATTTACCAGCATCTATTCGCATGGTATTCTACCATCTGACAGTGAGCAGTTCACAGATAAAATAAAAGAACTGCTTGATAGAGTAAAAATGGAAACTTCAAAAAATCTTCATGTAATTTTGATTTGGACTTTGGGTTTATATGATAATGAATCTGTTGTAGACACTTTAAAAAAGGATTTAGAAAATTTCGATTTGCAGAAGAGCAATAATTATTATCTAGCTTACATGCAGCCATTTACTTCAAAAGTAATAGAAGCAAATAGGGGTGAATTGTTCGATCTTCAGAGAAAATTAGAGAAAAGTGGCAAAAAAGATGAGGCACTTCTTTTATCACACATAAGAGCAAAAGCAACTGAAAATGTCAGGACAAAAAGGCAGGAAGATTCGGTAAAAATGCCTGATGAAATCCATATTATATACAAAAATGTGATTGTATGAACCCACTAGTTATTGCCAATTCCTTCGGTACAAAGATCGAGGTCGACAGACGATGTTTGGTAATCACCAACATCAGTGGCTTGCATCTGGTTTATCTGGCCCACCAGCTCGACTTTGATTCAATTTTGATAGATGGGAATTACGGCTCGATCTCATGGGAAGCAATTCGATTCTTGAGTATTCATGATATACCTGTCTCGATTTTACGGTGGGATGGGAGCTTGCAAAGCAGCATTTCACCAGCAGCCCCTGTTTCAAGCAGTAGATTACATATTCAGCAATTTTCAACTTATCAAGACGGTAAAAAGAGACTAGAGGTTTCTAATGCGCTGATTAAAGCCAAGGTTGAAAAATCTTTGGAATTTTTGACAAAAGTAGCTGAATATTACGATGTGATTGACATCAACAGGATAAGGCAGGAGTTTAGCAATGAGTATAAGATCGCAAAGCTCACTAGCATAGAGAATGTTATGTTATATGAGGCTGCCATAGCTGAAATTTACTGGAAAAATATTTCTAAAATCTACGCAAAGTTATACCCCGAATTTTTATTCCAAAAAAGAGGAAACAAAAGTCATGACCATAATAAAAATGCAAGCGATCCTTTGAATGCGATGCACAACATCGGGTATTATATTTTGCTTGCAGAGGTAAAAAAGAACATAGTGGCTACCGGGCTTGAGCCAGGTATAGGTCTAATGCACGAGATAACTCCGGGAGGTCGTGCCAGCCTAGCATGGGATCTAATTGAAATATATCGTTGGATTGTGGATCTATCAATCTTGCAAGTTTTGCAAGAAAAGCAAATATCCAAAAAGGACTTTATAACTACAGAACACTTTCATGTTAGATGTCGTGAAAGTGTAATTAAAAAACTCGTTGAGAGAATAAGAATCAACTTCAACAAAAGAGTCATGTACAAAGGAAAAAATCATACATTTGAAGGAATTTTACTTGATAATACAAGACTACTCTGTAGTTATGTGATGAATAAAACCAGCAAGCTAGAATTTACTGTGCCATCCATGGACCTCTGTAGAGAGGATAATTTGGGTATTCGGAATAAGATACTAAACATAAACCCAGAAGAACGTAAGCGCTTAGGTATAAATAAGTCAACGTTGTGGTATCAACAGAAGTATATAAAAGAAGGCAAGAAGATAAAGGTTTATGATAAGGTTATGAATAAAATTAAGTAGTGTTATTGATGGATAAAGAAAAGGCTAAACGCTCTATCTCTGAATTAATTAAGAATTTCTCATCTCATCTATCAGATTATGAATCAAATGGTTATCTTGAAAGTCAGCTTAGAACTGATTTTCTTGATGAACTTTTCAAGGCATTAGGCTGGGACATTACAAATAAAGCTAATTTGTCACCATTCAAGCGTGAAGTTCTAGTTGAAAAAGGAGACACTAAGGGAAGACCTGATTATTCTTTTCGTGTAAACGGAGAAGATCGTTTTTTTGTTGAAGCAAAAGCATGCTCAAAGGGTACTGATAAACCTGATGACATTTTCCAGGCTAAAAAATACGGCTACAATACACGCAAGGTGAATATTGTAGTACTAACAGACTTTAAGACCTTCAAAGTATTTGACACTTCTCTCAAACCTGATGTTAAGCAGCCTAAAGTGGGACTTCTATTTGAGCTAGAATTCGAAAAATTCAATAATTCCGACTTTGACAAGTTACTACTTTTCTCTCGTGAGCAAGTAATGGCAGGTTCTCTTGATGGCCTTAGCTCCAAGGATCCTTCTTCAAAAAGGCTGCGGATACCAGTTGACGCAGCTTTTCTAGAACAGATGACTGGTTGGAGAGAAGAACTTGCTAAAGATGTTTATAAAAATAATCTTAACTTAAGCGCCAGATCATTAAATGATGTTGTACAACGCCTGCTAGACCGTTTAGTATTCATACGAATTCTAGAAGATCGTAGGATAATTGAATCTAAAACTTTGAAAGAAATTGTAGATGCTTGGAAGCAATCCAAACATCGAGACATCCAACCTCAATTGAATAGCTTGTTTAAACAGCTAAATGAAGACTTCAATGGAGAAATTTTCAAGCCACATCCATGCGAAACAATAACTTATGATTCAAAAGTAATTGCTGAGATCATAGATGAACTCTACTATCCGTCGCCTTATGACTTTGCAGTTATTGGAGTAGATTTGCTTGGTATAATTTATGAGAAGTATCTAGGTAAAACCATCCGTTTAACTGAAAAGCGGGTCAAGGTCGAAGAAAAACCAGAAGTACGCAAAGCTGGTGGTGTTTACTATACACCAAAATGGGTTGTCGAGTACATTGTAGGAAACACTGTAGGAAAACTTATCAAAAATAAATCTCCAGAAGAGATCGCAAAGCTCCATATTCTTGATCCTGCTTGTGGCAGCGGGTCGTTCCTAATTGGGTCTCTAGAACGATTGTTTGATTATCACCTTGAATATTACTTGTAGAGTGACACAATTTATGTCCATTTTGTTGACATAATTAATGTCCGCTTTTTAATATATCTGACCTTCTTGTTAAAATACCTTTTGTTGTTGTAAACCGATGCGGGAGTATTCCAACCA
>Ga0181538_10004192_pt1 | contig 13640 bp, 12 predicted proteins | sample PEATcosm2014_Bin_40_FD_119773 | JGI IMG/M metagenome (GOLD analysis project Ga0181538, IMG submission 119773) | Peatland microbial communities from MTU Mesocosm Facility, Houghton, MI, USA - PEATcosm2014_Bin23_30_metaG | ecosystem: Environmental > Terrestrial > Soil > Wetlands > Peat | place...
TCGCTAGGCATTGGAGATGCTGGGAGCGGATACGGCGCTCCCGGCGGGTTGACCGGGATCTGATGAACTCAGTTTATATCCCGGCCCGACTACTTGAAGGGTACAGGGAGCGGTGCTTTTCGGCCGTTCACCGACGGTTCAACGAAATCGGGTACGTACGGTCCCAGGATGGCACTGTGCCGATGGCATCGCCCGTGATCACGATTTCCACGCGGCGATTTTCCATGCGTCCCTCCTCGGTGGAGTTGGAGACGATCAGGCGCGAGTTGCCGTAGTCTTGAGAGGTAATCTGCTGCGCGGGGATGCCGGCGCCCGTCAATGCCGCGACCACGGATTGTGCGCGCTGGCGGGCCGGTTCAGAACCCTCGGGCGTGTCGCAGTTCCCCTCCACCGAGATCCGCAGGTGGGGATAAGCGGCTAGAATCGCGGCCATGCGGGCGACGGCGCTCGATGAAGTTGGCCGCAATTGTCCCCTGTCGAAATCCGCGTCTTTCAGCGTGGCGTCCAGTCCGCGCGGGGTGTCGCGGGTGACGATCGCCATGTTCAAGCGCTGCAATAGTTGCGTACGGAATTGTTTTTGTTCGGCATCGCGCTGCGTCTGCTGCCCGGTCACGCTCGACTGTGTGGGCGCCGGCTGCACTTCGATCACCGTGGCCTGTTCGGCCTGTTCGCGAGCGATCCTTGCATCGGCCTCCGCTCGCTGGCGCGCTTCGCGCTCCATCTGCGCCATGGCTTGGGCGTTGTCTGCGCGCTCTTTCTCGCGCTCCGCCATGGCTTGCGCTTGTTGTTGCGCCTGCTGAGCCTGCGCCGTCTGCTGCCGGGCGGCGATCAAGGCCGCGTCCTGCTCGTGCCGCTCGGCGATAATGCGGGCGTCTTCCGCCATCTCGATAGCCGCCCTCGCGTGCTGCACGATCAGATCGTCATTGCCTTTGGTGGCTTGCAACTGCTGCGCCTGCGCGAACTCCCGCTGGGCTTTGGCGAGAACGTCGGGAGCGTACTGCTGGGCTCCGGCCGTGGTGGCGATTCCCATGGCGTTCTGCGCCTCGTAGGTCTGCAAAATCGCCTCATAGCGGCTCATCGAGACCTTGGGTGCATTGGCTACCCCAGCCGATTCGCTGGTGGGAACGTTCCACGTATAATGGCCGCGCGGCATCAGCTCCACTTTCGCCATTACGGGATGGACATCGCCGATGGTATCGGGCCGCACCTGGTTTTGCATCACCACTACGTCGCCGGGGGCGCGCACGAACGCATACGGCTCGGCGGTAACAATCAGGCCGAACACCTGCAAATCCGTGGTGACCGCCAGGTGGCCGTGGTTGGAACTATTCGGCACAATCTCGCCGAGGTTGTGCGCGTTGCCGTCGGGCGTGACCGCCCACAACACGTAGCTCAAATACTCGGGACCGAACCGCTGCGGGGCCGCGAGCCCGTCGAATTTGGCGTCGATTTCCGTGCGCCCCTGTTTCGATTCGACAGTAGCGTCTCCCTTCGATGCGGGCAGCAGCACCGTCCCACGAAAATCGATCTTGGTGGGGCCGACGCGGTATTGGTAGTTGATCGCGTCGACCGTGCGCTCGATTACGGTGACACGATACACAGGCACGTGCTCCTGGCAGAAGGCCGGGAGGGCGCCAATCGCCGCCACCGTGAGTATTCGTTATGAATCCATTCATTTGCCCAAGTCTCCTGCGTTCGGTGGTGCAACCACGTTGCCGTTTCAATATTTCGGGATAGAAAACGACGCGCCGCGCCGCAGGCATGTAATTTGTACCCGATCGGTGGGATATACTGCACCTGTGAGGACCCCATGAAAGCCATCTATGTGGCCGCAGCCATATCGGCGATGTTCTCTCCGGCAATCCTGGCGCAGGCGCCGCCGAAGAAATCTCCGCCGCCGCTGGTCATCAAGTGCAGGAACGTGGACGGGCGGGCGTGCACGTATCGGCAAGTACAGGCTCTCTCGGACGCGGTGTTCGCCGGCAAGAGCAAACACGATGTCCTCGTGCCGGTGAAGGATCTGGCTTTAGCGTCGTCGGCCGATGGCACCTTGCGATGCGCGCAGTCGGACGGAACGGTCTGCACCACGGCGGAGCTCGACGTTATCAAAGAGATCGCGGCTACCCAGCAATTGACGATCAAATACAGCTCGGCCCCAGCGTCCGCGAAGTAATTACTTCCTTGTGGTGCTTCTTCTTATGCGCTGCCGGCGTTTCGGCGCTGGCGGCTGCCCCTTCCGGGGTGAGAATAAAGAGAGTGACAGGTCGGCCTAAATGCTTTAGGCTGAAGAGAGGGATCTTAAGGAAGCTCGGCATGCAAGTAAACCTCAAATTCCGGACGACGTAGCCCGCAGCCTCGCAGAAGCTGGCGGCGATCTCTCGCGCCGTGCGCTTGAGGCATTTGCCATCGAAGAGCTTCGCGCCGGGCATATCACTGAGCCTCAACTCCGCAAGATGCTCGGCTTAGGCCGTATCCAGCTAGACGGGTTTCTAAAGGCCCATGGAATTTACCAAGCCTATACGCTCGAAGACTTCGACGCGGAACGCCAGGCTCTCAAGGAAATCGGATTGTAAACGGTGCGATTGGTCATCGCCGACACCGGCCCTATCAACTACCTGATCCTGATCGGGCACATTGGTCTCCTTCCCCGCTTATTCGAACGTGTTGCCTTACCGGTTGCGGTTCACGCGGAGCCTGCTGACTCTCTTGCTCCGGTAGAAGTTCGGCGTTGGATGGCTGCGCCCCCGGCGTGGCTTGAAATCCACGGCACCGCAAATCTATCTCTAGTGGCTGGGCTGGATGACGGAGAAGCCGCGGCTATAGCGCTAGCGGAATCGCTCGGCGCGGAGATGCTATTGATCGATGAGCGGGACGGGTATCGAATTGCAAGGCAAAAGGGGCTCCGCGTCACCGGCACCTTGGGACTTCTCGATCTTGCGGCCGACCGTGGTCTGATTGATTTTGCTCATGCGATCCATGCTCTGGAGCGAACAACGTTCAGGCGGCCGCACGCGCTACTAAATGAGCTCTTAAGAAAGCATCAGATGAACCACTAACGCCGTTCTTCCCTCGTCGTGAATTCGCCATTCGCGCAGGTAACCTACTTTTTGTGGTGCTTTCCTTTTTTGTGCGGGGCGGGCGTTTCGGAGCGGGCGGTGGTCGCGGCCGCGACTTTGGCGCCGGGCGCCAGTTTGCTCATGATGCGATCCTGAATCCAGTGTTCATCCCACCACTCGCGCGGGTTCACTTGCACGCCATCCACTTGCATACTGAAATGCAGATGCGTGCCGCCGGCTAATCCCGTCTGTCCCTCGATGCCCATTTTCTGGCCCTTCTGCACCATGTCGCCCACCTTCACGTCGATCTCCCGCAGGTGACCGTAGATCGATTGCAGCCCATATCCGTGGTCCACCACGATGCAATTGCCGTAAATTCCCATGTCGTCGGCCCATACCACTTTGCCATCGTTGGCAGCCTTCACGGGCGTGTTCTGGGTGTCCGAAAGGTCGAAACCGAGATGTACTTGCTCATCGATCTTTTTGCCGTGGTAAGTGTAGGCGCGCAGATCGGCGTAATTGGCCTCTTCCTTGCCCCAGTGGAGGAACGGGCCGTTCCACAAAATCTTCTCCTCGGTTTTCAATCGCAGGTCCGCGAGTTGTTGATTGTTCTTGCGCCGCAGATCGCCATTGATATAGAGGAACCGTCCGACAAGATCCTTTCCTGGCGCAAGACTGTTGTTGGGATCCACCGAGTTGACCAGCTTCTCCATGAGCGCGTCCTCCACGGGGAAATCGCGCGCGCGGAACTTCTTGGGCATGATCTTGAAGTAGAACTTCGCCGTGGCCTCCGTGCCGGCCCCGTTGCGCACGTAAACTTCGGGCACCACGTCGGGCGGCAAATCCCAGGGATAGGCGAACATGGAAAAGCGCTGGTCGGCGTGGCCGGGCAGCGGGAAGCTGCGGAAGGTGTATTTGCCCACGCGCACCCCGGCTTCGTTCCACGATCCGCTGGGAGTGAAGACCACCAGTTCCATGCCGCCCTGATCGATATAGTGCTGCAAACCGTCGGCGAAGACACGCGGAGCCGTCAGCACCACGTTCACGTCGGCGCTGGCGGAATCCGTACTGCCGCGGAAGTCGTTCGAGGTGGCCTCCACGACCAGCCGCGCCTTTCCCTCTTTCAGGTCGGGTGCCTTGGTCTTGCCGGCTTCGAACGTTACCCGCCGCGCCGCCTCGTGACGCTTCCAGAACAGCCGGCGCGAAGGTCCTCTGTCCTCGAACAGGGCGTATCGCTTGCCGTCCTGCTCGATCCACGCCTCCACGTCGCGTTCACCATGCGGATTCGCCAGCCGTACCGTCACCGGCGTCGAGACGCCGATAGCAGCCACCGGGCTGACGTTCAATTCGGTATGCGTCGACATCGCAAACAGCGCGGCCAGCGCAACCACAAATACCAATACGACAACACCTATGATGACTTTCATTGCTGATTAATCCAGGATTTCAGCCAGTCGAGCACTGTCTGGTACCACAACAAGCTGTTCTGCGGTTTCAAGACCCAATGGCCTTCATCGGGGAAGAGCAGCAGCTTTGAGGGGATCTTCTGCAACTGGAGCGCGGTGAAGAGCTGCAATCCCTGAGTGTACGGCACGCGAAAATCCTGCTCGCCGTGGACCACCAGCGTGGGTGTATGGAAATCCTTTACGTAGTGGCTTGGCGACCATTTTTCGTACTCGTCCGGGTTGTCCCACGGCGTGCCGCCGAATTCCCAAAGCGGGAACCAGAGTTCCTCGGTGGCGCCGAATTCGCTGGCCAGGTCGTAAACCCCATCGTGCGTCACCAGCGCCTTGTAGCGCTGCGTGTGCCCGAGCATCCAGTCGATCATATAGCCGCCGTACGATGCCCCGGCCGCGACCATCCTGGACGCGTCGACATACGGGATTTCCGCCGCCACGTGGTCGGTGACCGCCATGATGTCGTCGAACGCCCGGCCGCCCCAATCGTTGTTGATCTCGTCGATGAACTTCTGGCCGTACCCAGTCGAACCGCGCGGATTCGGCATCACCACTACGAACCCCGCCGCGGCGAACACCTGCGCGTTCCAGCGGTACGACCACGTATGGCCCCAGAATCCCTGCGGCCCGCCGTGAATCAGGAACACCACCGGATATTTTTGGCCCTCCTGAAAGCCGGGAGGCTTCACGACGAAGCTTTGCACGCGCGAGCCATCCTGCGATGTCACCCAGAATTCTTCGAGCGGAGTCATCTGGTACGCCGCCAGCGAGGCGTCATTCAAATGCGTCATGGCCGCCGGCGTTCCGCCCGAGGAATCCACGCGATAGATCTCGGTGGGTGACGCGCCGGTCTGCTGCGTGTAGACCATCGTCTTGCCGTCGTGCGTCAATTGCATGTCATCGAGTTCGGCGTAGCCGCCAACCACCTGGCGCGCAGCGCCGCCGTTCACCGAAATCAGTTGAATGGACTGGCTGCCGCGATCGTTGGTGGTGAAAAACAGGCGCGTGGAATCGGGCGACCAGGTGAAGCTATTCACCCAGCGGTCGAGCGTTTCAGTGAGGTTCACCAGCCTGCCGGTGGATCGCTCCAGCACCACGAGCCGCCAGCGATCGCTCTCGTAGCCGGCGCGAAATTGCGCGCGCCACGCAATGTATTTGCCGTCGGGCGAATACTGCGGGCTGGAATCGGCGCCCGGCGTCGACGAAATCTTCTTGGAATCGCCGCCTTTGATGGAGACTACGTAGAGATCGGAATTGGTGCTGGTGGCCGGCACGGTGTCGGCATTCATCGAGTAACAGACTTCCTGACCGTCGGGCGAGATGTCGTAATCGTCGGGACCGCCGAGCGAGAATGGCGGAACGGTATTTTTCCCCGGCGTGAGATCCCTGGGTTGGCCGCCGCCGGCAGGCACCACCAGCAAATGGCTGCGGCGAGCCGTTTGCCATTGCGTCCAATGGCGGTACAGCAATTCAGTGTAGCTGCGGGCGCGAACCTTGCTGGCCTTTTCGGTGTCGAGATGGCGCTGGTTGCAGGCATCGTCGGCGCCGCAATCCGGATAGACTTCACTCGTAAAAAGCAGGTTCTGGCCATCCGGCGAATACAACTCGCCATCGGCTTCGGTGGAGAGACTGGTGACCGGTTTGGCGTTGCCGCCATCGGGATCCATCTGCCAGATTTGCGCCGATCCGCCGCGATCGGAAATATAGGCGATCCGCCGGGAATCGGGCGACCAGCGCGGGCGCTGATTGAAATCGCCATCGTGAGTAATCTGGCGTGGAGCGCCGTACGAGCCGTTCGGCCCGGCCATGATCCAGATTTGTGCGGGCTTTTTATTCGCGGCGACATCTACGGTCTGGACGGTGAACGCCACCCATTTGCCGTCGGGGGAAAGCTGCGGATCGCTGATTCGCTTCAGCTCCATCATCGCGTTCGCGTCGAACGGGCGCTTCTGGGCGAAGGCCGCCAGGCACGCGACGAGTAGGAAAATGAGGCGTCGCCACATATCATGACGATTGTAACAACTGGATTCGCCCCGGCCGCTTCGGAACTTCGTATGATAGCTTCTATGAAACTATCTGCAACGCTCCTCCTCTGCGCCCTGGGGATGGCCGCACAAACCAATGCCAACCTCTCGTCGAAGAGTCCGCTCATCTCTTCTTCGCAATTCATTTACGGCGTCGCCAAAAACGACGTGCTGAAGTCCGCCGACAAGATTCCCGAGAATCTCTGGTCTTTCCGGCCCACGCCCGACGTCCGCACTATCGGCGAATTGTTCGCCCACATCGCCGACGGGCAGTACGAATTCTGCAGCGCGGCGGATGGCAAGCAGGTCGACAAGGGAATCGAGAAAACAGCCAAGACGAAAGCCGACATCATCGCCGCGGTGAAAGATGCATTCGCCTATTGCGATGGCGTTTACGCCAAAATGACGGACGCCAACGCGACGGAAATGATGACCCTCTTCGGCTTTAAAGCCACGAAAATCGGCCTGATGGACTTCAATACCGCGCACACCATGGAGCATTACGGCAATCTCGTGACATACATGCGGCTCAAGGGCATCGTGCCGCCCTCGAGCGAAAGCCAGAAATAGTCTTCTGGTGCCTTTCGTTCAGAAGTTCTTTGGCGGCGATGCTCGCAGGGCGCGTTCGAACGCCCAGCCGCGGATTTTGCTGATCTGTTCCTTCATGGTGCGCGAGAGCGGGACCTGTTTGGCGGCGATGCCGATGAGGTCTGACTCTTTTACCTCGCGATCCTCGAGGCGCGCCCGCGTGATGGCGGAAACCACGCACTGCTCGATCTCTGAACCGGTCCAGCCCTGCGTGAATTGCGTGAGCTGCTCCAGGTTGAAATTCGAAACGTCGACTTTGCGCCGCAACAGGTGGATCCGGAAGATCTCGATCATTTCGTCGTCCAGCGGCAAATCGACGAAAAACACTTCGTCGAAGCGGCCTTTGCGGATCATTTCTGCGGGCAGCGATTCGATGCGGTTGGCGGTAGCCGCTACGAACAGCCCGCGCGTTTTTTCCTGCATCCAGGTGAGGAAGAATCCGAAAATGCGGCCTTGCTCCCCGCCGGTTTCGGTGGTTTTGAGGCCCATTTCGATTTCGTCGAACCACAGCACCGAGGGCGCCATGTCTTCCATCATGCGGCAAGTCTGCACGAACACGCCCTCCGGTTTTCCGTGGCGCCCGGAGAAGATCTCCGTCATGTCCACGCGGTAGAGCGGGAGCTGGAAGCACGTGGCGATGGCCTTCACGCAGAGACTCTTCCCGCAACCCGGAATGCCCATCATGAGTAGCCCTTTGGGCACGATCTCCGCGCTGATGCTCTCGCGCATCTCAAACAGCTTGCGCCGCTCCAGCAGCCATCTCTTGAGGCCTTCCAACCCGCCGATGTCATCCAGGCTGGTGCCCGATTCGACGTATTCGAGCACCCCGCTGCGATTCACCAGCAGCCGCTTCTCTTCCAGCACCGCCGGTAGCGAATCGCGCCCCAGTTGCCGCCCGCCCGCCAGTGCCCGCCGCAGCGCGAAGCGGGTTTCGTCGAGCGTGAGCCCCTGTAGCGCGCGAGCCACCTGTTCGAGCACATCCTGCGGCGCCTCGCCGTGCGCCGTTTGCCGCGTCTCGTCGCGCAGGAATTCCACCAGTTCGACCATGTCGGGCGGACGCAAGTCCAGGAGCAGGACGCTCCGCTCGATCTCCTCCGGCAGATAGCGGAGCGGAGATGTGATCACCACGAACTTCCGCCGGTCGCGGCAGCTTTCGTAGACGTCGCGCAATCGCCGCCGGACTTCGGCCGATTCGCGTAGAGGATCGTGAAAGTCCTTGAGGTGAAAAATGGCCGGATAATCGCAGGCGATGACGAAATCCAGGGCGCCGCGCGCCGTTTCCGCTCCCGCTTCGGGCGCGGCCCCATCGCGGTTCATGCCTTCCGTGATGCTCCACGTCCACAACGGGAGCGGGCGCGATTCCAGCCCGGTACGGCTTACCTCTTCGAGGATGCGGACCACCCGGTGCTCTTCGGGCGACTGGATGTACGTCAGCGGCCTTCCCGATTGGAAGGCTTCGCGAATCGATCGGGCCGCGCGGCTCTCAGTCATCTCTTTATTGTGACGGAGGGAGCGGTGAAAAAGTCGGAGGTCAGCGTTCCCAAGGCGCCGGCCGACGATGCGGCGCCGCTCCCGTCAACCCACGTATAGACGGCATCCACGTCTTGTTTCATCCCACTCACGCGTCACATGGTAGCGTCTTGACGCGCCATGCGATACCGTGAAGTTTCATGAACCCTACCCGACTCGCCATTGCGACCAGCGATGGCATCTCCGTTTCCGATCATCTGGCCCGAAGCTCTGCCTTCCTAATCCTGCAAATCCAGGACGGCGCGGTAGTTTCCGGCACGTTTCGCAGCCGTGCCACCGATACCTGCGGCAGGCACGGCGCGTTCGTTGAAATGCTGGCCGGCGCGAACGCCGTGATTTGCGGCGGAATCGGCCAAGGCGCCGCCGATGCGCTCGCCGCTCACGGGATCGAGCCGATGGTGCTGGCCGCGCCCCACTCCATCGATGACGCGGTTAACGGTTTTCTGGCCGGAAGCCTCACTTTGAGCGCCGAGCGCGTCTGCTTATGCCGCTGAGAATGGCCCTTTTCCACTGGGATTCACGCTTTTATTAGCATGAATCCAATTCTTGTCACTTCTTGCAGTATCGGCGTCATCACAGTGCCGCCCCAGGGAGGCCCCGTGTTTGGCTTTGAGGTCATAATCACGTTCAACAACCAGCGTCTTCAGTTGCGGGTACCAACCCTCGACGAATTCAACGCTATTGCGGCGGTATTACAGATTCCCGGCGGGCAGTTGATGTTTCAGCCAGCCGGTCAGGTCCTCTTCAAGACGTTTTAGGCAGGATTACGATTCCAGCCCCATCTGTGTCAACCGGTAGCGCAGCGCGTTGCGCGTGAGCCCCAACAAACGCGCGGCCTGGCTCTTGTTCCCATCCGCCCGCCGGAGCGCCTCGCGAATCAGATCCTGTTCGTATTGGTCGAGAGTCATTCCTTCGGGCAGAAAATGCGTCTCATCCCGCGGCTTCACGCGCGGCGCGCTTTCCAGCTTGATATCGGCCGCGTCCAGCGCCGTTCCCGCCGCCATCACCAGGCTGCGCTCGATCACGTTCTCCAATTCGCGCACATTGCCCGGCCAATGGTAGTTCACCAGCTTCTCCATTGCGGCGTCGGTGATGGTTTCCACCCGGCAACCGGTCTCGGGCGCCAGTTTCTTAATGAAATGATTCGCCAGGAAGGGAATATCCTGCTTGCGCTCGCGCAGCGCCGGAATATTGATCGGCACCACGTTCAGCCGGTAATACAGATCTTCGCGAAACGTGCCCTGCTCGAGCGCCGCGCGCAAATCCTGATTGGTGGCCGCCACCACCCGCACGTCGATGTGCCGCGTGACGTTGCTGCCCAGCCGCTCGAATTCACGCTCCTGCAATATGCGCAGAAGCTTCACCTGAATGGGTCCGGGAACGTCGCCGATCTCGTCCAGAAACACCGTGCCGGTGTCGGCTTGTTCGAATTTTCCGGGCTTACTGGTATTGGCGCCCGTGAACGCCCCCTTCTCGTAGCCGAACAGTTCGCTTTCCATCAGGTTTTCGGGAATGGCGGTGCAGTTGATCTTCACCAGCGGCTTGTCGCGCCGAGGGGAGTGGTAATGGATAGCGCGCGCCACCAGGTCTTTTCCCACCCCGCTTTCGCCCGCCAGCAGCACTGTGGCGCGCGTAGGCGCGACGCGCTCGACGGTATCGAAAATTTCTTGCATAGCGGAACTGCGGCCGATGATGTTGTCGAACTCATAGCGGCGTCCGAGCTCCGCCTTGAGCTTGCGATTCTCGTCGCGCAGCGCGCGCATTTCCAGCCCTTTTTGCACCACCTGCATCAGGTGATCGAGCGAAAATGGTTTCAGCAGAAAATCAGTGGCGCCGGCCTTCATAGCCTCCACCGCAGTCTCGACGGTGCCGTAAGCGGTCATCATGATCACCGGCACGAGCGAATTCTGCCGCCGGATGAGGCCCAGAAATTCCAGCCCGTCCATGTTGGGCAGCTTGAGATCGGTGAGAACCAGGTCGGCGCGATCTACGATTTTGAGCGCCTCTTCGGCGGTCGCGGCCTTGTCCACGTCGAATCCCGCCGATAGCAGTTGCAGCTCGATGACGCGACGCAGTTTCTCTTCGTCTTCAACAACCAGAATGCGTTTTTTCATGCGGAACCAGCCGGAGTGGAGGACACTGCGGCGGTATTCGGCAGCACCACGTGAAAGACGCTGCCCTTACCCGGCTCGCTCTCCACTGTTATCTTACCGCCGTGTTCGTCCACGATCTTGAAAACAATCGCCAGGCCCAATCCCACTCCCTCGGGCTTGGTGGTGAAAAACGGGTTGAAAATCGAATCGCGCTGCGCCGGATCGATTCCGACTCCGCGGTCGATCACCGAAATCTCGACGCAATCCTCTCCCTCGCGTGTCTTCACGCTCACCGCTCCACCGGGAGGCGACGCCTGCACGGCATTGAGAATCAGGTTGTAGAACACGCGTTCCATTAGTTCGGCATCGAACGGAAATGGCGCGATCTCGGGCGCGTAATTCTTATAAATGGCCGCCCCCTTGGCCTCGCGTTCCACCTGCGCGATGGCCCGATCGAGCGTCTGCGTCAGGTCGGCCTTGTCTCGGCGCAATTGGAGCGGACGTGCGAACTGCAGAAAACGGGTGACGAGAGAATTGGTGCGGTCCACTTCGCTGCCAATGAATCCCGCCATCTCGCGTGCCACTTCATTTTCACCGCTGACGTTGCGTTGCAATAATTCGGCCGACGCCTTGATGGTTCCCAGCGGATTGCGCAATTCGTGCGCGAGGCCGGCCGAGAGTTGGCCGAGCGCGGCCAGCCGATCCGACCGGCGGGCGGCTTTTTCGGCCGCCTGGATGCGCTCGTTGGCTTCCGCCAGTTGCACGGCCGTGCGGCGGTGGCGCTCCGATTGCTCCCGCAGCTCCTGCGCCAGGGTATTGGCCAGATTGCCCGTGACCACGAGGCATACCACGCGTAGCTCCAGATCGACCGTAACCGGCTTGGCTTCCGTCACTCGCAACAGGAAAATCAGGTAGGCCCCGCAAGTAAGCACGGTGAATACCATGGTCCCGATAAAGTCGAACATGGTGGCTGCCGAGACCACCGGCAGGAGCAGCGCCGGCCAGTAGCGGCTATTGATCCCTCCCCCGAACCCGATTAAAAAGAAACTGAGGATGATCTTCAGAACGATCCAGAAGACGCGGCTCCGCTTCGTCTGGATCGTGGGAACCTTCGGCTCCAGAATCTGCGCCACCCCGAGCGCCGCCAAGGGTACGATTTCAAACGCATCGCCGTACTCCGTTGTGGCGAGGGCCGCGGCGAACACCGCAATCCATAACAGATCATGGGGCCGGATCAGAGTTCCCCAACGATTGGAAGCGCTTTTGGACACGCCTGATATCCCAGTCGGGATTATGCCACAATAAAGAATACCGTCTCATGGCCAACCCAAGCATTCTGGACCAGGATCCGGCTGCGCGCTCCGGATCCCCAACCCCCGCCGACTCTGCCGAATCGTTCGGCGACATCCTTTCGCAATATGAACAGTCCCACTCCCACAAGCCCGAGGAGGGCGGTCGAGGACTGGAAGGCACGATAGTTCAGATCTCCGGAGACCAGGTTTTTCTGGACATCGGCTACAAGACCGAAGGCATCATTCCGCTGGCCGATTTCGGCGGCGACCCCGTCAAGCCCGGCGACAAAATGCCCGTTTCCATCAAGGGCCGCGACCAGGAAGGCTATTACGAGCTCTCGCGAGTCAAGGTGGAACGGCCCAAGGATTGGTCGTCGCTCGAAAAGGCGTTCGCCGATAAGGCCGCCATCGCCGGCGTGGTTACCGCGGTCGTAAAGGGCGGCGTATCCGTCGACGTCGGCGTGCGCGCGTTCATGCCGGCTTCGCGCAGCGGCGCCAAAGACGCGGCGGAAATGGAAAAACTCATCGGCCAGGAGATCCGCTGCCGCGTGATCAAGCTCGATGTCGCCGATGAGGACGTCGTCGTCGACCGCCGTGCGGTTCTGGAGGAAGATGAGCGCGCCTCCAAAGAGCGCCGTTACACCGAGGTCAAGGAAGGCGAAATCGTGGAAGGTACGGTGCGCAGCCTCACCGACTTCGGCGCTTTCGTCGATATCGGCGGCGTGGACGCGCTGCTGCACGTGGCGGACATTTCCTGGAGCAGGATCAACAAGCCCGCCGATGCGCTCGCCGCCGGCCAGCAAGTGCGCGTGAAAGTCCTCAAGGTGGACCCCGCCAAGCGCCGCATTTCGGTGGGGATGAAGCAACTGCTGCCCCACCCGTGGGAGTTGGTGAACGAGAAGTATCACGTGGGCGACCGCGTCCATGGCACCGTAACCCGCGTCGCGGAGTTCGGCGCTTTCGTCGAGCTCGATAAGGGTGTGGAAGGCCTGATCCATGTCTCCGAGATGTCGTGGTCGAAGAAGATGAAGAAGGCTTCCGACATCGTCAAGCCCGGCGAGCAGGTGGAAGTGGCCATCCTGGGGATCAATCAGTCCGATCGGCGCATTTCGCTGGGGCTCAAACAAGTGGGCGGCGACCCTTGGGCCGAAGTGAAGCAGAAATTCCCGGCCGGATCGGTAGTCGAGGGCCCGGTGGTCAGCATGACCAGTTTCGGCGCGTTCGTGCAACTCGCCGAAGGCGTCGAGGGCATGATCCATGTGGGCGATATCAGCGCCGATAAACGCCTCAACCATCCGCAGGACGCGCTCAAACAGGGGCAGGTGGTGAAGGCGCAGGTTCTGGAGATCGATTCCGAAAAGCGGCGCCTGCGGTTGGGCATGAAGCAGCTCATTCCCACCAGTCTTGACGAATATATCGCCGAGCATAAGGAAGGCGACGTGGTTACCGGCCGCATGATCGATGTTTCCGGCGGCCGCGCGCGCGTGGAACTGGGCGAGGGCATATCGGGATCGTGCCGGTTGTCCGGCGAAGCGTTGGAGAAGACCGAGACGGCGGTCGATCCGAAGATCGATGTCTCATCGCTGGGGTCGATGCTGCA
>Ga0181538_10004194_pt1 | contig 13635 bp, 11 predicted proteins | sample PEATcosm2014_Bin_40_FD_119773 | JGI IMG/M metagenome (GOLD analysis project Ga0181538, IMG submission 119773) | Peatland microbial communities from MTU Mesocosm Facility, Houghton, MI, USA - PEATcosm2014_Bin23_30_metaG | ecosystem: Environmental > Terrestrial > Soil > Wetlands > Peat | place...
CCTTTCTGTGTTTGAGTTTGCTACCAAACATTGGGGCTCGGCATTCCGGCTCACGCCGGTGCGCAATCCCCGTTCCCGGAAAACAGACACCTGCTCTCGTCTCATGACGAGCCATATTGTCTATGAAGCTGCCAAAAATTGCATGGATCAGCCTGGGAGTGCTTTTTGCGCTGGCGAGCATTGCCATCCACTACGAAGTAAAAATTGGCCTGCACCAGACCCATGGCGGCTCGGTGCGTGAGATGGGGAACGTCAAGGTCGGCCAGCCGGCGCCGGATTTTTCATTGCCGGATTTGTCCGGCAGCTCCGTCACGTTGAGCTCGTATCGGGGACAGAAAGTCGTCTTGATGGATTTCTGGGCCACCTGGTGCGGACCATGCCGGATGGCGATGCCCGGTTTGCAGGAATTGCAGGATAAATTCAAAGACCGGGGATTGGAAATCCTGAGCGTCAATCAGGGTGAAACGGCCGAACCGGTCCGCAATTTCATCCAACGCAAGAAATACTCCTTCCACGTGGTTCTCGACCAGGACGAGGCCATCGGCGGCAAATACGGCGTGCGGGGCATACCCACTTTGGTGCTCGTGGACAAGAAGGGCGTGGTGCAATGGCTGCGTGTCGGCTATTCGGAAAATGACGATGAATTGCGGCAACTGCTGGAACGATTGACCAAGAAGTAATCCACATGTCAGCCATTCGCATTGAAAACCTCAGCAAGACCTACGACATCAGGACAACCCCTGCGGTGCGGAGGCTGAACCTCGAAGTCAAGGAAGGCGAAATCTTCGGCTTCCTGGGACCAAATGGGGCCGGCAAAACCAGCACGATCCATCTGCTCCTCAATTTGATCCGCCCGACCGGCGGGGCGGCCTGGTTGTTTGACCGGCCCGTGGGCGAAACGGAGATTCACCGGCGGCTGGGTTATCTGCCGGAATCCATCAACCTGCACGACTATTATCGGGGCCGGGGGCTGCTCAACTTCTACGCCGCGCTGTGCGGCGTGCCGCCCGATGCGCGTCCGGCCCGGGTGGCGGAACTGTTGAAACTGCTGAACCTGGAAGATGCGGCCGAAAAGAGGGTTTCCAAATACTCCAAAGGCATGGTGCAACGAATCGGTTTCGCCCAGGCCCTGCTGCACGACCCCAATTTGTTGATTCTGGATGAACCCACCGCCAGTCTCGACCCGGTCGGGCGAAAAGAGTTCCGTGACATCCTGCTGGAGTTAAAACAGCGGGGCAAAACCGTTTTCATCAGCTCGCATATCCTCTCGGAAGTCGAAACGGTGTGTGATCGGGTGGCCATCCTGCAAAATGGCGAACTCAAGCGCATGGGAACGTTGCAGGAGCTGTCGTCCGGCAGAAGCACACGATTTGTGGTCAAGGGCCTTCCGGCTCCGCTGATGGAGGCGCTCGCGACCACGGCGGTTCAGGTGACTTTGGCGCAGGGCCAGGCAACCATCAGTTGCCCGGACGAGCCACTCCGGCAAACCGTCGAACAGTTGCTGCGGCAGCACGGCGTCGAAATTGTGCGGACGGAGACCGAGACGCAATCATTGGAAGAAATTTTCTTCGCTACCATTACCCCGCCGCCCAAGTTATGAAGACCATTTTCCTGATCGCCACCGACAGCATTCGCGCGCTGCTCCATCAGCGTTTGTTGCTCGGCCTGATGCTGGCGTCGCTGGCATTGACCATCTTCTTCTCCATCACCATGTCGTCGGCACGCAAACACATAACGCAAAATTTCAGCGACGATCGAATGACCAACAATCCATACATGGGAACCAATCAGATGAGCGAAGTGGACCGGCGCAAATTCCGGGAATCAATGGAAGGCGCCTCAACGGCCATTCAGGCGATGTTTTATCAGGTGGCTTCGTTTGGCGGCAGCATCGTGGCCCTGTTTATCTTCAGCACTGCGGTTGCCTCCGAGATTCGCAAAGGCACCATCCGTTTGACGCTTTCGAAACCGGTCTCGCGCACCCAATTTTTGCTCGGCAAATACCTGGGCGGTGTTGCGGTCATGGCGGCTTTCGCGCTGTTGACGTCGCTCGCCATCCTTGTCTTCGCGCAAACCCAGAGCCTGGAATTGAGTCCGGTCATCAAATGGGCGCCGTGGCTGATGTTTTGCCGGCAGCTCATGCTGGGTTCGCTGGCCATGTTGCTGTCCCTCTTTCTGCATCCCATCATCGCCTCGGTGCTGGCCTTCGTTGCCGGCAACGGCTTTTATTCGTCGCCCAATCCCCTTTATTTCATTCTGCCCAGCTACAAGGATTTCAACGTCTTTTTCCAAGTCCTTCAAGGCAGCCTGTTGAACGTGAAGGATGTGGCCTTCTTGAGCCTGTACGCCGCGGATTTTGTGGTGATCATGCTCTTGCTGGCCCTGTGGCGATTTCGCACAAAGGAATTGGTGTAGCGATGGTCTTTCGCGAAACTTTTTTAACCGCAGAGAACAGGAACCCAAAGCAGGGCAGTCCTCCACAGAAGGTTTCGAGTACCCGTTTTTAGCCCCATGATTCCAGCCGTTCAAGTTGGAAATCAGCATCGTTACTTTGGCCGCCGACCTGTCGCGCCGATCCGTTCCGTAAAACCATCAATTTAACTGGCTGGACAGCGTTGAAATCGTGCAGTAACGTCCGTTTTGTTACCTGTGAACGCAGGCCGACAACCTGCGTCAAAAAACAACTCAACTTTTCAAACGCCATGAACAAAATTCAGCAAAAACTGCGATACCTGCTTGCCACAGGTCTTATGGGTTGGCTGGCGATTAACTCTGCCCTCGGTTCAGATGCTGTTCCGTCCAATCCGAGCACCCGCAAATCACCCGACTGGCTCCGGAGTGCGGTCGTATATGAAATCTTCCCGCGAGACTTCTCCAAGGAGGGGGATCTCAATGCGATTACCGCCCGATTGGATGAATTAAAGGATCTTGGGGTGGACATTCTCTGGCTCATGCCGATCCATCCGACCGGCGAAAAGATGAAGAAAGGCTCCATGGGAAGCCCCTTCGCGGTGCGCGACTTTTACGCCATCAACCCCGACTATGGCACGACCAACGACTTCAAGCGGCTGATCAAGGAAGCCCACAAGCGCGACCTGAAAGTGATTATGGACATCGTGGCCGGTCAGACTGCCTGGGATAGCGTGCTGATGGAACATCCGGAGTTTTACCAGAAGGATACGAATGGAGTCATCATCCCGCCCAATCCCGCCTGGACGGATGTGGCCGGGTTGAATTATGCGAACCCGGAGGTGCGCCGCTACATGATTGAAATGATGAAATACTGGTTGCAGGACTTCGGCGTGGACGGGTTCCGTTGCGAGGTGTCCCCCACGGTGCCCGTTGATTTTTGGGAAGCCGCCCGGACTGAACTTGAGAAAGTCAATTCTCAAGTCTTCTTTCTCGCTGACGCTGGCGCCAAGCCGGCGCTGCTTTATAAGGCTTTCGACGTGGATTCCTCATGGGCCATGGTCTCCGCGCTGAACATGGTCATGAGCAGCCTGTCCCCGGTCTCTCTCATGCAACAATCGTGGGAACACACCCAGGAGCAGTTCCCCGGGGGCGCGTTGCACCTGCGCTTTACCGACAACCACGAGGAAACCCGGGCCGTGGTGCGTTACGGCGTGAATGGCGCGCTCGCGGCACAGGTGCTGATGTTGACGCTCGACGGCGTGCCGCTCTTTTACAACGGCATGGAAGTGGGTGATGCCACCGAGTCCACCGACCCGGCCTTGTTTGAAAAAATGCCGGTGTTCTGGCAATCCGGCGGACGCCCTCCGCTGCGCGACATCTACCGGGATCTGATCAAGCTTCGCAAGCAATACCCCGCGTTCTCCAACGGGGATGTTGTCTGGCTGCCGAACACGGCTCCGGACGAAATCCTCAGCTTTCTGCGACGGGATGCGAAGGATGAGTTCCTCATCTTGATCAACCTTTCCAGCCTCCAGGTGAAAGGGTCGGTTGAATTGACCAATGCCGAAGACTTCAAGCCGGTGGTTATCAAAGACCGGGCCCACCCGGTTGACCTCCGCATCCCTGACTTTAAACTCAGCGGCTACGGGTGGTACATTTATCATCGAACCGTTTCCGAATAAACCGGGGAGAAACCAGAACCGGCGCGATGGATCGCCCGGTAAGAACGGTCACTTCGAGCAGGGTTGTCGAAAAAGCAGTTCGTGACTTTGTGGCAAAAGGCTGAATGCTGAAACAAGATCGCAAGGCCGACCAGTCCATTTCCACAGAAGGAAATGAAGGGAACAAAGACTGGGAACGGGTGACACGTGGCACGTGGCCGGTGCGGCTTTGTTAACTTTGTTTGCTTCTGTTGGTCTTCCTTTTCTCTGTGTTCTTTGCGGTTATTCCAGGTGTTTTTCAATCCGCCGCACCAGCCGTTCTACGTCCTCTCCGCCTCGGCTGGGGAGAGGGTGGCCGAAGGCCGGGTGAGGTGTCGAACGCTTGGCCTCACACTTCAGCCTTTGGCCTTTAGTTTTTAGCCTTGCTAACTCACATTCCCCAATCCGCTCAAGTGGCGTCAAAGCGTTTCAGCTCGAAGCTTGCGATTCCGGTGTCCGGCGGATTATTCTGACGGCACGCGAGCCCGGCCCGGATTCCACGTGGTCGCCCGGTGACATCGTCCCGGGGCGATGTGGCCCGGTCGCCGGTCTTTTGCCAGTCATTTCCAGCCGCCATGAAAACCGCCATCCTGCTCTCGAGCATCGCGCTTTGCGCCTTTGGCCATTTGGCCGCCGCTCCGGCCCCCGATGATTCAACCGCGCGCACCAGCCGATGGCAGGAAGACCTCGACTTTTTCGCCCGGGAGCTTCCGGCCAAACAAATGGATTTTTCCCAACTCATGCCCGGAGACAAGTTTGAGCACTCCGTTGCGGAACCAAAGCGTGAAGTTCCGCAGCTCTCCGATCCGGACATCCTGTTTGAGTTGATGCGCATCGTGGCCGGCCTGGGTGTGGCGCATACGGGCGTGGCCTTCGGAGCCATCGGGGATTTTAACGTGCGCAAGTATCCCATTCAGATGCAGTGGTTTTCCGACGGGCTGGCCGTGGTGGCGGCGACACCGGAACATCGAGAGGCGCTTTGCTGCCGCGTGGTGCGCATCGGTTCCCTGACGCCGGAGCAGGCCGAAGCGGCGATGGCGCCTTACATTCCCCACGAAAACCATGCCTGGCTGCACGTTCAAAGTCCCCGATACCTGGATTTGGTGGAGTTGATGCAGCGCGAAAAAATCGCCGACGCCGACGGCTGCCTGCGGTTGACGCTGGCCAGGGCCGGTGGCGGGGAATTCACGCTTGAAATCGCGCCAAGCGGCCGGGGCCAAACCAGCCGGAAGATGGTGAAGGCCGCCGACGCCCGGTCGGTTCCAGCCGGGTTGTGCCGCAAACATCCCGGAGCCGCCTATTGGTTTGAATACCTGCCGGACACGCAGTCGCTTTACATCCAATACAACAAATGCGCCAACGAAACCAACAACCCGTTCGCCGGTTTTGCGAAGACACTGTTCGCCTTTGCCGACGCGCACCCGGTTCGGCGCGTGGTCGTGGACCTGCGCTTCAACACCGGCGGCAGTTCCGGCATTGTGAAACCCCTCGTGGAAGGTTTGACGTCACGACCGGCGCTCAATGCACAGGGACATCTCTATGCCCTCATCGGCGGCCAGACGTTTTCCTCCGGGGTGATGGCGGTGATGGATTTCCGCAATGACCTGCACGCGATCCTCGTTGGCGAACCGACGGGGAACAAGCCCAATCATTATGGGCAGCAGCAGAACTTTGAGTTGCCGAACTCAAGGCTGATGGTGCATTACTCGACAAAGCATTTCCGGCTGACGCCCGATGCCGATCCGCCAACGGTTGAGCCGGACATCCTGGCGCCGGCGTCGCTGGCGGACTTTCTGGCCGGTCGCGACCCGGCGTTGGACGCTGCGCTGCGTCACCCGTTGCAGTAAATTTGTGCGCTATTTGACACCTTTTGCGCTTTTCACGGCGAGAGCTTGCTCGCGTCCGGCCGCGGCGATGAATGGCTTCAATTCCTGCATCAATTTCGCGAACCCATCGAGTGACAATTGTTGCGCGCCGTCACTCCAGGCTTCCGCCGGGTTGGGATGGACTTCAATCAACAAAGCGTCCGCGCCCATGGCCACCGCACCCTTGCACATGGCCGACACCAGGTCCGCGCGCCCGGCGCCCTGGCTCGGGTCAATCACGATCGGGCAGTGCGATTCGCGCTTGATGATGGGGATGGTCGAGAGGTCCAGCGTGTTGCGCGTGTAGGTCTCGAACGTGCGGATGCCGCGTTCGCAGAACAGGAGGTTCGGATTTTCGTTGGCGAGCACATATTCGCCCGCGAGCAGCCACTCCTCGATTTTCGTCGAAAGTCCGCGCTTGAGCAGGACCGGTTTGCCGGTTTTGGCGGCGGCAATCAAAAGCTGGAAGTTCTGCGAATTGCGCGCGCCGATCTGGATGATGTCCGTGTATTCGGCCACCATTTCGGCGTGATTTTCGGAAAGCAATTCGGTGATGACGGCCAGCCCGGTGGCGCGCCGCGCCTTGTCGAGCAGCTTCAGGCCCTTCTCGCCGAGTCCCTGGAATTCGTAGGGTGACGTGCGTGGCTTGAACGCGCCGCCCCGCAGGAAGGTCGCCCCGGCGGCTTTTACCGCCTCGGCGGTGGCCAGCAGTTGTTTCTCGCTTTCAACCGAGCACGGCCCGGCCATGACGTGGAATTGTCTGCCGCCGATGACGTGTTCGCGAACGCGGACGGTGGAATTGGCCGGGTGCGCTTCGCGGCTGACGAGCTTGTAACGCTTCTGGATGGGCGTGACGCTTTCGACCGCGCGCGGGAATTGCGTGACCAGCGTTTCGAGGTTGGCGTGGGTGAGTTCGTCGCCGATGGCGCCGATGACGGTGCGCGCCACGCCGCGCATGACGTGGGGGATGTAGCCGAGTTTGCGGATTTCCTTGAGGACGGAACGCTCCTCCTTCCTCGAAATCCGGGGTTTGAGCACGATGATCATGGGTTTTTATGGGTTGACCGAAGGTCGCCAAAACAAAAACGCCGCAGGCGTTTGGCGACCTGCGGCGATTTGTTTGGTTAAAATTTTATCGCAGCCGCAAGTGCGCGCTTACCGCCCAAAACCAATAAAAGAAATACTGGCTGCTGGCTGCGTTGTTCACTTGCTGGCTGTTCACGAGGCAAAGGTAACAGGGTTGGAACCGCTGTCAAGCCGGATGGTGGCACCGGCATAAATCCGAAAGCCGAATTCCGAAGTCCGAAAGAAGTCCGAAGCCCGAAATCCGAAGGACAGCGTACCTCAAGCTGCGCTACCGCCTAGCACGCAAAATCAAAATCCGAGCAGCTCATGAAATAATGGCAGCGCGGGCACCGCAGCTTGCACTTCTCGTTGATCAACTCGTGACCGCATTGCGGACACCAGCGCCAGTGCTCGCCGGAAATGTTTTTGTCCGCCGGCGCCGGGCAGAAATCCTGACGTGGGTTGCCCGATTCAGGCGAATCAGGCTGCGACGGGGATTTGGCTTGTGATGACTTCACGCAAGTTGAGCTTCCGGCTGGCGTGATCAATGTCAATGCCTACGAGATTGCCGTCCGCATCGTAGTCCAAAACCACGCCCTCGGAAACCTCCTGACTCTCGACGCTCGGACGCGAGGCGAGGTCAATGTAGAGCGAATCCGTTTCCGGATAATAATTCAGTTTCATGGTTTGAACCTGAATCAGGCTGCGACTTCACAATACGACGCTTGTGATTGCGGTTCGGGAACTTCTTCTCCGGCCAGACGCAAGCCTTCGATGTGAAACTCGATGGCGGCGTGCATCTCCCGCTCGACTTCCTTGCGCGAATTACCAGTGGCGACACAACCCGGCAAATCCGGCGAATAGGCCGAATACCCCGTGCCGGTCTTTTCGATGATGACTAAATAGCGGCTCATTTCAGTCCAGATTGGTTTTCGGGTTTTGGCACACACTTAATTGCCTTCATGCCTTTGAAATTTCGTTCAACAAATTTCCAAATATTTCCAGCTTCTTCATCGAGTTTTGGAAGAGCTTTATCAACTGATTCATACAAAATATCGGTTACACTACGCATCATAAAAACTTCCCTGGGAGCCGTTGCAATGGTTGTCTTTCCTGTTTCCATATCAAACTGATCAACGCGACCTTCTGCATTCTTAAAAAACTCATCTCGCTTCTGATTGTAAAGTTCTATTGCAAGGATTGCATTGAGATAAGACTGTTCGGCAATGTGTATTTCCTGAAGCATATTTGGCTCATCTGAATTTGCAATGAAAGTAATTTCAGAAAACGGAACGGAGCAGTGAGCTTTTATGGTGTAAAAGCGTGACAATTTTGTAAAACGCATTGGGTCTTGGCGCAACGGCTCCAGATGTTGGCGTCTGACGTTTTCAAGAATGTTCCATTGCGACAAAAGTGCGTATTGGGTCGCAATTAAGGCACTGTGCCTGCGGTCGCGCAAATCACGCTTTTGTTGCAAACGTCCCAACCAAAATGCTGATAACGATCCGAAAAATGCTCCGGCAATTGCTGATGAAAACGCAACGACATTTGTTGAATTCAAAAAGTCAATTTCAGCGCACATCATATTCTTCTGTTAGCAAGTTCACTGCGTCCTTCCAAACTTTTTCTCCAGCTCGCGGTAGTTCATCTCAATCAGCGTCGGGCGTCCGTGCGGGCAGGTGTAGGGCATCGCGCAACGGCGCAGGTCCTCGACAAGGGCTTCCAGTTCCGCGCCGGCCAGCGGGTCATTGGCTTTCACCGCATGGCGGCAGACGGTCTTGGCAATCGTATGCTCGCCCAGCCGCGCCAGGTTCACCTCGCGGCCCGCCGCCTTCAATTCGTCCACGAGATCGAGCACAAAGCGGCGGGCATCCGCCGTCTTCACAAACGGCGGCAGCGCGTCGAGCAGGAATGTGCGCTCGCCGAATTCGCTCAGCCCCACGCCGAGCCGCGTGAGCGCGACCAATTGCTCGCGCAGGAAATTCGCGTCGCGGGCGGGCAGTTCAATGGTTTCCGGCAACAACAGTTTTTGCGACGGCGCGGTGCCGTTTTGTTCCAGCCGGTTCAGCATTTGCTCGAACAATATCCGTTCGTGCGCGGCGTGCTGGTCGAGCAGGACGAGCCCGCGGTCGGATTCCAGCACGACGTAAAGTTTGCCGACGACGCCGACGAGCCGGAGCGGGACGTTAAGCAACGGCGTGGCGCCGGGAGATGGGATGGCAGACGGGAGGACGGTTTCCGACGGCGAGGATGGGGGATGGAGTCCGCCTTCGTTTTGTTCCGTCGCGACGGGGATGGAAGGTGGAGTTTGCGGTTCGGTTGTCGTTGGTAGCGGCGGGACGCCCGTCTCCACTTTGCTCTGACGCGGCAAGAAACCCATTTTCAAGGGCGATTGCTGGATTGCCAATTCCGGCGGTTCGACGGCAGGCCTCAACTGCTCCGGAAATTGCGGCAGAGCGGGCGTGGTTTGTGGCTCCGCTTGTCCGACACCTTCGACTTTGGGCTTTGGACTCGGGACTTTGGACTCTCCGGCATGAAATGCCAGGAGCGCTTCCTGCACCGCCTGGGCGACGAATTTCCGGATTTCAAATTCGCGGTGGAATTTCACCTCCCGTTTGGCCGGGTGGATGTTCACGTCCACAGCGGCGGGATCAATATCCAGGAACAGGCAGCAGACCGGGTAACGGCCCTTCATCAACGCGGTGTGATAACCCTCGAGCAGCGCGTAGTTGAGTCCACGGTTTTCGACCGGACGGCGGTTGACGAACAGGTGCTGGCCTTCCCGCGTCGCGCGTGAAACCCCCGGCGAACCGATGTAGCCCCAAACCTTGAGTGGCGGGTGACAGGTGGCGGGTGACAAGTCCGGATCGCCGGGGGATTTATCAGGAAGTGCCGCCTCAAAGATGTCGGTTTCTTCCGGCTGGACAGACTTGTCGAGGGCGGCGGAGAAATTCACGGACAAAAGCTTTTCCTCGCCGAGCAACGCGCGCAGCCGTTCGCGCAACGCGCCGAGCCGGCTTGAAATTGCCGCGTCGGATTTCTGCGCGGGCAATTGCCACACGAGCCGTCCGTCCTTCTGGAACGTGAACGCGACTTCGGGATACGCCAGCGCGGCCAGCGTGAGGTAATGCTGGATATGCGCCGCCTCGGTATCCTCCGTGCGCATGAATTTCCGGCGCGCGGGCAGGTTGAAAAACAATTGCCGCACCTCGACACTGGTGCCGGGCGCGCTGCCGGCGGCCTTGACTTCAACAATTTTCCCGCCGTTCACGATGATTTGCGTGCCCTCGGGCGAACCGCCGTCGCGTTCGCGTGTGGTGAGCGTGAAGCGGCTGACGCTGGCAATGCTGGGCAGGGCTTCGCCGCGAAACCCCATCGTGGCAATCGCCGCCAGATCCTCGGCTTTCTGGATTTTGCTCGTCGCGTGGCGTTCCAGACAGAGCAGCGCGTCGTCGCGGCTCATGCCGGTGCCATCGTCGGTCACGCGGATGAGGCTGCGTCCGCCGGCCTGGATTTCCAGGGTCACGCGCGCGGCCTGTGCGTCGAGCGCGTTTTCGACGAGTTCCTTCACGACACTCGCGGGCCGCTCAATCACCTCGCCGGCGGCGATTTGATTGGCGACTTGCTCGGAAAGCAGGTGGATGCGGTTCATGCGAGGTGAAGCGTGAAACGTGAAACGTGATTTGTAAAGTGCGCGCTTGATGGAAATGGAATTCTCACCTCACGTTTCACGAATCACGTCTTCATTACGGCAGTGGCAGGGCAAACGCAAACACGGCGCCCCGGCCCGGTTCATTGCGCGCCCAGATGCGGCCTTGGTGGTCTTCAATGATTTTTTTGCAGATCGAGAGGCCGAGGCCGGTGCCGTGGGCCTTGCCGAACGTGGCGAAAACCTCAAATAGCTGGCCGGCGATTTCCGGCGCGATGCCGGGGCCGGTGTCCTCGATTTCGGTGACGATTTCCTTTTCGTCGCAGTGAAAGCACAGAGAAATCGTGCCGCCGTTGGGCATCATGTCGGTGGCGTTGTGGACGAGTTTGGAGAAAACGCGGCTGAGGCGGCGCGGATTGAACGGGATGAGGATGGCGGGCGGCTCGTTTTGCATTTCGATGCGCGCCTCCTTGAGTTCCGCTTCGGTGCGGAGGTCGGCGATTAAATCGAGAACAAAGGTGTGGTAATTGGCGGGTTTGATTTCCGCGTCCGGCGATTTGCCTTCCGTGAAAATAAGAATGTCGCCGGCCATGTCGCTGATGCGTTCGACCTGCTTGCGGATGCGAACCTGGGCCTGGGCGCGCGTTTCCGGGCTGACGTTGGGCCAGTCAAACGTCTCGGCGGCGAGGCTGATGATGCTGAGCGGATTTTTCAGGTCGTGGACGATGGAACGGGCGAAACTGCCGACCACGGCCAAGCGTTCGGCCTGGACGACTTCGCGGAGGTAGAGATGGTTGAATTCGCGGAGGCGGTGGCTGATGTGCTGCAACAGGCCAAACGCCAGCACGGGCGAGCGCTGGATGAACGAAAGCATTTCCCCGCGCGGAAGGAAATAAACGTCCGTGTCCCTGACTGCGGTGGCGGTGGCCGAGCGCGGGCGATGTTCGATCATGGCCATTTCGCCGAAAATCTCGCCGGGGCCAAATTGGGAAAAGGCGCGCCGGACGCCGGCACCGACGAGGCTGGAAATTTCCACCAGCCCGTCTTTGACGAAATAGACGCCGTCGCCGGGATCGTCTTCGTGGAAAATTTCACAACCGGCGGCAAAATGCCGTTCTTGGGCGATAAACCGCAACGCCTGCAACTCGTCGCGGCCCAGATTGCGAAACAAGGCTATGGATTCAAGCGCAGCCACCAACGCGCTTTATACCAGTTTCGACAGGTAATTGCACATTTTTTGTAGCCGGCGCCATGTGAACGCCGGCGGAATCAATGACGACAGTCGCAGAGCGACGCGACGGTGCCAAAGCAAACGGTAAATGACAATAATTGGCCTCGAAAAGCCAAGAAATGCTAAGAATAACAGCTTGGATGTGAATGGGAACTTATTGACAAAACGTTGCAAAAAAGTCACAATGAAACATTCGGGTAGCAGTACGTTTCTTCAGCGGGGTTCCCCACCCCCACCTCCTTGGCGTCTGCTGCCCGGATTTTTTTAAAGCCGCTTGACGCCTCCCGAAGCTTCTTTTACCCTCACAAGTTCCATTGCGGGGGCGTAGCTCAATTGGTTTAGAGCGCTGCCCTGTCACGGCAGAGGTTACGGGTTCGAGCCCCGCCGCTCCCGCCATTTTCATAATTATGACCACTGGTGACAAGTGGTGTCATGGCGAGTCTTTCGTCAATGGCTGCAATGGTTTTATTCGATTTTCCCCCGCCATTCGTTGTGACAGCCGATGACCCGTTTTGACTGACTGCGACCAATTCGTGTGAGGCTCCTTGTGAGGCTTGTTCCGCATAGTTTGGTAACGCATCAAACGCCGCCCAAGTGCCAAGCAGGTTTTCATCGGTATAAATTTTATCTGTCAGCCGCCGGTCACTATGTCGCATAAGCGTCATTGCCACCCGGCTTGCCACTCCCCCGCGCGCTAAATTAGTTCCGAACGTGTGACGCAGCGAATGAAAAACTGCTTTGCGTCCAAGCGTGTCCTGGAGCGGAATGCCAGCTTTGATTAAATCCCTGCGAAATCGCTCAATTCGCGGAATACGCTTGAAGACCAATTCATCATCCAACACCCCGTTGCCTTTGATATCCCGCAATGCTGCTGCCAATTCAGGGTGCAAACGCATATCGGCTGATTTGCCATTCTTGGTGGTTGAAGCCCGAATTTTTACGAACGGAGTGACCGCATCCAAGCGCAAATCACCCCATTTGAGCGCCGCCAGTTCCGAACTCCGAAGCCCAGTATGAACAGCCATCAAATAGACCGGCTTGCGTTCGCCTGCCACGGCCAGCAGGCGCAGCATTTCATCATCGCTTAACGCCCGCCGTTCCTCGGCTTTGCCTTCTTTTGTTTTTGCTTTTTCCACCGACCGCAGGGGATTAGAGCCGGCGCGACCGAGTTTTATCAGCCAGTTGAAAAAACACCTGGTTGCCTCCAAATAATCGTTCGCGGTTTTATCTTTTAATTCCCGATGTTCCCGCAGCCATGCTTGAAATGAATCTGCCGTTGCGTCTTTCGCCAATTTCCAACCGCACTCCGCAATCAATCGGCTCACACGAAATTCGATGTTCGCCAGATATTTGTCGGATTTCCCACGACGACGCATATCGCCGAGGAAATCATTCAAATGATCCGACAAACTGCGTTGCGCCGCTTCTCTTGCCGCCTTTGGCAAAATTAATCCATCCCGCTCGTGAAGTTTTTCCTCCCGCAATTTGTCCCGGCGTTTCTCCGCACATCGCTTGTCAGACGTTTCGAGTGAAACATCAACAATTTTTCTGTCCTCGGATTGCTGGCGAAACTTCCAACGCCAAATCCGCGAATCCTTTGGCTTGTAAATAAAATCAATCACATCGTGTCCTTTTAATTTGCCCTGGGTTGACTCAATCGTTGAAAATAAACTCTGACCTGACTTTCCAACATCCCCACCGCCCGGCCAATCC
>Ga0181538_10004196_pt1 | contig 13631 bp, 10 predicted proteins | sample PEATcosm2014_Bin_40_FD_119773 | JGI IMG/M metagenome (GOLD analysis project Ga0181538, IMG submission 119773) | Peatland microbial communities from MTU Mesocosm Facility, Houghton, MI, USA - PEATcosm2014_Bin23_30_metaG | ecosystem: Environmental > Terrestrial > Soil > Wetlands > Peat | place...
ACCCGGGAGCGTCGACCAGGGCGCGGTAGGCCGCCTCGGATGCCTCCGCCATCAGCGCTGCCTCAGCGGCGAAGGCCTGCGCCCGATCCGCGTGGCTCGCCTCGAGCTCTGGCGTGGAGACCTCGAGCACCGCGCTGGTCACCTGTTCCAGGTGGCGCAGGGCGATGGCCGAATTGCTGTACCGCGCGAAGACGACCTCTCCCTGCTCGGTGACCTTGAAACGGCCGGCGACCGAGCCGGGGGCCTGGCCGCGGATGGCACGTCCAGCTGGCCCGCCTCCGCGGCCGAGCGCGCCGCCGCGGCCGTGGAACAGGGTCAGCCGCACGTCGTGGGCCTCGGCCCACCCCGCCAGCTCGGCCTGCGCGTCGAACAGCCGCAGCGTCGCGCTGACAGGCCCGAGCTCCTTGGCCGAGTCGGAGTAGCCGAGCATCGCCTCCAGCTGCCGGCCGTTGGCGGCGAGCCGCTCAGCGACCGGGGGCAGCTTCAGCATCTCGGTCAGCACGCGGGGCGCGTTGGCCAGGTCCTCCCCGCTCTCGAAGAGCGGTACCACGTCCAGCACCGGGGCGTTGCCGTCGGGCAGGGCGCGCTGCGCCAGCTCGTACACGGCGGCGATGTCCTCGGCCGACCTGGTGAAGCTGACCACGTACCGCTGGCACGCCTCCGGGCCGAACCGCCGCTGGATCCAGGCGGCCACGCGCAAGGTCGCGAGCACCTCCTCGGCCGCCGCCGACAGGGGCTCACCGGCGGGCGCGGCCCGCACCTCAGCGAGTACCCGGGCGTGCACCGCGCTGTGCTGGCGGATCTCCAGCTCGGCCAGGTGGAAGCCGAACGTCTCCGCCTGCCAGATGAGGTGCTGGACTTCGCCGTACGCCTGCTGAGGGGCGCTGGCGGCCGCCAGCGATTCCTGGACCAGGCGCAGGTCGGCGATGAATTCGGCCGGTCCGGAGAAGGCCAGGTCGGCGTGGCGATTGCGGGTCGCCTCCAGCCGCGCCGCGATGTACAGCAGGTAGGTGCGGTAGGGCTCCTGCGGAGAGCGGGCCGAGATCTCCGCGAGCAGCTCGGGATGCGCCGCGGCGGCCACGTCGAGCGCGCGCCGCAGCCCCGGCGACGCCGGCGTCGTGGCCTCGTACAAAGTCAGGGACCGGCCGATCCGGGAGGTGGCCCGCTCAAACGCGCGCAGCACATGATCGGCCTGGATGGTCACGGCCTCGCGGGTGACCCGCGCGGTCACGAAGGGGTTGCCGTCCCGGTCGGCCCCGACCCAGCTTCCGAACCTGAGGAACGCGGGGACCTCCGTCGGGACGCTGCCGCTGTCCGAGCCCGCGACGGCATGGTCCATCGAGCGGTAGAACGCGGGCACGACCCGGAACAGGGTCTCGTCGAACGCGGCCATCACCGAGCGGACCTCCTCAATGGGGTCCATGGCGTTGACCCGTAGCTGTGAAGTTCGCCACAGCACATCGATCTGCTCGCGCAGCTCGCGGAGGGTCTCGGTACGGTCGGTCGCGGCGAGCCGGGGATCGTCGAGCGCGTCCACCAGGACGGAAATCCGCCGCAGCGAGGCGACCACCGCGCGGCGCCGCGCCTCGGTGGGGTGGGCGGTGAACACCGGGTGCACGCGCAGCCCGGCGAGCAGCTCCTCGAGCCGGTCACCGCCCTGGGAGCGGCGGATCTCCCGCACGGTGGCGTCCAGGGACTCCGGCAGGGGGTGCCCGGTCACGTCCCGCTCACGCAGGGCGCGGATGCGCTGATGCTCTTCGGCCAGGTTGGCGAGGTGGAAGTACGCGGTGAAGGCGCTGGCGACCTGCTCCGCCCGGTCCAGTGGCCACGAGGCGACAAGGGCGGCGATGTCGTCCGGTGAGCTGCCCGGTTCCGGCCGCTCACCGTTCAGCTGCGCGCCATCCGCCCGCCGCGACTCGATCACGGCGTGCCGGAGCTGCTCCACGTCGTCCAGCAGCTCCTGGCCGCCGGCCTCACTCAGCACGCCACCGAGCAAGCTGCCCAGCAGCCGGACCTCGCGCCGCATCGGCTCCGGCATCCGGTAGCGGTCATCTGCCCGGCTGATCGTCTCCCGCTCCACGCCGCAAGCGTAGCGAAACGCCCACTCGCCTCCTCGATACCATTAGGCCATGACCACTGATGCCTCCGCGGAGCCGGACGCCGGCCCCAGCGGCAACGATCTGGACCCGCACACGACCGCCGGGAAGATTGCCGACCTGGAGCGGCGCCGCCAGGAGGCCGTGCACGCCGGCTCCGCGCAGGCGGTGGGGAAGCAGCACGCGAGGGGAAAGCTGACCGCGCGGGAGCGGGTCGAGAAGCTGCTGGACCCGGGCTCGTTCGTGGAGTTCGACGAGTTCGCCCGGCACCGGGCCACCGACTTCGGCATCGAAGAGAACCGGCCGTACGGCGACGGCGTGGTCACCGGGCACGGCACGGTAGACGGCCGCCCGGTCTGCGTGTTCAGCCAGGACTTCACGGTGTTCGGCGGGTCGCTCGGCGAGGTCTACGGCACCAAGATCGTCAAGGTGATGGACCACGCGCTGAAGGTCGGCTGCCCGATTATCGGCTTCAACGACGGCGGCGGGGCCCGGATCCAGGAGGGCGTGGTCGCGCTCGGCCTGTTCGGGGAGGTCTTCTACCGCAACGTGATGGCCTCGGGCGTGATCCCGCAGATCTCGCTGATCATGGGGCCGTGCGCGGGCGGCGCGGTCTACTCGCCGGCGATCACCGACTTCACGCTCATGGTGAACGGGACATCGCACATGTTCATCACCGGCCCGGACGTGATCAAGACGGTGACCGGTGAGGAGGTCACCTTCGAGGAGCTGGGCGGGGCGCACGCGCATGCCGTCCGGTCCGGCGTGGCCCACTACCAGGCCAAGGACGAGCAGGACTGCATCGATTTCGCCCGCGACCTGCTGTCCTTCCTGCCGTCCAACAACCTCGAAGAACCCCCGGTCATCGAGCCCGACGACCCGGCCCCGGCGGACGAGGTCACCAGCCACGACGAGGCCCTGGACACGCTGATCCCGGACTCCCCGAACCAGCCGTACGACATGCATACGGTCATCACGAACGTGCTGGACGACGGCGACTTCCTCGAGGTGCACGCGGGGTTCGCGCCCAACATGGTCTGCGGCTTCGGCCGGGTGGCCGGGTCATCGGTCGGGGTGGTGGCCAATCAGCCGATGCACTTCGCCGGCTGCCTGGACATCAACGCATCGGAGAAGGCTTCCCGGTTCGTCCGCACCTGTGACGCGTTCAGCATCCCGATCCTGACCTTCGTGGACGTGCCCGGCTTCCTGCCCGGCGCTGACCAGGAGTGGAACGGCATCATCCGCCGCGGCGCCAAGCTCATCTACGCCTACTGCGAGGCCACGGTGCCCAAGGTCACCGTCATCACCCGGAAGGCCTACGGCGGCGCCTACGACGTCATGGGCTCCAAGCACCTCGGCGGCGACGTCAGCCTGGCGTGGCCGACGGCGCAGATCGCCGTCATGGGCGCGCAGGGCGCGGTGAACATCCTGTACCGCCGCGAGCTGGCCGCCGCCGACGACCCGGACGTGCTGCGGGTCCAGCGGGTCGCCGAGTACGAGGACACGCTGGCGAACCCCTATGTCGCAGCCGAACGGGGCTATCTCGATGCCGTCATCCGGCCGGCCGAGACCCGCTCGGAGGTCACCCGCGCCCTCCGCGCACTGCGGACCAAGCGCCAGACGCTGCCGCCCAAGAAACACGGCAACATACCGCTTTGACCCGGGGGGACGACCCAGTGCCCCGGTCAAATGGGCGACATGGGACGAGGGTGTCATGGGGAGGCTTGTCCATGACCAAGGGCGCCAGCTTCAAAAAGGTTCTCCGGCGCCACGCGGAGGAAACCGGGCAGCGCTACCCCGAAGCGCTGACGGATATCGAGGGTCTCGGTGCGCGGATGCACCACGAGCCGGTTGCCGAGCGGCTTCTCGTTCATCTCCGGGATCGCTACGGCGTTGACCCGGTCGCGGCGACGAAGCTCAGTGTGCACAAGACCTACGTGTTCCGCATCGACCGCAATGACGGCAGCCCTTGGGTCGCCCGCGCGTTTCCCCCCGCTCGGCCGCTTGCCAGTGTTGAGGGCGACGCCGCGATCCTGGGATTCCTGGAGCGGCAGGACTATCCCGCGGAGCGCCTGGCGGTCGACGATGCGGTATCTGACTTCGATGGCAGCGCGGTCCTCGTGACGCGGTTCGTCGGAGGCGTCCAGCTCCCCGACGGTGCCGCGAAGTTCGCCATGATGGGTGAGCTGCTCGGACGGCTGCACGCGCTGCCGTACGACGATTCCGTCAGCCGCCCGGGTGGGGCGAGTGGTGAGGACCCGAGCCGTGAGGGCACGCCGCGTCAGGACCTGCTGGCCGCCCTGTCTTTTCTCGATGCCGTAGACACGAAGGTCGTGGCCGCCGAGCGCGAGCGATTCGAGCAGCTCCGCGACCAGGTGCGCTCGGCCGACGACGGTCACGGCCTTCCGGAGGGCTTGCTGCACGGAAATCTCCTGCACGCCCCCGATCACGCCGTCCTGAGCGAGCAAGGGCCAGTCGCGATCAACTGGAAGGCGTCCGGGCGCGGACCGCGCCTCGCCGACTTCGCTTACCTGATGTGGGTCACGGGTTCGTGGAACCCACGTCGGCCGAACCAGGAGTGGATCGACGCTGCCGTCAGCGCCTACCGCCGACACATCGAGCCGACCGACGACGAACTCGACCGGCTCGAGGCGGTCATGTACATCCGGACGCTCTACCTCGTCTGTTTCGGCTACCGACGCGCCCTTACCAACGGCCGGACATTCAACGAGTGGGGCTTCATCGAACCACCCGAGTACTTCAGCTCCACCGCAGCCGCAACCCGAGCCGCGTTCCGCCGGTAGGCCGTCGGTGCGGCAACGGAACGACGGTCGTTCGTCAGCGGCGCGACAGATGTCTCGCGTGCAGGCGCCCGTAGAGGTCCCGGAGGACATCGTCGAGCGGGTCCGCGCGCTATGCCTGGCGCTGCCCGAGGTGACGGTCCGGGTCGACGGTTGGGCGCAGTCGTTCGACATCCGGCGGAGGTCGTTCTGCTTGCTCGTGGCACGGGAGGGCCCGGCCGGCAAGCCCCTCCCGTTGGTATGAGCGCCTCGCCGTAAGCTGCGCGTGGTGGCCGCCGGCAACCGGACCCGTGCTGTCACTGGCTCTCGAGGCGCCAGGCGACGCGGCGGCGATCTGACGGCGGCGTCTTCTCCTGGGGGCCGGTCTCGATTTTCTGCGGGTCGGTTCCGGTGTCGGCGGCGGGGCCGGTGAGCTTGCCGACCGAGCTCAGGTGGCGCAGCGCCTGAGCGTACGAGCCGAGCAGGCTCGTCTGGCAGTAGGGCAGGCCGCGGTCGGCGCAGAACGCGGCCACTAGCGGCTGGGCCCGGCGCAGGCTGGGCCGGGGCATGGACGGAAACAGATGATGCTCGATCTGGTAATTCAGGCCGCCGAGAGCGGCATCGGTCAGCCAACCGCCGCGGACGTTTCGTGAGGTCAGCACCTGGCGGCGGAGGAAATCGGTACGGTCTCCCGCCTCCAGCATGGGCATTCCCTTGTGGTTGGGGGCAAACGAGCAGGCCAGGTAGAAGCCGAACAGGCCCTGCTGCACCAGAATGAATAGCACGGCCCGGACGGGCGACAGCACGAGGAAGACCGCGGTGAGGTAACCGGCGGCATGCAGCGCGAGCAGCGCTGCCTCCCACGCCCCGTGCTGGCCGGCCCGGTGCTCGCGGATCCGTCGCGTCACCGAACGAAGGCTGGCGCCGTGCAGGCTGGCCGCCTCCAGGAACATCATGGGGAACAACAGGAACGCCTGACAGCGGAAGACCAGCCGCCGCACCCCCCGGGCAGCCCGCGCCTGGCCGGCCGAGAACGCCAGCGCACCGATCATGATGTCGGGGTCGGCGTCCTCGGTGTTGGGGTGGGCGTGATGCCGGTTATGCTTGCCGGTCCACCAGCCGAAGCTCAGGCCGATGCCGAGATTCCCGCACGCCACGCCGAGGAGGTAGTTGGCCTTCCGGGAGCGGAAGATCTGCTGGTGGCCCGCGTCATGGCCGAGGAAACCGAGCTGGCCGAACATCACGGCCAGGAAGACCGCGATCCCCAGCTGCCACCACGAATCACCGATCAGCGCGAACGCCACCCAGCCGGCCACCAGCGCCGCCGCGGTGACCGCGATCTTCGCAGCGTAATAGCGCAGCCGCCGGTCCAGCAGATGCGCCTGCCGGATCTGCCGCGACAGCATCGCGTACTCGCTGCCGCGCAGAGGCGAGGACGCAGTCGCGGGCGCGGGCGGGGACGCGGGCGGGGACTGAGGGCTGGGCCCGGCCTCATTCGCAGGAGGAACATGCACGCCGGGACTCCTTGGCTCGGGAACGCGGCCGGTCTGACCGCGCGCCGCCAGGGTCTGGGACGACATGCGCGAACCTCGAACCGGAATCACCGCGGATACTCCAGTGGCCCCGATCGAGGCTGCTCTGACCCTACCTCCTTGCGATACGGGTACGGACAACTGAGGGCAGAGCGGTCGGATGGACGCCGGACACGTGAGGGCAGAGCGGTCAGATGGACGCCGGTGCGGGACAATGCATACGAGGCCATGGAGGTGGGGCGCATGAACACGCCCGATGTGTGGATAGCCAAGGACGACGGGAGCGATATCGTCCGCGCTACCGCGATCGTCGGAGTAGGCATCGACTACAACGGCAACATCACGGCCCGGCTCGGCCACGGCGAGGGCGCGACCGTGACCCTCGCCGACCAGGGTCGGCAGCACGGTGTCCGCCCGCCGGCCGATTTTCACCGGCAGCTGATGCGGATCATCGCCCAGTTGTCGGACGCGTCCGGGGCGTTCCTGGTCCGGCCGGTCCACGATGAGGCCCACGGCTGGACATGGGCTACCGAGCCGCTGTAACGCCAGGGCCGCAGACCGGGATTAGGAGGCCCGGGACGGGGAGGCCCGGGACGGGGAGGCCCGGGACGGGGAGGCCCGGGACGGGGAGGCCCGGGGTTCGGCGGGCCGCGGGTCAGCCGGCCGGACTTGGCCCGGGCAGGGGCGGGCCGGCCCAGTCCGCGGGCAGCGGTATGTCGAGGTCGCCGACCGCGACGGCCCTGGCGACTTCGGCGAGTTTCAAATTGCGGTCGCGGGCATAGCCGCGCAGCGCGGTAAAGGCCGTGTCGATGCCCACCTGCAGGCGCTCCGCGAGCACGCCCTTGGCCTGCTCGATCACGATCCGGCTGTTCAGGGCGACCTGCAGTTGTTCGGTGACCACCTCATGGCGGCGAATCGCGCGCTCGTGCAGGATGCCGATCGTGGCCACATCGGCGAGCGCCTGGCCCAGTTCCGTGGTTTCGGCATTCAGTGGCCCGGCCTCGGCGGAAAAGAAGTTGAGGGCACCGACAGCCTGCTGGCGCAGCCGCATCGGCATGGCGTGCACGGCGGCGAACCCGGCCGCCAGTGCGGCCGGGGCGAAGGTCGGCCACCGGCCGGTCTCGGCGGCCAGATCAGGGCAGATCACCGGGGTCAGCGTGCGGTACGCGTCCAGGCACGGCCCTTCGGCGTTCTGCAGCTGGGACAGCTCGAGGACGCGGGCCTGCTCGGTCGATGCGGCGACAAGATCCAGGCTGCCAGCCGGCTCCGCCAGCAGGATCCCGCACGCGGAGACGCCGAGCAGCTCGACACCGTACTCCGCCACCGTATTCAGGAATTCAATGATGTCGAAATCGGCCACCAGGGTATCGGCGACCTTGACGAAGGCCCGCCATGCGAGCCTGTCCGAGGGACTCATTCGCCTTCCATCTCCTCGTCCTTGTCCTCGGGGTCTTGTCCCTGGTCCTGCTGCCGGGGTGGGGCCGGGCCGCGAGGCGGCGACGCCGAGCCGTTACCGTTGGTTTCCGCCCCAGTCTGGCCCCGGGCGGCCGTCTGAGGGAAGGTGGTGAACTGGCCGGCGAAGGAGAGCCGCCTGCCCACCACATCCGCCGCGACCTGTGAGATCGGCTGGGCCTGGGCGTAGGCGTGGGCCCGCAACGTCACCAGGGCGTCGGTCACGGAGATGCCCAGCTGCACCGAGATCATTCCGGTCGCCTGATGAACCTCGGCCCTGCGCTCAGAGAACGCCGACCCGACCAGGTCAGCGGTACTGGGGGCCATGCCACCACGATCGTCAAGGGCCAGGATCATTGCCGCGTCAGCGTACAGGAGGACCGTATCGAGCTGGTCCCGGCCCAGCGCGCGGGGCTGCTCCTGGTACAGGCACAGCACCCCCAGCCGGGCCGCGCCCGAGCCCACCGGGATCGCGAAGACGCCCGCCACGCCGCGCGCCAGCGCCATGGGCGCGAACTCCGGCCAGCGGACCTGCGCCTCGGGCAGGGCCAGGTCAGGGGCCAGCACCGGCCCGTTGCCCTGCCCGGCGTCAATGGCGGGCCCCTCACCAAGGGTGGTTTGCAGCTCCGCCAGCTCGTCACTGCGGCCATCGGTGGCGAACAGCGGCTCGTACGGCCGGTGATCCGCCGCGACCGACAGGGCCGCTCCCGCGCCGAGTGCCTCCGCGCAGGCGATGACTACATGGCGGACAGCCACCGCGGCGCCTTCCCGGCGGGCCAGGGCAGTGATCGACAGCCAGACGCCAGCGGCGCGTGCCGGCACGGCAACTTCCTCTCTGCCGCAGGACGCGGAAAATGCCGATTCTCCACCGCGCCACGCTGTGACGGAAGAGCACGTGGCCGGAGCCGATGAGACGAAGGGCGCCTGCCATCTGGAGCGGGTAACAGCCTAGACCCACGGCGTACGTCACCGGAGATCTCCGTTCGCGCTATCCGGCACCGGGCCGCCATCGCGGCCGCGGATCAGGCGGAGGTGCCGGCCCCCGGCGCCGCGCGGTCACCGTTTTCCCGCCCTTTGGGCAGATCAGCCTAGTCTTTTCAGACTCCCGCAATGCGCCGGCGGCATAGCCACCCGGCGGCCTGCCCTAGAGTCTTGAACACGATGAGCGAATACGGAGCCCCACTCCCGCTGTTGGCCCGCTACGCCGTCATGGTCGACGTGGGCTACATTTTCGCTGCCGCCGGGGAACTGCTGCTCGGCACGAGCTCACGCCGCGACTTCCGGGTCGACGCCGTGCCGCTCATCCAGGCGGTCAGCAAGCACGCGGACGAGCTCGTCCGCGGCGAGCTGCTGCGGGTGTACTGGTACGACGCGGCCCGCGACCGCGTGCCCACCATCGACCAGCGTGTCATCGCTCAGATGCCACTGGTCAAACTTCGACTCGGCAACCTCAATGCGCGCGGCCAGCAGAAGGGCGTTGACGCGCAGATCCGTGCGGACATGGAGGCGCTGGCCCGGCATCACGCGATCACCGACGCGGTCCTGGTCGCCGGCGACGAGGACATGGTGCCGGCCGTGGAGGCCGCGCAGGCCTACGGCGTGCGCGTCCACCTGTGGGGCGTTGAGCCGCCCTACGGCACGAACCAGGCCGAACGGCTGGTCTGGGAGTCTGACACGGTCGAGATCCTGGACAGCGCGTTCGTCAAGCCCTACTTCACCCGGCAGCCGGTCAGCGTGGTCGAGACCGCCCGCCCCGAAGAGCCGCCCGCCAGCACCGTACCCTCCCCCGCGCAGCTTTTCGGCGACCGGGTACTGGCACGCGCGCCTGGCAAGCCCGCTCACTCTCCGTACCCGAGCGCGCCCCTGGCGGGCGCGGGCGCGCATGGGGGCGGCGTCCCGGCGGCACATGGGCCGCACGCGCCCGGAGTGGGCACGGGCCCGGGGCAGCCCACCCTGGCCGCAGCCCGGCTCGGGCCGGACCGGTCGCGGGTGGAGGAGGCCGGCGAGCACGTGGCGCAGAAGTGGATCCTGACCCGCGGCACCGACAACATCCGCGACCTGCTCCCCGGCCCGATCCTGCCGCCGGTCATCGACAAGGAGCTGCTCGTCGAGGCGGAGAAGGAGCTCGGCCTGTCGCTCCGCGCCTACCAGGAGGCGCGCGAATGGCTGCGGGACGCGTTCTGGGTCCGGGTGCATCGTGAGTTCGGCATCACCGTGGGCCGCTCCCGCGACTAGGCCACCCAGATACTGGTCGCCCGCAGACCGGCCCCGCAGGACTGGGGCCCTGGCCCGGCAGGGCTGGGCCAGCTCAGACTGGCCCGCAGCACTGGGGCCCTGGCCCGGCAGGGCACGGCCCCTCAGACTGGCCCGTAGACTGGCCTCGTGCCAGCAGACCAGTCAGGCCAGCCGCTCCTGCGCGTCATCCGCGGTGACGCCAGCACCGAGGAGATCGCCGCGATCCTGGCCGTCCTGGCCGTCCGCCGGGACGCGGCCTCCGCCATCGCGGCAGCGGCCAGGACGACTCCCAGCCGGGGCCGTTCGGCATCCTCGGACAGATCCCGGCAACTGCGCGCGCCGATGTTCCCCAGCCCAGACGGCTGGCGGCGCTCCGCCCTCCCCGGCGGTTAGGTCAGTCTCGCCAGGATTAGCTGGCGGACTCTGGCGGCGTCGGCTTGGCCGCGGGTGGCCTTCATGACCGCGCCGACCAGGACCCCGGCCGCGGCAACCTTTCCGCTGCGGATCTTCTCCGCGACATCTGGATTACCGGCGATGGCCTCGTCGACTGCGGCCTGCAGCGCGCTGTCGTCACTGACCACGGCCAGGCCGCGCGCCTTGACCACATCGTCCGGGGTGCCCTCGCCGGCCAGCACTCCGTCGATCACCTGGCGGGCCAGCCGGTCGTTCAGCGCGCCGGACGACACCAGGCCCGCGACCCGGGCCACCTGATCGGGCGTAATCGGCAGGGCGGACAGCGCGGTGCCGGTCTCGTTCGCGCGACGGGACAGCTCGCCCAGCCACCACTTCCGGGCGTCAGCCGGGGACGCACCCGCGGCCACGGTACCGGCTACCAGGTCGAACGCGTCCGCGTTACGCAGCGCGGCCATATCGGCGTCGGACAGGTGCCACTCGACCTGGAGCCGTTCCCGCCGCGCCGAGGGCAGCTCGGGCAGCGACCGCCGGATCTGCTCCACCCACTCGGACGGCGGCGCGATCGGCACCAGATCCGGCTCGGGGAAGTAGCGGTAGTCCTCCGCCTCCTCCTTGCTGCGGCCGGGCGTCGTGATGCCGGTGTCCTCGTGGAAATGGCGGGTCTCCAGGGCCACCTTTCCGCCCGCGTCCAGCACGGCGGCCTGCCGCTCGATCTCGGATCGGACGGCCCGCTCCACCGAGCGCAGCGAGTTGACGTTCTTGGTCTCCGTCCGGGTGCCCAGCACCGCCGAGCCGCGGGGCGCCAGCGAGGTGTTCACGTCGCAGCGCAGGGAGCCCTCCTCCATGCGCACGTCGGACACGCCCAGGGACCGGACGACCTCCCGCAGCTCCGCGACGTAGGTACGGGCCACCACGGGAGCGGCCGCACCCGTGCCGGTGATCGGCTTGGTCACGATCTCCACCAGCGGGATGCCGGCCCGGTTGTAGTCGACCAGCGAGTAGTCGGCGCCCTGGATCCGGCCGGTGGCCCCGCCCACGTGCAGCGATTTGCCGGTGTCCTCCTCCAGGTGCACGCGCTCGATACCGACCCGCACGTGCCGCGGCTCCGCCTCACCCTCGTCGAGCGTCACGTCCAGCCAGCCGTCGGTGCACAGCGGCTCGTCGTACTGGGAGATCTGGTAGTCCTTCGGCATGTCCGGGTAGAAGTAGTTCTTCCGCGCGAACCGGCACCAGCTGGCAATCGAGCAGTTCAGCGCGAGCCCGATCCGGATCGTGTACTCGATTGCCGTGCGCGACGGCACCGGCAGTGAGCCGGGCAGGCCGAGGCAGACCGGGCAGACCTGCGTGTTCGGCTCGCCGCCGAACTGGGCCGGGCAGCCGCAGAACAGCTTGGTCCTCGTGCCCAGCTCCACGTGCGTCTCCAGCCCGATCGTGGGCCCGTAACGCGCCAGCGCCTCCGCGTACGGGATGAGCGGCAGCGGTTCGGCCGTCATCGGCCCGCTCCCTTCGTCTCACTCGTCGGGCTGGTCTGCTGGTCGAGGCCGTGCGCCCCGGCCAGCAGCGGATGGCCCCAGCGCTCGGTGAACGCGGCCTCCGCCGCGGCCGCGACCCGGTAGGCACGGTCGTCGGCCAGCACCGGCGCCATGATCTGCAGCCCGACCGGCAGGCCGTCCTCGGGGGCCAGGCCGCACGGCACCGAGATGGCCGCGTTACCGGCCAGGTTCGACGGGATCGTGCACAGGTCGGCCAGGTACATCGACATCGGGTCGTCGGTCCGCTCCCCGATCGGGAAGGCGGTCGTCGGCGTGGTCGGTGAGACCAGCACGTCGACCTGGCCGAACGCCGCCTCGAAGTCGCGCGTGATCAGCGTGCGGACCTGCTGGGCCTTGCCGTAGTAGGCGTCGTAGTAGCCACTGGACAGGGCGTAGGTGCCGAGCATGATGCGCCGCTTGACCTCGGCGCCGAAGCCCACCTCGCGGGTCAGCGACATGACCTCCTCGGCGCTGCGGGTGCCGTCGTCACCGACCCGAAGGCCGTACCGCATCGCGTCGAACCGGGCCAGGTTCGAGGAGCACTCGCTCGGCGCGATCAGGTAGTACGCGGGCAGCGCGTAGCGGAAGTGCGGACAGGACACTTCGGTCACCTTGGCGCCCAGCGATTCGAGCAGTTCCACCGCCTGGCTGAACCGGCTCAGCACGCCGGGCTGGTACCCCTCGCCGGACAGTTCGGTGACCACCCCGATACGCAGCCCGGCCACGTCCGCCTGGCGGGCGGCGGCGACGACCGGGGGCGCCGCATCGGAGATGGACGTGGCGTCCATCGGGTCGTGCCCGGAGATGGCTTCCTGCAGCAGCGCCGCGTCCAGCACGGTCCGGGCCAGCGGGCCCGGGGTGTCGAGCGAGGAGGCGAACGCGATCAGGCCGTACCGGGAGTTGCCGCCGTAGGTCGGCTTCATCCCGGTGATGCCGCAGACCGCGGCCGGCTGGCGAATGGACCCGCCGGTGTCGGTCCCGATCGCGAGCGGCGCCTCGAACGCGGCCACCGAGGCCGCCGAGCCACCCGAGGAGCCCCCGGGTACCCGGGACAGGTCCCACGGGTTGCGGGTCGGGCCGAACGCGGAGTTCTCGGTGGAGGAGCCCATGGCGAACTCGTCCATGTTCGTCTTGCCGAGGATGATGGCCCCGGCGCGGCGCAGCCGGCTGGTTACCGTCGCGTCGTACGGCGGCTGCCACAAGTTGAGGATCTTCGATCCGGCCGTGGTCGGCATGTCGGTCGTGGTGAAGACGTCCTTCAGCGCGACCGGGACGCCGGCCAGCGGGCCGAGGTCGTGGCCGGCCGCGCGGTGCTCGTCCACCGATCGGGCCGCGGCCAGGGCCTGGTCCGCGGCGACGTGCAGGAAGGCGTGCACTCTCTCATCGACCTCGGCGATCCGGTCCAGGTGCGCCTGGGTGACCTCGGCGGCCGAGACCTCTCCGCTGACCAGCGCGGCGGATAGGTCGGCCGCCGTCATCGTGGTGAGCTCGTCACTCATCGCTCAGTCCTCATCCAGGATCCGGGGCACCTTGAACCGCTCCTGTTCCACCGCGGGGGCCTGGGAGAGCACCACGTCCCGGGGCAGGCAC
>Ga0181538_10004198_pt1 | contig 13627 bp, 14 predicted proteins | sample PEATcosm2014_Bin_40_FD_119773 | JGI IMG/M metagenome (GOLD analysis project Ga0181538, IMG submission 119773) | Peatland microbial communities from MTU Mesocosm Facility, Houghton, MI, USA - PEATcosm2014_Bin23_30_metaG | ecosystem: Environmental > Terrestrial > Soil > Wetlands > Peat | place...
CTTTTTGGGCGGCCCGAGGGGCGCCTTCAGCAGGTCGCGCAGCTTCAACAGTTCAGTGTGAATCTTCTCGGCATCGTCCAGCCGCTTGCGGTCCACTTCCTTTATTGCTTCGGCCAGATGATTCAAATCTTCCGGGCGGGCGTAGTTACCTGTGGGCTTGGTGGCCAGCTCGCGCACGCTCTCCAGCTCTTTGGCTACCTCGTTCATCTGCTTCTTTATGGCCTCCTGCGCGGCGGTCAGATCCTCGATTCGGCCGCTCAGCTTGTCCAGCCGCTCCTGCGTTGCCGCGTCCTGGGCGCGCACGGCCGGAGCGGAGCACAGCGCCAAGGTCAATAAGAGAAAGGAAATTCGTTTCATGCCCCGACATTAGGAAGCCCCTTGGGAGAGTTCAAGGGGCAAAGTGCAAGGGAAGTGCGGCAGGTCCTCGGGAGGCTCGAGGGCGGAGATCCGAAAACCGAAAACCGAAAACCGAAAGAAACCCGAAGGCCGAAGGCCGAACTCACTGCCATGCAGGGGAAGCAACTGCTGAATGTTCCTGTCGCATTCGGATTTCGGCCTTCTTTCGGGTCTCGGGTTTCGGGCTTCGGATTTGGGCCGGCTGCTTAACCTCGCCGCTCACACCTGCCGCTCGTAGAGGCGGTAAGTCTTGTAAGGGCGGCCGCCGATGGCCTCGAGCATGCGGCACATCATGACGTTGTCCTCCAGTATCCAGGAGGCTTCGGATTCCGTGACGCCGACTCCAATGCCGACCCTGAGACCCTCAATCAGCATGGCGGACTCCAAACCCTTGGCGCGATACGCGTGCTTCACGCCGAGGGTGATGACGCGGGTCCGAGGCGGGTACTTCCAGCCGAGCAAGTAGGGAATGAACCCCAGCAGCTTCGGCGTCAGCAGCCGGCCCTGCAATGGCTTGAGCGGGATATTGTAATCCGGCATCGCCAGCAGGAAGGCGACAGGTTCGGCGCCCGCCTCGGCCAGCCAGATGAGGCCCTCCATCAGCAAGGGCTTGAGGCGCGCAGCCATAAAGTCCACTTCGGCATCGGTCATCGGCACGAAGCCCCAGTTGTCCTCCCACGCGGCGTTATAGACTTCCTTAACCTTGACGAGGTCCTGCTGCAACGTTTTGCGGAGGACGGGACGGAAGGTGAGGGTTGGGTTGCGCTGTTTGATCTTAGTGGCGATGCGGCCCAGGCGGTCCATGGGGATCTTGGCGAGGTCCATGTGGAACGCCAGCAGGTCCTTGGCTTTGCGGAAGCCGGCCGCCTCGACCAGTGCCAGGTAGTAGCGCGGGTTGTAGGTCATCATGATGACGGGCGGGAAATCGAAGCCCTCGACCAGCAAGCCGCACTCGTCGTTGGTGGTGGGGTTCATCGGTCCCAGGAGTCGCTGCAAGCCGGCCTGACGGGTCCAGCCGGAGACGGTCTCGAACAAGCGGCGGCTGACGGCGGGGTCGTCCACCGATTCGAAGAAACCGAAGAAGGCGGCTGGGTCTTTGGAGACATGGTTATGGTTGCGGTCAATGATACCGGCGATACGGCCCACGTCCTGCCCCGCGCGGGTGGCGATCCAGAGCTGCATTACGGCGTGCTCGAACAGAGGGTTGGCGTCTGTGAACACTTTCTTCAGGTCTATCAGGAGCGGGGCGACCCAGTTAGGGTCATCACGGTAGATGCGGTAGCTGACCTTCAGGAAACGCATCACGTCCCGCGAGTTGCGGGATAACGGAACAATCTGGATGTCAGTGCTCATGCTCGATTCAGCGTGGCTGAGTCGGGGAGCCGTCACCAGCCGGGCAGGAAGGTGGAGCAGACCCGCCCGCCAGTCAACCTGGCAGGGCCGCGTTTCCTGGTTGAAAAAGGCGGTGGATGGTGTTCCCTAGCCCGATGCAATTACTGACGCGCCTCCGTTTTATTGGGACTGTGCTTGGGTGTGGATTCCTTTACTCTGCGGCCATGTTCGCAGAAACCCCTCCGGGCGACGGCACAACGCTCGTCTATTTTGGCACCTACACAGGCGCCCGGAGCAAGGGGATTTACGTTTCCCGCTTCGATCCCGCCACGGGCCGGCTCACCGCTCCCGAGTTGGCGGTGGCAACGGCCAGCCCGAGCTTTCTAGCGCTGCATCCCAGCCGGCAGTTCCTTTATGCGGCCAGCGAATCGAGCATTCTAGGGGGCAAGCGTGTGGGCGATGTCTCCGCGTTTAGCATGGACGCAAAGACAGGGGGGCTGACGTTGCTAAACCGGCAGTCCGCTGGCGGGGAAGGACCCTGCCACGTGGCCGTGGACCCATCGGGGAAGTGCCTCCTGGTCGCCAATTATGGCAACGGCGCTATCGCGGCTCTGCCCATTCACGCGGACGGCGCGTTGGCCGAGCCGGGCACGATCATTCAACACCAGGGCTCGAGTGTGAACCCGGTGCGCCAGTCTGGTCCTCACGCCCATTTCATCGCGACCGACCCCGGCGACCGGTTCGCTCTTGCGTGCGATCTCGGCTTGGACGAGGTACTCGTTTACCGCCTTGACCCGGCCAAGGCTGCGCTCGTGGCCAATGACCCGCCTTTTGCTTCGGTCAAGGCCGGCTCCGGCCCGCGGCACCTGGCGTTTGACCCGTCGGGCCGGTTCGTCTTCCTGATCAGTGAAATGAGTTCAACGCTCAGTGTGTTTAGTTACAACGCGAAGCGCGGCGCGCTGAGGGAGTTGCAGACCCTCTCCACACTGCCGGAGCCATACACCGGTGAACGCTCCGGCGCTGAAGTGCAGGTGCATCCTTCCGGGAAGTTCGTTTACGGCTCGAATCGCGGGCACGACAGCATCACTGTCTTTGGCTTCGATCCAAAACGCGGCCAATTGACTTGCGTGCAGCACCAGGCGACGCAAGGGAAGATGCCCCGGCACTTTGCCCTCGACCCGACCGGTCAATGGCTGTTGGCGGAGAATCAGGAGTCAGACAGTGTTGTAGTGTTCCGTGTGGATGCAACGACCGGCCACCTGAGCCCTACTGGGCAGACAATCTCAATTGGTGCGCCTGTCTGCGCCGTGTTTGTGCCGGCGAAGTGACCTCGCGGGAGCTGAATGCGGGCCGCGTGAACCGGGATGCTGAGGAGCGGCGGCAGAATCTTGAGTGCCGGATTCCGGACGCTTTTTCGCAGTTCCTGTCTCTCTTTGGCTAATTCTTCTTGAGCAGGCCGCCGAGGCCTTTGGTGACCCGCTGGAGTGCGTTACTGCCGGTATTGCTTACGTCCTTCGTGACATAAACCGCCCCTTTGCTGATATCCGTCACAGCACCCGAAGCGGCCTGCGCGGCGCCTTTTTCGATAGCCACCAGCAATCGTTTTGTCAGCTCCGCGGCGGTAATGCCGTCCGGACCCGTGCCCAGATCCTGAAGATGAATTTCCGGCAGGATGGCCGTCGCCGTTCCCTGGGTCAGGCCGGTCACGCTGATGTGAATCTTCCCGCCGGTGATGATCAACTCATCCACCTGCAACTTCCTGGCCGCCTTCGCGTCCTGGGGCTGGGAGGGTTCATTAGGCTTGGCGGACGCGTTCTCCCCGCCGCCTGTTGTCTCCTGCACGTTCGATAGGAGCTTGTTCAAGTTGTTATGTTTAAGATCGGTTTCGAACGTGATCTCCGGTGCCTGAACGTTGATCGTCTTAATGATGATCTTGTCCGATAGCAACGAACTGGGTTTGAGGGAGAGAGTAGCCTCGCCGACGCTGATGGAGGAGGGCATCTTGAATCCCTCGGGGTTGCCCAACACCAGACCCTTGATGGTGCCCCCCCCGGAAAACAAGGAGAGGCTGACGGACTGAAGCTTGATATCGACTTTGGTCAGTTTAGGGCCGAACGTTTCCACCCCGCGTTTGATGGCCCCATCCAAGAATAGTCCAGCCGCCAGCACGGCGAGAATGACCACCACGACGAGGGCGATGAGAAGTCGAACGATAAGCTTCTTCATAGATCATCTATTCCTATTTTTCCGCGGTTTGGCGCACTTTCATTTTCAATCCACCCTAGATTCCACTTAACTCAAGAGCACCGCTTCCACCATATCGATGAGTTGTTTCGCCTGATACGGTTTAGCCAGAAAACGATCGGGTTGAACCGGCACACCGCGGAGGATGTCCTCCCCAACCGTCCCGCTGACCAGGATGATCTTTTGCCGCGGCCGAATTTCCCGGCATGCTTCCACCAAGTCCAGACCCGTCATCGTGTGCATGGCATAGTCGGTGATGATAAGAGCGGGCGGAGGTTCGGCGGCCCTGAAGGCCCGAAGAGCCGTCTCCGGGGCGCGAAAGGTCTCAATCGTGTAGCCAAGAGGTTCGAGGATCACCGAGGCCAGTTCCAACAGCATCGGCTCGTCGTCCACCACGTAAATCAACGCTCCGCCGCTCTGCCTGGATCCAAGACCGTTTGCCTTCAGCTCGTGCATTTCCTGTTGCCCTGTGTTGAATAAACACCTGCCGGGGCTGGCTGGCAAGCGGTCTTTACTTCATTCCGCCCCCGAGAATGGCCCGCCGATAAGGCGAAACGGCCGGGTCGTGGCATCACTTCTTTTTCTTACGGAAGACCGAGCCGATAGAGGACTTGGATGACTCACCCCGTTGGCGGACTTTCAATTGCCCGAGGATGGAGTGCCAGCCGATATAGATTCTGTGCCACTGGCTTTCCGCCGCGCGCAAGGCGCCTTCATTCATCTCGCTCAAATAGCGCAGTGACGGAGCTTCAGCGATCAGAGCGTGGATGTCCTCCCGGGTTGGGGAAGAGACTTCAACGGACGCCAAGATCAGTTCCAACTCCTGGGCGAGGATGCTCTTGGTTTCCAGGAACTGGCTGTCATCTTCCTGGCTGAATTTCTTGCCGCGCGCCAGATTGACGAAGTTGTTGAACTGTTTCCAGCACTCGATGTAGTTTTCCACTTGGTCAACGAGCTGGTCCAATTTTTGATTGCTCATAGGCGCGTGAGTTTAGCTTTGGCTGGCAGGTGAGGAAGGGGCTTTTGGAGACAGAAACACGATGGCGCCGCCCCGCAGTTCGCGGGCGCAGATCTTCAGGCTCGGATAATTGATGATGAGCTCGGCCAAGGGCAACTGAGCTTTGGCGGCCTCACCGAAAGCGGTGCGCACTTGCAAGGAGATGTCTTTGATCAGGCCGGCGGGAAAGCTAGAAGGCAAAGTGCCCGTGAGCACAGCGCCCTCCCGGTCCACGGTGAAACTGCCGGAAGGCAGACGCAGCAACGCAGGCGCTGGTTTGGCAAAGAAATTCAGGAGGCCCATAGCGCCAAAAGCTTCTTCATCATGTCCCGTACTTCATCCGAAGTCAGAGAATGTTTCCAGCCAACGCAAAACTCGGTTTCATCCTGGCAGGCCAGTGCGACGTGACGTTGGGGGCCGAAGCCTTCAATCTGCTCGAGAGGGCCTGCTCCCAGGCGGTCGCCCAGCAAACGAAATCGTTCCAGGGTCTGACGAGCCCAAGCGGCCATGCGCTCCGGATTCTCGAGGCCGCGCGCGACCTGGTATCCCTTTTCGCCGGGCTTCATCGCCAGCACAAACTCCACTCCCTCTAACTGAGACAGCCGGGCCAGCGGTGAAGCAGAGGGTTGGGAGGCGCCTTCGGCAGTCACGGCGCCGCGCGATTCATCCAGCGCCTGGGCGGATTCGAGGAGCACCGCATTGTAGGACCTGAAGATGGTGCGCGGCCGGCTGGGCTCGGCCGGAAGCATTTCGAAGTTGCCGGCCTTCCAGGACAGAATTCTTTGGAAAGCCGCTTCGCCGCGCAGTTCATCGGCTTCAGCATCAACCAGCTCACCGCCTTGAATCCAGATCTTCCCTGTGAGCAGGCTGTTGGTAATGCGCAGCACGGAGGAGCTCTGGGAAATGCATTCCAACTGGATAATGTCCACGAGGCTCTTGCTTTGCATGCCGCGGAAGCCGCCCTCGGTTTCACGCCCAAGCAACGACTCGATGCACTCCAGGAACATCTTAGTCTCTTGTTCGCTGCCGGGTTTATGCCAGAAGAGGTCCACGCCCAGGGCGTAGGCGCGGGAACGATACTGCTCGTCCTGCTCCGCCGTCAGGGCCACTGTGCGCAGTCGCGGGTGCTTGCGGCGAACGATCGCCAGAACCTGCAAGCCATCCATTTTAGGCATCTTCAGATCGCAAATCAGCAAGTCGAATGGCTCGGCCTCCAGCATCGCGATGACCCGCGCCCCCGAGGGGGCGGTATGGATCTCGGGCCGGCTAGGCAACTGTGCCAGGATTTCCCGGTACATGTCCAGCAAGTCCGGTTCGTCGTCGGCTAGCAGAATCTTAGGCCGTTTGTCCATTGCTTCGTGCGTCAATCGCTAACGCAGCATGCAGGCAAACTCAAGCATGAAAAACCACACATAGTCTCCCTCGTTCAATAGCAAGGGTTATTCCCCAAAGGCCCGGATGACGAAGTTTCTTGGATTCCGTGTGCCCGGTCTGTGATTTTAAGGGTGCCGAACTCCTGGGCACAGGCTCCAAAAGCCGTGAGAAGACCGGAAAGGGCAGCAATAGGACAACCCGTCCAGCGATGAGACAGCCTAGCTCCCCACGTCGCCCGCCGTGGTCGAGGGGTTGCGGGCAAGGGCCCCACCTCGTGGCACGGGTTGTGCCTGTGGCCAACGGGGAGGCGCCACGGCCCTGGAACCCACGGGAGGGAAGAGGAATCCATGGCCATAATGGCATAGTTCCTGCGCGAGAACCGTAGAAGCAGTTCAGCCAGAACAGACCAAATGAATCGTTTTCGAACGACCCGTGAGAGCGGCGGCTCGCCCGCACCGCCCGTATTGCCGGAAGTCGTCCGGCAGGGCAGAAGCCATTCGCGCGCCTTAGTTTTCGCCGAGGCCAAAGCGATAGTCAAAGCACAAGCGCGCCAACTCACTCAATGAAAGGCAAGATGTTTGGTTACGTAAAGAATCTTCTGCGAAAATGGGTTGAGACACCCGAGGACAACCCGCCTGCCCGGGTAGTCAGCGCTCCTCCTGCCCCCGCGCGCCGGACGGTGATGGCTCCGCCTCACGCAGGCGCGCCGGCGCAAAAGAATGGCTCGCATCAAAATGGCAAGGGAATCGAGCTGCCCTTGCAACCTCTCCTCGACGGGCTGCCGCTGGAATTGCAGCCCCGGCTCAAAAATCCGAATGCCGGCACACTAACCATCTCGATCCCACTCGAAAAGATCCTGGCCCAAATCTCGCGCGGCGCCGTGAAGATTACTTTTGGCGAATTAAGGCAGGCCGCGCCCGACCTTTTCACCCCGGAAGATGATCGTGACGGCGCGCCGGTTGCAGTGCCGCTGGGAGAGATACTTGCCCGGCTCAACCCCGCTCTAATCACTCGCCGTCGCGTTCAAAAGCAGGTGGAAGTCCCGGTCGAAATCAGCAGCCCGTTCGATCAGAGCAACCAGGGCCTGATCTTCTCGATTGGCCCGACCAAACCCGAATCAGCCCCGGCCCCACGCCAGAAAACAGTTTCCGCACCGGTGCCAGTACCGTCGGCTGCCCGCAGCGGGCTCACTTTCTCGCCCACACCCCCCCCGCCGGCCGCGGCCCCGCCCAACACGCCGGCGATGAATTCCGCTACCCGCGCGTTGCGCGAACTGAGGAGCAGCCATCCCCCCGTCCCGCCGGCGCCAGCAGTCCAAGCGGCCTCGACGAGTCCCTCTCCTCCGCCGCCAAGCGCCGCGATCGATCCGAATCCATTGAAGGTGAGCTTGACCTCACTAGCCGAGGTCTGGCCGGAAGCGGTACGGCAAGAACTCGTGCAATGGAACCTGGTGGATGCCAAGGTGGCATTGCCCACCGAGATCATCGAGCGGGCGCTCAAGCAAGGCCGAGTCGCCTTCACGTGGAGGACCCTGCGTTCATGGATCAACCCCGCGCCGCCGCCGGTGGTCTCCGCTCATGACAGCCTCGTGCTTGAACTGCCGCTGAAGGTTGTCGCGCCTCCGTTTTTGGCGCGGCAGAAAGAAGCCAGCAAACTGCATAGAAAGGTCTCCGTTGACGAAGACATTCCCAATTTGTTCTTCGGCTTTCCGCGACCGGAGGCGAGCAGCCCGGTGGTGGCGTCGGCAGCTAGGTCCACATCCGGCAAGCCGGCGGATACGAATTTCTACGTTTGGGACGACACATCCGAGCAGGTCCAGACCCAGGCAGGCGAAGCCAAGCTCGCCTCTTCGCCGGGAACCAAGTTCGTCGCCAAGTATGCCACCCCCAACGAAGTCGTATCACGCGCGGCGGCACTCGATGGAGTAGCCGGAGCGCTTATTGCCCTGCCGGACGGCCTGATGGTGGCCAGCCGTATTTCCTCGGACCTCAATGGCGACACGTTGGCGGCCTTCCTGCCCCAAATCTTCGGCAAAGTCAATCAATGCACCAAAGAACTGCGAATGGGCGATCTGAACAATGTCCACTTCACAGTCGGCAACATCCCCTGGAAGATTTTCCGAGTGAACGCGATCTTCTTCGCCGTCTTCGGCCGAGCGGGCGAGCCGCTGCCGACCGCACAATTGGCGGCGCTGGCTGCGGAGCTGGACCACAGACACAAGTAACATTATGGCCATAATCAATCAAGCAACCAAAGAACTGCAGGTCAAAATCGTTTATTACGGACCGGCGATGGGCGGGAAGACGACCAACCTGGTCCAGGTGCACGATCACGTGCAGACCGCCGCAGGCAACAAAGGCAAGCTCGTTTCGCTCGCCACGAGTTCCGACCGCACCTTGTTCTTCGACTTCCTGCCTATCGAAGCCATGTCCATCAAGGGCTTCAAAGCCAAATTCCAGCTCTACACCGTTCCCGGCCAGGTGATCTACAACACCACCCGCCAGCTCGTCTTGCGAGGGGTGGATGGGATCGTATTCGTCGCGGATTCCCAGTACGAGAAGATGGCCGAGAACGTGGAGAGCTTCGCGAACCTGGAAGACAACCTGAAGACCTTGAGGCTCAATTTCCCCGACATTCCCTACGTGTTGCAGTATAACAAGCGTGATCTGCCGAACGTTGCCCCGGTGGAGTACATGGAGTTCATCTTGAATAACCGGGACGTTCAGGTCCCATCCTTCAGCGCGACGGCACACAAGTGCGAAGGCGTCTTCGAGGCGCTCAACATGATCACCCGCATGTTGCTGCACAAATATGTCAGCCAGGGAGCCCCGCAGTACGCATGACATGGCCTCTTTGCCCCAACTCATCGAGGAAGACATCGAGCGACTCGATCGGGAGTTGCGGGAGTTGCTCGAAAAGAGCGACGCCACCACCGCGCTGATCATCGACAAAGGCGGCTTCCTCATCTCGGGCCAGGGAGACACCCGGCAGTTTGACCTGACCACTATCGCGGCGCTCGCTTCGGGCGCCTACATGGCCAACCAAACCATCGCGAACCTCGTCCACGAGACCAGCTTCAACAGCATCTATCAGCAGGGGGAGAAGTTCAGCATGTTGGTCATGGGCGTGGACGAGAATTGCCTGCTGGTTGCCATCTTCAAAGCGCAGGTGAGTGTGGGTGCCGTGAAGTACTTTGCCGCGCCCACCGTCAAGCGGATCGCCGTGCAACTTCAAATTGCCCAGGAACGCGATCCGGGCGTCGGGTTGGATTTATCCGAGCTCAACCTCGCCGACCCGAGCGAGGTGTTCAAACGAAAGACGTGACCCGCGGCTTGTGGCGCCCGCTTTGAGGCCGCCCCGGTTGCGATGCCGCCGCGCGACCCGTCACAGCCTGGCGTGCGACCCATCGCAGAACGGCGCGTGCTGCGAGTGCTTGCACCCGCACCAGGCAACCGTTTTGGACTCTGTGATTTTCACTTCTTTCGGCCCTAGCCCCGTGCCTTTGTGCGACCCATCGCAAAACGGCTGGCCTTTCGACCGCCCGCAAGCGCACCACCAATAGGTGCCCGGCTCCGCCTTTTGGACTATAGGGGACTTCTGGAAGATTATTGCTTCACTCATACCATTGAGGCGCAATCTATCCTGAAATCCCGAAGGCGCAAGTCCCAGCGGAGGGCAAACGGCGCCGACACCGGGCGGCTGTGCCGCAACCGACGAAGATGGAGGATGGAGGAAGAAAAGCAGGTAACTGTTCAGGTAGTGGGGCGGGCGTCTCGCCCTTAAACCCACCGACGAGGGCGAGACGCCCGATGTGGCAGGCGAGACGCCCGCCCCACTACCTGAAAAGTCACGAAAGCAGGAGAGCCGCCTGCGCACGAGCGGCGTCGCCAGAGTCGTCCGAGTTGGCGATGACCGGCGGACTAGCCACCCCGGTTCCTCCAACCATCCACCCGACCGTCGCGCGGGCCTCACCGGAGACGCGCCGTTGCCTCGCCGTAGTACCCTGCTTTAAAAGCAGGGTACTACGGCGAGGCAACGGCGCGTCTCCCGTGGCGTTGAGGATGTACGAGCGGACGGTAGGAGACACTGTGCCCATCATTACCCCGAAAACAGCCCGATTCGTACCAATATGCGCCATGGAGAATATAGGGATGGAGGATGACTGGGAGGTTGCCCAACGGATTTTCATCCTCAGTGGTGTCCCAAAGGAGACGAGGGTTTCCACCGAAAACAACGAAGAATCGTAACATCGGCTTCATGGCCTGGTTGTGACGGAGGGCGCGAGCTGAGAGTCCTTTGGGCTTTTCAATGCTTGAGGCTGCTTCTGGTCTGGCTTCTTACGGACCGGGCCCCCCTGTCGGAGTATTCGGGCGGCCTTGTTCCCTCGGAGCTAGCGGAGGACTTATAGTTGCTCGCTCGAGCTCCTCTTGGCTTTTCTGCCGTGCGTTGCTTTGGGTGAACGTTCGCTGGCCGTGCAACACGGACCCTAAGAGAACTTGCGCGAGTTTTGCGGTATTGACCCCGAATTTCTTTGGGCTAACCTTCGTCAACTTAATGCTGTGACAAAGCAACCGCTAACAAATCATTCTATGGATAATAACACAAATCCTTCGTCCTCCGCGCTACCGCGCCGGGACTTCCTCAAAAAGACGGCTACCGCGGCTGCGGTCGTGGCTGTGACGCCGTTGTTAAAAACACCGGTCTATGGACAGAACCAGGCCCCTTCGGCGAATGTCGCCGGGGCCAACAACCGCATCCAGGTGGCGGTCGTCGGCGTGGGCCTAGGCATTGGGCAGAACCACCTGAAGGGCATCCAGGAGAAGGCCACTGAAAATAACACGGTGATTACCGCCGCCTCGGATGTGTACACCAAGCATCGCGATTACGCGATGTCAACCGCGAATCTCAAGGAGGCCGATGTCTATGATGATTATCGCAAGATGCTCGAGCGCAAGGACATTGACGCGGTGCTGATTGCCACGCATGACCCGTGGCATGCGCAGATCACGATGGATTCGATTGACTCGGGCCGGCACGTCTATTGCGAGAAGCCGCTGACGCGGTATCTGGGTGAGGCGTTCCAGGTCTATGATAAGGTGAAAAGCAGCAAGATGGTATTCCAGGTCGGCTCGCAAGGCTGCTCGGCGGGCGGCTACCAAAAGTGCGCGGAGCTGATCAAGGCCGGCAAGATCGGCACGCTGGTCTGGGGCCAAGCCTGGTATTCGCGCAACAGTCTGAACGGCGAATGGAATTACTCCATCACGTCCGACATGAATAAGGAGAATATTGACTGGGAGCGCTGGCTAGGGCCGGTGAAGCAGCGTGGCCCCTTCAGCGATGAACAATATCGCCGCTGGCGCAAATACTACCGTTATTGCGCCGGGCCGCTGGGCGACTTGGCGCCGCACCGGCTGCATCCGTTGATGCTGGCCACCGGCAACCCCGAGTTCCCTGTGCGGGTGGTCTCCATCGGCACCCATAACGTGCATATTGACAAGAACGTGGCCAACACTCCGGAGCGGGAAATACCCGAGCACGCGCAACTCCTCGCCGAGTTCCCCAGCGGCTATGTGATGATGGTCACCTGCTGCACGGTGAACGGCTCGACCCCCGGCCTCAGCCTTTACGGGCACAAGGCCAACCTGGAGATTGATGCCTCGGCCTCGAAGGTCAACCTGGTGCCGCAGCGCGAGTTCGGCGATGAGATTGACCCTGAAAACTTTGTCAACCTCCAGCCCGAGGAGATTCGGGTGCACGAGAAGAACTGGTTCGATTGCATCCGCTCCGGCCAGCAGCCCAACGCAAACATTGACCTGGCCATCAAGGTGCAGACGGTCATTTCGCTCGCCGAAATGTCCGACCGCTTGAGAATCGCGTGCCTGTTCGACGAGAAGACGCGCAAGGTCACCACCGACGGTGGCACGGCGGTCACGCCGATCACGTACGGAACTCTGCCGCTCTCTTAGACGGGCGCAGAACGGAGGGACGGGGTAGTGGAGTAGTGGAGCAGTGGAGTGATGGCGGCGGGAGTACGCCGGCATCGCTTCATCACCCCAATCCTCCATCGCCTTATCCCTCCGTCGCTCTCCTGCCTCTTTCCTTCCATGCCTCCCGTCACCGTCGCCTGCCACGCGATGGCGACCCGCTTCGAGATCGTGTTGCATGGGGACAACCCCATCGCGCTGCGCGCGGCGGGGGAGGGGGCGCTGGCGCAGGTTGAACAACTGGAAGCCCAGCTCAGCCTGTTCCGGGCCAGCAGCGAAATCTCCCACCTTAACGCCCGCGCCGCGCGAGGCCCTGTCCGGGTGACACCGGGCCTGTTCGCGCTGTTGCTGCAGGCCCAGAAACTATGCGAGGAGAGCGGTGGCGCGTTCGACATCACGGTCGCCCCGCTGGTCCGCTGCTGGGGGTTCATGGGCGGGGACGGCCGCTTGCCGCCTCCCCACGAGGTCGCCGAGGCGAGGGCGAAGGTCGGCATGGGGCTGGTCCACTTGAACCGGGCGGATTTCACCGTCCGGTTCGCGCGTGAAGGGGTGATGCTGGACCTGGGGGCCATCGGCAAGGGCTACGCGGTTGAGCGGGCGGCTGAAGTGCTGCGCGAGGCTGGTGTTACCAGCGCTCTGATTCATGGCGGCACCAGCACCGTGCAGGCGTTGGGGCCGCCGCCGGGAGAAGCGTCCTGGAAGATCGCGATCGAAACCCCATCCACTGCGCCGGCGGCATCGCCCACCCTGCTCGCTACGGTGCCGCTGAAGGAGGAAGCCCTGTCCGTGTCGGGCGTGCAGGAAAGTTCCTTCCAAGAGGCGGGGAGAACGTACGGCCACATCATCGACCCACGCACGGGCGAGCCCGCCATTGGGACGGTGCTGGCCGCGGTGGTTCTTCCCTCGGCCACGGAAACAGATGCGCTGTCCACCGCGCTGCTCACCGTCGGCGCTGCCGGACACGATGCGATTGCGAAACTCCGCCCCGGCATGAGGACCCTCGTGGTGAGTGAATCCGGCGGCCAATTGCAGGTTGAGGCGAAAGGCATCGAGGTGCGGCCTGTGGGGTAATGGCCACTGGGGGCCAAAAGCCCGTTTGATAAATCAATCCGCTGCGGCTACTTTCACGATGTAAGAATATGCTAGAGGACCGTTATTATATGCGCCGCCCCGGGTTCAAGTTTCGCTGGTCGGCGACTGTGGTGCTGCTGATGGTGAATGTGGTTGCCTTCATCGTTCAGAGCGCCGTAGAGCGGTTCTCGAACATTCCGACCAATGAGTGGTTTGCTTTGAGCGTTGA
>Ga0181538_10004199_pt1 | contig 13621 bp, 14 predicted proteins | sample PEATcosm2014_Bin_40_FD_119773 | JGI IMG/M metagenome (GOLD analysis project Ga0181538, IMG submission 119773) | Peatland microbial communities from MTU Mesocosm Facility, Houghton, MI, USA - PEATcosm2014_Bin23_30_metaG | ecosystem: Environmental > Terrestrial > Soil > Wetlands > Peat | place...
AATTCCATCTGATCGAGCGCGTTACGACGGTGCGGAGTGGCGGCGCAGGTCGAACAACCACCGAGCAACAGACGGAGCAGATTGATCCGGTTGGCCTGGATTTGAAAGTCATGACCAAGACTTCAGATGTCGTGACTTCCGGACCCTCGGGTACCGAGGAGACGAAAACCACTCGCGCGCGGAATGCGGACGGAACCTTCGGCGTTAGCTCCGTCGAAACGAGTAATTCAGATAAGCCTCCGGGCACCGAAGTACAATCATCACCGTCAAACTAACCTCAATAGATCGGGATAGGGGAGCGGTTACCCGCTCTCACCTCCCACACTACCGCACACGGGCGCATAAGTCGCGACGATCTTGTCGTGATGCATGCGGTCCTGGAGGGATATAGTCTTCAGGCGCCAAAGCTACAGCACTACTACGGACGAAAAGGTGCAGGTCCCTTTCCCCTTCCTTGACACCTGGCGTCTTTGCTCTTCCCCCAGGGGCGAGCGGGGTCAGGTCGTCGCGGCCACCGAAGTCTCGTCAGCAAGATTCGTCTGAATTGCGTGGATTTCCTCCTCGTTTCTGACAAAAGCATCGACCACCGCGGGATCGAAGAGGATACCGCGGTTGCTGACTATGAGATTCGCGGCGAATTCGTGGCCCTGGGCCTCCCGGTAGACACGCTTAGAGGCCACCGCGTCGTAAACGTCCACTACGGCGGCGATGCGGCCCGCCAAAGGAATTCTCTCTCCAGCGAGTCCTGCCGGATAACCCGTTCCGTTCCAACGTTCGTGATGCCCAAGGATGATATCTTTCGCCACGCGAATGGCCGTTTCGTCCCTCAGGCCTGAACTGCGGGCCGCTTCGGCGAACACGCCGTAGCCCTGCATCACATGAGATTTGATTATCTCGTATTCTTCGGGCGGGAGCCGACCGGGGAATTGGAGGACCCTATCCGGGATAGCCACTTTGCCGATATCATGAACGGCCATGAAGTCGCAGATGAGCTGGATGGTTTTCGTCGGAAGGGTGGGGCGGAAGTGAGGGTCAACCGCCATACTCTCGCACAGTATCCGCGCGTAGCGCTGAACGCGCTCGATATGAGCCCCGGTTTCCACATCACGCTTCCCTGTCAGTATGCTCATGAAGCGCATAATGAACTGCCGAATGATCTTTAGTTGCTGCTCTTCTCGCCGCGTTTCGGAGGTGACACTCCAGAGGCTGAGCACGGCTAGATTGCCCACTAAGACAATCGTGGCGGGGAACGGGGACACCACGATATTTGATGTCCTGATTGCAACCGCACAGCCGACCCACGTCAGCAGTATCAATGAAGCGACCGTCAGCGGCGCCCAGGCCACCCCAACCCGCCTGATCAGCAGGGCGCTCGCAAGTCCCATGACCAACAGCAGCGCCAGTTCTCCGGTGAAAGCGCCGCGCGGCACACGGAACGGATCGGCCTGGAGGAGATTGTCAATTGCCGTCGCCTGTACTTCAACGCCCGTAAGCAATGGGTCAGAAGCGGTGGCAACGACGTCCACGAGACCCACCGCGCGCATACCGACCACCACGATTTTGCCTTGCAACGCCAATCGCGGCGCCTTGCCGTTCATGACGTCGGCTGCGGAGACACTTGGAAAACGACCCGCGGGCCGGCGGAAACGCAGCAGCAAATCGGTTTTTGAATCCGTGGGGATTTGAACACCGTCCAGTCGAAGTGAGTTAGCACCGGAAGAGTCAGTCCAAAGCTGCACGTCATGGATGTGCCGAGCGATGATGTAGCTGGCGAGCGCCAGGCTGGGATAGCTGTTTCCGCGGTATTCGGCGAGCAACGGCATGCGCCGGAGCACGCCATCGCGGTCCGGTGCGGCATTCAAGAAACCGCTTGCCAGACTCGCCTGACGCAGTTTCTCGACGCTACAGCTTAGCCCCGAAGCTGAGAAGAGAGCCGGCCCTCGGATACTCTCCGTATCGACGGTCGTGAGTCGCAGCGGCTCGAGTTGGCAGTTGGGAGAATCCGCCTGCTCCTCAGAAAAGTGGAATTCGAAGCCGATGACGAATCGGCCATTGCGGAGTGTCGCAGCGAGCAGGTCGTCGTTTGAAGCGGCGTCACGACCCGGCCAATGTTCGATCGCCGCAGGTAGCGCCGGCAGCGCTGGTTTGGCCAGATCGGCCTCCGGAAATATCATGTCCAGGACGACAGTGTCTGGCCCCGTTTGGAGAATGGCCTGAAGCAGACCGCTCAGCCGGTCACGAGACCACGGCCATCGGCCAATTTGCGCCAGGGTGCGGTCATCGATGGCAACAATGACGACGCGGTTGGAAGGTTCGCCGCCGCCTGCCCAGACGGTGAGAAGGTCTTTCGCTCGCTGGTCCCAGTTGGAAAAGAACACCGGCCGATACACTGCGGTCAGCAGCACGCACAAGACGACCGCGACCGTAATGGCTCGCATGTGCACAGCGATTCCTCACCGCACAATCACTTCGACGCGCCGGTTTCGCGGCTCTGCCACGTTCTCCCCCGTGGGGACGAGGAGATCATTCTGCCCATGGGACTCGATGAAGATGTATGACGCGTTGACGCCGCTCGCTTGGATATCGTGGCTGATTTGCTCCGCCCTTTGCAGTCCTAGTTGGTAGTTGCTCTGCCTGTCTCCAGTGGTATCGGTGTGGCCGACGATCGTAACGTCGGTGGACTTACGGAGGCGGTAGGCTTCGATAATCTCGGGCAATTCTGCTATCGACTCTTTCGTAAGGGTTGTTCCGCCCGTGTCGAAATACAGGTTGAATCGTGCCTCGGGCGCCGGCAGCGTCGTGAGGATCGCGCCAAACAGGCGTTGTACCACGGCGGGATCCACGCGCGCGGGGGCGGTTGGAGAAGCGTCGGCGGCGCGCACTGTAACACCGGAGTAGGCGTCTACAAGTTGTTGACGACCGGCCGGGTTTGATACCACCACAGTTCCGGACGAACCTCCATCTCCGTTGGGCAGTAAAATTACCATGTTCGTGACGCTCGGTGGGGCGGGCGGCGCAGGCGCAGGCCGATGCCGGCAGCCGCCTCCGAGTAGCAGAGCCAACACCAGCGTGGTGGGAAGAACGTTCCTCATCATGGTGTTCGCGGTGAAACGCCAAGGCCCACGACGAACTTCGTGCCTCGTACCCCGATCGTAGCTACGGGTGTCTGAACCCTGACCGATTCCGGTGAGAAAGTGGCAATCTTGCCGGATACGTAGGCGAGTATTCCGCGTCTGAGCTTCAGCAGCAAAGCAAACTCGCCGTGGCTGGGGTCGTAGGCAAACTGATCGACGGTCAGCTCGGTTTGAGGCCCCAGCGACACGCGCGTACCGTCTCGCATGATGACCGCGAGACCGCCATCGGTGGAGGTGACCAGCACGTCTCCCACTTGCAAGTGCATTCCTTCAGTTGCCGGTAGGGTCTGGGCACCTCGCCGAACCGAACAATTCCCCTGAACTGTCTTGATGCTGGCGATGACAGGTTCGTCTGCCGCGCATGCCACAGTTACAGCGGCAACCCAGAATAAAGCTAGAGTAATGGCAACTTTGACCACTGTTAATCCTTTAGCCACGTGTTGCCCAAAATACTAGCACCCGACTGGGAGGTGTCGTCAAGTTCATAATGTGACGAGTCGCGGGTGGCGGAACCCCGCCCGATGAACCTTATCGATACCATGGGTGCGAAGGGTTTATAATTGAATCCATGGCACACAAATTTCTAACTTCGTACCTGGAAGACTCGCTGACGATTTTTCGCCAGTGTAAAACTCAGGGCGAGGGGGCCATGGCGCAGTTGAGCGACGAGCAACTGCAATTGGCCATCGACCCGGAGTCCAATTCCATTGCGATTATGGTTAAGCACCTGGCGGGGAACATGCGGTCGCGCTGGACGGACTTCCTCTCGACGGACGGCGAGAAGCCCGACCGGAGTCGCGACAGTGAATTTGAGGCGCCGCCGGCGACGCGTGCTGCGTTGATGGAGTTATGGGAGGCGGGGTGGCGATGCGTATTTGCCGCGCTCGAGCCACTCAAGGACTCGGACCTCGGACGCACGGTCTATATTCGCAATGAGCCCCATTCGGTGATGCAGGCCATCAACCGTCAAGTGGCACACTACTCCCTTCACATCGGCCAGATCATTTTTCTCGCCAAGCATCTTCAGTCTTCCCGTTGGGTGTCGTTGAGCATCCCGCGCGGCAAGTCAGGGGATTTCAACACCCGGGTGGCGAGCGGCCAAGCCAGCCAACGGTGAGGGTAGGAGACGCCTGCCAAGTGTGCTGCCCCCGATGATTCTTTAGAACAACCACCCCCTTCCCCCTCCTTATTAAGGAGGGGAACTAGTCGAGGATTCCCCTCCTCCTTGAGGAGGGGCGAGGGGTGGTGAGTCCGCGCCGGTGGTAAATAGTCAATCGGGACTTCACACTGGACTCTATGCCCTGAGAGGCGTTGTGGGGGCAATCCTTGCGGACTCTTAGGGCGGCCACCAGCGCTGCCCCTACAACCCGATTCTTCCGCAAATTCAGGTACGTTGCCTAAGGGTTCATGGGAATAATGGCGCCGAACAGTCCGTCTGTCGTTGGGTCTGGGCCACCGGTTGTAAAATACAGGGTATTCGTGGCTGCGCCATTCGATCCGTTGCCGAACCAGAGCGACCAGAGCGTACCGAGCGAAAGCGGGTAGTGGTTTGTGCCCACTACCAACCCTCTGAAATTCCACTTGCCATTGCTGGGTTGCCAAAAGCCAACAATCTTGCCGTCGCCGACGTTCCCGATCAGCAGGTCATTGCTGAACCTGCCGAAATTGGCCGGGGCCATCACCATGGCCCAAGGGTCATCCAGCAAGCCGCCAACGGCTATATTGCTCATAAAGGTCCCCGTGGGCGAGAATTCCGCGATCACCCCGTTGTGCAATCCGGGGACGGGAAACCCACCGCTTACCGGCAGCGGGGCATAGGCCACGAACAGGTTTCCTCCGAGGTTCGCGATGTTGTATGGGGCCCATGCTTCGTCCGAGGGCAAGGGCGGCAAATCCGGGTCAACAAACGTCCCTGTTCCGAAGCTGAAGGCGTTAAAGGAACTGTCGAAGACCATGATTCCGCCGTCCGGAGGAGGCGTGAAATCGGCTGCGTACAAAAACGACGCGGAAGCACCTGCGTTGGTGGGTAGTGGCGCCGTTGCCAGGGCTAAGCCTGTGTACACCGCGCCGGGAGTGCTTACAGCAATTACGGCATTAGCAAGGCCCCCCGTGCTGCCCGGGTTCCAACCCGAAATCGTGCCGTTGAGGTTGGCAAAAATGAACTTCGAGGGGACCGTGCCCGATGAGGCTGCAATCGGGAAACCCGTCCCGCCATTAAACACCTGCCCAGTTGGACCTTGGGCGGCTGAGGTGTTTGTGGGGATTGCAACTACGAAGGGAGACCCTTTACCCGCCAGCACGTTGGTGATGCTGTAAAGTGTGGAGGTATTGGTTCCCTGGTTGGAGATCCAAATGGGGCTGGTAGGACTGGCCGAAACTCCCCATGGGTTGATCAGATTCGTATCAGTGACTGGCGCGCTGACGTAGCCGCTCGAAACCAGATTGACTTGCATATAGAGAGCCTTGTCGTATTGCTGTGCGTTCAGCCAACCCAGCGCAAACACTCCCATTGAGAAGGCTAAGGCCAGCAAGACAATTTTGCGGTTGCGAGAGAGAGTTCTCCTCTTCATCGACTGCCTCCTTTTGACTTGTTCTTCCCTACCCTGAAGATTGGACCAGAGCTCTAACTGGACACACTTTCCCTATCTGGATGCCCTCTTTCGATGCCGGAGGGTCGGAAATGGTTGCAGGGGTAACACGCGGGGCCTGAAAAGTCTGTGTGAAAACTCGATTAGTCTGTCATTCCGAGGACCCGCGGGCGACGAGGAATCTCACCATGCGTTGAAAACACTCAGGGCGAGCTTCCTCGCGGAGGTTACCCTGAGCGGCAGAGCGAGATTCTTCGCTCCGCTCAGAATGACAAGCGAAGGGCTCAGAATGACGAGCAAAGGGCTCAGGATGACAGCGAAGGGCTGGGAATGACACTCCAAGTGGTGTTTTCACACGGACTCTGAAGTCCCGCCCTTCCCAAGTGCCCCGTTGCGACGGGGATTTCCTACGTTAGGTACTCGGTACGGAGAGGATCTTTGCAGGGCGCTACGATTGGCGGGAATTCATCCGGCAGGTTTCGGCTTTGGCAGGGATGCCCAGGGCAGTCCGTAAGAGTAAACGACGGCGCAGGTCTTCAACTTACCGGTTCTGGACGGACTTCAGAGAGCGATCGAGGTGGTCTGCCTTTCATTCTTCGACCGCGGGGCTTCTTGATCCTGTCCTGAACAATGACTCGCTGGCAGTCCATACAAACAAGGTGTAGGCCGCTTGGCGATTTGTTGACCCGCGCTGATCCGCAATGAGGACAGAGTATTGGTGCCATAACTCGCTGGCGCGTCGATGGCAATTCTGGACAACCGTACCGGGAACTCAAGTTCACAAGTCAGTTAATACACGATTTCAGGGAAGCCTGTCAAGTGACAACGCATTCATAGACTCACTGATCATAGCGCTGGATTAGGAAATTCTAATAATGGACTCATTGCCCCTTTGTCGTCGCGGCCGAGCAGGAAATCGAAGTCGCAACCCTGATGGGCCTGGAGTATGTGATCGAGGTACACCTTCCCGTAGCCTCGCGAATAGTGAGGTGCGGGCGGTCGCCATTGGGCCAGGCGCGCTTTGATTTCGGCCTCCGGCACCAACAACTCGAGTCTCTTCCCGCGCACATCCAACTCGATCTCGTCGCCGTCCTTCACGATGGCCAACGCGCCGCCCACGGTGGCCTCAGGCGAGATATGGACGACGATCGTGCCAAAGCTTGTGCCGCTGATGCGGGCATCGCTCAGCCGCACCATGTCCTTCACGCCGGCCTTGAGCAGTTTGGCGGGGATCGGTAAGTGTCCCCATTCCGGCATGCCCGGAGCGCCCTTGGGGCCGGCGTTCTTGAGGACAAGGATTGAATTCTCATCCGCTTCAAGATGAGGATCGTCGATGCGCGCCAGCAAATCACGATTGTTTTCGAACACCACAGCCTTGCCCTTGTGCTGGAGCAAGTGGGGCGAGGTGGCGGATTGCTTGATCACCGCGCCGTATGGAGCGAGGTTGCCGCCCAGCACCACCAGCCCTCCTTCGGGGTAGAGCGGCTGGTTGAATGGCTTGATGACTTCCCGATTGAAACACGCGGCGCGGGAGATGTTCTCTCCCAGAGTTTTGGCGGTCACCGTGGCTGCTTCGAGGCGAAGTTGCGACGCTATCTCCTTCAGAACGGCGGGCACCCCTCCCGCGTAGCTGAAATCCTCCATGAGGTATTTGCCCGATGGCTTCACGTTGGCCAGCACGGGCGTGGTGCGAGAGATCTCCTCGAATTTCGCGAGCGGAAGATCAAGGCCCACCCGGCCGGCGATGGCGACCAAATGAATAATGGCGTTGGTGGACCCGCCAAGGGCCATGAGCAGGCAAATGGCATTCTCGAACGCGGCGGGGGTAAGAATCTGCGAAGGGCGAAGGTCTTCCGCCACCATTTCCACCACGCGTCGCCCGCTCTGCTCAGCGATGGAAAGGCGGCGCGAGTCCGGGGCGGGAATATCCGCTGCCCCCGGCAAGGTCATTCCCAGGGCCTCGGCGACGCCCGCCATCGTGGACGCGGTCCCCATCACCGTGCAGTGTCCGGCGCTGCGCGAGACGCAGCTCTCCAGTTCGCAAAACTCCTCGTCGCTCAAGCGGCCCGCCCGCACCTCTTCCCAAAAGCGCCGCAAGTCGGTTCCTGAGCCGAGTTCCTTGCCGTGCCACATGCCGCGCATCATGGGCCCGCCCGGAACCATGAGAGCCGGCACATCGGCGCTGGCGGCGCCCATCAACTGAGCCGGCGTGGTCTTGTCGCACCCGCAAAGCAGCACCACCCCGTCCAGGGGGTAGGCTCGAATGCATTCCTCCACGTCCATCGCCATCAAGTTGCGATAGAGCATGGTGGTAGGCTTCATCAGCATTTCACCCAGCGAGATGGTGGGGAATTCGAGCGGAAATCCCCCCGCTTCCCACACCCCGCGCTTGACGGCCTCCGCCACCTGGCGCAAATGCGCGTTGCAATTATTGAGCTCGCTCCAGGAGTTGCAGACGCCGATAACCGGTTTGCCCTTGAACACACGCTCGCTGAAGCCTTCGGCGCGCAGCCAGGCGCGATGCGCTACTCCCCAGCGATCGTCTTTTCCGAACCAGTCGCGGCTGCGGAGTTTGAGGTTTGTGGCATTCATGGGGCTTCTCCTTTTGTCTCTTCAGCAGAAGATTTACAGCGATTAGATCATTGATTATACCGTGCCAGTGCGCCCGACACGCTGTGGGGTGGGTAGCCAAAGTCTGCGGCTTTAGCAATCGGAAACTGAGCGAAGAGTCGACAGTGTCTCAGTTTGAAATGGAGGCGCCTTGTTGGCGTCAAGCGGCCACATGAATTGAATTCGTAAGCTCGGCAGCGACCTTCAGAACTTCAGGCATAGCTTCATGTGGGAAAACGCGGTCGAATGCCTGGTCGATATCTTCCAAAGACATGCCTGCTGCGAGGCATTCGAGAATCAACGAGATCGACAGTCGCGTTCCCCGGATCGCCAACTTGCCGCCTAAAAGCTGCGGATCGGCCACGATCCATTGATAATCCTTGTACGGTGTCGGCTGCCAATCTGACACAATCCCCCCGCGATCCTGATTTTAGAAGTATACCACCGATTGCGGACTGCAAAGTCCACGAGCTCACACGTAAACACCCCGCCGGGGCCGTCCACTCGCGGTCTTCGGGAACTGAGACCCCGCCGAGATCGACTCTGACAGTGGCGGGTAACCCTCAACGTGGAACTTGTCATGGCTCCGCATCTGTCTAAACATGCGCTTGCATTCAGTACTCTGTATAAGTACACTATAATGCGTAGGGGGTCTTCGACATGGCCTATGAGGTATTCGAGAGGTCCGGGACCAGGGTAGAACAACTTGCCTTATCTCTGGTCCCTGATGGAAGAATTGCTCTGAACGCTGCGGCTGTACGGGTTGTTGCCAAAGCCGGCGTTACGTCGGTGTTGCTGCTGTGGGATAAGGCTAATAACAAGTTCGCGCTCAAGGCCGCGACTAAGGGTGATAAGAATAGTTATGCATTGTCAATTGCTCGCGGCTCCTATTCAGGGAGCCTGAGAGCGAAGTCCTTCCTAAGCCATATCGGCTGGAGCGTGTCGAAGCGCACAATGCTTCTCGCGACTTGGAATGACGTTGACAAAATGTTGGAGGTGACCCTGCCCACCGAGTTCGTCGGGTCTGCCAAAGCCGGAGGTCAAAGGCGGAAAACCGGAGGCGGCTAATCGAGTATTGGCGATGCCAGACTTCGAAACAGTTATCGTTAAACGTGGAACAATCATTCTGGCGCTGCCGACCGTTTTGCGTTTCATCGTCTACGAAACCGGCAACGTTGAGGATGACTTAATCCGGAAGCGCCGAAGATGACGATGGCCGCGACTAGCGAACTGACGCTGGCCTAGTGCGAATTGTAAGGAGCTTTCTTCGATGGGCGAGATCACACGCAAAATAGTCCGTGAGGTCAGGCCAAAGCTTGCCGAGGCGGTGAGGAGAGGAGACTATGAGGCATTCAAAGAGATACTTTCCTTGGCGGGGATCCCTTTAGGGAGCGATGACTTTCGATCTTACGAGGCGCAGTTCTGGCGCGCGGTTTCCGAATATCGAAAGAGTAAGCAGCAATCGCCTTAAGCCGCCTCTTGCGCTCAGGCTCCGGGAGAGACTCTAAGTGCCGGGCGATCGATTCTGCCATCTCGTCCACTATTTCTTCGTACTTGGTTTCGGTTGTTGTGGCCATCGTTTTGCTAAATCGACCCAAGAATCTAGATTAACTCGCGAATTCGAATAAAAGCTTACAGCCGGACGCGGCTAGAGTCAAGCTACATCAGCGACACCTACATCAGCGACCGGAAAATCGCACGGCTTCACCTGAGACCACGCAGTCTGCCGCAACCTAGGCCCAAGCGGGTTGGTCCAGGGCGGTCGATAGCTGCTCGAATTGTTCTTTCAGCCGGCTCAGCAGGGTGGAGGCCTCTCGCAAGTCTCCTTGGGTTGCCGCCGCTTGAATTGAGCTGCAGAGGCACCGCATGGTCTCCGCAGACACTGTCCCGGCCGCACCCTTAAGGCTATGTGCCTGCCGGCGTTCCTATCACAAATTTTCAGACAAGCTAACAAGCTGGCGGGGCTCTGGAAAGTCAATGACCCGAAGTAATTCACGCCACGAGTCAGAAACTAGGTCGGCTACAGTGTTGAGCTTACTCAGGATTAACCAGCCGCACACGCATTGCCAATCATGCCTCATTTATCTAAAATCTAAACTACAGTCAGAAGGAGGTGCTCAGCGATGCCCAGGCACGATGAACTGATTATTGAGAAACGACCGGACGGGCTGTGGGGAATCAAGAAGCCGCACGCGAAGAGGTCAAGCGACATCAAAGACACTCGGCAGGAAGCAATCAACCGGGCTAAAGAGCTCGCTCCTGAGGGCGACATAAAGGTCAAGCGATTAGACGGAAAGTTCACGAAAATCTGATAGTGAATGCGGAAGCCAACTCGTTAGTTGGTAAGTTCACCCGTTTTGCTTTGCTTACGAGTTTCCCTTGATCTGTTTTTCCTGTGGGGGCGGGCTCCACCAGCAAACTTACTCCGCTAACCAAGTGACCCGATTTCTGGAAATTTTTTTGACACCCCCAGGGTGAGAATAACGTTTTTGACTTGGCCTTTTAGCCTATTACGGGGCCATGGGTTAGGAGTACCTTGGCTCAGTTTTTTGGTTCTCACTACGTCTGGGGGCGTGCGCGGCTGGAGCGGGTGCCGGGGCTAGCACACCGGCTGAGCATTCCCTTCGCGCTTCCTCACAACCCACCCGGAAGGGTGGGACAGAAGTCACGTTCCGGTAGTTCTCTTTTCCCGCTCACAAGGATTATATGATTCCGATTACCGAAGTCAAGACTGGCCCCCTAATATAGTTGAGGGTGCCTAGGATTACTGCCGTTCCGACCGCTCTTTTTCAGCAGCTTTTTTAGCTCTTTCATATTTCCAATCTATGATCTTTCCCGAAACCTCAAGATTGACTCTATTGATCAGTTTTCGTCGGCCTTCATAAAGAAGATAGCCGACAACGGCAGCAACGGCACCCGCGAGGCCAGCCATAAACAATATGCCTACCATGCGTTCCCTCCTCAATCGTCCAGCCATGCTTTAACGGGCTTTTGTTTCTGCTGGCAAATGTACTCCAAACATCCACAACAGGCAACAAGAGAAGATCGGTTGAGACTGGAAAATTTCAGGGTAGTCAAGGCGAAAACAACGTTTTTGCCTAGCCTCTTTGCCTACTAAGCAGACTTGGGTTAGGAGTGCCTTGGCTCAGTTTTAAGTGGTTGACTTGGTTCTCGCTACGTTCTGCCAGCCAAGCCGCTCGGCCAATAAGACCCCACCCGAAACCCCCGACGGCTCGGCTCTGGTCACAGGGACTACTCGGAAGGTTCCTCACGGGTCACTGGCAGAAAATCTGGCGAGAATGGACATCAGCTTGCACATCATAGGGCAATTCCCCCACCACGACAGAGGCAGAGCGCATATCACAGTCTACCGAAACTGTGACATTCAAGCTACATTTGCTCCCTGCAAGTCCTTTCAAATCACCATTTCGAAAAATGGAGTTTCGTGCGAACTGTGACATTCTACTCAATTCAGGGGCCCACTCCAGCCCGCACGAACGGACCTGAAGAATAAATGGATTTGACCAATATTGAACCCTTCACTTAGGGACAAGCGAAGCGGAGGTAAAGCGCCAGATGGTGCTTAAGAATTTTCAAGCCAAGAAGCTGACAGCGGTCGAGATTGAGATGGCTGTCCGTGTCGTCGAGGGAATCCCTAACGCTATGGACATGGATTTTGGCGATATCGAACCCGACCCGACCTCCCTGGACATCGCCCCGGAGGCGGATGGCTTTGGTACTGAGGAAACAGGCTCAGATAACCAGCACTTGGCGGACAGTTGAATCGTCTGCGGCCGTCCGGCGGCTGGGGGCTGAGTTTGCATTTATTCGAGGGCATCGCTAGACAGAAAAGTTCGAAGATCGTCCCCTAATCCCTCGCACTTTGATGCGATGCGCGTCGTGCGGCCTGGACGAATACTGCATGAGGGATTCCAGCCCCACCAAAGGAACCTCTGGCGGTGGGTCGAGAATCTCGACCTGCTCGAATCCGGGTACAAAAAGATTGACGCCGATCAGTTGGTGCCGCTGGTTAAAGAATGAACCTCTCACTCCCCGAATTCTCACTCGCGCGTCCACAAACCGCTCCGGATCAACCACCCCGGCGTGTTGCACGTATACCGGAATGCGGGCTGGACCCACGGCGAGAGTCAAACGCACCAAGCTGCTCGCCTCACCCTGATGCGGCATAGGAGTAGAAATGTCCTTTTCCCAGAACTGCCGCGCGTACTGCGCCGCCCCGGCGACTTCTATCGACCGGACGATTCCCTCGACTTCCACCCAGTCGCAGTCACGATCGATCCGCTGCAAATCCTCGTACGAAAGTCGGACGGGCTCCGGGAGAGTTCCCGGTCCTAACCGGCGAATGACAGCGGCCTTGATGTTCGGCGCGAAGTCAGGCAGCCACGTCGTGCCCTCAATTTCCACGCGATCGCCCCTCGTAAGTTGCCGTGTCCCGGTTTCAGGAGAATCGACGAAGATTGACCCGCTTGCGTCCTGGACAAAGAGTATCTGGTAATCCGGGGCACTGAAAGTGACCGTTGCACGAACTTTGACCGGGTAGCCGCGCCCGGCCTCCTGACGCGTCAGCGCACGAATTTGCTCGATCCGCGTGAGCAGAGGTAGCCCACTGGCGCCTGCCACCCCCGCTTGCCCGCGCAGAGATACTGGGGATCCGCACGCTAAGCACAGCCCGAGCAGCGACCAAATGAGTCCCCGACGCAGCCGCTGTTTCCCAGGCATGCGAATTGTGAGTTTGTATACCAAATCGTCGCTCGATGGCCCTCCAGTAGGTAAGTCGGACGGTCGGCGGAAAAGCTTAAGTGCGGACGACATGTCCGCCGTCTGCCGAAGAGGTTTGCAGGGCTAACTTTGTTTCACAAAGTACTTGACAAATGTTTGCCCCGGCGGTATAAACGCCCTATGACCTGCGCGGGTCCAGTTCGCTCACGACATTCCAGGGCGGCGCCCGTGCCTGCCCACGCTATCGACGATTTGAGGTTCATCCGCGAGACCATGGAAAGCGCCGCCTCGTTCACCGCCGTTCCCGGCTGGGGCGGGGTGATGATCGGGATCACGGCCTTGGGGGCCGCGCTGGTTGCCTCGTTGCGCGCGCCGGTGGCGTGGTGGGTCGGGGTGTGGGGGTTAGAGGCCCTGTGCGCGTTCGCGGTGGGCGCGTCGGCGGCTTTCTGGAAGGCGCGCAAGGCCGAGACGCCGCTGTTTTCAAGGCCGGGCCGGAAATTTGTGCTGGGATTGTTTCCCCCCATGCTGGCGGCGGCGGTGCTGAGCGCG
>Ga0181538_10004200_pt1 | contig 13612 bp, 10 predicted proteins | sample PEATcosm2014_Bin_40_FD_119773 | JGI IMG/M metagenome (GOLD analysis project Ga0181538, IMG submission 119773) | Peatland microbial communities from MTU Mesocosm Facility, Houghton, MI, USA - PEATcosm2014_Bin23_30_metaG | ecosystem: Environmental > Terrestrial > Soil > Wetlands > Peat | place...
ACGGCGTCACCGCATTCATGGCGGCCAACCCGCGCACGCCGCTGCCGCGCAGCAGGGCCAACAGCACGGTTTCGAGCTGGTCCTCCTGGTGATGTGCCGTCAGCAGCAGCTCGTCGCGCGCGAGCTGGGCGGCTAGCGCGCGGTAGCGCGCCTCGCGGGCCGCGGCCTCCAACGACTCGCCGCGGCTGCGCTCGATCGTGAGCTCAATGATCCCGCACGGTACCCGCAATTTGCGCGCGCGCATGCGCGCTGCCTGAGCCCATCGTGCCGACAGTGGCTGAATCCGATGATTGACGTGCACGGCGCGCAGCAAAAAGCGCTCACGCGTTCGCAATGCCGCCAGCGCCGAGAGCAACGCGCCTGAGTCGAGGCCGCCCGAATAGGCGACGCACAGCCGCCGACCGCGCAGAGGCCCCACCATGGCCTGCAACCGCGAGCCGAGCCAAGGGGCATCGAAGCGCGCCGGCGCCGCCGCCTCGCCGGCGACATCGGCCGCGACGGCCGCCGCCAGGCGACGAGGCCTCACGGCTGATTCTCGAGGTACACCCCGAATGACGCAATGCGCCTCGCGCGTCGCTCGACGAGCGCGTCGATGCTCAAGGTCTGCAGCTCGCCCAGATGGGCGAGGATGCCTTCGCGCAGCGCGTTGCTCATCACCAGCGCATCGCGATGCGCACCACCCAGGGGCTCAGGCAACACCTCATCGACGAGCCCCAGGTCGCGCAGACGCGCGGCGGTCAGGTTGAGCGCGTCCGCGGCGACTTCTTTTTTGTCGGCGCTCTTCCACAGGATCGACGCACAACCCTCCGGTGAGATCACCGAGTAGGTGCTGAATTGCAGCATCAGCAGGCGATCGCAGACACCGATCGCGAGCGCGCCACCCGAGCCGCCCTCGCCGATCACCACGGTGACGATTGGCACCCTGAGCATCGACATTTCGAACAGATTGCGCGCTATGGCCTCGCTCTGGCCGCGCTCTTCCGAGCCGACACCGGGGTAGGCCCCGGGCGTGTCGATCAGGGTGATCAACGGCAGCCCGAAGCGCTCCGCCATTTTCATCAGCCGCAACGCCTTGCGATACCCTTCCGGCTTCGGCATGCCGTAGTTGCGCCGCACGCGCTCCTTGGTGTCGCGGCCCTTCTGGTGACCGATGACCATGATCGTCGCGCCCTCGAGACGCGCGAGCCCGCCGACGATGGCCGTATCGTCGGCATACATGCGATCGCCGTGCAGTTCGTGGAAATCGCTGAAGATGGCGCCGACATAATCGAGCGTGTAGGGCCGCTGCGGGTGGCGCGCGAGCTGCGTGATCTGCCAGGGCGTCAGGTTCGAAAAGATCGATCGGGTGAGTGCGCGGCTCCTGGCGCGCAACTTCGAGATCTCCTCTTCGATGTTGACTTTGGCATCCGAGGTCACATGGCCAAGCTCTTCGATCTTGGCCTCAAGTTCGGCGATTGGCTGCTCAAAATCGAGGAAGCTGACGGCCATCTAGTGGGCAACTCATTTTCGTTCCAGCCGGGGGGCGAAGGGTACGGGGTCAGGGCCGGCCAGCGCAAGGAGAGCGGTCGGCAAGCCCTAATTCGCCAAAGCCGCGGAGCCTGACAGGGCCTCGAGGCTGTAGCTCAGGCGCGCCGACCCGGAGCCGAGCAGGTGCTCGAGCTGTTCGAGCAGCTCGCGCGACGGCCGCACTTTCCAATCCTCGCCGAAGCTCAAAGTCCCATTGGCTTCGCGGCAACGGTAGCGCAGCAGCACGGCGCATTGTCCATCGCGTGCCTCCCGCAGCAACGCCTCGAGCCGTGAGATCAGCTGCTGGGCATCGGCAACGTCCGGCCAGGTGATCAGCAGGTGGCGCGCGAGGCGCTCACGCACCGTCTCGAGCGACTGCAGCTGCCGGGCGGCCAGACGCCAGGCATCGCTGAACTCGTCGAAACGCAGAGCACCCTCGACCTGCACCAGCGCGTCTTTGACGATCAACTCGCGATGGCGCTGATAGACCTCCTCGAACATCGTGACTTCCATCCGGCCGCTGCGGTCATCGAGCATGAAACTCACTCGCGGTCCGCGCCGGCGGATCTCGACGATCAGCCCAGCGAGGGTGGCGTTACGCGCATCCCCATAGGCACGTGCCGCATCGATCGGCGCTGAAGGCCGGTCGCTGGCGAAATCGGCGATGCGGCCGGAGGCGAAATAGCGCAGGTCCTGCTCGTAGGGCGCGATCGGGTGCCCCGTCAGGTACAATCCCAGAGTCTCGCGCTCCCCCGCCAGGCGCTGGGAGGCGCTCCACTCGGCCACCGGCTTGACCGTCAGGGCCGCCGACGCGGCTGCGAGCGCGTTCAGACCGAAGATATCGACCTGCCCGGCCTCATGGCTGCGCGCACTCTGCTCGCTGGCATGCATCGCCTGATCGAGATTGGCCATCAGCGTGGCGCGATTCGGTCCGAGTCCATCGAGACTGCCCGAGCGGATCAATGCCTCGAACACGCGCCGGCTCAGCCGTGATAGATCGATGCGCCGGCACAAATCCACCAGGCTCTTGTAGGGGCCGTGCCGCTCACGCTCCTCGACAATCGCCTCGACCGCCGAACGCCCCACACCTTTGATGGCGCCGAGGCCGTAGCGGATGGTGCGCTCGTCGGCGACCGCGAACATGTAGCTGGAGCTGTTGATTTCCGGCGGCAGCACCGTCACATCGATATGGGTGCACTCATCGATCAGCGTGACGATCTTGTCGGTGTGGTCCATATCGGCCGACAGCACGGCAGCCATGAATGCCGCTGGATAATGCGCCTTGAGATAGGCCGTCTGATAGGACAGCAGCGCGTACGCGGCCGAGTGCGATTTGTTGAAGCCGTAGCCGGCGAACTTTTCCATCAAGTCAAAGATGTGGGCCGCGAGCCGCGCGTCGACGCCGCGCGCGCGCGCGCCGTCCACGAACACCGAGCGCTGCTTGGCCATCTCCTCGGCCTTCTTCTTGCCCATCGCCCGACGCAACAGATCCGCGCCGCCGAGGGTATAGCCGGCCAGCACCTGCGCGATCTGCATGACCTGCTCCTGATAGAGGATCACGCCATAGGTCGCAGCAAGCACCGGCTTGAGCTCGGGATGCAGGTAGTCGATCGCCGCCCGGTTGCGACCATGCTTGCGGTTGATGAAATCCTCGACCATGCCCGACTGCAGCGGGCCGGGACGGAATAGCGCTACCAGCGCCACGATATCCTCGAAGCAATCGGGCTGCAGCCGGCGAATCAGGTCCTTCATGCCCCGCGATTCCAGCTGGAAGACCGCCGTCGTGCGGCAGGCCTTGAGCAGCGCGTAGGTCGGCGCATCGTCCATCGGCAGCGCACCGAGCTCGAGTGGCGCCGCATCGCAGCGTGCGCGTTCGGCGTTGACCGTAGCGACCGCCCAATCGAGCACCGTCAGGGTTCGCAAGCCCAGGAAGTCGAACTTCACCAGGCCCGCAGCCTCGACATCGTCCTTGTCGAACTGGGTGATCACGCTGGCGCGGCCGGGCTCGCAGTACAGCGGGGTAAAGTCGGTCAGCACCGATGGGGCGATCACGACGCCGCCGGCGTGCTTGCCGGCGTTGCGCGTCAGGCCCTCGAGCGAGCGAGCGAGGTCGAGTAGGTTGTGCACCTCCTCATCCTGCTGGTAGAGCCGTTTCAGCTCCGGCTCCTTCGCGATGGCATCAGCGAGCGTGATGCCCAGCTCGAATGGGATCAGCTTGGCGATGCGGTCAACGAAACCATACGGGTGACCGAGGACGCGACCGACATCGCGCACCACCGCCTTCGCGGCCAGGCTGCCGTAGGTGATGATCTGCGACACGCGGTCGTGGCCGTATTTGGCGGCCACGTAATCAATCACGCGATCGCGGCCTTCCATGCAGAAGTCCACGTCGATATCCGGCATCGATACGCGCTCGGGATTGAGGAAGCGCTCGAACAGCAGGTCGTAGCGCAACGGCTCGATGTCGGTGATGCGCAGCGCATAGGCTACCAGTGAGCCTGCGCCCGAACCGCGGCCGGGCCCCACCGGCACGCCATGCTCGCGCGCCCAGCGTATGAAATCGGCAACGATCAGAAAATAACCGGCGAAGCCCATCGGGCAGATGACTTCCAGCTCGGCGGCGAGCCGCGCGCGGTAGCGCGCAGCATGCTCGCCCGCGATAGCGAGCGCGGTGAGCCGTGTCTCGAGCCCGTTCGCGGCCTCGGAGCGCAGAAACTCGTTCGGTGTGCTGCCGGCGGGCACCGGGTAGTCCGGCAGTCGCGGCTGACCGAGCGTGAGTTGCAGGCTGCAACGCCGCGCGATCTGCACCGTGTTGGCCAGCGCCTCGGGGATGTCGGCGAACAACGCGCTCATCTCGGCGACGCTGCGCAGGTACTGCTGCGGTGTGTAACGCCGCGTGCGCGCCGGATCGGCCAACAGCGTGCCGTCGTGAATACATACGCGCGCTTCATGCGACTCGAAGTCGTCCGCCCGCAGAAAGCGCACGTCATTGGTGGCGACCACCGGCACGCCGCGACGCGCCGCCAGCTTCAGCGCCGCGGGCAGGTAGCTGCGCTCTTCGGTCCGGCCCAGGCGCTGCAGCTCGATATAGAAACGGTCATCAAACAGGGTCAGCCAGAAGTCCAGCGCCTGCTCGGCCTGCTGCTCGCGCTCACGCAGCAACGAGCGTCCGACGTCGCCGTCGGCGGCACCCGAGAGCGCAATCAGGCCAGCCGTGGTGCCGCCGTCCAGCCAGGCGCGATCGACCAGCGGCATAGCCGCGAGCGTCTGGCCTTCGAGGAAAGCCCGGCTGACCAGCCGGGCCAGATTCTGATAGCCGCCCAAATTCTGGCACAACAGCGTCAGCCGCGATGGTCCCTGCTTTTCGTCCGGTTCGCTCAGCAGCAGATCGACCCCGATGATCGGCTGTACCCCGCGCTCGAGCGCCGCACGATAGAACTTCACCATCGCAAACAGGTTGCACTGATCGGTCAGCGCCACCGCCGGCATGCCCTCGGCCCTGACTGCATCCATCAGATCCGCCACGCGTACGACGCTGTCGATCAGCGAATATTCGGTATGCAGCCGCAGGTGTACGCAGGTCGGGCTCATGGTCCACCCGCCGGCCAGCCCCATGGCGGCGCACCGGCCAGCCAGCTGCGCAGCGGATCGAAGCTGCGGCGATGGATCGGGCAGGGACCCAGGTGCGCGAGCGCCCACAGATGCTGCGGCGTGCCGTAGCCGAAGTGCTGCGCCAGCCCGTAGCCGGGGTAGCGCGCGCTCACGCCCACCATCAGCGCATCGCGATAAGTCTTGGCGATGATCGAAGCGGCGCTGATACTGGGCACGAGATCGTCCCCGGCGATCACCGTCTGAACCTCACAATTAGCAAAACAATCATGCAGCTGCGGCGCACAGTTGCCGTCGATCATGATCATCGTCGGTCGCCGCGGCAGGCCGAGCAGCGCGCGCCTCATGGCGAGCAAAGTGGCCTGCAGGATATTCAGCAGATCGATTTCGTCGTGGTCGGCCTCGGCCACCGCCCAGGCGATCGCGCGCTCGCGAATGCGCACGGAGAGCACTTCACGGCGCTCGGGGGCGAGTTGCTTCGAATCGCGCAAGCCGCGGATCGGGCGCATCGGATCAAGGATGACCGCCGCCGCCACGACCGGGCCCGCGAGTGGACCGCGCCCGGCCTCATCCACTCCGGCGATCAATTCGGTCAATGCCGCAAGCCCTCCCCGTCCGGCCCCTCGTCGCGCAGCAATTGAAGCACAGCTTCGGCAGCGCGCGCTGCCCCTCCCGCTCGCAATGACTCATGTACCTGGAGAAACTCTCGCTGTAAATACTCGCGACGGGCAACATCGTCCAGTGCACGCTCGACCGCGCCGCTGAGATTCTCGCTTGTCACCGCCTCCTGAAAGAATTCCGGCGCCAGAGACTCTCCAGCCAGCAGATTCGGCAGCGAAAAATACGGCAGTCGCACCAGCCGCAGAGTGCGCAGCAGCAGGGCCGTCACGGCGCCGACCCGGTAAGCTACCACCATCGGGCAGCGGCACAGCAGCGCTTCCAGGGTCGCGGTACCCGAGGCGACCAGTGCCGCGTCGGCGGCCGTCAGCGCGCTGCGCGCCTGACAGTCGAATAACCGCAGGTTCAGTCGCGGGGCCTGCGGCGCGGCCGCGAGCGCACGCTCGAACTCGGCGCGCACCGCCGCGTTGGCCATCGGCGCGAGCAGCTGCAGCCCCGGACGGCGTCGCGACAATTCGATCGCCGTGGCGATGAACGGTCCCGCCAGGCGCTGCACCTCGCCCACCCGGCTCCCCGGCAGCAGCGCGAGCGCGGGCAGGTGCGCGTCCACGCCGAGCGCCGCACGCGCTGCGGCGCGATCGGGCACCAGCGGTATCTGATCGGCCAAGGGGTGGCCCACGAACTCGGCTCGTACGGCGTGACTGCGATAGAACTCGGGCTCGAACGGCAGCAGGCACAGCACCAGATCGCAGCGGCGTGCAATCTTGCGCACTCGGCCCGGCCGCCAGGCCCAGACCTGCGGGCTGACGTACTGCACGGTGGCGATGCCGCCTGATTTGAAGCGTGCCGCCAGGCTGAGGTTGAAGGCCGGCGCGTCGATGCCAATGAATACATCCGGCTTCCAGGCGGTGATGCGATCGATCAGCATGGCCCGCAAGCGCAGCAGCCGCGGCAGATGTTTGAGCGGATCGATCAGTCCCATGACGGCGAGCTCGTCGGCGTCCGCCAGCGGCACGCAACCGGCCGCGCGCATCGCGGGTCCGGCCACACCGCGAAATTCGATTGGCCCCGAGCGCCCGCGCAGCGCCGCGATCAGGGCGGCGCCGAGCGCGTCGCCGGAGGCCTCCCCGGCAACGATCGCGACCCGCAGAATCGTCATCGGATCAGGCTGCGTTCCGAAGTGCCGATGAAATCCAGCAGTGGTCGCAGCTCAGGCTGGGTGGCGACCAGCGCGCCCAGCTGCTCGATTGCCGCTGCGAGCGGCAGTTCGCTGCGGTACAGAACCCGGTAGGCGTTGCGCAGATTGCGGATCTGATCGGCGGTGAAGCCACGGCGTTTGAGCCCTTCGCTGTTGATCGAATGCGGCACCGCTGGATTGCCCACGGCCATCACATAGGGCGGCACGTCGCGCGTCACGCCGGCGTTGTTGGCGATGAACGCATGAGCGCCGATCTTGCAGTGCTGGTGTACGGCGACGTATCCGCTCAGGATGGCCCAATCACCGATCTGCACGTGCCCGGCGATCATCGCAAGATTGACCATGATCACGTTATCGCCGATCACGCAGTCATGTGCCACATGCGTGTAGGCCATAAATAAATTATCGCTACCGATGCGGGTGATGCCCTGGTCGTGGGCAGTGCCGCGACTGATCGTGCAATACTCGCGGATTACGTTGCGGTCGCCGATCACCAGCCGGGTCGGTTCGCCGGCGTATTTCTTGTCCTGCGGCGCCTCGCCGATCGAGGCGAACTGAAAGATCTTGTTGTCCTCGCCGACGGTGGTATGTCCCACGATCAGCGCATGCGGGCCGATCCAGGTACGCGGCCCGATCACCACGTGGGCCCCGATGACGGCATAGGGACCGACCTCGGCATCGGCCGCCACCTGCGCGCCGGCCGTGATCACCGCGCGCGGGTCGATCATGGCAGGTCCGCGGCCGTTGGCGTGCCCGGCACGCTGCTCAGATCCGGGGCGATCATGATCTGGGCGTTGGCGACCTCCTCGCCGCCGACTTCTGCCCGGGTCGCGTAGCGGTAGATACCCTTGAAGGTGCGATCCAGGTTGACCGTCAGGATGAGCTGATCGCCGGGCTCGACCGGTTTGCGAAACCGCGCCTTGTCGATGCCGACGAAATAAAAGCGCGTATTCTCATCCGGTATGACATCGGCCGTGAGAAATGCCAGCAGGCCGGCGGACTGAGCCAGCGCCTCCATGATGATGACGCCCGGCATCAGCGGACGGTGCGGGAAGTGGCCGGTGAAGTACGGCTCGTTGTAGGTAACGTTCTTGAGTGCGCGCAGGCTCTTGCCGGGCTCGAACTCGAGCACCCGATCCACCAGCAGGAACGGGTAGCGATGCGGCAGGTATTTCATCACGCCATTGATATCGAGTGCGATCGGCTCATTCATCGTTCTGTTCCTGTTGCATCTCTTCGGGAAGTGGCTTGCCCGCGCGGCCACGTCGCTCGCGCTCTGCGAGCACTTTCAGCGTGGTCAAAATACGCCACCAGCGACGGATCGGCTCGACCGGAATCACGCTGGAATAGACTCCGGACTTCGTGACCGAGTGCGGCACCATCGACATGCCGGTGAGCACGACATCATCGCCAATCTCGATATGGCCGGACAAGCCGCAGCCACCCGCGATCATGCAGCGCGCGCCGATGCGCACGCTGCCGGAGATGCCGGTGCAGGCCGCAATGGCCGTATGCGCGCCGATCTGCACGTTGTGGCCGACCTGGATCTGATTGTCGAGCTTGACGCCCTCGCCGATCACCGTGTCGTCCATCGCGCCGCGATCGATCGTGGTATTGGCGCCAACCTCGACGTCATCGCCGATGCGCACGCCGCCGATCTGCGGCACTTTGAGCCAGCGGCCGCCCTCGCGCGCCAAGCCAAATCCGTCGGCGCCGATCACTGCGCCCGCGTGAATCAACACCCGGGCGCCGATCAGCACGCCGCGCTCGAGTGTCACGCGACCCACCAGCCGACAGTCGGCGCCGATGCGTACCCCTTCCGCGATCAGGCAGGCTGGGCCGATCAGGCAGCGCGGCCCGAGGACGGCGTCGGCCGCGATGACGGTATAGGGACCGATTTCGCAGCTGGCATCGAGGCGCGCGCGCGCATCGATGATCGCACTCGGATGGATGCCCGGCCGCAGCGGTGCCAGCGGATGGATCAGGCCGGCAATGCGTGCGAACAACGCGTGCGGATTGGACGTGATCAACGCCGCGACCGGACAGGCCGCGGCGCTGTGCGGCTCGAGTACCACCGCGGCGGCGCGGGTCGCGGCAAGCTGGGATGCCAGCCTCGGGTTGGCGAGAAAACTCAAGGCCCCGGGGCCCGCCGACAGCAGCGGTGCCACATGGTCGACGACCACATCCGGATCGCCGGACAGCTCGCAACCGAAGCGTACCGCCAGCTGGCCGAGTGCAATGCCCATGGTCGGCGCGGATCAGACGCTGCGCTCGGGTGCGCTATTTCGGCGTCGGCGTGCCCTTCGGTGTCGCCGCCGGGGCGCTAGCCTTCGGGGTTGCAGCCGGCGCGGCGCCACCGGTCGATGCCGGCGCGCGCACACCGCGAGCCTGCAATGCCGACAGCACCTGCGGCGTGATATCGAGCACCGGACTCGCAAAGATCACGCCATCGGCCAGCACCAGGTCGAATTTCTGCCCCTGCGCGAAGGTCTGCACTTCCTCGACCAGGGTTTTCTGCAGCTTCGAGAGCTCTTCATTCTGCCGGGCGTTGAAGTCATCCTGATATTGCTGGACCTTGAGCTGCAGGTCGCGATTGCCTTCGCGCAATTCCCGCTCGGCCGCGCTGCGCTGATCGGCGGACATGGTGGCCGAATCGCGCTGCAGCGAGTCTTCCTTGTTCTTGAGGGATTGCTGCTGGCTCTGCAAGTCCTTCTGCTTGCCGGCAAATTCGCCGCGCAGCGCGTCCTGCGCCGCCTTCGCCTGCGGCGATTCCTGCATGAGCTTCGCGTAGTTGACCACGCCGATCTTCAGATCCGCCCACGCTGGCGCGGCCGCCGCCGCCAGCGCCACTACCCCCGATAAAACCACGACCCACCGCCGAAAACTCATGCCTGCTCCTGCTCGTGCCAAAGCCACGCTAAAACGACTGCCCGATCGAGAACTGGAAGCCCTCGGTGCGGTCCGGAAAATGAATCGCATCGCCACGGTACTTATTGAGCGGGATGCCGTAGCTGAAGCGAAAAATGCCCAGCGACGGAGCCAGCCATTGCACTGCAACACCGGTCGATTGCTTCAGCGCATGATAGCTGAATTTGTACTCTACCGGGGTCGCCAGGTCGGCGCCGACAAACTGGGTCCCGTCGGTGGAGAATACGTTGCCCATATCGAAGAACAGGCTGCCACGAGCGCTGGTCTGCCACTTCTCTGGCAACGGCACGATCAGCTCGGTACGTGACACCGTCAGCAGGTTGCCGCCGTAGGGATTGCCGTTCGTGTCCACCGGCCCCAGGGTGTCCTCGGTATAGCCGCGAACGGTATCGGGGCCGCCGGCATAGAAACGCTTGTAGGGCGGCATGCCGACGGTGCCGCCGAGTGGCTTTCCGTAAGCCACCTGCAAGCCCTCAGTCAGCACCCAGTGCCGCCAGATGGGCAGGAAGCCGGAGAACTCGTAGCTGCCGAGCAAGTAGCGCACGTTGCCACCCGGTGGCACCACCGTGAATGAGAGCGCATTGCGTACGCCACGATCGGCGAACAGGGTACGGTTGCGGGAGTCGTATTGCCAGCCCGCCGTCAGCTCGACGCTGTTGTAGCTCGAGCCGAGCAGCGTGGTCGAGTACGAGGTGGTCGCTCCATCGGGCTCGATGAAGGTCGACACCGCCTGGCTGGTATAGGGATGGCCGTTCTGCTGCACCCAGTGCACCGCCTGCAGAGCGCTGCTGCTGGCGTAGGTCAGAAGGTCGATGTGCTGCAGCGACGCCCCGACACTGACGCCCTGGTATTCGGTGATCGGGTAGCCATAAGTCAGGCCCAGCGCCACATTTTTTGAGCCGAAGGCCGAGGTTTCCGAGGTGAACTGGGTCGAGTCGCGGTAACTCATCGATACCGTGCGGGACAGGCCGTCAACGGTGCGATACGGATCGGTCTGGCTGAAGCTGTAGATCTTGTTGTACGCACCAGAATCGATGTTGAGCGCCACATAGTCGCCGCCGCCGAAGAAGTCACTGTCGCTGAAATTGCCATTGAGCACGAACTTCTGCGACGCCGAGTAGCCGATACCGCCGCCGACGGTCGCACTCGGCCGCTCCTTGACCGCGAAGTTCACATCCACCAGGTCCGGCACGCCCGCTACCGGTTCGGTAGACATCTCGACGCTCTCAACAAAGGGATCGCGCTGCAGCCGCTGCTTGGAACGCTCGAGCGAGACGTTCGACAGCCAGGAACCTTCCAGCTGCCGCAGCTCGCGTCGCAGGGTTTCATCGTTACTGCGCGTGGTGCCGGTGAAGTTGATGTGGCGCACGTATACCCGGCTGCCGGGATCGATGAACAGGGTCAGAGCGACGATCTTCTTCTGTTCATCGGTGCTGGGGACCGGCTCCACCTTGGCGAAGTAGAAGCCCTCCGCGCCCAGACGGTTTTTGATCGCCTCCTGCGTTGCGCTGATGGCCTTCTGCGAATAGATCTGGCCGCTATGCACCAATAGCAGTCCCCGGAGTTCGGCTTCGGACACGATGGTGTTGCCTGCAATCTTGATCTCGCCGAGCCTGTAGACCTGACCCTCGCTCACGTTCACCGTAATGAAAATATCGCTCTTATCCGGCGCCACCGCGACCTGCACTGAGTCGATACGGAAATTGGCGTAACCGCGGTCCTGGTACCAGGCGGTGATTCTCTCCAGATCGCCCTGCAGCGATTCGCGCGAGTAACGATCGCTCTCCTTGTACCAGGAGCTCAGGTTCGGCGTCGTTAGCTGCAGCGTACCGAGAATATCCTTGTCTTTGAATTTGGTGTTGCCGACGATATTGATCTGGCGGATCTTGGCGCGGCTGCCTTCCTTGATCTCGATGTTGACGCGTACACGGTTGTCGGGCAGATCCTCGACCTTGGTGTCGATCTTAACGGCGTATTTGCCGCGGCTGTAGTACTGATCGGTCAGGTACTGCGTGACCTCATCGAGCGTCGAACGATCGAAGGTCTTGCCGGCCGCGAGGCCGACGTTGCGCAGGGATTTCTGCAGATCCTCGGTCTTGATGTCCTTGTTGCCCTTGATATCGATACTCTCGAGCGAAGCGCGCTCGGCCACGGCGACGATCAGCGTGTCGCCGTCCCGGCGCAACTCGACATCGCGAAAGAAGCCGGTGGCGTACAGCGCGCGCAGAGCCTCGCGCTGTCGTGACGGGGTGAAATGATCGCCGATGTTGACCGGCAGATAGTTGAAGACCGTGCCCTCGGATATGCGCTGCAGGCCCTCGATGTGGATATCCTTGACGATAAAGTCGTCCGCGGCGCTCTGCTGCCCGACAACCAGGATTGGCACAGCGGCCATTGCGAGCGCTGCCAGGAGTGCACGCCATTTCGCGCGCCGCGTGCGACTGATCAAGGACGCTTCAACCGAGCTGTCGCGTGAGGTCGTTGAACAGCGCAACGCCCATCAGCACGATTAACAGCGCCACACCCAACTGCTGGCTGATGGTCTGGAAACGTTCAGACAACGGGCTGCCCTTGAGCCACTCGATGGCTTGAAAGAGGATCTGGCCGCCGTCGAGGATCGGGATTGGCAGCAGGTTCATGAATCCCAGGGCGAGACTGACGATCACCAGGAACTGCAGAAACGACGACAGCCCAAGAGCAGCGGAATCCCCGGCGTATTGGGCGATGCTGAGCGGGCCGCTCAGGTTCTTGATCGAGACCTGCCCGATCAGCATGCGCCAGAACAACCGCGCCTGCAGCGCCGTCATGTCCCAGGCCTCGATGTTGGCGTGCGCGAACGCCGCCGGCAGCGACAGGCTGATATGTCGCAGCATGCTCGCCGGCAAGGGCGTAACCGGCGGGCTCACATGGATACGGCCGACAGTCTTGCCGTTTACGGTTTCTGCCAGCGTCGGCACGCGCACGCCGCTCTCAGTCTGGCCACGGCGGTAGCGGATTAGGACACTCTCACCCGGATGCGCCTGCACGCGCGATTGTAATCCGAGGAAGTCATGCACCGGCTCGCCGTTGACGGCGACGATCTGATCGCCTGCCTGCAGACCGGCGCTGGCAGCCGGGCCATTGGGTTCCACGACCCCCAGCACCGCGGGAATCGGCGGCTCATAGAACCGCAGGCCCAGGCCGTTCATCAGCGCCGCCGGTTCGGTGAGCCGGCGACGCTCGGCGGCCTTCGGGATGTCGAGGGTGGCCGTGCGCGGGCTGCCGTCGGCTGCGCGCACCGAGAGCGTGATCGGCGCGCTGGTGCTGATGGCGTCCAGCAGATCGAGCACGATGTCTCGCTGGGAATTCACGGGGCGCGAATTGATCGCGATGATCTCATCCTCGGCCTTGAGCCCGGCACGGCCAGCGATGCTATTGGGCTCGATGTTGCCGAGCAGCGGTCGCACCAGCGTGATCCCCGACACCAGATAGATGCCGGTCAGCAGCAGCACCGCGAAGATTGATTTAGTACGTGACATAGTTTATTCCTTTCGTGGTTCCGAATCGGGTTCCGAATTGTGGTTGCGAACATGGTTTGGTTGACGTGGGTCGCGTCGCCGCACGCAAAGTTAATCCAGAAAAATCTTGCCAATCTCACTAAGATTCACTTGCACTCGATTGGTCATCCATTAACCGCGTAAGTCTGGCGAACCTGACTTTCCAATTCAGCCGAGAAAAACTTTAGATCCCAGCCCGGAACACCATAGCTGATCA
>Ga0181538_10004201_pt1 | contig 13610 bp, 10 predicted proteins | sample PEATcosm2014_Bin_40_FD_119773 | JGI IMG/M metagenome (GOLD analysis project Ga0181538, IMG submission 119773) | Peatland microbial communities from MTU Mesocosm Facility, Houghton, MI, USA - PEATcosm2014_Bin23_30_metaG | ecosystem: Environmental > Terrestrial > Soil > Wetlands > Peat | place...
ATAATGCCGGCGGCAACAGCGACGTCGATCGCCTTAACCGCGTCGACGATTCGAGGATCGAAGGAGCTGAGGATGAATTTGTCATCGGCAAAATGGGCCCGCGCAAGCCGGATAACCTCCGCTTCGCAGCCAGGCTCCTTCAGCTCGATGTCGAGCATGACCTTTCCCGAGAGAGCGCGTAAGGCCTGTTCGAGGGTCGGCATCTCGAACTTCCTCTTCGCGGTGTGCTCAAGAAGCTGCCGGTAAGTGCAATCCTTCAGCATCGGCAACTGCGTAAAACGCGAAATCCACGGGTCGTGAAAGATCACGAGCACATTGTCCGCCGTTTTTCGTACATCAAGCTCGATCATGTCCGCGCCCATCTCCAGGGCGGCAAGAAACGATTCGATTGTGTTTGCGCGCGCGCGCTGCGGCGCTCCCCGATGCGCGACGATGGTGACCATGATTATTCCCGTGTAAGAAAATCGACCAGAAGCCGGACGCCGAACCCGGTGCCGAAGGCCGGCACTTCGCCTCGCGCCGGTCCGTCGTTCCAGGCTGTTCCGGCGATGTCAAGGTGCGCCCACGGCAGGTCGCCGGTAAACTCCTGGATGAAGGCGGCGCCGGTGATGGAACCGGCATACCCTCTCTTGAGCTTCGAAAGGTTGCGCAGGTCCGCGATGTCGCTTTTGAGGGACTCGCGATACTCGCGGTAGAGCGGAAAACGCCAGAGCCGTTCACCGGTCCGCTCCCCGGCCGCAAAGAGCGCCCCGGCAAGGGCGTCGTCATTCGAGAACAGCCCCGCGACCGTATCGCCGAGCGCGCTGAGGATCCCGCCCGTCAGTGTGGCGAGATCGATCATCCGGCCCGGCCGGTAGCGCTTCCGGCAGTAGGACACGGCGTCGGCAAGGACGAGCCGCCCCTCCGCATCGGTCGAAAGGATTTCAACGGTCTTTCCCTCGAACGACTGATGGATATCGCCCGGAAAGTAGGCGCGCTCGCCGATCGCGTTATGCGCGGCGGCAATGCAGCCGACGACATTGACCTTCGCCCTGATGGCGACCAGTGACCGCATGACGCCGAGCACCGCGGCGGCGCCGGCCATGTCGCATCGCATGGTTTCGATGTGGCCGGTCGGCTTCAAGTTCTGTCCGCCGGAGTCGAAGGTGATGCCTTTACCGATAATACCGGTCTTCTCCTTCGATGACCGGTTGCCCGCATACTCGACGACGATAAGACGGGGAGGGGTCGTCGAGCCCTGCCCCACCGCCCGCAGCAGATGCAGCCCCTGTGCGGCGATCTCCTTTTCGTCGAGTATGGTCACGCGCAGCTTTCCGCCCCGCCCGAGCGCCCTCGCCTCCGTGGCGAGACGTTCCGGCGTCATGACCGAGGCGTTTTCATTGACGAGATCGCGGGCGTAGGCCGTTGCCGCGCACACCGCGTCGAGTCTGCGGAGCTCTTCCGGCGCAATGGCATTCCCGACGAACTCGATGGCATCGAGCGCGACCGGCGGCTCGCTCTTGTATTTGACAAAACGATAGTTCCCGAGCAGCGTCCCTTCGATGACCGCGGCGAAGGAGCCCTCGCCGCCCGGCCTGCCTTCGGGCAGTATGACCGAAACCCCGGTGCGCTTGAGGTCATGCACCCTGCGGATTCCGTTTCCCGCGGCGACCCTGAGCGTATCCGCGGAGCACTCCCTGGCGTCGCCGAGACCCACGCTGATCACGACGGAGTCGCCTTTGTAGTCGAGCGCGATTTCGTTCGGTTCGCCGGCAAAATCGCGGACGTTCCGGGCATTCTCTTTTGTCAGAAAAACGATGCGGGTCGGGAAGGTATGGCGGCTGGACAGGGTAACGGGCATGAAGGGACTCCTCTCTGAATACAATGGCGGCGGATACGATAAGAAAGAAGCTAAAATATATATCCTAAAAACCGTTTATGATAATTTTCGCGATTCGGCGGAAATTGCGCTGGTAGCGCAAAAAATATCCGTAAATAAACGCGCACAGGGCCGAAATTGCGCTTTTTTTGCGCCCTTTTTTGCCCCCGCGGCGCAGAAATATTTACACAAGAGAGAGCCCGGAAGGCCGGATGACAAGGTTTAAATAATATACTATCCGGCTTTTTAACCGCTTCATGCACTTTCTTATATTATTTAAAATCAATATGTTAAATAATTCCAGACTATCGCCAACGGAAGTTTAAAGGGCGGTTAAAGCCCTATTAAAAGGGCTTTAAAAGGACGTTATAACCGCTTATCTATACTATTTATGAGGTGCAAAATCAAACAGGTTTCACAGCGGATTTGTCACTCGTCGTATTAAATTCGTTTTCTTATATGCCAACGCCACGTTCACTCGTCCGATCTTTACCGGACCCCGATGAGTGATCCGCTTCAGGGATTTTCCGGCGATCTCTGCATGGAGGTGCGGCGACTGCCTGTGTGCAGGGGTTCTTAAAGAGAGGCGGGAATGTGCACATCGATGCTCTCTCAGGTAAATGATTACAAAATGCGTAAATAAATTTATGATTCCGTCGAAATCTTTGTTGAGTGCAGAAGAATTTAATTTTCCTCAAAACCAATGATAGTAAAACTGTCTCTTTAAGATAATAATTTCATGCTTACCGTGGCGGAGGTAGGCATCTACTGATGAGGCATGTTTACATTTCATCTCGCGTGTCAAGTTTGCCGTCGGCTTCCAACGTGTTATAAAGTTTGATAAAGGCAAATTACTTTCTAAACACAGTCCAACAGATGGGAGAGTCATATGAAACGCTTTCCGGTAAAGGCTATCGTTGGCATGGGACTGCTGGTTTTATTTGCAAATAATGGGAACGCACAATGGGTGCAGACAAATGGGCCGGAAGGCGGGGCAACTTTAGCACTTGCGGTGAGCGGCAGCGCTATCTTTGCCGAGACATATGGGTATGGGTCAGACGGTTTCTTTTTATCCACTAATAACGGTACAAGTTGGACTGCGCTTGATTCCAGTCTTACTGAGAATGATGTCACCTCTTTTGCGGTGAGCGGCAGCAGTATTTTTGCCGGAACGGATTCGGGCGGCATTTTCCTTTCCACAAATAACGGGACAAGCTGGACTCCGATAAATTCCGGTCTAAGTAATAGAACGGTCACTTCTCTTGGTGTTATCGGCAGCACGATTTTTGCCGGAACAAATGGCAGTGGTATTTTCCTTTCCACCAATAACGGCTCAAGTTGGACTGCGGCTTATTCCGGCCTCACCAATACCGATGTCTTTTCTCTTGCGGCAAGCGGCAACAATATCTTTGCCGGAACTGGGAGTGGTCTCTTTTTATCCACTAATAATGGTACAAGCTGGAAGGCGACCAATTCTGGCCTCACAAAAGATACGGTCACCTCGCTATCCGTGAGTGGCGGCATTATCATTGCCGTGATTCAGGGAGGCTTCTTTGTATCCAACGATAGCGGTAAAAGCTGGGCCGCAGTCCAAGATTCCGGAATCGCGACTCTTAATACTGATATCTTCTCAATTGTGGTGAGCGGCAACAATCTCTTTGCCGGGACTGATGGCGGCGTCTTTATATCCACCGATACTGGTAAAAGCTGGAATGCGGTCGGCGCTACAAATATCTGTCTCGTAGAAAGTGATGTCAGCTCTCTTGCGGTGAGCGGAAACAATATTTTTGCCGGGAACGGTGATGGCGTCTTCTTATCCACCAATAACGGTACGACCTGGACGGTGGTCGTCACTCCGAATAGTACTGTCACCTCTCTTGCGGTGAGCGGCAGCAATATTTTTGCCGGAACCTCCGATGGCGTCTTTTTATCTACCGATACCGGCACAAGCTGGACCGCGGTTGATTCCGGCCCCGGTCTCACGAATGCCGGTGTCCCCTCTCTTGCGGCGATCGGCAACAATATCTTTGCCGGGACCGACGGTTTCGGTCTTTACCTTTCCGCCAATAACGGCAAAAACTGGACAGATGTCGGTCTCAACGGTAATGGGATCAACTCTATTGTGTTAAGCGGCAGCATTATGTTTGTCGGGACTGACAGTGGAGTTTTTATATCCGCCGATACCGGTAAAACCTGGAATCCTGCGGCAAACCTCGATTTTTGGGGTGTCTCCTCTCTGGCGGTGATCGGCAATGATCTCTTTGCCGGGGAGATAAATATTGGAGGAGGTTTTAATGGCGGCATCTATTTATCCGCTGATACCGGTAAAACCTGGACTGCGGTCGATTCCGGCCTTCCTGAATCCGTTTACGGTAGTGTCAGCTCTCTTGCGGTGAGCGGTAGCAATATTTTTGCCGGGACCGATGGTTCCGGTCTTTACCGTTCCACCAATAACGGCAAAAACTGGACTGCTGTTGATTCCGGTCTTTCCGGTCTCCCCAATTATTCTACTGTCCTCTCGATTGCGATGAGCGACAGCAATATTTTCGCCGCTTTGGGAGGACTTAACGGGGGCGGTGTTTTCCTTTCCACCAATAATGGTAAAAGCTGGACTTCAGTCAATTCCGGACTCCCAAATACAACCAACATACAAGGTGTCGACGTTCTTGCGGTAAGCGGCAATAATCTTTTTGCCGGGACCTTTGGTAGCGGAGTATGGCGCAGGCCGCTTTCAGAAATGATCACAGGGGTAATAAATGATAAACCGCAACGGGCGATGTTAAACCAGGAAAATTTGAAAATATACTCTTCAAGTCATGGTAATCCTGACGTAACCATTGAATTTTTACTTCCTCATTCGGATAAGGTAACCGTTACCGTTTATAATCTTTCCGGCCACGAAATAGCATCTCTTGTTAATAACAATCTCAGCCAGGGCAGCCACAGCATACAATGGAATACCCGGAATCTGGCGGCCGGTTGTTATACGGTGCGAATGCAGGCGGGAGCGAATACCTATGTAAAGAGCGTTCCGATTGTTCGATAATTCGCTATTTTGAAACACGCCCCGCAGAGAAGACAGAGTTTCCGGTCACAGTGCTTTTCCTCTGCATAGAACCGCGGCGGCGAACCTGCACAAGGTCGCCGCCTATCATCCACTGGCCTGCTCTCAAGCCAGGTCGTTTGGGGCATCCTTTCCGCTTTGCCCGGCAGGCAGTCCGTGCAGCTCACAAGCCTCCCGCACATTCATTGACTGAAATAATTTAACCATTTATATTCAAAAGAGCTATATTGAAAGGAATCAATCCCCGGTAAGACTGGCGCGACGGGATATTTTGTCGTTTGACGTATAAGGAAAATTCACGTGGCTGAACCAACCATCGCCTGCCCCAGGTGCGGGGCCGAAATCAAATTGACCGACTCCCTTGCCGCGCCCATGGTCGAAGCGGTGAAGCGCGATTATGAAGGCCGCCTTTCGGAAAAGAACGCCGAAGTCCTTGCCAGGGAAAAAGCACTCAAGGAGCGGGAGCAGGCGCTTCAAAAGCAAAAGGAATCTATCGATGATCAAGTTTCAAAACAGGTTGCAGAGGAACGGGAGAAAATCATCGAGGAGGAGGCCGGAAAAGCCCGCTTAATGGCGGCAACCGATCTCGATCACAAAGACAAGGAACTCGCCGATCTGCAGGCGGTCCTTACTGAACGCGACAAAAAACTCGGCGAAGCCCAGAAAACCCAGGCCGAATTGCTCCGTAAACAGCGCGAGCTCGATGACGCGAAGCGGGAGTTCGATCTTACCGTTGAAAAGCGTATTCAGGAAGAACTTGCCGCGACACGGACTCAGGCCGTCAAAGAGGCCGAAGAGGGCATGAAACTTCAAGTCGCGGAGAAAGAGCATACGATTACCGCAATGCAAAAGCAGATCGAAGACCTCATGCGCAGGGCCGAACAGGGCTCCCAGCAGCTCCAGGGCGAAGTTCAGGAACTCGAACTTGAAACGCTCCTTAACGCGAAATTTCCGCGCGATATCATCGAACCCGTCCCGAAGGGCGAATTCGGCGGGGATGTCATTCAGCATGTCAACGGTCCCCTCGGGCAGTGCTGCGGCACGATTCTCTGGGAATCCAAAAGAACCAGGAATTGGAGCGACTCCTGGCTTGCCAAGCTGCGGGAGGATCAGCGCGCGGCGAAAGCGGAGATCTCCGTCATCGTCAGCCAGACGCTCCCCAGGGATGTCGATACTTTCGATTTGATCGATGGGGTGTGGGTGGCCCATCCGAAGGCGTTAATCCCCGTTGCCATGGCGCTTCGCCATACGCTTATCGAAGTGGCATCCGCCCGCCAGGCTTCCGAAGGCCAGCAGACCAAAATGGAGATGATCTACCACTATCTGACCGGCCCGCACTTCCGCCTTCGCATGCAGGCGATCGTCGAGGCGTTTTCCTCGATGCAGGAGGACCTTGATAAAGAGAAAAAAGTCATTTCCCGGCAATGGGCCAAGCGCGAGGAGCAGATTGAGCGGGTGATGCATTCCACGGTCGGGATGTACGGGGATTTGCAGGGGATCGCGGGGAAGTCGTTGCAGGAGATAGAGGGATTGGAGTGGAAGGAACTGGAAGGGCCGAGAGACGATATTAAAGGATGATGCATGTTCAGTCCTTAGTGATTTGAAAGACTGTTGTAGAATTTCTGAATTATTGCAATTATAAAAAGAAAATTAAAATGCGCATATTTCATGTTTTATTTTTCAAATTGCATTTTTTAACATCGCTCTATCAGATTTGATTCAAAGCACTTCGAATATTTTAGATACATACTCATGAAAAAAAAGATCTCGCAATCATTAACTATGAGCGTATCAAAATATCTCCCTAATAAAGATAACTCAATTATCATTTATCAAATAAATAATAATGATATTTATTGTGCCTGTGAGGATACCTCAAAATTATATAGGGTCAATATTTTAAAGACAAAATGTCAATTGTAAGTTAGTCAATAAAACATAAATCGGATTCCCGTGGCTAAAAAAGTAATGTGGTGAATGAATTATACAAGAGAAAGAATTGCAAATTATGAAAGAAGAAAATCCTTTAAAACAACTTAATTATCTTCAGCAATGTTTGTCCAGCGATAAAAAACCGATAGGTATACTCCTTGGGGCTGGGTGTCCAACAGCTATAAAAATTGGTGGTGATAAAAAAGAACCACTAATCCCAGATATAGATGGAATTACCCGAATTATCTGCGAACAACTTAATAACTGCAAAGATTGTGGCTCGCTTCACGCAATTATTGAAGAGCATTTTAAGAAGGACTGCCGAAATAATGTTACCGTAGAGGATATTCTCACGCATATCCGGGCACTTCGCGCTGTTGCGGGTAAAGAAACTGTTCGCGGGTTGTCTGCAAAAGACCTCGATCTTTTGGACGATAAAATCTGTCAGCTAATTTATGAAATTGTGAATAAGAATCTGCCTGATTCAGAAACACCCTATAACAATATGGCCTCTTGGATCAATGCAATTAATCGCGAAAATTCAGTTGAAATATTTACATCCAACTATGATCTATTAGTAGAACAGGCTTTGGAGAATTCACAGGTTCCTTATTTTGATGGATTTGCTGGATCTAGAAAGCCTTTTTTTGATCTTATAGCAGTGGAAGAGGACACATTGCCTGCGCGATGGGCGAAGCTATGGAAAATCCATGGATCAATCAACTGGTACCAATTACTTAAAAAGGGTGTCTTTAGAGGAACAATATTAGAAAATGCGGGAGCAAAGCGCGTCATTCATCCATCACATCTAAAATACCAGGAAAGCCGACGCATGCCTTATCTTGCAATGATGGATCGGCTGCGATCTTTTCTTAAGAAGCCAACTGCAACCCTTTTAATTTGCGGTTATTCTTTTAAAGATGAACATATAAATGAGGTGATCGTCCAAGGTCTTCAGAGCACCCAGACAGCAATAGCATTTGCTTTGCTATATGGTAAATTAGACACATATAAACAAGCGATTTCATTGGCAAAACAGCGTACAAATCTCAATATCCTCGCATTTGACCGTGCAATTATAAGTGGCCAAGTATCTAAATGGACGGAAAAAGCGGCAGAAGCAATTTCAGAAGAGGATAAGAAATGGATTATATGGACTCCTACTGATAGCACAAAAGAGAATGGAAATCAATCCGCAGAATTCACATTAGGTGATTTTGTTATGTTCGGAAAATTTCTTCAAGAATTAACAGGACATGTCCCGGAAACCGCAGAAGCAGAACATGCCTAATAATCCAACCTTTATAGGAACTGTTCAGGATGTACAAGGTGCAACCATAAGTATCGCCCTTAATAAGGATACCATTTCAGGTCTTGTTTTCATAGATGGTCATGGTTACCGAATCGGCCAAATTGGAAGCTTTATTCGCATTTCAATAGGCTTTACGGATCTTTTTGGAATCGTTTCGCAAATTGGAGCTGGAGCTGTGCCGGAATCTCTGGCTAAAGTAGAACCTTATGGCTATAGATGGATCAAAGTTCAGCTTATTGGAGAAGGTCAAAGATCCGGCGAATTCAAGCGAGGTATTTCACAATATCCTACGGTTGGCGATGAGGCACACCTTGTTACAGAAATGGATTTGAGCCGTATTTATGGAAGGCCTGATGCTCATAATTACGTTTGCATAGGTAATTTGGCAGCGGCAGAATCTATACGTGCATTGATAGATATTGACCGCCTTGTTACTCGCCATAGTGCAGTTGTTGGAACTACTGGAGCGGGGAAATCTACAACTGTGGTGAGTCTGTTGTCTGCACTTTCAGATCCACACCACTATCCATCGGCTAGAATAATTGTTTTTGATATACATGGTGAATATCATGCTGCGTTGAAGGATCGGGCTACAATATTTCGAGTCAATGCAGACGAGAGCCATGGCGAAAATCAATTGTTTTTGCCATATTGGGCGCTTAGTTTTGATGAATTGTTGCGTATAACGCCATTCCAAGGGTTGAATGATGCTGATCGAGCCGCCTTGATAGAAAAAATCAAAGAATTAAAGCTTGCTTCAATTGAAAAACATCCAAGGCAGGGCGTGACTAAAAACAATTTAACGGTTGATTCGCCTGTTCCTTTCAGTATTCATCGGCTCTGGTATGACTTGTATCGCCTTGTTTTGTCAACGCACACAGCACAAGCTGCTAATCAAAATGAGGCAACTGAAGCCATTGAGGTTGGCGCTGATGGTCAGAAAATATTGGGTAGCATAATGGAGGTAATCCCACCTCAATACAGTCCAATTACTCGTAGCGGTAATAATCGAGTTTTCTTAAGTGGTTCACCGTTTAATATCCGCCGACAGATACTTGCTATTGGATCTTGCCTTCGCGACACGAGGTATGATTTCTTGTTCCGCCCTGGCCGTTGGTGCCTCAATCCGACTCTCAATGATCTTGATGCGCAACCTGAGCAGGATCTTGATTTATTATTCCAATCTTGGATAGGTGGAGATAAGCCAATTACAATATTGGACCTTTCAGGTGTGCCAGTTTCCATTCTCACGGATCTTATCGGAGTACTTATACGATTATTGTTCGATGCACTTTTTTGGGCGCGAAATATTGAGGAAGGTGCACGGAAAAGGCCACTTTTGTTTGTTTTAGAGGAAGCCCACGCATATCTAAATGCGGGAGACGAGGGCGCAGCGTCTATTGCAGCTCGGAGAATAGTTAAAGAAGGACGCAAGTACGGCTTAGGTGCGATGATTGTAAGCCAGAGACCCGCAGAGGTTGATCCAACTATTCTTTCCCAATGCGGTACTTTATTTGCAATGCGCTTGGCTAATCCAACAGATCGAGCCCACGTAACAGGAACTGTCAGCGATAACCTTGAAGGTCTTTTTAATATGTTACCTGCATTAAGAACAGGTGAAGCTATTGTTGTAGGGGAAGCGGTACATTTGCCCCTGCGTATACTGATTGATGCACCACCCAAGAATAGACGTCCAGATAGTAATGATCCAAAAATCTACGATCCAGCTGGTCGGACGGGATGGAATTGTCCAAAGAATCAAAATGAAAATTATAAGCGCGTTCTAGAAAAGTGGCGAAGTGAGAATCCAAAAATTTCAACAACTTCGGAGGTAACCCATGGATAGGCTGCCAGTAAGTTCATCTAATCTTGCGTCGGTTGGCTATGATCCAAGCTCCATGACACTTGAAATTGAATTTAAAGATGGGTCATTGTATCAATATTTTGATGTTCCGGTAGCAGTTTACCAAGGATTAATGAATGCTGACTCAAAAGGAACATTTTTTTCTCAAAATCTTAGGAATGATTATCGATATACACGGCTTTGAAAATCAATGAAAATTGTAACGTCAAAAAGGAAATGAAATACCCACTTTCAATTAGCGCAAAATAGACGGTTATCTTTTTGTCCATTTTGCAGAAGATTTGCTTTATTGATCTGGGTTTTTATTAACAAGGAGCCAAAGCTACGGGAATAATTTATTTAGGCACAGGCCTTAACAAAAAAAGAATCGGGGAGTTGGATTCAAAGGGAATCGTTTACGCTGGTAGTGGTTTTAATAAAAAACATATCGGCGAATTCGATATCAAAGAAACCGTTTATGCCGGTACAGGAATGGCCAAAGAAGCAATTGGGCTTCTTGGTAAAGATGGGGTGATATATGCTGGCATTGGATTTAGTAAAAAATCTGTGGGCATGGTCGATGAAAAGGGTATTGTCTATTCAGGCACAGGATGGGAAAAGAAAGCAATTGGAATGGTCGATGCACCACATATTACGGCATCTGGTGCAGCTCTATTATTATTGCTACGATGAAGTTATTTAATATCAAGAAACTAATTATATCAAAATGCATGCATCAGTTCATTTTAATAACTCAGTACAAAAATGTTTGATCGCCCGTTCTCAGGATCACCAATGCCCCTCTCTATTGAATCGTGGATCGGCCAAAAATTCATCGCTATTACCTATTATAAGAAAGTATCTTTTCATCTTCTCAAAAATGACAAAAACGCTTCATCCGGGCGACCCCGGAAGCGGAAACCTGCTGATTTATAGCTACAAGATGTTGATATTTAAAACGTTACAACGGTACCATGCCGGGCAGGCGAATTGCATTGATTGCAATCCGCCGTATCAAAGGCGGAAAGGCTGAGCCCTCGGACCGACGCCGTCGTCGACGTGGCGGGCGGGCGGCATTTTCAAGGAGCGAGAGCGATGAAACTTCGGATCGGGCACTGCATTCTGGCGCTTGCGGCCGCCCGGCTCTACGCCGGCCCGCTCCCGCTTTCGCAGGCGCAAAGCGCTCTTTTCGATAACAACCTCGATATCCAGACCGCGCAGACCGATGTAAAGAAGGCCGAGGCCCAGCTCGGGGAGGAAAAGAGCGCCTGGCTGCCGTCGCTCGACGCGAGCGCCTCGTACAGCTATCTCACCGACGTGAGCAGGATCGATGTCGCGACCCCGCAGTTCTCGCTCAACCAGCCGGTCGGCTTCCATAACAACACCCTGTTCGGCGCGGATCTCACCTACCCGCTGTTCACCGGTTTCGCCCGCTACTACGGCGTGGCCGGTAAAAGGGAGACCGTGGCCGAAAAACGGGCCTCCCTTGACGCAATGAAAAATTCCGCCTCGCTGAACCTCGGGTTCGTCTACCTCCAGTGGCTCCTGGCCTACCGGGAGGCGGCGGTGGAGCGCGACCTCATCGAGGACCTCGACTCCTATGCCCGAGAGACCGCCGCTCGCCGCAAGGAGGGAACCGTTCTCCAGTCGGCGGTCCTCGAAGCCGGGGCGCAGCTCCAATTTGCCAGGGCCGACCTGGTGAGCGCCCAGGCGCGCATCGACTCGCTGCGCCGGGCCGTCATGACGCTCATCCTGGGCAGGGACCGCTCGATCGTCCCGGACTCGTCAATCCTCCCTGCAATTGACACGCTGGAAGCGGCGACCGCGCTCGATACCTCGCGGCCGGAGCTGGTCGCGTTCGACCACGCCGAAGCCGGGTTCCAGAAGGCCCGCGACGCCCTGCGCTTCCGCCATTTCCCCACGATCTCCGCCGACCTCGGCGCGCGCTACGGCCAGCCCGGCCTCAACATCGGCCTCGACCAGTACATGGGATGGGGCCAGGTCGGCCTCTCTTTGCAGTGGAACCTCTTCGACGGACTCAAAACGCACAGCCAGGATGCCGAACTGCTCCAGGAGATCGACTACATCGATATCGCCCGCGCCCGTTTCGTCGACGAGATGACCCGGAGCTTCGAAGAGGCCCGCGACCAGATGACCGCGGCCGGGGACAGGCTTGTCGCCTGCGAGGCATCGCTCGTCGCGTCGCAGGCGCTCGCGCAGGAGTGGAAAAACCAGCTTGCCGACGGCACGGCGACCTCGACCGATTACCTGAACGCGGTCGCCGACTGCGCAAAGGCGCGACTCCAGGTCGAGGAGGCGAAAACCGCGAAGCGGATGGCGCTCCTGCGACTTCGGTTTGCGGCGGGGAAAGAAATCACGTATTAGGAAATTAAAGGGTTGGCGAATTGAAGAAAATAATGAATGATACGGAAACCGCGGGAGAGATGCCGATGAAAAGTAACCACTGCCACAGTCGATTCCGCCTTATCATCCTGTGCGGCATCGCCGCCATGCTCGGGTGCAATGCGGAACGCGAAAAGGATTTCCTTGGCTCGGCGGTCGTGGAGTGCCGCACGTACGACGTCGCGACCACGGCGCAGGGACGCATCATGGCGCTTTACACCGACGAAGGCCGCGCCGTCGCGAAGGACGAACTCACCGCCGTGATCGACACGGTCCCGTTGACGCTGCAGAAACAGGAGATCCTTGCCGACATGGAAGAGCTCGGGTCGTCCATCGCTTCCCAGGAGGCGCAGAACAAATCGCTCGAAGCCGATGCAACCGGGGCGGAGCGCGAATTCAACCGCGCCGAAGAGCTGGTAAAGCAGGGTTCCGGTACCGAACAGCAGCGTGATCTCCTCGGCACGCAGCTCCAGTCGACGCAGCTCCGGGTTACCGCCATGATAAAGGAAAAAATGTCGCTCATCCAGAAAAACAAGGAGCTTGCCTCCCGCCTCGCGCAGGTCGAAGACCAGATCCGGCGCTGCTATGTCGCCTCCCCGTCGTCGGGAATCGTCCTGACCCGCTACCGCAATACCGGCGAAGTCGTGGCCCCGGCGAATCCGATTTTCAACGTCGGCGAATTCGATACGATGTACGCGGATTTTTTCGTGCCCCAGCCCGAACTCGCAACGCTCGCCTTGGGGCAGACGGTCCGCATCCGTCTCGACTACCAGGCGCCCCGGTCAAGGGAATCCGCGCGGTTCATTCCGGGCATTATCACCTGGATCGGCAGCGAGGCGGAATTTTCGCCGAAGAACATCCAGACCCGGCAGAGCCGGAACGAACTGGTTTTCCGGATCCGCGCCACGATCCCGAACGCCGATGGGTCGCTCAAGCGCGGGCTGCCGGTCGAGGTGTGGCGGTAAGCATGGCCGATGCGGTCGAAGCGTCCGGACTCGGCAAGAAATTCGGCGACGTGACCGCGCTTGAAAATATCTCCTTTGCCGTACCGGAAGGAAAGCTTATCGGACTGATCGGCGCCGATGGCGCGGGCAAGAGCACGCTCATGCGTATCCTTGTCACGCTCATACGGCCCGACAGCGGCGGCGCGCGCGTGCTCGGCCGCGACGCGGCGGCTGAATTCGCGGCGATCCGGGCG
>Ga0181538_10004206_pt1 | contig 13591 bp, 19 predicted proteins | sample PEATcosm2014_Bin_40_FD_119773 | JGI IMG/M metagenome (GOLD analysis project Ga0181538, IMG submission 119773) | Peatland microbial communities from MTU Mesocosm Facility, Houghton, MI, USA - PEATcosm2014_Bin23_30_metaG | ecosystem: Environmental > Terrestrial > Soil > Wetlands > Peat | place...
AACCTCGGTTGTATTGTCCAACGCCGGACTGGGCGCGTCTGCGGACGTACGTTCGCAACGACTTCACGATGCGTTGCGGAGCCGAGAAATCATTGCCCAGGCCCAAGGAATCATGATGGAGCGCGCCGGTGTCGGTGAAGACGCTGCGTTCGATCATCTGCGACGCTTCTCACAACAAAGTGCCCGACCGCTTCGCGAGCGTGCGGAGGACATCGTTGCCTCGACTCGCTGGCCCGAGCTGGATATCGAACAGATCGAGGCGGGTCCCTATGACTGAGCGATCTGGTGCGGTGTTGGATCGAGCTCGAATCGAGCTCGGCCTTTCTCAAGGTGACCTCTGGTTTCACTACTTTGCACTTGGCGGGATGAGCAGCGCGATTGACGTCGAGGCGTACCTCGCCGACATTCTCGAACCGAGTACCCATGACCACGACCTCATCGCGCATGCGCTGAACGAACTTTTCACCGAGCTTGGTCAGAACCATCCGGTTCCGTATTTGGCGGACAACGTAACCACCGGATCTCGTTGTCAACCGGGCCAGGAATAGAAACCAAAGATGCGAGAAGCTCCTCGTCCCCAGAAGAGAGCGTGCAGTAATGAAATTACTGCAAGATGGATGTTCAGTTTGGCAATCGTGGTTGGCTCGCTCGGGTTGGCTGCGAGCCTTGTCGCTCCGATTGCCGACGCGGGTGTAACACCGAATCTGGCACGATCGCGGTGCGTGTTGACCCTCAAATAATGGGACGTTCTGTGTGCCACCAGCATGGGAGACTTTCGCGAACGCCGAAAGCCATCGAACCGATGGTGCTCGCGCGCGATTAGATCAGCGACCCTGCAATCGCGGCCAGGCATTCAACCAACCTTCGCGCCTCGACGACACGGTGATTGAAAGCGTCAGAATATGAAGCGCGGATTGCGTAGCTCAATAGATCGATCTGGCGGTACTGACAAGACGGACCCCACCGAGCGGTCGGATGGTGCTGCGTCCGAATCGAAGTCAGCAGCGAAGGATGATCTGAAGACCCTTCCTCTGGCGGAGGTGGAGAAGCGGCTCGAGACCTCACCGGACGGTCTCACACAAGCCGAAGCAGAAACGCGCCTTGTCCAATACGGGCCGAACGAGATCGAAGAGAAGAAGGCCAATCCCTTCCTCAAGTTCCTCACCTACTTCTGGGGACCAATCCCTTGGATGATCGAAATTGCGGTGATCCTCTCCGGGGTGCTCCGACATTGGCCGGACTTCTTCATCATCTTGGTGCTGCTCGTGGCGAATGGGGTGGTCGGGTTTTCCGAAGAGCACCAGGCTGGCAAGGCCATCGACGCCTTGAAGGCCGAACTCGCGATCAAGGCGCGCGTGCTTCGCGACGGCAAGTGGATCAATCCTGCGGCGCGTGAACTTGTCCCGGGCGACGTCATCCGATTGCGCCTTGGCGACATCGTTCCAGCAGATGCGCGCCTACTCAAAGGTGACCCTGTCGAAGTTGACCAGTCCGCGCTGACTGGGGAGTCCTTGCCCGCGACACGAACAACCGGTGAGGCGGTGTTCTCCGCATCGATCATCCGCCAGGGCGAGATCGGCGCGCTCGTCTATGGCACGGGTGCGAACACCTACTTCGGCAAGACCGCTGAGCTCGTTCAAGACGCGCAGACCGTCAGTCACTTTCAACGCGCCGTGCTTCGGATCGGCAAGTTCTTGATCCTGCTCGCGCTGATCATGGTCGCGGTGATCACCGTGGTCTCGATCATCCGCGGCAACGGAATCCTCACCACGCTGCAGTTCGCCCTGGTTCTCACCGTCGCCGCGATCCCGGTTGCGATGCCGACGGTGCTGTCGGTGACGATGGCAGTTGGCGCGCGTCTGCTCGCGAAGAAGAAGGCAATCGTGAGCCGGTTGGTGGCGATCGAGGAACTGGCCGGGGTGGACGTCCTGTGCACCGACAAGACCGGGACTCTGACCGAGAACAAGTTGACGCTTGGCGATCCCTTCGCGGTAGATGGCGTCACCGCCGAAGAGGTGATCCTCGACGCGGCACTCGCCTCGCGCGCGGACGACAATGACACCATCGACCTCGCCGTTCTTGGCGGCCTGGCAGACGACAAGGCACTGCATGGATTTCAGGTGACGCACTTCCAGCCGTTCGACCCCGTCGGCAAGCGGACCGAGGCGACCGTGACGGCCGCGGGCAAAGCCACCTTCAAGGTGACCAAAGGCGCGCCGCAGGTGATCTTGGAACTCTCCGCCAATGCCGGGCAGGTAAAGAATGCGGTCGATGCCGCGGTCAACGAGTTCGCGACACGTGGCTTTCGATCTTTAGGCGTCGCACGCTCTGAAGGAGCGGGCGCTTGGCAGTTCCTCGGCGTGCTGCCACTGTTCGATCCGCCTCGCAAAGATGCCAAGGCGACCATCGCGACGGCTCGGCAGATGGGCGTCGAGGTGAAGATGGTCACCGGCGATGCGCTGGCGATCGCGCAGGAGACTGCCAAGACACTTGGTATGGGAAACGACATCCTCGATGCCGCAGGGCTCGGCGACGCGAAGCGCACCGAGACCGAAGCGACCGCCAAATCAATCGAGGATGCAGACGGCTTTGCTCAGGTGTTCCCTGAGCACAAGTTCCACATCGTCGACATCCTGCAAAAGCGCGGCCACATCGTCGGTATGACTGGCGATGGCGTGAACGACGCCCCGGCGCTGAAGAAAGCCGACTGCGGCATCGCCGTTTCTGGTGCGACCGACGCGGCGCGCGCAGCGGCGTCCATCGTGCTCACGACACCAGGGCTTTCAGTGATCATCGACGCGATCAAAGAGAGCCGGAAGATCTTCCAGCGGATGAACAGCTATGCCATCTACCGCATCACGGAAACGCTACGAGTGTTGGTGTTCGTCACCCTCGTGATCTTGGTCTTCAACTTCTTTCCCGTGACCGCGATCCAGATCGTGATGCTGGCGTTGCTGAACGACGGCGCGATCTTGTCCATCGCCTATGACAACGTCCGCTACAAGGAGCAGCCCGAGGCCTGGAATATGCGCCTCGTACTCGGAATGGCCTCAGTGCTCGGCTTAGTCGGTCCCGTCGCTGCCTTTGGCCTGTTCTTCCTTGGCGACCGCGTGCTCCACCTCAACCACCCCGAGCTTCAGACGATGATGTACCTGACACTCTCGGTCGCTGGGCACTTGACGATCTTTCTCGCTCGCACGCGCGGCCCGTTCTGGTCGATACGTCCTGCTCGGGTGCTCTGGCTCGCGGTGCTCGGGACGCAGATAATGGCGACTCTCATCGCGGTCTCTGGATTGTTCATGACGTCCCTCAATTGGCGCTATGCAGCGCTCGTGTGGGGCTATGCGATCGCGTGGTTTCTCGTCACCGACCGCGTGAAGTTGCTCGCGTATCGGCTCCTCGATCCTTCGGTAGCGACGCCAAACACAAGCGATGCCGCCGCGCCAGCACTGACCGAGACGCTCGGTGCAGACGCCGCGGGTTCGGCAGAGGTCGACGCCGCTGCGACAGTGCCGCCGTTCCACACCGACACGGATCCTGGGGACCTCGTTTACCACGACAACAGCGACTGCCCCTATGGCCAAGAGATCACACGCGACGGCAATAGCCGACCCGGCATGGACAACCGCCGCCGGTGTGACTGGTGCACCGAGTATGCCAGTCGCCCGGACCGCCTCGCCGCAGGAAGATCGAGAGATGACTAACGCGCCCGTTGTCGAAGGCAAGCCCGTTCCCGAGCAGATGGACCACGGCGAGCTCGACATGGAGGTGGGTGCGTGAAGCTATCCAATCAGTGAACAGTGACGCAAACCGCGGAACAGATCGCCCGCACCGAATGATGCTGTCCCCGAGGGTTCCAGGCAGCGCGAAACGACGGCTCGTTCGCTCCTGATAACTGCCATGCTTCGATGGAACATGTGCACGTCATCCGAGATGGGACTAAATGCCCGGCGCAAAGAAAGGTAGGCATCGATGGATTCGGACACCGACACCCGAGCCCCGCACACAACGCGCAGCAGTTGGTTCCCGTGGCGCCATCCTCAGCGCCATATTCATCCTGTCCTCCAAGCTGCTCACGACGACCGCACCTTTGGGGAACGGGTCGCCGATGAGATCGCCAGCTTCGGTGGTTCGTGGCCGTTCATCTTCATCTTCCTCGGCCTCATCGGACTTTGGATCTTGATCAACACGCTCCTGATCCAGCACGTGCTCGCCGGTCGGCCATTCGACCCCTATCCGTACATCGCGCTCAACCTCGTGCTTTCAGGTTTGGCTGGCATCCAAGCGCCGATCATCATGATGAGCCAAAACCGGGCGGCTGCGCGCGACGAAATCCTCGCCGCTCATCACTTCGACGAGACGCACCACATCGACACGCTGCTCGAGTCAAATACCGCGCTGACTCAACAGGTCCACGATCTCTCGCAGAAGATCCACCATCTAGCTGAGCAGATCGCCGGTCGGACCCCCGAAGGCGAGCCATCTACCTGAAGCAGAACAATTCATCTGCACGGCCAAAGCCAAACCAAAACGATCGGCCAATAAGTACGGAACGACGGGTGACGCTCTCTGGTACTCGATCAGCGGCGTTCAACCCTGTTGAAGCGCCGCTTCGGCCAGCAGATCGGCGACCAGTTCTGGTCCATTGCGGACAATGACCGGTGGGCAATCGGATGATGTCATAATCGGCAGCATCGAACGTCGGGGAGACGAGCCTCGGCAATCGATCGTCTGCCGCCTCAACAAGCATCGTGGGCATTTTCCGCCAGCTCGCATCAGTAACCGACTGGCTGGCCGTCATTGGGTTGAGTGGCCGAAGCGATTGCCGCGTCGGCTCGCTCTGGTGAACAGTCGTGGAACAGGCTCGCGCGCGCCGCGCTCGTTGTGAGTCGCACACGTCGGTCAGCACCAACGACCACCTCTTCTCCTTCGTCGTCGTCGGAGCCAATACCAATGGAGGCGGCGAGGCTCTCCGCCGAAACTCTCGGTTCACACGCCGAGGGCTCGAAAGGGGTTGGTGCCGACTCGACGGTGCCCCCGTTCCACACCGACACCGATCCCGAGGACCCCGTCTACCACGACAACTGTGACTGCCCCTACGGCCGAGAGATCATGCGCAGCGGGAATAGCCGGCCTGGCAAGGACGGCCGGTGACGGTGCGACTCGTGCCTGTTAGCGATTTCACGCTGGCTCCCGAGCGCATGAACCACGGCGAACCCGACAGGGAGGTGGGCGCATGAAGATACCCAAGCAGGTCATCGGCGCACCCGGCGAGCCAGCGGACCTCGGAAAGCGGAGCACGAGCGTGACGAAGAGTGACTGGCTCGATGCCGCGGGGAAATCGAGATCGAAGGACCTCGCCGAGGAGAACCTAGAAGCCTTCAAAGAAAGAGCTCGCCGCCGCCCAGGAGCTCCTCTACGCCTCCGACGCCTACGCGCTGCTGATGGCGGCCTACGAGGCGATGATCACGGCGACCTCGACGCCGTGGGCACCGTGGTATGTCGTGCCCGCCGATCACAAGTACGCCGGACGCGCTCTGGTCGGAGGCATCTTGTCCCATGTCATCGAGCAGCTCGAGCTTCACCCTCCGGAGGTGGACGCTGAAGATCGTGCGGCGTTGGAGAGGGCGAGGACGGCGCTCCAGGCCGATTGATCGAGTGGACCGTCGCCGCAACTGATGAATTGACCAATCAAATACAGGGCCAGTCGTTTGCTCGACTACCACCTTGGGCCTTGTTCGCTTAAGACTGGCCGCCGATCAACTTGTGGACCTTGTGGCCCAGCCAAGCACCGAACCCAGCGCCTACCGCGACTCCGAGCGGACCGCCCACCAGTCCGATTAACCCGCCTACAGCGCCTCCGACCGCTGCACCGGCTCCAGCAGTCTTGTCTTCCTTCTTCTGGTCAGCCATCGTTCTCCTTTACGCCGCCTAACTGGACATGGGTTGCTGGCCGTAGCAGGAACTAATCCCGGGCGGCCGATCTCGGTGCCTTGTCTTCCTCAGCGACGGGCGAGGCGGCGTCCGCTCTCGGTGCTCGGGGCTGTGTAGTTCTGCTCGAAGTGGTGATACAGAGTCGACTCGTCCTCCTGAGAGAGCTCGTCGCCATGCATCTCGATGTCGGGCGCGGATCGCACTTGCTCCTTGGTCACGGTCGCCTGCAAGCCGTCTGGGCCGACCTGAATTCCGCGCAGGGGCACAAAGGTCAAGTGACGGTCGAGAAAGCCTTCCTTCACGGTGCCGAACTCCGGCTCATCGGTCTCGACGTCAACGTAGACGTCTTGCAGTTTGCCGATCTTCTCGCCGTTGCAATCGATGATCATCTCGCCGTGCCATTCGGCGACATTCCATTTTGCCTGACGCTGGTCTTCCGGAATATTGGTCTCAGTCACATCAGTTTGGCCCTGACCTTCGGGCTGCTCCTCATTTTCCGACATAGCGATCTCCTCGTTTCAAGCTCCTGGTAATGCCGAACTCCGCGCGCGCCCCCACGCACATCGTAAATTCTCGGCCCATGCACGTCGAAACGCCAGGGCCAAAGGCCCTTCACGAGATAGCTCGACTCGGACTTCGAGACGGCGAGATTCGCTGTCTCAAAGACCAAATGGCGACGTGACGCTCGGACACGATCGGGCGCGAGCTCGACTAGCGGCGAGGCTCTCACCTTTCGGAGTGACGAAGCGGGCGAAGTGACTGAGCCCGCCCGGCCGTGGCCGGAACGCACCATGCTGAACCCACTGAGCGAAGACATGCGACACCGACCTGCCAACCGACCGCGCGCCAGAAATTGTTTCGAAGGCAATATCGACCCCATGAGGCGCGCCGACGACGCCAACGGTCGAGAACTTCCCGACCCCGACCGTTGAGAAGAGCCGTTGTTTGCTCTGGCTGCGGAGTGACGTCGAAAAGTGGGCCGGGGAGACGGGGCGAATCAAACCATCGAATGCCAAGCCCTAAGCCCGCGACCATTGAGTTCCCGACCAAACTAACGCTGTGCTTACAGGGCGATCAGAGATACCGGCCAGAGCGAGCGGGTCTTGACAGCTACGCTTTTTCCGAGCGTCGCGAATCGTGATTTGGATTCGAGCCTTTGAAACCCCGAAACCGCAAGGCGGCATCTTTGACTTTCGTCGCGTGCGCAACGCGTACCGGGTGAACGAGGAGCGCTTCAATCGACGGATCGTTTGAGTTTCCGGCAACACGAACGAGCCCGTCGTCGGTGTTGGTTGACCTCATCAATGTGATCCGACGGCGTCAATCAACGCTGAAGTCCGATAACGGAAGTGCCGAACTCCGTCGCACTCAGCCGGCGTTCAGTGACGCGTTCAACTCCGACGTTGGCGCGTTATGGACTATAGGTTGCCTTCCCGATTGTCGTCACTTCTTCAACGCGTCCTTGACTTTTTCGCCTGCCTGCTTGAGATTGCCCTGCACTCGATTGGTCTTGCCTTTGGCGCGAAGTTCGTCGTCGTCGGTGAACTCACCGACGACCTCCTCGATCTTTCCCTTCGTCTGTTGGGCCGTGTTTTTTGCCTTGTCGGTTGTTGCCGCAGCTGTACCTCGCTTGGGATGTGTGTAGAGAAAGAACCTCTACGCAGCGTCAGATGTGAACTGGTATCGCGTTGTCGGCGATCAATGGCTCAGGCCGCGTGTTCTTCGGTCCTTGTCGTCGTCGTCCCTTCTGGACCGCTTACCGTTGTCTCGCGGCGATGGCTTGAACCGCCGAATCCACCCCAAGAACTCCAAAAAGCGAGTGATGTGAGAAAGCCCACCCCACCGACAATCATCAAGATCACACCGATCATGTGAATGTTGAAGCCGGTGGAAGTGACCGACACGGCAAAACGCATGATGGCCCCAGCGGCCACCAATAAAAGGCTCATTGCGACGCCCATGATCTTTTCCTTTCTATAAAGACTCGACCGCTCCGCTTACCACCGGTAGAAGTGATGTCTCCCGGCGTTTTCGCCGCGTCCGAGCGCGAACCCAGCGATCCACAACACGAACAAGACCGCTGCCACGAACCACAAGAAATGCGCAGTGAATCCCAGGCCGGCGAAGAGCAGAACAAAGAGCAATATCAACAGGATCATCATGATCACACCTCTATTCGTGCCTTCACCTCGTGCGAAGTACTCACATACTCAGTGAACTCCTCCGGTGCGGTCGCAGGTAGAGGCGAAGGACCCCAAGTCCGTCCTTCCTCTCGGCTGCTCCCACAAAGCGACCGAAATTCGCTTGGCCACATATTGGGACCTTTGCCCCTATTCAAAAAGCCGCTCCGTCAATATCTTTTGGCGCATGCCGTGGCGCAGGTGCGCCGCGGCCCAGGTCGGAGGGAACTGTGCTCACACTGCCCGAACAAGACGTCGAACCTGTTGCTTACCTTCGCAACATGGTCCTTGTCCAGCGATTAGAAGCATTGCATCAACGCGTAGTGGGAAAGGCGCGCGCGCAGCAGACGTTGGGCGTCGAAGGTGTCATGTTCGACAAGGGTGCAACGCTGCTGCTCCATGGCGAGGTGAATTCGAGCACCACGCCCAACCTCGACGCGGTACTCGACGGAATCATTTCGCTGCAGCCTTCGTCGCTCACGGTCGATCTCACAGAGACGACCGGCGTGAGCTTCGACGCGCTCGCGGCTATTACGCGACGCTCCACGGAAGTAGAGCACTTCGCGGTGCGACTTCCTGATGCTCCGTCCTCAACGTTGGTCAATCTGCTCGGTTCAGCTGGGAAAGGTGTGCAGTCATGAAACTACGCTCACGATGGACTGTCAGCACAGCAATCGTGGTTGTCTCACTGGGACTGGCAGCGAACCTTGTTATTCCTTTAGCGGAGGCGGCGGCGGTCCCTCCGACTGCGGCGACTGGACTCGTGACTGCGGTGCTCCCAACCTCGGTCACCGTTGCGGGAACCGTCAACGCAGAAGGAACTGCGACCACGTGGTACTTCCAGTATGGCTTGGCGACAGACGCGAGCTATGGCTTGCAAACGGCGGCGGCGAGTGCCGGATCGAGCACGGGCAATGTCCACGTCTCCCGGTCGCTCACGGGCCTTACCCCCGCCACCAGCTATCACTTCCGGATCGTCGCGACGAGTAGCGCTGGCACGACGTACGGCGCAGATGTCAGCTTCAACACCTCCGCCGCTCCTATCGTTGTTACCGGCGCGGCAACCAATCTCACGACGTCGTCGGCGACCCTCAACGGCATCGTCAACCCGGAGGCCTTGGCCACGAACTGGTACTTCCAGTACGGGATGACCACGAGCTATGGCACCAAGACCCCGACGACAGCGCTAGCCGCGAGTCCGAATTACACCAACGTCAGTGCTGTGATCACAAAGCTCGCATCCAATGTGACCTATCACTTCCGCCTCGTGGCGACGAGTAGCGCGGGAACGAGCCTTGGAGCCGACTTCATGCTCACAACCGGACTCTCGGTGACGCTGAATACTTCGGCGTCCGAGGTGGTCTTTGGGGGTTCGGTCAACCTCTACGGTGCGGTCTCGAACGGTGCATCAGGCGTGCAGGTCACGTTGAAGAGCGAACAATTCGACCAGGCTGCATTTTCATCCGTCACGACTATTACAACTGGAAGTGGCGGAGCTTGGAGTTATTCGGTGCAACCGACTATGCGCACGACGTACGAGGCGAGTGTGAGCAACGGGACGAGTTCGCCGCTCGTCGTCAGCGTTGCACCCGCGGTGACTTTGACCCGAGTCTCGGGAGGGCGCCTCTCAACGCGGGTCGTTGGCGAGATTTCCTTTGCCGGTCACGTGCTGCAACTACAGCGGCTCTCGGGTGGTCTGTGGGTGACGTGGAAGCACGTGCTCTTGAACAGGAACGCGCAGGCGACCTTCTCGACATCGCTCCCCAAGGGTCGAACAGAAATTCGGATGGCGATCGCGCCCTTTGTCGCTGGAATCGACCAAGCAGCTCCGGGGTATCTCGCCGGTTACAGTCCGGCGATCAGTTACCTCAGTTCGTAAGGGAGTAGTGAGGGTCCTAGTGCCCGTGCAATCAGTCACCATTAAGAGTTCGGGCGGCGACTTCCGAGCACTAGCGGTACAGATCCGTGAAGCTGGCCTTCTCGAACGGCGATCGGGCTATTACTTCATGAAGACCTTCCTCACCATCGCCCTGTACGGCGCCGGATGGGCGGCACTCGTGATGGTAGGCAACTCGTGGACCACGCTCGGTGTCGCTGCATTCCTGGGCGTGATGTTCACCCAGCTGGGCTTCCTCGGCCACGACGCCGGACACCAGCAGGTCTTCCGATCCCGACGTGCCAACTGGCTATTCGGCCTCATTGTCGCGGACGCGCTGATTGGACTCAGCTTTGGCTGGTGGGTTCCCAAACACAGCGCTCATCACGCACACCCCAACGAGGTCGGGCGCGACCCTGATTTCGGCGAGGGCCTTACAGTTCGCACCACAACCGACGGGCTTGACGACCGACACCGCGGCCTCAGCGACTTGCTGGCGCGCCATCAAGCCACGATGTTCTTCTCACTCATGCTCCTTAGGAGTGCGGGCCTCCATGTGTCAGGTGTGAAGAGGCTGCTGCGGCAACGAGATCGTGAAGCGGCCGTGGAAGGCCTGCTCATCGCCGCGCATGTCGCTCTCTTTTTAGTTGCGGTGCTCTCGGTGCTCTCACCGTTAAAAGCGTTGGCCTTCGTCGCCGTCCAACAGGCGACCTTCTCGCTGTACCTGGGCCTGAGCTTCGCCCCCAACCACAAGGGCATGCCAGTCATCAAGACCAACGTGGAAATGAGCTTTGCTCACCGCCAGGTCATCACCGCCCGTAACATCACCGGCGGCTGGGTGGTCAACCTTTTGCTCGGCGGTCTCAACTACCAGATTGAGCATCACCTCTTCCCGACGATGCCTCGACCGAATCTGGCACGCGCTCAGCCCATCATCCGGGGATTTTGCATCGAGAGCCATCTCGGATACTGCGAGGCAAGCCTGGTCGGTTCGTACCGCAAGATCGCTCACCACCTGAGCGTCCCGGGGGCTACCGCTGCGGTTGTGCCTTCGACTGCCTTAAGCGGCTAGTGACAGGGCGGCAACTGGCCGCCAGCACCGCAAGGCGCTTGCTATGACGTTCCGGCGCGTCATCGACCATCCTGCGTAGAGCGGTTGTTGCCCTTCGAGCGTCGCCCGCGGAGTCGCGAGAATCTGGTCCAACGAGGAAGGGACTATCGTCCCTGGTACTCGGATATACCCGCCGGAGACAATGACCCCAAGGTTCGAACGTTCCTCTTTCGCAAGCAACGGGAGGTAACGCATGTCTGACGCCATATCAGCGGAAGAAAGCCCTGTACCCCTAGCACCTCCAGCTGCGCAAAATGTGCACGGGGTCGAGCGGGTTCGGGTTCCACCGGCTGGTCTCAGGTTGGCGGGTCTGCTCACGCTGCTGCTCGGCGCATGGGCCGGGATCGTGCCCTTCCTCGGACCCTCGTTCGGCTACAGCGGCGACGGCGCAGGATCACATGGCACTGGAGTTTGTCTCATGCCCTCTTGTGGCTCGCACCCGGTGCCGCCTCCTGTCTGGCAGGTGCTGTGATGATGGGACTGTTTCCTCGGGCGACGGGTCGTCGGGGCCGCCTCGGATCCGGTTTCGCAGGTTTGCTGGCTATCGCGAGCGGAGCCTGGCTCGTTGTCGGAGCACTGGCTTGGCCGATCCTCGAGTCGTCTCGCACCGTGTTCGCCCCGGCCTCCGCCTTTCGTGAATTCACCTACCAGGTCGGCTATTCCCTTGGTCCCGGCGTCATTCTGTCGATTCTCGGAGCCTTCGCCCTTGGATGGGCGATACGAGGTCGATTGCATGAGTCATAACCGCCGGATCAAGAATTCTGTATGAGGGAGGTGCCCTTCTGAGGCCCGCCGGATCACCAGAGTCTCGACGCGTCACTTCGTTGCTCGGTCAACGCAGAGTTTCGGGCATTGCAATGGTGGTGGTGTTATCTGTCGCCCTGCTGTGTGGCCTTATCGGTTTCGCCGTCCACACGCTTTGGATTGTCGCGATCGTCGTCCTCGCCCTCGCTAACGTCCGACAGGATCGCAGATGTCATGGACCGGGATCGGTAGGACGCTGGAGCACCGAGCGATTTAGCTGAAGCACCGAGCGATTTACCAGTGAACGGACCGAGTGCTGGCCCTGTCAGGCGTTCCCGGACTCGGGTGCCACGCCCGAAGCCAGATCAGTCGTGAACGATCACGGTTAGCGCGGGTGGAGGACAGGAATCCGAAGTGATGGGCTCCGATCCTTTCGGGTCGGTTTCTAGGCTGCCCCGTGACCCCGATCAAAGAACCTAGGCGGGCGTGTGAGATCGGAGGCAAACGGCCGCACACGCGAATGCCGGATCGGGGCAAACAGAACGTTCAGCCAAATGACCTCCCGGGCAAACGGTGGCCGTGCCCCGGTTGGCGATCTGCATCGCAGAAAGCGTCCCAGAACGTCACGCGGAACACGCAGTTGTCGCGTAGCGAAAGTGCCGATCCGTGTCGCAATTAAATGAGCGATTCAACCGGCGACGCTCCTACCAGTTGTCAAGCCCAAATTTGATTGGGACTACAGCGGGCACACCAATGACGAGCCACTCGATCGTGAGGGCATGCTCTTACTAAGCCACGCTGTCGAATGTGCGACCGCGGGTCGACGAAGTCGCTGGAAAGTCAGCCCGGAGGCGACAGTTTAGGGAAGAGCCAAACCCGCGGCCGCGATCGTTAGGCACGAGGGAGATATCGATAGAGCTCCCGCGCGACATAGCGCTTCAAGATTCGAATGACATCACGCTTGGTGTGTCCTTCTTTGACACGACGTTCAAAATAGGCCGTGGTTCTTGGATCGTGAGCGATACGAACCATAACGATTCGCCAGAGCGCACTGTTCGCTTGCCGATCGCCACCGTTGTCGAGACGGAAATGTCCGGCACTCTTGCCTGACGAAGCGGCAATCGGTGCCGCCCCACAAAGGTGCGCCCAGGCGGCTTCTGAACGGAGTCGCTGCGGATTGTCGCCGGCGGCCACAAGCAGTGAGGCGGCAGTGTCGGTCCCCACACCGAACAGGGCCATCAGGTCGGGGGCGGTGGCGAGCAGAAGCGATTCGATCTTCTCGTTGAGCTCGACGACCTCTCGATCGAGACCCTGAACCCGATGGGCCAACGACGAGAGTGATGCCTTGGTGGCGGCAGTCACCGGATCGGGTGACCGGGTGGATCGGAGCTTCGATGCCTCGGTCACCAGGGCGGCGACGGTGAGGCCTTTCAGCCGGGAATGAAGCTGGTCGGGGGCGGTGATTCCGAGGTGGCGCATCTGGACGATGGCCTTCACCCGGGCCTGTCGGGCCGAGCGCTTGGCCACCACCAGGACCCGGATGGCCTCGACGGGACCGTCCTTGGTTTTGCCTGCTCCCGGGGCCCGACCGCTGATGGCGGCCCGGGCGGCCTCGACTGCATCGAGGGGGTCGGACTTGCCCTGGTTCCGGCGGGACTGCCGGTTCGGTCGGTTGACTTCTACGACCTCGACACCTTTCCGTCGCAGGAACCGGGAGAGCCCGACCCCATAGGACCCCGTGCCCTC